>Ga0335071_10007080_pt1 | contig 11569 bp, 12 predicted proteins | sample Lox_Sample_15_FD_206724 | JGI IMG/M metagenome (GOLD analysis project Ga0335071, IMG submission 206724) | Soil microbial communities from Loxahatchee National Wildlife Refuge, Florida, United States - Lox_Sample_1.5 | ecosystem: Environmental > Terrestrial > Soil > Wetlands | place: USA...
AGCCTTCACCTTCGTCTGCGGCACAATCTCAGTCTGACCGCCGGCCAGAGGATTGGGCTGAGAGATGCTATAACCCGTCATCACCTCGACCGAGAAGCTGCCATGCAGGATGGAAACCGCTCCGAGGTGCACGTCTTTCCCCATCACCACGGTGCCGGTGCGCTCATTGACGACGACCTTCGCGCGGCGACGCACTTCCACTTGGAGATCTTCGATGCGGGCAAGCAATGCGGGAAGCGCCGTCTTTTCGGCGAGAGCAGCCTCGATCTGCACCCGTCTCGCATCAATCGCAGTAGCAATGGAGGGACTTAGTTCGTGGTTGATAACAGCTGCGACCTGCTCTGCGGTAGCGAAATCCGCATCATTCAGCAACAACGTAAGGTGCGGCAGCCGGTTCAGATCGAGAGAACTGTCGCGCTCGATAAGTCCGCCGGACGGGACACGGCCTACGGTCGGATGATTCACTTGTTTTGCATTGGCTCCCGAACCGGCTGCAAATCCTCCGACGACCACCGGGCCCTGTGCTGCCGCATACACCTGTCCGTCCGCAGCATAAAGAGGTGTCAGCAACAAAAGTCCGCCCTCGAGGCTGCGTGCGTCCCCGATGCTTGATACGGTTACATCCAAGTGCATACCCGGCGGAGCGAAGGGCGGCAGGGTGGCCGTGACGAATACGGCCGCCACGTTCTTGACCTGCACCGTGGATTGCAACACGCTGGCAGGTATCTCGACGCCCATCCTCGCCAATACACTCGCCAGGGTCTGTACGGTGAAGTAGGTCTGCTGCTTGTCGCCGGTACCTTTCAGGCCAGCCACCAAGCCATAACCGACGAGTGAATTTTCCCGCACACCTTCGATCGTCGCTATATCTCGAATCAAGACCTTGTGAGTCTCCGCCAGGCTGTCCGTTACCACGATCAGCGAGAAAAGGGTGGCAAGCACAGCGAGCGATATCCAGTGGCGATCTTGATGCATTTCATTCTCCTAAAAACCTACGATCCGCAGAATCCACCTCACGATGGGATTCGGAGGTCGCGTTCCCTCGCTGACGACGCCCTTGCCTTTGACCTCCACTTCAAGATCGCCCACATGATTTGACGCGACCGTGTTGGTGGCGTCGAGATCTCCGGGACGTACTAGCCCGCGGAGAATGACGGTCTCATGCTGGTTGTTCATGGTGATCTGCCGCTCGGCCTCGATTACAAGGGTCCCAGTTGGCAGGACGGCTGCGACACGCCCGGTGAGGGTGGTGCTGAGCGAAGTCTGAGAAGTGGCTTGTGCCTTTCCCGAAAGCTGCTGGGTGGAACTGGGAGAAAACAGATTATCGATACCCGCCGTTTTTAGTCTCCCTGGAAGGGCGGTGATCCCGGAATTCGCGGAGAAACTCCGGTTGCTCGATACGTTGCCCGTACTGGTGGCGGAAAGATTCTGAGCAACGCTGATGGTGACAAGATCGCCGACACGCGAGGCTTTGTAATCAGCAACCATGTTTGCAAGGCGGCCCGTGTCCGTCCACAAGCTGCCCGGTGTCGACATGGTTGGGTCCGGAGACTTCGCGGATACACGCTCGAGGTACGCGGCCAGGCCGTTGCCGGTGTGAGGAGGATCTTTTTTCCGAGCCTCCAATCGCAACGGAAGTGCGCTTGCTGCTATCAACCACAGAATCGCGAGAGTAAGAACCTTGTGATCGGACATTTCTTTCGGCCTTCCGTAAAGCTGCTCAGAGGTCGGCCCGCAGAAGATTTCGACGCACAACGACCGCAGATGCCACGCGCCCTCCGTGTAGCGTTCGGACATGCACCACCGCACCAGGGCCGCCGTTCTCGAGCGAAATGGCGGGCACAACCATGCGAACTCCTCTTCCCTCCCACGACAAGCTGACCCTTGCTCCGCGTTGCACCATCAGCTCCGGACCAAGTTCCGATTTGGTCGTGGTCATCCCGGAACCTGCGGCTGCATGCGAATCTCTCCGACGAGCATCAACGAGACCGGCCGTCTGAACCGACACGGGTTGAGGAGCCGGACCTTGGAGCCGCACGAGAAAAGGCAGACAGGCGGCAGCCTGAACGCAAGTAGCCAAAACATCCCACTTGCCCAGCCTGGGATTCCAGCCTTTCCGTAGGATCTTTAGCGGAACTCCGTCAGGAACCAATCCTGGAAGGCCACACTCGGGGCCACCATCCCCTCCCTGGTGACCCGGTTCAGGAGAAGCAATCGAGGGTAAGACAGAATGCGCTGCCGTTTGAACCCAATTGCCGAGTGCCAAGCAGCTCCGTCCGTGAGCCGCGTTCCGCACCGTAATCCGGTCGGGTGCACTGATAGTGGACAAACCCTCTCTTCCAGCACCTGAGGGCAGAATCTTCTTGAGAGCGCTGAGCAATTCTTCTCGCCGGATGACGCGAACACTTCCCCGCAAGGGAGTTTTCCCAAGTTGCACATCGCGAGCCTGATCAAGAAGCCGGGGGCATGTTCCGGGATCCAGCAGATCGGAAAGTGACAGCGTTGCGGATGTGATTTCCAGGGTCACTTTGAGCCTTACGTGGACGCAATCAACATGGTTGCCGTAACACGGAATCGCTGTCGTCACTCCGATGATGATCACGAAACTGTGAAGCCATCGCATGTCTCGAGCCATCCTGCATCAGCGTCCGAGTGTGTTGATATCCTGCAGCATCTGGTCGGCCGCATTAACTACGCGGGAATTTGCTTCGTACGAGCGCTGCGCGACGATCATCTGAACAAATTCGTCGACCACGCTGACATTGGACTGCTCGAGCATCCCCTGCACGACCGAGCCGAGACCTTCACTCCCGCCTGGCGCGCCAACCACGGGGTCGCCCGAAGCCGTGGTTGCAAGAAACAAATTGCTTCCCGTGCTATTCAGGCCCCCGGGATTGTTGAATAGAGCCAACTGCAGGCTGCCAACCTGTTGTGCCGCCGTTTGCCCGGGCAAGGTCACGCTGACGGTTCCGTCAGGAGCGACCGTCATCGATGTAGCTCCAGGCGGAATGGTGATCGAAGGCTGCACAGGGTTCCCGTCCTGAGTCACCAGATTTCCTTGCCCGTCGAGATGGAAACTTCCTGCCCTCGTGTATGCGGTCTCACCAGTTGGCAAGAGCACCTGGAAAAATCCTTGTCCTTGAATGGTCAGATCCAGGGGATTTCCAGTCTGACTGAAGTCGCCTTGCAGCTGGATGACCTCGGAAGCCGCCGTGCGGGTACCCAGGCCGACCTGCAGCCCGGCCACCATCGTTGTCTGTTGCGAAGCTGCCGCTCCCGGCATGACCAGATTCTGGTAAACAAGGTCCTCAAACTGCACGCGGCGGCGCCGGAAACCTGCCGTGCTCGAATTGGCAAGATTGTTGGCTACATTGTCGAGGTTCGTTTCTTGCGCCATCATTCCGCTGGCCGCCGTGTAAAGGGCACGAATCATGAATTGCTCCCTTCAGACTCGCGGCAGATCCTGCACCGCCGTCTGATTGAACTGGCTGTCAAAGATGCTGAGAGCGCGTTGCATCATTTCTGCGCTGCGCTGCACCGTAATCAACTGGACCACACTTTCGACCGGGTTCACGTTGGACTGCTCCAGCATTCCCGCTCGCACCGAAGATGCCGCAGGCGCCAAAGCGGCGCCTCTTGGCGCGAGATAAAGACCATTTCCCAGTGCCTGAAGGTCGACGCCGGGCGAGAACTCTGAAAGCCGCAGTTTCGCCACGACCGCTCCATCTACAGAAATGGTTCCGTCCGAACTGACCGTGACCACGCCCTGAGGAAGCGTGATCGGCCCCTGTTCGCCCAGCACGATCTCTCCCCGGTTGGTTATCAGTTCGCCGGTGGAGGAAACAAGAAAGCTGCCGTTACGTGTGTAGGCCTCGTTGTTCCCGGATTTCACCACGAAAAATCCTTCGCCGGCCACAGTCAGGTCGAGGGGATTACCGGTATCGGTCAGGCTCCCGGAGGTGAGGTCGATGCGGCTGCCTCCGAGGACCCCAAAATTGTTAACCGCCGCGTTAAGCGGATTCCCGGACATCCCTGCGCCCGCTCCCGCCAGCAGGGAGCGAAAGGAGGCTCGCTCTCCCCGATATCCTGTGGTGCCGAGGTTCGCGAGATTATGCGCTACCAGTTCGAGCGCTTGAAATTGGGCGGAGAGCCCGGCACATGCGGCGTAGTAGCCACTGTCCATCTCTGTACTCCTGCAATGTCATAAGCACGCCACATTCCACTGGAAGATGAAAATAAGGCAATGCTGAGATGGGACCTGCGGATCCATTGCGTTCACAAACGCAGCGCCCTGAAGACTCTCTCGCAGGAAATATTCGCATGGAGGAATCGGACCGCTGCGAGGAGAATTTAGTTGTGTACTTCCAGTGTGACTACAATCGGCTCTGCTTCAAACAGCAGCATTGTCCGGATCTCCTCGTTCACCAGTGATCGAAGATTGTAATCTTCCCCAGAAATGACCGTGGGCACGGACAGCATGCATCCGTCTCCCAGCCCGGCGATTTTGTTTTTGAAGTTGCCTGCGATCATGTTGCAGATCTCTCCGATCGCGTCCCAGAGCTCCGGACCGCCCTTCTGGGCCTCGATGCCGAGCATGCGCGAAGCAATCCGCGCTGCCGATTTTGTACTGCAGCGCACAGTTAACACACCGCAGAGCCGCCCGGCCATTCCCACCATCGAGGTGACATCTAATCCCTCCTCTGGCATTGGGTCCGAGGGAATCGCAAGAGGGCAGGCCAGCATCAATTCGAAGACTTCCTGTACCGCAAGTTGCAATGTCGGAAGCCAGCCTTGGCGTACGGCAGAAGGCGTCGCAGTCGTACGAGGAATATTCATGGCTTCTCCGCAAGTACCGCGATGACATGTTCCTTCACCTGGTCCGGAGTGAACGGTTTGCGGATGTAGCCGCGGGCGCCGGCCGACAAGGCTTGCACCACATGCCCTTCGCTTCCCTCAGTGGTGATCATCACCACGGGAACCGATTTCATCTTCTCCACCGCGGACAGCTGCTTCACAAATTCCAGGCCGTCCATGACTGGCATATTGATATCGCAGAGAATGAGATCGACCGGGGTATTCTGCAAGGCGGCGAGACCTTCCGCCCCATTTCCCGCTTCGATCACCTGAGCCAGATCTAATCCAGCTTGGCGGAGTGACCGTTCGACGATCTTCCGCATCACAGAGGAATCGTCCACGATGAGTGCGCGTATCTTTTCCATGTTACCGTCCGATCCACGGGTGCTGCTTCTTGCCCGCGGTTTCGAATACAGCTACTCCATCGGCGGAACCCGCCCGCACTTTAGAAATTGTCGCCGTAAGCAGCGTCCTAAGGGACAAGAGCGCCACCCAGTTCTGGTGAGCCAAGCACCAAGTCCAAGGGCGTGTGTGGAGGGCGGAACATCCGGATCCAAAGATGAGGTCCACAGCGAACCAGTCGGATTTCCGAGGCGCGCAGGCGCGTCGCATAACTGCGTACGATGCGAGTGGTCTCGACCATCTCCTCTATATGGGCGAACACGATCTCATCTTGTTCCCGGTGCTCTGGCAGGCTCTCCAATCTGCGGCGGAGCACGCTTGGTAGTGCTACGCATGGCTCGGTACGGCAACCCAGCATTCGCTCCATCGAGTAGAGCACGCCATAGTCGACCCGATCGCCAAACGCCATGTGCAACGTCCCGGTGGACTTCGCGAAATCGATGGGATACATCACCAGTGACCGCAGCAGCGTCAACGGAATGTGTGGTACCCGGGGTGAGTTCCCGCCCATCTCACGCCGCAGAATGGGGCACGACCATTGCCTGGCCAGGGCTGCGGCAACTTGTGGTTCATCGACAAAACCCAGAAACTGGAGCCACTCCCCGATTCTTCCGCAGCCTGCCTTGCGCTGGGTCTCGAGGGCACACCGGAGTTGCTCGCTTGTCACCTGTCGCCGCGAAAGCAACAACAAGCCAAGCGGAATGCGGTGAGGGGACACGACAGGTTTCTTGGCAGGAGGTTCACGCTGGAGTTCGTGTTGCAAAGCGCGTTCCAGACAATCGCCCACGCAGTAGCGGGATCCTTGCAGCAATATGGTTTGCCCTTTCCGGCGCGCTCGATGCCAAATGCCCCGGTTGTGGTGGCACTCGGGATAGGCGCAATGCGGCGCCAAGCCTTCCCAAAATCTTTTCTTGGCAAAGGACGAGAATCGGAAAGAAGATTCCTCTCCACCCGTGGGTGCAGATCTAGGCGCCATGTCCGGATGCGATCTCCGTAATTCTGAGTGCATAGTTTCCGTTTAGGACAACAATTTCTCCGCGAGCCAAAAGGCGCCCATCCAGCACCATCTCAACTGGCTCGTGAATCTGACGATCCAGTTCGAGTACGGCACCGGGTGTGAGGTCCAGCACCTCGCGTAAGAGCAGTCGGCGACTACCGAACCGAAGGGTTACCCCCAGTTCGATATCCATCAGCAATCCCAGATCCGTCTTGTCCGCACGCGGTGGCCCGCCGGGGCTCATCGTAGAGGACGCGGCAGCAGGAGGTGCCTCACCCTTTTCGGAGCGCAACGCAGCGAGCAACGCAGCGCTGAGATGCAACTCAATGGATTGGGAACTCTCGGGCGCATCACCGACGCTCAGCCAAACGATGCAGGCGGAGGGCCATGGAGGCGCACCTGGGCTGGTCTCCATATGAAGTTGCACTTCTCCCCAACGCGGTTTCACTGCAGTCGCGACCAGTCCCCCCACCTGTCGGAGAAGTTCCAGCGCGGCATCCCGGTGTTCTTCTGTGAATTCGCCTTGGATCGGCTCTCCCATCAAGGCCGCAGCTAGGAAGATCGCTCCCTGCACCGTGAGCCGGAAACTCATCTCTCCCCTGAGTCCGCCGGAGTTTGCGGCAACTACCCACAGGTCCTTATCGTTCAAATCCTCGCGCAGTGCAGGAGCAGCTGTGACAACGTTGCAGGAAATAATTTTGCCGCTGAGTTGTCCCAGAACCTGGGAAAAACTTGCAGCCCAGACTGCCAGAAAGTCCGCAGATTGAGGCATCCCTGCACTCGCACCAGTTCCGGTCATTGCGTACGCTCCATGCACGTATGGTTTTCTTCACCTGGAAGGTGTGGCGTATCGGCCAGGCGTTCAGTAATTTTGGCTGCACGGATTTCCGCGCACCGGACCGGAAACGCCTGAAACATCTTCAGGCCCGCAATGAGCAGGGAGGCCGGTTCCTGAGCGCTTCGCCGCAGTGCCAGCACCTGTCCCGGTTTCAGGTCCGCCAGTGTGCCCACCGGCACGCCTATCGGCGATGCGGCCAGTTCCGCCGTGGTCGGACAATCCAGTAGCAGCTGCATGATTCTCTTCCGCGACGCATCGGGTACAGCCTGGCGCCGGCGATTCCAGTCAGCGGCGAGTTTGCGGAGCAGGGCATGAGAAAGCGTCGCCGGAACTGCGATGTTAAGGCCGCCGCGCACCTCGGGCATGCTGACTTCGAAACTCAGGGACAACGTTTTTTCTTCGGGTGACATAAGCCGCCGGGCGGCTGCGGCTTCGAGGCGATTCTCGAATACGATCTCCAGCGCCAGCGCCTGCCAAGCTCCAGCCAGTTCCCGGCAGATGATCCGGGCCACGCTGTCAAGAATCTGTTCCTCAATCTCCGTGATGTCGCGAGTGGCAGCGATGCCCGTTCCGCCTCCCCCCAGCAAGAGATCGATGACGGGAAATGCCAGTTTCAGATCGAACTGAAGCGCTGCACTGGCTCCCATGGGATTCAGGCGGCAGGATGCGAAGTACGTGTTTTCAGGAACGCTCTGTAGAAATTCGCGATAGCTGAGGTGCTCGGCGGAAACCAGGGCGGTCGTAAAGACAACCCTCAGGTACGCCCCCATGGCGTTAGTCAGATTTCGGGCAAAACCCTCGTGCAGCGAGGTGATGGCCTCAAGTTGTTCGCGGCCAATTTGGCCGGCGAGATGCAAATCCCAAGGCTCGACCTGCGCCTGGAGTTCCGGCGCATTCGCCAACTGGCCGCCGGTTCTTGCGGCTCGAACCATCGCGTCAATTTCCTGCTGGCTAAGAACGTTTTCCATCCTGAACCTCAGTCTCCGGAACTGACCGATGCAGCCCTTGTCAGAGTCTCCTTGCCGGTCATCATGATCTGCTCCAGCCGCGAACGGAGGCGCACAACGGCAAGAGAGTGAATCTGTGATACGCGCGATTCTCCGATACCCAACACCGCCCCAACTTCCTTCATCGTGAGCTCCTCGAAGTAGTAGAGTGATAGCACCTGCTGCTCTTTTTCCGGCAGCTCCGCAATCACCCGGGCAAGGAGTTCCTTCATCTCCGAACGAAGGCAACGGAAGAAGGGAGTTTCCTCCGGCGGGCTCGGGATGTAATCACACAGATCCTCTTCCTTGCCGTCCCACGGGGATTCCATCCGCAGGCTGCCGATCTCCAGGCTGTCCAGTTCGGTCAGCAGGTGCTGGAACTCGTGCAGCGACATCTTTAGCTCCGCCGCCATTTCGTTTTCCGAGGGTGCGCGATTTAGCGAAAGGCTCAGCTTGCGGTGGGCCTCCTCAATCCGCCGCGCTTTCCGCCGCAACTCGCGCGGGCCCCAATCCATCTCGCGCAGGCTGTCGAGGATCGCACCTCGTATCCGGAACTTGGCATAGGAGGCGAACTGCACATGCTTGCTGCTGTCAAACTTGTTCAACGCATCGATGAGCCCAATGACCCCCGCATGTACAAGGTCCTCGAAGGGCACATGGCTGGGAAGACGTTCGTGAATGCGGCGCGCCAGGTAGCGAACCTGCGGCAGCTGTTCCAGCAAAATGCGGTTTCTCTCGTCATCATTGTCCTGCCAGCGGGTATAGGCTTGCGCCGTGTTGTTCATTGGGTCTGTCGCTTCCATGTCCATCGGATTTCTTCGTGGTGAGATTTTGTTCTGAATCGGATCGTGGTCATCGCAATACTCCTACGGATTGCACCTCAACTAAGGGCGGAACCTCGAGAGGGGAAAGTACGACAATCTTCGGCAAGAAAGGTTCCAACAAGCGTTTCACGTGGTAACGGGCCGGAGTGGAACAAAGAAGAACGGGGCTGGCCACCGCGAGTTGCTCTCCGGCAAGCTGGCGCAGGCCTTCGACGATTCGGCGGGCCAGGGGGCGCTGTGATGGGGCATGATTTGCCGCTGGAGCGGGTGCGCCCAAAGCCCGTCCCAGCTCTTCTTCCAGTGCGTAATCCAGCGTGATGACACTCAGCCCTCCCGAATCAGAAAGCAGTGGACGCACCAGGGCGCGGCCGAGCGCCTGCCGGACCGATTCCACCCACGCCACAGGATTCTTGCTGGCCGGTGCCACATCGAGCAGGGCCTCAAGGATGGCGGGAAGGTCGCGGATCGAAACCTGTTCGCGCAGGAGCTGCTGCAGAACCTTCTGCACCTCGCCCAGACTTATAATCTTAGGAACGAGTTCTTCCGCCAGTTTGGGATGGCTCTCCGCCAGACGGTCCAGCAGGCGCTTGACCTCTTGCCGGCTAAGCAGTTCATAGGCATGTTGCTTCACGACCTCGGCAAGGTGCGTGGCCAAAACCGAGGTCTGGTCCACGACCGCATATCCGGAGGCCAGCGCCTGATTCTGGAGCGCGGCGGGTATCCAGATGGCCGGCACGCCGAATGCCGGTTCCTTCGTGGCGGTGCCCGGAATCGGCCGGGGAGAGGCTTCCGAACTAATGGCCATCCAGTGGTCCTGCAACATCTCCCAGCGGGCAACCTCCACCCCGCGCAGGGCAATGACGTACTCGCGTGGCTTCAGCCGGACATTGTCCGTAATATGGACGGGTGGAATAATGAAACCTAGTTGCTGCGCCAAGGTTTGCCGGAGAGCCTTGACCCGCGCCAGAAGGTGCCCTCCCTGGTTTTGATCGACCAGCGGTACGAGCCCATAACCAACTTCAAGACTGAGTTCGTCGAGTTTGAGGAGGTCCTCGACCGAGTCCTTGGCCGGCTTTTTCTCGGCGGCTGAGTGTGCCGGCGTCTCAGCGATGAGCTCGGGGGCACGCCAGGCCAGAAATGCGGTTCCTGCCGCCAGCAAAATAAAAGAAAACTTGGGCAGACCGGGAATCGCCGCAAGGGAAAGCATCACGGCGGCCGCAATCACCAGCGGACGGCGGCGCGACAGCACCTGCCGTCCCACGTCGACAGACAGAGTCTGTTCGGAGGAGGCGCGCGTGACCACAATGCCGCCCGCCATGGATACCAGCAGGGACGGGATCATCGTGACCAGTCCGTCTCCGACGGTAAGCACAGTGTAGGTTTTCAGCGCCTCCCGAAAAGGAATGTCGAGCTGGAACACTCCAATCAGAAATCCCGCAATGATGTTGATGGCGGTAATCAGGATGGTGGCAATAGCGTCTCGCTGGTTGAAGCGCGCGGCTCCGTCCATGGCACCGTAGAACTCCGCATCACGCGCGATCTGATCGCGACGTACACGGGCCTGTGCCTCGTTGATCAGGCCCGCATTCAGGTCCGCATCAATCGCCATCTGTTTGCCCGGCATGGCATCCAGGGTAAAGCGGGCTGTGACCTCGGCCGTGCGGACTGCCCCGTGGGCTACTACGATGTACTGGATGGCAATCAGAGCGAGAAAGATGACGAAGCCAACAACATAATTGCCCCCCACCACGAAAGACCCGAAGGCCTCAATCACGCGCCCCGCGGCCGAAATGCCTTCATTTCCGTGCAGGAGAATTCGACGGCTGGAGGCAAGATTCAACGACAACCGGAATAAGGTCAACAGGAGAAGCAGGCTGGGAAACACGGAAAATTGCGAAGGCCGCAGGATCTGGATTGCCGACAGCAAAACCAGTACAGCTGCAGTGATGCTGACCGCCAGCAACACGTCCAACAACAAGCCGGGGAGAGGCACCAGCATCACAAAGATGAGTCCCACCGCGGCTACGGGCATGATCCACTCGGTCGCCGAACCTTTGGGCTTGAGTTTGGCTGAGTTGGCGGCGGGGGCAGAGGTTTGCGGCACGTTTATCGCCCTCCTCCTGCAGCGGCAGCCGCGGCTTTCGCCTGTGCGCGCCAGATGGCCGCGAGGATCTCCGCCACGACCGCATACAGCTTGGGAGGAATCGCCTGGCCGATTTCCACGGCGCGATAGAGCGCGTGGGCCAGCGGCGGATTTTCGACCAGCGGGATCCCGTGCCAAAGGGCAATTTCGCGGATCTGCGCGGCCAGTAGATTTCGCCCTTTGGCCACCACGACCGGTGCATCCATTTCCATTTGGAATTCAAGCGCAATGGCAAACTCGGTGGGGTTGGTAATCACGACGGCCGCGCGCTCCACATCTTTCAACATGCGGCGGCGGCGGGCCTGCCGTTGCAAGCGGCGGATGCGCATTTTGACGGCAGGATTGCCCTCCGTCTCCTTGAATTCCTCCCGTAGGTCCTGCCGGCTCATTCTCAATTCATTTTCGTGACGCCAGCGTTCGAGCAAGTAATCGGCGCCGGACCAAACCAGCAGAACCAAGGCGGACTGCCATGCAAGTTCGAACATGCGACCCGCAGGGAAGGCAACCAGGCCCATTCGGCTTCCG
>Ga0335071_10007082_pt1 | contig 11567 bp, 12 predicted proteins | sample Lox_Sample_15_FD_206724 | JGI IMG/M metagenome (GOLD analysis project Ga0335071, IMG submission 206724) | Soil microbial communities from Loxahatchee National Wildlife Refuge, Florida, United States - Lox_Sample_1.5 | ecosystem: Environmental > Terrestrial > Soil > Wetlands | place: USA...
CCGCTTTCCCAGGAGGAAGTGGATGCGCTTTTGAACCGGATGGGCCGGGAAGAGAGCCGCTTCAATGTTGACCTGCGGGTTGGTGACCTCGTGAAGATAACCGACGGACCTTTCAAAGAATATGACGGCAAGGTGGCCGAGATAGACGAAGAGAAGGGCCGCGTCCGGGTGATGGTACCCATCTTCGGTCGCGAGACGGCTGTCGACCTTGACTCGCTCCAGGTCCGGAAGGTATAGTGCTTCGGCTATGGCTAAGGAAATAAAGACAGTTCTTAAACTGCAGCTCGAAGCCGGCAAGGCGAACCCCGCCCCGCCGGTCGGCACCGCTCTTGGTCCGCACGGCATCAACATCGCCGAATTTTGTAAACAGTTCAACGAGGCCACGAAGACCATGACTGGTGACGTGGTGCCGGCGGAGATAACCATCTTCGTCGACCGGAGCTTTACCTTTAGGCTCAAGACCCCGCCGGTGGCTTCGCTTCTCAAAAAAGCGGCCGGCATCGAGAAGGGGGCGGCCAACCCGCTGACCAGTAAGGTCGGCAAGGTGACGAAGGCCGATGTCCGAGCTATCGCCGAGCGGAAGATGCCGGACCTCAACACATCGGACGTCGAAGCCGCCATGAAGATCGTGGAGGGCACGGCCCGCTCGATGGGCATCACGGTCGTCGACTAGTTCGGAATCGTTCGGAAAAGCGACCTAGAACGTCCCCGCCGCAAGCGGGGCGTTTCATTTTTGGCCTTGCGGCGCCGGAGCGTTTTTGGTCCCGTGTTGTGCATACGTCGGGTCGATTTTTTTGTTAGAGTGAACGCGTCGGACAATGTTCCATGCAGAAGCATTCTTATCCCGGGAAGCTTATCGTTTTCGAAGGTCCGGATGGTTCAGGGCATACGACCCAGGCCGAGCTTCTTCAGGCTAATCTGGAAAGTCGCGGTCTTGAGGCTTTCTTGACCAGCGAGCCGACAAGGGACGGCTCCATCGCTCCGGTCCTTGATAATGTTCTTAAGAAGCTCGATATCTTGGAGCCGTTCGAGCTCCAGGTGCTTTTTGTCCAGGACCGCCGCGAACACCTTGGTAATTTCATTATCCCGGCCCTGAAAGAAAGAAAGATCGTCATTTGCGACCGCTACATTCTTTCAACGCTAGCCTACGGCTCGGCAGAAACAAATTTGGAAAAGCTCATCGAACTGAACAACGATTTTCCTATGCCCGACGCGACGTTCGTCTTGAACATCCGGCCGGAGCTTTCGGCGGAACGCATCGCGGAACGGACCGAAGAGCGGTATCTTTTTGAATCGCTCGGCGGCATCCGGCGCGTGGCCGAGGCTTACAAAAGTCTGGCCACGCGTTTCCCGAACATTTATTTGATGGACGGCGAACGGCCGGTCGCGGAGCTGCATCGCGAAGTGCTTGGAAAAGTTAAACCGCTTCTCGCATAGCATGCCGAAAGGGAAGTTCATCGTTATCGAGGGGACGGATGGGACCGGCAAGGGGACCCAGACAAAACTGCTGGTCGATCGACTGATGCGAGAGGGATACGCGGTTCGCATGTTCGACTTTCCGCGCTACGGCAACCCGTCCGCGGCGCTCGTCGAGAAATATCTGCGCGGCGAGATGGGCGGTCTGAGCGATGTTCCGCCGGAGGTCGCTTCGATGTTCTACGCGCATGATCGCCGGATGGCGGCGCCGGACATCCGCCGAGCGCTTGCCGAAGGGAGTGTGGTCATTTCTAACAGATATGTCGCCTCGAACCTTGGCCACCAGGGTTCGAAGTTCGACGACGATAAATCGCGGGTCGCGTACTTTCATTGGGACTACGAAACCGAGTTCGGGTATTTCGGGATACCGAAGCCAGATTTGAATCTTATCCTCCACGTTCCGCCGGAAATCGCGCAGAAGCGAGTGGACGCGAAAGTTGCACGCCAATATATCGGCGGCAAGAAGCGAGACCTGCACGAGACCGATCTCGGCCACCTCGAGCGTTCGGAGCGCGTCTATCTCCAACTTGCAAAGCTCTTTCCCGGGCAGTTTCGGGTTCTGGAGTGCGTGGTGGACGGATGCGAGTTGACCGAACAGGAGGTCCACGAGCGTGTCTGGAAAATCGTCCGGAAATCCCTTAGTATCTAGTCCATATGGAATACCGCCCGACCATCGGTCTTGAGGTCCATGCCGAGCTTAAGACGCGGACAAAGATGTTCTGCGACTCGCTGAACGATCCGGACGAGAAGCATCCGAACGTGAATGTCTGCCCGGTCTGCCTGGGCCATCCTGGCACGCTCCCGGTCATAAACAAAGCGGCCGTTGAAGCGGTCGTGAAAGTGGGCCTCGCGATGGATTCGAGCATCGCTACCCATTCCCGCTTCGACCGAAAGAACTATTTCTACCCCGACCTGCCGAAGGGCTATCAGATCTCCCAATCCGGCGAGCCGCTCGTCGGTCCGGGAACGTACGCCGGTGTGCGTATCAACCACATCCATCTTGAAGAAGACGCCGGGAAGCTTGTCCATGACGATGTGACCGGTTCGACGCTCGTGGATTATAACCGGGCCAGCGTGCCTTTGATGGAGCTCGTGACCGAGCCGGATATCCATTCGGCCGAGGCCGCCGTCGCTTTTATGAAAGAGATCCAGCTTTTGCTCCGCTACCTCGGCGTGGCGGATGCCGACCTCGAACGCGGTCAAATGCGCGCCGACGCGAACATTTCCATCTCCGCCGAGCCGGACGTGCTCGGGCCGCGGACGGAAGTGAAGAACCTCAATTCTTTCAGCGCCGTATTCAGCGCTATCAAGCACGAAATAAAACGTCAGACGGAACTTTTGGAGAAAGGGGAGAGGGTAAAGCAGGAAACGCGGGGTTGGGATGAAGCGAAGCAAAAGACCGTTCCGCAGCGCTCGAAGGAACATGCCCACGACTACCGCTACTTCCCGGAACCAGACCTGCCGCCCTTCGAGCCAACAAAAGTTTTCGATATCGAAGACCTGAAGCGCCATCTGCCCGAGCTGCCGCGGGTGAAGCAGGCGCGCTTCGTGAAAGAGTTCGGGCTCTCGGAAAGGCAGGCCGGTCAGCTCGTTGAGGACAAGCGCCTCGCCGAGTTCTTCGAAGAGGCCGAATCGGAACTCGCTGAACTGGAGAACCCTGAATCTTCGAACGTGGAAAAAAGCGCCCAAGAATTGCTTTTCAACTACCTCACGACCGACCTCGCGGGCCTTATGAACGAATCAGGGGCATCCTTTGAGGAGTGCAAAGTAAGTCCGGCCGGGCTCGCGGCCCTTATCGACCTCATCACCGGCGGCAAGATCGGCAGTCGCCAAGCCAAGGATATTCTGCGAAAGATGTTCGAGACCGGCGAAAGCGCCGAAGATATTTTGAACGCCGAAGGCCTTCACACTGTTTCCGGCGAAGACGAGCTCGGAAAGATCGTAGATGAAGTTATTGCCGAAAACTCTGCGGCCGTGGCCGATTATAAAAAAGGGAAGACCGCCAGTCTGCAGTTCATGATAGGAAAGGCGATGGGCAAGCTTAAGGGGAGAGGAAATCCCGGAGTGCTTAGGACGCTCTTCGAACAGAAACTATTGTAGGAATTTTTTCACCGCTGCGAATACCGCTCGTTCGTTTTTTACCCAGCGGATGTTTTTGTCGCGTTTCCACCAGGTCAACTGGCGTTTTACGTAATGCCGGAGGTCGTGGTCGATCTCGTCGAGCATCTCGTCTTTAGAGACAGCACTTTTAAGATAACGGTCGACCGAGCGGTACACGAGGCCGAACTCCGCGAGGCGCTTTGAGGAAACGCCGGTGCGCTTCAGCTTTTTCACTTCCGATATCAAACCGCGTCGGAACCATTGAAGAAGGCGGGTATGCAGGCGTTTTTTTAATTCTTTCTCCGGCACGCGCAACCCTATTTTTAGAACGCGCACATTTCCTATTCCAATATTCTTGAGAACATTGGAATAGGAAATGCTGTTTTTATCTCCGAATTCTAAACTGTTAGCTACTGGGACCGGACGTCCCGTTTTTGTAACTATCTCGATGGCGCGGATGAGGCGCCGGGGATTGTGTCGGTCTATGTCTGCGGCGCGGCGTTGGTCGAGCTTTTGGAGCTTCGCGAACAGTTCTTCGGTCGAAAGTTTTTCGAGCTCCTTTCGAAGACTGGCGTCGGGCGGAACGTTTGGAAGAGTTTGCTTATCGAGAAGAGCGGCGATGTAGTGGCCCGTCCCGCCGCAGATGATAGGTAGTTTCCCGCGCCGGAGGATGTCGCGCAGGGCGCGCTGCCCGAGTTTTTGGAATTGGGCCGCAGAGAACTGTTTTTTCGGCGAGGCGACGTCCAGAAGATGATGAGGAACGCCGCGCATCTCGCGCCGCGTTATTTTTGCCGTGCCGATATGCATTCCGCGGTAGACCTGGCGCGAATCGGCGGAAATGACTTCGCCGTTGTACTTCTCGGCGATCACAACAGCTAAGGCGGATTTGCCCGACGCGGTCGGCCCGAGGACGACAACAATTTTTGGAACAGCGCTTCGAATTGACATGGAAGATATATTCTTGTAAAAATTACACCAGCTTCGTTCCGGAATCAAGATTTTTGTGCGCCTTGGGCGCACGGGGAGGCAGAAGTGAGTTCTCGGGATTTCAGGACGGGATCGGTCGCCGACCAGACCGAAGCGGACATGGAAGAGGCGATGCGCCGGGTCGGCATCTTCCTGCTCCGCTGCGTGCCGTGGGCCGCGTTCGTGGTTGCGGTCCTGGCGCTCATCCTGCTCCAGCGGCACGAGCTCATGGAGGACACAACGGCGGTCCTCATCGGGAGCTACTTGCTCCTCGGGGCGGCGCTGTTCCACATGTACATCACCGCCCGGTTCGTCCGTCCGGTGCGACCAAGAGGCGGCGGGCGATGAGCGAACTCTTCGGTGTCTGGTCGCTCATCGTTCTCGTTGTGAGCATCGCGGCGTACGGCTGCTGGCACGTTGCCGGCGCACCCAGCTGGCAGGATGTTCGCCGGTTTTTCCGGAGTGGGTCGGCGTGAGAAGGCCGCTTGGCGGCTGAACGAAGGGGGTGGACAAAAGACCGTCCATCCCCTTAGTGTTTTTTAACCTGTAAAATAAAGGTAATCCTTGTATTGACTTAATACTTTATAGTGGTATAATTTAGCCAGCTCGTCGTTAAGAGCGCGGAATCACGGAATGCGCCGAATGGCGCTGGAGGACATATGGAGAAGTTCTGGGTGGTCATCAACGCCGTCATCGTCGCAGTCCTCCTCCGGGAGGCGTGGGCGTGGGGCAACCCGGGCCCGGCCATCGCCGCGTTCTGCGTGGTGGCCATGGTGGCCCTCGGCTACGCCTCGGTCCGCGAGGAGAAGCCGGCGCCGCGGCCGCCCATGCGCCGCACGGGGCAGCCCGCGAGCAAGCCGCTAGTGCGCGGCTACCAGCCGCGCAAGAGCTAGATGCCTCCCCGGCGAAACCGGGGACGGCGGAAGGAGGTTCTGGGTTTCGACCTGGAGCCTCTTTTCATTTTTCAGGCACGTGCTACGATGGCGGCAGAAGCGCTCACCAAAGCGCGAGAGGAGGTGGATCACCTGTGGGAAGCATCCTCGGTCAAGTCCCATCGTGGGTCTGGTGGGCCGTTGGTCTAGCCGCGGCTTTCGGTGGCATGCTCAAGTGGCAGCTTCGTGCTGCCCAGCGCCCGAAGGTCGAAACCCCCCACTTCAACCGCTACGACAAGCGGTAGAGGCCCGGCTCATCCCGGGAAAACGATACGAAGAGGGGCTCGCCGGCGTGCCGGTAGAGCCCCTTCTCCATTTTCGAGCCCGAGTTCTTAAGCGGTCCTTTTTCCTGACTCTTCCGTCAATTTCAAAACGAACTTATCGAGCGCCATTTCGCCTTCCTGTCCGCGTTTATAGTGGCGGACATTGACGCTCTTTCCTTTTTCCTCTTTTTCGCCGACGACGAGAATGTACGGCACCTTCATAACCTCCGCTTCCCGGACGCGCTTGCCGAGGGATTCGGTCGGTTCGGAATATTCGGCGCGGATACCTTTGTCGAGAAGCGTTTCGTAGACCTTCTTCCCGTAGGCGTCGAACTTCTCGCCGACCGGGACGACAACGACTTGAGTGGGAGCCAACCACACGGGCAAGGCGCCCGCGAAGTGTTCGATGGCAAGGGCGAGGAAGCGTTCAATGGAGCCCATGATGGCCGCGTGGATCATGACGATGCGTTCTTTTTCGCCTTTCTCATTCACGCAGGTCAAGTCAAAGCGATTCGGTTGATTGAGGTCGATCTGGATGGTCGCGACCTGGTGCGTTCGACCGATGGCATCGCGACCCATGAAGTCGAGCTTCGGGCCATAGAAGGCTGCTTCGCCGAGCCCATCCTCGATCTCGCCGCCCTTGGTATCTGCAACGTCACGCAGGACCTTCTCGGCGACCTCCCACTGGGCGCTGTCGCCAAGATATTTTTCCGGGTAGGCCGGATCGCGAAGCGAGAGCCGAACTCGGAGGGGAATGTTAAAAACCTGATAGAATTCCTGAACGATGTCCCAGATTTTCAGGGCTTCCTCTTTGACCTGGTTCATGCGGCAGAAGACGTGCGCATCATCCTGAGTGATAGAGAGGACACGGGCGAGCCCGGCCAGCTCACCGGACTGCTCATCGCGGTAGACCATCGTAGTGTTGGCATAGCGTTGGGGGAGTTCGCGATAGCTCCAAGGCCGACGGGCGTAGATCTGCGCGTGATGCGGGCAGTTCATCGGTTTCATAGCGAACTCGTGGCCTTCGCGGGTCGTTATCTTGAACAGGTCGTCCTTATATTTTTCCCAGTGGCCGCTTTTCTCGTAGAGGTCTCGCTTCGTGATATGCGGGATCTCGACCCGCAGATAACCGCGTTTCTTCCGAAGCTGCCAGACGAAATCATCGAGGAGGTTCCGGAGGATCGTGCCTTTCGGCGTCCAGAGCGGCAGACCAGGACCGACGAGGTCGGAGAACACGAAAAGGTCGAGGGCGGGACCCAGGACTTTGTGGTCGCGCTTCTTGGCTTCTTCGAGCATCTTAAGGTGGGCTTCAAGCTCCTTCGGGGTTTCGAACGCCAGAGCGTAGATGCGGGTCAGCATCGGGTTCTTTTCGCTCCCGCGCCAGTAAGCGCCGGCCATGTGCGTCAACTTGAAGGCCTGCGGATTTATCTCTTTCGTGTTCTCGACGTGACCGCCGCGGCAAAGGTCCTCGAAGATATCGCCGGTCTTGTAGATAGAAAGCGTCCGGCCCTCCTTCGCGTATTCGTCGATAAGCTCGAGCTTGAAAGGTTGGCCCTTGAAGAACTTCTTGGCTTCGGCAGCTGTGACCTCGCGGCCCACGAAGGGAAGATGCGCGTTCGCAAATTTTCGCATCGTTTTTTCGAGCTCCGCCAGAACCTCTTCGCCGGGGGCTTTTTCGAAAAGAAAATCGTAGTAAAAACCGTTCTCGATGACGGGGCCGATGCCGAGCTTCGTGTCCGGGAACTTTTCGAGGACGGCGGCGGCCAGCAAATGGGCCAAGGAATGGCGGATACCGTCCAATTTATCAGCGGGCGCGGCGGAGCCGGTTTTTTGGGTCATGGGTCCATTATAGGCAGAACCCTTTATTTTTCAAAGGCGAGGGGATGTTATATCATGGAAAGCATATGATAGACGTCAAATTGCTCCGGGAGAAGCCGGAAGAGGTGAAAAAAGCCATTGCGACCAAGAACGCCGACCCGGCGCTCGTGGATAATTTCGTTAAGCTCGATACCGAGTGGCGGGCGGTGACGGCCTCGCTCGATACGCTTCGGGCGGAGCAGAACAAGCTGTCCGCGGAGCGCAATGTCGAAGCGGCGAAGGCGAACAAGGTCAAGATAAAAGAAGCCGAAGAGAAAGCGGCGGCGCTCGAGAAAGAACGGAACAGTGCCTGGGAGAAGATCCCGAATCTGCCTTCGGAGGATACGCCGATCGGGAAAGGGGAGGAAGACAACACCGTTATCCATACGGTCGGCGTGCCGCCGCAGTTCGATTTCGAACCGAAAGACCATCTCGCGCTCGGCGAAGCCCTCGGTCTTATAGATATGGAAACGGCGGGAGCAGTGAGCGGCCCGCGCTTCGCTTACATCAAGGGGGCGCTCGTGAGAATAGAGTTCGCTCTTGTTCAGTACGCCCTCGAGATCCTGACGAACCCGAACATCATCCGGTCCATCGCTCGCGGCGTAAAGCCCGGCCACAGCGATGCGGCCTTCGTGCCCGTCGTGCCGCCGGTGATGATAAAGCCGGAGGTCTTCCAGCGCATGGCGCGTCTTGAGCCGAAAGAAGAGAGATACCACATTCCGAGCGACGATCTTTATCTTGTCGGGAGCGCTGAGCATACGCTCGGACCGCTCCACATGGACCAGATAATTCCGGAGGAGAAGCTGCCGCTCCGCTATGTCGGCTTCTCGACGAGCTTTCGGCGCGAAGCCGGCTCGTACGGCAAGGATACGCGCGGTATTTTACGGGTCCACCAATTCGACAAGGTGGAAATGGAATCTTTCACGACCGCCGAGAACGCCCAGACCGAACAGGATTTCTTCGTGGCCGTTCAGGAATATCTTATGTGGACGCTCGAGATACCGTACCGTATCGTTATGTGCTGCACGGCCGACCAGGGCGATCCGGACGCCCGTCATCTGGACCTCGAGGCCTGGATGCCCGGCCAGAAATGCTATCGGGAAACGCATTCGGCCGACCTGATGAACGACTATCAGGCGCGACGTTTGAACACGCGGGTGAAAAGAAAAGATGGCCGGGTCGAGTTCGCTTATATGAACGACGCGACAGTGTTCGCCATCGGTCGAACGCTCATCGCTATCATGGAAAATTATCAGACCGCCGACGGGAAAATTGGGGTACCCAAGGCGCTCCAAAAGTATGTCGGCGCGCCGCTCATCGGATAAGAACTCTTTCGCGCGCCTCTTGGGGAAAAGGACCTGGCTCGAGCTCGACCGGACCGCGGTGCGCACGAATTTCGCGCTCTTTCGGAAGCTCATCGGGCCGCGCGTGAAGCTTTGGACGGTCGTGAAGTCGAACGCCTACGGGCATGGCCTCGTGCCGTTCTCGAAGCTGGCCGACCGGTCTGGCGTGGACGGTTTTTGCGTGGACAGCATCATTGAAGGCTTGCGTTTGCGCCGGGAAAACATCGCGCGGCCGATGCTTGTTCTCGGACCAACTCTACCCGATATGTTCTCCAAGGCGGCGCCGGAGAACATCGCGGTGAGCGTTTCGACCATAGAAGGCTTGAAGGCTATCGCTGCACTTGCGCACCCGCCGGATTTTCATATCAAGATAGACACCGGCATGCACCGGCGCGGTTTTTATCCGAAGGATCTGCCGGCCGTTATTCGTCAGTTGAAGCGCGCTCGGTCGGAGGTCCGAAAGCGGTTCGTCGGGGCCTTCACGCATTTCGCCGCCGCCAAAGATCTGGCCTATCCGACCTATACGAATGACCAATTCGCCGCTTTCGAGAAGGCTTTGGAAATGTTCCATCGAGCCGGCTGGCCGCACCTTGTTCGGCACGCGGCGGCGACCGGCGGTGTTCTTATGAACAAGAAATATCATCTCGACGCGGTCCGGCTTGGTATCGGATCATACGGACTTTGGCCGTCCCGCGAGCTTGAGACGGAGCTTGGCGGAACATTGCGCTTTCGGCCGGTCTTGGCTTGGAGGACGGTCGTGACCGAGCTGAAACATCTCCGCGCCGGAGATTTTGTCGGTTATGATCTTACGGAAAGGATAACGCGGCCGACCCTGGCGGCCGTTCTGCCTATCGGCTACTGGCACGGTTTTCCGCGCTCGCTTTCGTCCATCGGCGAAGTACTGGTGCGCGGGCATCGGGCCAAGGTCTTGGGGCGGGTATCGATGGATATCCTGGTCGTTGATGTGACCGGCAGCGGAGCGCGCCTTGGCGACGAAGTGACACTTATCGGTTCGGATGGCCGAGCGGTGCTCGGTGCGGCCGACGTGGCGGCTCGGGCCGGTACGACCCATTATGAATATCTGACACGCCTGAATCCTTTGATGGAAAAGGTCATTGTGTAGGTTTTCGAAATGGCGGACGTCAGCACATTCCTCACAAAACTTGAAGAGCGACGCCGCAAAAAACGCCGCTTCATTCGACGGACCGTTCTCCTTGCGATCATCGTTGGTCTTGTCGGCGGTATTTTCTGGGTCATTTTCCGGGCGCCCTTCCTGCGTATTCGCGACATTCAAGTGATCGGTAATGCCAGGACGTCGACCGACGATATCGTGCATCTTACCGAGGCTAGTGTTCTCCGATCATCTCTTATCGGGCGGCTCTTGGGGTACGACAATATCTTAGCTTGGCCGAACGTTCTGCCCGGAGACATCTTGAAGAATGCGCCCAGCCTCCGGTCGATAGCGATCACGAGGGACTACCGGGCGCGGAGCATCACTATCTCGGTCGTAGAGCGCAAGCCGGTCGCCGTGTGGTGCTTGATGAAGAACAATCCGGTCAATTGTGTTTGGTTCGACGACGCCGGCGTCGCTTTTGAGTCAGCCCCGGAATTCGAGGGCAGTTTGGTCCCGGTCGTTCACGACTACGCCTCTGATGGCATTTCGCTCGGCAGTCCCGTTCTGCCCGCCAGAGATTTCAGTAATCTGCTTTCCGTTCTGACCGCATTCCGGCAGACGACGGTAAGCGTGAAAGAGATCAGATACGAAAACCCAGCTCTGGAAGAACTGCGCCTAACGACCTTCGACGGTCCGATGATCTACGTCAGTCTGCGTTTTCCAGCCGACAATATTCCGACGACCCTCGAAGCGCTCAAGGCTCAGTCAGCCCAGGGAGCTCTTACGCCAGCCTTCCGTAATTTGCAGTACGTCGATTTTCGGGTCCAAAACCGCGCTTACTATCAGTAAACGAACGTCGCTTACACAGAGTCTTTCTAAAGCTTGTAGACGAAGATGGACGTGCCGATCCGATAGTCCGGCGTTGGGACTTCGCCGAGGCCGGTCTTGGGCGGTCTGGCTTGGGTGAGCCAGGAGTATTCGTCCCAGCTGTTCCTCTGGAAGCCGGGCGCGGGTTTTTGGATGGCGCCTTGGAGCGTATTGATCGAGATAGCGAACCATTTGATGTCGGTATTGCGGGGGCTGCCGCGCGAAGACCACCAATTCTCTTCTTTGTCGCCAAGATAATATTTCGGTTCGCCGCCGCCGAAATAGTCCACGCCGATCTTGTCTATCTCCGGATGGGCCGCCACGAACGCCTGGAGCCGGATCAGGTCTTGACCCCAGTCGTAATTAGAGTCCGTGACCAGCTTGTAGCCGTTCCATGGCCCACCCCCCAGTTCGTTGAAATAGGAGAGGAAGTAGGGAGCGGAGAGGACGGTCTCGGCCGCGAACCAGACAAGCAGAATGACGAGAGCGGTATATTCTACGGACGAGGTGACGATGGCGCGCAGGCCTCGCCAGAGGAGCTGCCAAGAATTATCCGTCGGTGGCAACTGGAGGTCGGTGAGCCAGCGTTTCCAAAATCCGATCGTCAGGATGTAGATGAACGGCAAGGTTGGGAAGAGATGCCGGAAGC
>Ga0335071_10007083_pt1 | contig 11567 bp, 13 predicted proteins | sample Lox_Sample_15_FD_206724 | JGI IMG/M metagenome (GOLD analysis project Ga0335071, IMG submission 206724) | Soil microbial communities from Loxahatchee National Wildlife Refuge, Florida, United States - Lox_Sample_1.5 | ecosystem: Environmental > Terrestrial > Soil > Wetlands | place: USA...
AGTCGGCCCGCAAGCGTGCGCGAATGGGCAGCCGGGGCGCCCAAGACCGCATTGGCACAAGCCCCCCCGCATCCATGCTGCGCATGAGCCCGATGGCGACACGAAGGAACTCCTCCTGGTCGTCCACCGTTCGCTAGAGGTCGACGACCTGGAGCGCCGGCGTCTTCGCCTTGGTGACCACCTGGACCTGGACGCCCACCTCGCCGAGGCCCGTTTGCTTCCCGGCGTACAGGGAGCCGGTCGGCTGAAGGTTCCACCGGATCCGGTCCTCGCTTCATGAGCTGCGTGGGCGCGCGACCTCGCTCGGGATTCCGCACCGGCGGCATTCCGAGAGCCGCTCGACCTTCCGTCCCTGCGATTGCACTCCCGCGGCCAGCCCAGCGGGAGGCGCCCCGCCTTGCGGCAGTATCCGCAGGTCGCCAGGAGACGCTCGGACCGGATCCCAACTCATTGAGACGAGACAAGAGCCACAGTGGCGAGTTCCAGGCTAACCCAACCCGCCGGAATCCCTCGCTCGGAGAGGGGCAAACTGCCCCTCGAGCGGCTCCGCTCAGCAGAACCAGGACTCGGTCAGGTGGGGGGCGCGCGGGGACGAGAAGGGCCGCGCCACGTGGGCGTGCTCGCGTCCGGCCGCGGCGAGGGCGAGGGCCTTCACCCTGGCGAAGGTCTCGGCGGGATCCTCCCGGCGGGACGCGCCGTCCTCGACCGCGGCCGCCACCTTGCGCTGCAGGGCGTCCATGCGCGGGTCGGGGTGGCGCCAGCGCCAGGTGAGAGCCGCCTCGTCGAGCCCGTCGAGGACGAGGCCGGGGTCGCCGAGGAGCAGCGATCCGGGAGGAACGAGGAGGCGGATGGAGAGCTGGACCGGGTCGAGCTGGCCGAGCCAGCGCCGGGACTCGAAGACGTCGAGGAGGTCGATCTCGTCCTCGAGCGTGGCCCACGGGGTGAAGGGCATGAGCGAGGGGCGCAGGGCCAGCCCCGCCCGGGCGCAGATCTCGAAGGCGCGGAAGACGTCGGACCGGTTGTGGCCCTTGGCGAGGCGCTCGAGCACCCGGTCCGACAGGGACTCGACCGCGGACGTGACGAAGAGGGCCCCGAGCGAGGCGAGCTCGGCGACGACCGCGGGGTGCCTCACGAGGTGCTCGACCTTGGCGGTGAAGTCGAACGTGACCCCGGGGTGACGCCGGGCGAGCTGCCGGGCCACGCGCAGCGCGTGGCCCGGGCCGTTCAGGAAGTCCGGATCGCCGAAGGTGACGTGCGTCGCGCCGGCCGCCACCTGCTGCGCGACGTCCGCGAGGACCGCCTCGGCCGGCACCGCGAAGAAGCGCCCCTGGTAGACGGCCGGCAGCGGGCAGTGGCGGCAGCGGTGCAGGCAGCCCCGGCTCGCCTCGGCGTAGCCGGCGAGCCGCTCCCGCCCCTCGGCGTCGACGAGCCGGGCGTACCGGGACGGCGGCGGCAGCGCCTCGCGCAGCGGCACCGGGAAGTCGAGGCGTCCGAGCGACGCGGAAGGGGCGCCGCGCTGGACGAACCGGTCGAGGGCCTCGCCGGACTCGATGGCCCGGGCGAGCGCCACCAGCTCCTCCTCGCACTCGCCCCCCAGGACCGCCGCGGCGCCCGCCGCCTCGAGCAGCGGGGCGTGGAGCGGCGCGTAGAGGCCGTGGAAGCAGACGAGTGCGCCCGGGTTCGCCGCGCGGATGCGCGCCGCGGCGGCGAGGCCGAGCCGCAGCGCCGTGTGCATCGGCACGGAGATGGCCGCGAGCCTCGCCCGGCCGACCCGGGCGGCGTCGAAGCCCTCGACGGACAGGTCGAGCGCCGCCGGGCGGAACCCGGCGCGGGCGAGGAAGGCGGCGGGGAGGGCGATGCCGTGCGGCGCATGCCCGAGCTCGTAGGTGGAGACGAGGAGGATCTCGCCCTCGCCCCGCACCGCTACCCCTTGGATGGCGGCGGGACGTAGTCCGGCGGCAGCTGGGATCCCTCGCCGAAGAAGAACTCCTCGGCCTGTTGGTAGAGGATCTGGTTCGTGCGGGGGTCCGCCGGGGACAGCCGGAACTCGTTCATCACCATCTTGAAGTGCTCGAGCCACATCTTCCAGGCGTCCTGGGAGATGCCCTCGTAGATGCGCTGACCCAGGTCGTTCGGGAAGGGCTTGAAGGTGAGGCCCGGGAGTTCCTTCCCGAGCTTCTTGCACTGGACCAGTCGGGCCATCGACGAGGATCTCCTGGTGGCGAGTGACGAGCATAAGCGAGGCGCCCGCCGCTTGCACGGCAGGCGCCCGCGATCGCTCGCCTTCGGCTCCCGATTGCCCGGCCGCCGGGCGAGGGGGTCAGGCGAGGAGGGAGGTCGGAGAGACGGACAGGGCCTTCGCGAGTGCCTCGAGGGTGTCGAGGGGAGGAGTGCGCTGCCCACGCTCGAGCATGGAGATGTAGGACACCGAGAGACCCGCCTTGGCCGCGAGGGATTCCTGGGACAGCTTGCGGCGCAGGCGCTCGTTCTTGAGGTTCCCGGCGAACTTGTCGGCAAGTGATGCCATGGAACGTCGGCTCCTCTTCGTAGGTGACATGCGGGCGCTTTCCTGACGGTTCCGCCAAATCATTTGGCGGAAAACGCTACGGGGCTTACTTAGCACCTGGTGGGTTCTTGGTCTACGTTTTTGGCCTCGCCCTCGGCCGCGCCTTCGCGGGCTTCGTGCGGGTGCGGCCGGGAAAGGGGACGTCGTAGCGCTTGAGGAGCCGGCGCAGCGCGAAGTAGGAGACCCCGAGCCGGGCGGCGAGGCCCTGGGGGTCGCCGTCGAAGAGCGCCGAGGCGGCGAGCAGGTAGCGGCGGGCCGCATCCTGGAAGGGAAGGACGGCCTCCCGCGCCTGGGGCGGGCGAAACCCGGCGAGTGCGTGAAGCCCGCCGTGGAGCCTCTCCAGCCGCTGCCTCGCGTCCATCGCCTCGGCCTCGTTCTGCTCGATGAGGCGGGTGAGCCGGCGGCGGTCGATGGCCAGGTCGACCGCGTGCTCGAAGCTCTCGAGATCGGTGTACTCGTGGAACTGGTCGGCGCCGGCCATGAGGGCGGCCACCGCCTGCGAGGCGGGAACGGCACCCGTCGAGGCGAGGACGGCGAGGTCCCCGCGGCGGAGCCGGAGGTCCCGGATCACCTCGACGCCGCCGTGGTCCGCGAGACGCATGTCGAGGGCCACCGCCGAGACCTCCGGCGTGATCTTCGCGAGCGCCTCGTCCCAGCTCGAGGCCGGGACGACCTTGAAGCGCGGGTAGCGGCCGAGGACCGAGGCGCGGTCGCGCCCTGGGGTCTGGGAGAGCCGCGCGCACAGCTGCCGGAGGCGGCTGGGGTCGTGCTCCGCGATCACCACCACGTGGTCGCACTCGTCCGGCCGATCCCACCCCCGCGGGCTCACGGCTACCGAGTCTAACCGATCCGGGCGCCCGGCCGCACGCTGGGTGAGGACGAGCGCAGCACGACGACCTCCACAAGGGTGCCGGCACGGAGGCGGGCCCGACCCGCCGGGAGGACCGCCAGGGCGTCCAGCCCGGCGACCGAGGCGAGGTGGCCGCTCTGCTGGGAGGCGAGCGGTTCGGCCCGGGCGTCGCCCTCCGACCCCTCGAGCCGGCAGCGGAGGAAGACGGTCTGGCCGGCGGGCTTCTCCTGGGCGACGGCGAGGCGCGCCCGGACGCGCAACCGCCCCGACCCGCAGAGCCCCTGGAGCGCCCGCAGCGCGGGCCGCGCGAAGATCTCGAAGGCGACGAGCGCACTGGCGGGGTTGCCGGGCAGCCCGAAGAAGGGCATCCGGCCCCACGTTCCGAAGGCGAACGGCTTGCCCGGCCGCATCGCCACCCGCCAGAAGTCGAGCCGCGCGCCGGCCTCGGCGAGCGCCTTCTTGACGAGGTCCCTGTCCCCCACCGAGACGCCACCGGTCGTGACGAGCGCGTCGAGCCCGGAGGCGACGTCGAGAGCGCGACGCAGCGAGGGGATGTCGTCGCGGGCGATGGGCAAGAGCGTCGGCACGGCGCCCGCGTCGGCGCACGCCGCGGCGAGGGCGTGGCTGTTCGAGTCGAAGATCTCGCCTGGACCGATGGGCCCACCGAGCGCCACGACCTCGTTGCCGGTGGCGAGAACGCCCACCCGGGGGCGCCTCGGGACCGCGAGCTCGGCGCGCCCCAGCGCCGCGGCGAGGCCGATGGTACCGGGGTCGACCACGTCCCCGCGCCGCGCGACGACGGCGCCGCGTGCCACGTCGCTGCCCGCCGCCCGGACGAAGCGGCCCCGGACCGCGGCCCGGCGGAAGCGGGCCGACCGGCCCCGGCGCCGCACCTCCTCCTGCATCTCGACGCAGTCGGCGCCCCCCGGGACGGGAGCGCCGGTGAAGATCCGCGCGCAGGTGCCCGGCGGGAGCGAGCGCCCCGGGCGGTCCCCGGCGAAGACCTCGAACGCGACGGGGAGCACCGCGTCCGCGCGGGGCGCGTCCGCGGCGCGGAGCGCGTATCCGTCCATCTGCGCGTTGTCGAAGGCGGGCAGGTCCCGGCCCGCGCGGACGTCCTCGGAGAGCGCGCGCCCGAGCGCCTGGGCGAGCGTCACGCGCTCGGCGGGGAGGGGAGAGACCTCGGCGACCCGGCGGAGGATGCGGCGGAGCGCCTGGGCGGGCGTGAGCACGCCCCGGTTCTAGGCGCCCCCGCGGCGCGGTGGCAAGCGCCGCCGCTGCGGGTGTACTCGACCGCCGCGGGTCGCCGTGACAACATCGCGCGCCATGTCGAACCGTTCACAGGCAGACCTGGCCCGGGAGGCGTTCCTCGCCGAGCTCGGCCGTTCCGCGGGCCGGCCCCTCTCCCTCCCCGAGCTGATGCAGCGCGCCCGCGTGCATCCGGGCGAGCGCCAGGGCGCGAAGCAGGTCGTGCGGCAGCTCGTCCGCGAGGGGCTCGTCGCGAAGGTCGGCAACCGCTTCGCCCTGCCGCGGGCCCGCGGGGCCGACGGGCAGCGAAGGCGCGAGGCGCGCGACCCCGCCCGCCCCGCCGAGGGACGCCAGCCCGGCGGCAAGGGGCTCCTCGGCCTCTTCACCCGCCACCGCGACGGCTTCGGCTTCGTGGCCCGGCTCGACCGCGGCGGCCCGGACCTCTACGTCTCGCCCGGAGATACCGCCCAGGCGGTGGACGGCGACCTGGTCCGCTTCGAGGTGTTCCCGGGGCGCCGGGGGCCGCAGGCGCGCGTCGCCGAGGTGATCGCCCGCGGCAGGCGGATGCTCTTCGGAGCCTACCGAGGGAGGGGAGGCGAGGCCCTCGTCGCCCCGCTCGACCGGGAGCTGCCGCCCGCCATTCCCGTCGAGGAGACCCGGCTTGCCCGCGAGGGCGACGTGGTCAAGGTCTGGCTCGACTCCGGGCCGGGGCCCCTCGAGGGGCGCGTCCTGGCGCGAGTGGCGGACCCGGCGGCCCCCTCGGTGGAGGTCCTGCGGGTCGCCTACGGGCACGGCTTCGCCGACGTCTTTCCCGCCGAGGTGGTCGCCGAGTCCGAGGCGATCCCCGACCGGGTCCGCCCGGAGGACTGGGAGGGCCGCCGCGACCTCACCGGGCTCAGGCTCGTCACCATCGACGGGGAGGACGCGCGCGACTTCGACGATGCCGTCTACGTCGAGCGGCTGGCGGGGCGCCGGGGAGGCTGGCGGCTCGTCGTCGCCATCGCCGACGTCTCCCACTACGTCCGGCCGGGCAGCCCGCTCGACGCCGAGGCGCTGCGCCGGGGAACGAGCGTCTACTTCCCGGGCACGGTACTGCCCATGCTCCCGGAGCGCCTGTCGAACGGCGTCTGCTCGCTCAACCCCGAGGTGGAGCGCCTCTGCATGGTGGCCGACCTGCGCATCGGCCCGGCGGGGGAGGCGAACGGAGCGGAGGTCTACCCGGCGGTGATGCGAAGCGTGGCGCGCTGCACGTACACCGAGGTGGCGCGCGTGCTCGAGGGCGAGGGCGTCCCGCACCGCGAGTTCTTGCGACCGGACTTCGAGCGCATGGGGGAGTTGCAGGAGGTCCTCGGCGCCATGAGGCGGCGCCGCGGATCGATCGACTTCGACCTGCCCGAGTCGAGGATCGTGCTCGGCGAGGGCGGCGAGGTGCTCGCCATCGAGCGGCGCCCGCGCAACCGGGCCCACCGCCTGGTGGAGGAGTTCATGCTCGCCGCCAACGAGGCGGTGGCGCGATGGTTCGGGGAGCGGGAGCTCCCCACCATCTACCGCGTGCACGGGCTGCCCGACGAGGAGAAGCTTCGCACCTTCCTCGAGCTGGCGCGGGCCCAGGGCTTCGAGGTCCCGGAGGTCGACGCCGGGCCGTTGGCGCTCTCCGGCCTGCTCGACCGCCTCGCCGGCCACGCCCAGCAGCGGGCGCTCAACCAGCTCCTGCTCCGCGCCATGATGCAGGCCGTCTACAGCCCGGAGAACATCGGACACTACGGGCTCGCCGCCGAGCACTACCTCCACTTCACCTCGCCCATCCGCCGCTACCCGGACCTGGTGGTGCACCGGCTGCTCCGCGAAGCGGCGCTCTGGCGGGGCGATCGCGAGGCGCGCTCGCCCCGGCCCGGCGAGCTCGAGCGCATGGCGCTGCTCGCCTCGGAGCGGGAGCGGGCCGCCATGAAGGCGGAGCGCGACGTCCACGCCTACTTCGCCGCCCAGTTCATGCGCGACAAGGTGGGGGAGCGCAGCCCCGGCACGGTGGCGGCGGTGGTCGAGTTCGGGCTCTTCGTCGAGCTCTCGCGCTGGTTCGTGGAGGGGCTCGTCAAGGTGGAGGACCTCGGCGATCGCTTCGCGCTCGACGCAGAGGGGCACGCGCTCGTCGAGCAGGCGAGCGGGCGCTCCTACCGCGTCGGGGACGAGGTGGAGGTGGAGGTGGGAGCGGTGGACCCGGTGCGGCGCCGCATCGACCTGTTGCTCGTGGAGGCGGGCAAGGCCCGCGCGACCGCCCCGTCGCGGCGCGAGGGGAGCGGGCGGCGCGGACGCGAGGCGCCCAGCAAGGGACGGCCGGCTTCGCGGGCGCGTCCGGCCGAGGAGCAGCGGAGCCGGCCCGCCGCGGGCGGCGCCCGGCGCCCCGGCGGCGGAGGCGCCAAGCGCAAGGCCTCGAAGCGGCGCCGGCGCTAGGCTAGGCGGCGGGAGGGCCCCGGAGCGCGGCGAGGAACCGCCTCGTCCGCGCGAGGCCTTTCGCGAGGGTGGGGTGGGGCACCATCTCGGCGGCCTCGCCCCCGGGCACCAGCAGGGCGGCACCCGGGTCCTCGCTGTCCCATGCGAGAGCCAGGCCGGCGCGCTCGGCGGCCTCGAAGAAACTCTGCCACCCGCACCGACCGGCCGTGTCTCCCTGGGTCACGAGGAGCGGGCGGCCGTCCTGCAGCGCCGGCGAGAGCGAGTGGCAGCCGGCGTGGTGGAGCACGGCTCCCCGGTCCGTGGTCGCGATCTTCATCGGTCGCCTCCTCGGGGCAGTGTACAACGGCGCGGCCGGGTTAGGATGCGTCCGTGCACGGACACGACGCGGTACTCCTCGCGGTCGCCGGCTTCGCCGCCGGGGTGGTGAACGCCATCGCCGGTGGCGGGTCCCTCATCTCCTTCCCGGCGCTCCTCTTCACCGGGATGGCACCGGTGGCCGCCAACGCCACCAACACGGTGGCCATCTGGCCGGGGACGCTGTCGTCGACCTGGGCCTACCGGCGCTACATCGCCGAGGAGCGGCACCGGGCCTGGGTGCTCGCCTGGCCGTCGCTCATCGGCGGCCTGGCCGGGTCGGTGCTCCTTCTCCACACTCCGGAGAGCGCCTTCCGCGCCGTCGTCCCGTGGCTCATCCTCTTCGCCGCGGGCCTGCTCGCCGCGCAGGGGCCGGTGGCGCGCTGGGTGGCGCGGCGCATGCCGGCGGGCGGCAACGCCGTGCCGGCGGCACTCTGGCTCGCGCAGCTCGCCATCTCGGTCTACGGGGGCTACTTCGGGGCCGGGATCGGCATTCTGATGCTCGCGGCCATGGCCATCTTCCTGCCGGACACCCTCCAGCACGCCAACGCGCTCAAGGTGCTCTTCGCCCTGCTCATCAACGGGATCGCCGCCCTCTACTTCCTGCTCGCGGGGTCGGTGCACATCCCCGAGGCGGCCCTGATGATGGTGGCGGCGGTGGCCGGAGGATGGGCCGGGGCGCACCTCGCCCAACGCCTGCCGGCGTGGCTCATGCGCGTGCTCGTCATCGCCTTCTCCGTGGTGGTGGCGGGGCGGCTGCTGTGGAAGGGCTAGGGCGCGCCGAGCGCCCGGGCGAAGCCGATGAGCGCCTCGAGGGCGTTCGTGGTGGTGAGGATCCCCACGAGCAGGTCCTTGTCGTCGACCACCAGGACCCCGTTCAGCTTGCGGTCGTGGAGCAGCTGGGCCACGTCGGCGATCTCGTCGTCCGGGTGCACCTTGTGCGGCTTGGGGTTCATGGCCGCGGTCACCGGGGTGCGGGCGAGCAGGTAGTGGACCTCCCAGGTGTCGAGGCTCGTCGCCTTGCTCGGGGTGAAGTCCTTCAGCATCTTCTCGGTCACGACCCCCACCAGGCGTCCCTGGCGCATGACCGGCAGCCGCCGGATGTTCTTCTCCTTCAGCATGTGGATGGCCTCCACGATGCTGGCGGAGTCCTCGATGGTCATGGGGTTCGGCGTCATCCAGCGCCGCACCTTGGTCATGGTCGGGTCGTTGGCCATATGGACGTTCCCTCCGGGCCCTAGCCCGGAGCCTCCGGACGGACGATCGGTTCCGCCGTCACCGTGGGTCCCCGGGCCGAGCGCCCCTGCCGCGCTCGGTTTTCCCGGGGCATTGCCTCCCGCGAGCCCCGCGGCGGGTCGACTACGCGACGCTTCCCTCGTAACAGCGCGGTCTGACAGCGGCACGCGAGCCCGGCCCTCTCCTGGCCCGTCCCGTCCGGGGCCTCGCCGCGCACCATGGTCAGGCTCCCAGGAACGCCTTCTTCACGTGGTCGTTGCCGAGCAGCTCCTCTCCGGTCCCGGAGAGTACCACCCTTCCCGTCTCCAGCACGTAGGCGCGGTTCGCGATGCGCAGCGACTGGTAGACGTTCTGCTCCACGAGCAGGATGGTGGTCCCCTGCCGGTTGATCTCCAGGATGATCTCGAAGATGTTCTTCACGAACAGCGGCGAGAGCCCGAGCGAGGGCTCGTCGAGCAGCAGGAGCCGCGGGTTCGCCATCAGGCCGCGGGCGATGGCGAGCATCTGCTGCTCCCCCCCGGACATGGTCCCGCCGAGCTGGTCCTTGCGCTCGGCCAGGCGCGGGAAGAGGGTGAAGGAGCGCTCCATGTTCCGCGCGCGGTCCTTGCGGGTCGACTTGGCGTAGGACCCCATCCGCAGGTTCTCCACCACCGTCATCTCCGGGAAGATGCGGCGGGCCTCCGGCACCTGCACCACCCCCAGCTCGACCACCTGGTGGCTCTCCATCCGGCGCAGGTCGTGGCCCTCGAACGAGAGCGTGCCGGAAGCGGGCCGGACCAGCCGCGAGATGTTGCGGAGCGTGGTGGACTTGCCGGCGCCGTTCGCCCCCACCACGGTCACGATCTCGCCCTCTTTCACCTCCAGGTCCACGTCCCAGAGGACTTTCAGGTCGCCGTAGCTGAAGTTGAGCTTCTCGATGCGGAGCACGCCGTTCTCCCCTGGCCTACGCGACGGCCTCGCCCAGGTAGGCGGCGACGACGTCGGGGTTCTTCACGATGTCCCCGGGCAGGCCCTCGGCGAGCAGCTCGCCCGAGCTCAGCACCACGATGCGGTCCGAGATGCGCATGATGGCCTTCATGTCGTGCTCGATGACCATCTGGGTGAGCCCCCGCTTGCGGAGCTCGAGGATGAGCTCGATGATCTCGTCGCTCTCGGCGGGGTTGAGGCCTCCCATGACCTCGTCGAGGAGCAGGAGCTCGGGCCGGGTGGCGAGCACCCGCGCCACCTCGAGCTTCTTGCGCTCCCCGATGGGGAGGCCGCCGGCGGGGAAGTCGGCCTTGTGCTCCATCCGGACCACGTGCAGCTGCTCGCGGGCGACCTGGCGCGCCGCCTCCACGGACCGGGTTCGGGCGAGCGCCCCCACCACCACGTTGTCGAGGACCGAGAGCTTGGCGAGAGGGCGCACCTTCTGCCAGGTCCGGGCCATGCCGAGCTTGCAGACCCTGTCCGGGGTGAGGCCGTTCATGCGCCGGCCCTGGAAGATCACGTCCCCCTTGGAGGGCGGGTAGTAGCCGGTGATGCAGTTGAAGAGCGTCGTCTTCCCCGCGCCGTTCGGGCCGATGAGGCCGGTCACGGTGCCGGGCTCGACCTGGAAGGAGACGTCGGAGTTGGCGGCGAGGCCGCCGAAGAACTTGCTGACGTTCCGGACCTCGAGGATGGCGCTCACGGCGTCCTCCCGGCGGCGACGGGGCGCCGGCGGCGGGCCCAGCCGCGCAGCGCGCCGAGCACCCCGTCCGGCATGAACAGGATCACGAGCGCGACGAGGAGGCCGTAGATGAGCATGTGGGCGTGGGCCAGGTTCTCGCGGAGGAACATCCCCACCCGCGAGCTCTCGCTCACGAGGCCCGCCTGGACGAGCAGGTCGGTGAAGAGGTTCGAGCGCAGGGCCTCGGACAGCGCCACGAGCACCGCCGCCCCCACCACCGGCCCGAGCACCGTGCCGATGCCGCCGATGATGGCGACGAGCACGATCTGGACCGAGATGTCGATGCCGATGCCGGTGGCGGGGTCGATGAACCCCACGTAGAGGGCGTAGAGGGCACCGGCCCAGGCGGTGAAGAATGCGGAGATGGCGAGCGCCGCGCTCTTGTAGAGGGTGAGCGGGATGCCGAGCGAGTTGGCCGCGTCCTGGTCCTCGCGGATGGCCTGCAGATAGTAGCCGAGCTTGGACCGCTCCACCCACACGGAGACGAGCACCACCGCGAGCGCGAGCACCAGTCCGGCGTAGTAGTAGGGGACCTTGGAGACGAAGTTCGTGACGACCCTGCCGCCGACCACCAGCGGGGGCATGTCGCTCACCAGGATCCCCTCGGCGCCGTTGGTGAGGTCCTTCCAGTTCAGTGCCGCGAGCCTGACGATCTCGGCCATGGCGATGGAGGCGAGGACGAAATAGGGGCCGCGCAGGCGGAAGGTGATGCCGCCGATGACGAGCGCGACGAGCACGGCGAGCACGAGCGCGGGGGCGAGTCCCCACCATGGGGCCACGTGCCTGAACTGCAGGAGCACGAGCACGGTGTAGGCGCCGACCCCGAAGTAGGCCGCGTGGCCCACCGAGTACTGCCCCCCGTAGCCGCCGATGATGTTCCAGGCGGATCCCATGATGACCGAGAGGAAGAAGAGCACCATGAGGTGCAGCGCGTAGGGGCTCTCGACGAACACGGGAAGCAGCGCGAGCGCCCCGCCGACGGCGGCGGCGAGGACGAGCGGCAGGATCGCCGAGCCGCGGGGGACGTCGAGGAGGCTTCGGGCGGGGCGGGGCATCGGCCTAGACCCTCGACTTGCCGAAGAGGCCCGCGGGCTTGAACAGGAGGATGAGCATGAAGAGCACGTAGACCACCATGTCCTTCAGGCCCGAGGAGATGTAGG
>Ga0335071_10007084_pt1 | contig 11566 bp, 11 predicted proteins | sample Lox_Sample_15_FD_206724 | JGI IMG/M metagenome (GOLD analysis project Ga0335071, IMG submission 206724) | Soil microbial communities from Loxahatchee National Wildlife Refuge, Florida, United States - Lox_Sample_1.5 | ecosystem: Environmental > Terrestrial > Soil > Wetlands | place: USA...
GGCGCGCCTGCGCACAGAGCTGCGCCCGGGCGACATCGTGCTGGTGAAGGGCTCGCTCGCGGTGGGACTCGACGTCGTCGCGGAGAACTTGACCGCGTAATGGCCAGAGTCCTCGTTGCGGCCCTCGTCGCGATGATCATCGCGATCCTCGCCGGCCCGACCTTCATCGCGTTCCTGCGCAAGAACGAGTTCGGGCAGCACATCCGCGAGGAAGGCCCCGAGCGGCACCTCGAGAAGCAGGGGACCCCGACGATGGGCGGCCTGCTGATCCTGCTCGCGGCGACGATCGCGTTCCTGCCGCTCTCCGACTTCACGATCCCGGCGCTCACCGTCCTCGGGACGACGCTCGCCTGCGGTGCGGTCGGCTTCATCGACGACTACATGAAGACGCACCACCGCCGGTCGCTCGGCCTTCGGGGACGCTGGAAGATGGTGTTCCTGCTCCTGATCACCGCGGCCGTCGGGCTCGCCGCGCATCACCAGCGGCTGAGCCACGAGCTCTACATCCCGGTCGTCGACAAGTCGATCCCGCTCGGGCCGTTCTGGTACGTGCTGCTGTTCCTGATCATCGCCGGCGCCGTCAACGGAGTGAACCTGGCCGACGGCCTCGACGGGCTCGCCGCCGGCACCGGGATCATCGCGGTGACGACGCTGACCGCGATGGCGGTGACGATCTACATCCGCTCCGCGACCGCACACCACGGGCGCATCGAGAACCGGCTCGACGTCGCCTTCATCGGCGCGGCGCTGATCGGGGCCATGGTCGGGTTCCTCTGGTTCAACGCGTTCCCCGCCGAGGTGATCATGGGCGACACCGGCGCGATGGCGATCGGCGGCGCGCTCGCGTCGATGGCGATCATGCTGCAGGTCGACCTGCTCGTGTTGCTCGTCGGCGGGATCTTCCTGATCGAGGCGCTCTCGGTGATCCTGCAGGTCGTGAGCTTCAAGTACTGGGGGAGGCGCATCTTCCTGATGGCGCCGCTGCACCACCACTTCGAGATGAAGGCGTGGTCCGAGACCAAGATCGTCGTCCGCTTCTGGATCGTCACCGCGATCTCGTGCGCGGCCGGCTTCGCGCTCTTCTACAAGTACTACCTGCCGTTCCTCCGGCCCCACTGAGATGAAGATCCTGATGTACGGCGCCGCACGCTCGGGCCGCGCCGTCGCGGAGCGGCTCGACGACGTCGTGCTCGTCGACCGCACGCTCGGGAACGAGGACGACCTCTCGCTGCTCGAGGGCGTCGACGTGCTCGTGAAGACCCCCGGGGTGCCGGGCGACCGGCCGCTCGTCGCGGCCGCGCGCGAGCGCGGAGTCCCGGTGTGGTCGGAGATCGAGCTCGGCTGGCGGCTGCTGCCGGAGTCGCGGTTCGTGGCGGTGACGGGAACGAACGGCAAGTCGACGACGGTCGAGCTGCTCGGCGAGATCTTCCGCGCCGCCGGGCGCGACGTCGCGGTCGCCGGGAACATCGGCCGGCCGCTCACCGCGGTGACGGAGGCGGACTGGGTGGTGTGCGAGGTGTCGTCGTTCCAGCTCGAGGACGTGCACGAGTTCGCCGCCGACGTCGCCGTGCTGCTCAACCTCGAGCCCGACCATCTCGACCGCCACGGCACGTTCGAGGCCTACCGCGACGCGAAGCTCCGCATCTTCGAGCGGGCGCGCGCGAAGGTCGTCCCGCGCGGGCTGGGGCTCGACGGGATCGAGTTCTCCGCCGACGACGAGCTCCCGGCCGAGCCGCGCATCCGCGGCGTGCACAACCGCGAGAACGCGGCCGCCGCGACGGCCGCCGCGCGCGCCGCCGGGATCGCCGACGAGCACATCGCCGCCGGCCTGCGCAGCTTCCCCGGCGTGCCGCACCGGCTCGAGCTCGTCGGCGAGCGCGACGGCGTCCGCTACGTCAACGACTCGAAGGCCACGAACGTCGCCGCGGCGCTGCGCGGGCTTGCGGCCTACGACGGCGAGCCGGTGCACCTGATCCTCGGCGGCTCGCCGAAGGGTGAGGACTTCGCGCCGCTCGCGGCCGCGATCGGGCCGAACGTGAAGAGCGTCCACCTGATCGGCGCCGAGGCGGAGCGCATCGGCGGGACGATCGACGGGTTCCGCGACGAGACGCTCGACCGGGCAGTCGCGCACGCGGCCGAGCTCGCCGAGCCCGGCGACGTGATCCTGCTCAGCCCTGCGTGCGCGAGCTTCGACCAGTTCGAGAACTTCGAGGCGCGCGGCGACGCGTTCCGCGCGCTCGCAGGTCGCTGACCAGGACGCGCGGTCGCTTGGGCCGGCTGTCGGCGGGTACACCCCCGAGAGGGTGCCGCCCAACCTTTTCGCGGTGTTCGCGCTCTCTAGCTTGTGACCGTGACTGTCCGGCCTGACATTGTGGATCTGGCGCGGCGGGCGAGTGCGGGCGAGACGGCCGCGGCGGACGAGCTGCTGCGGGAGCTGGAGCCCCTTGTCGTGCGGACTGTCCGTCTGGTCGTCGGCTCGGGCTCCTGGGCGGCGGAGGATGCCGCGCAGGATGCGCTGCTGGACATCGACCGCGGCATTGCCTCTCTCCGCGATCCGCGCGCCGTGAAGGAGTGGGCGCTGCGGGTCGCCACGCGGCGCGCGCTCAAGGTGTCACGTCGCGAGCGTCTGCTCTCGCTGCGGCGAGCTCCCGGTCTCGATCCCGAGCTGCTCGCCGAGTCGAGTGAGGCCGAGACGGGACGGAGCGCGGCGATGAAGGCGGCGTTCGACCTCTTGCCGCCGCGGTTGCGGGCGACAGCAGTGCTGCGCCTCTACGCGGGACTGAGCGAGGACGAGACTGCCGGGGTCCTCGGCTGCTCGCTCGGCACAGTCAAGTCCAACCTGCACGACGCTCGCAAGCGACTTGCCGGCGAGCTGCGCGAGCGCGGCTTCGAGCCGACGACGTTGCCGAAGGAGGCCACCTGAGATGACCACACAGAACGCTTCTGCGATCTCGCTCGACGAGCTTGCGAACACTCTCAAGTCCTACGCGGGGCCGGCCCACCCACGGCGCCTACCCGTCCGGCATCGCCGGCGGCCGTGGCGTATCGCCTGGGCGGCGGCCGCCCTGGTGCTGGCGTTCGTCGGAGCGGCCTACGCCGCCGGCTTCAATCCCTTCCCCGGCATCGCTGCGGCCAACCACCCTGCCACCTCGACCGACACGCTTCCTGCGTCCCTGACCGCCCACATCGCCGAGTTCAGCTCGGGGATGGAGCGGTATGGCCACGGACGCCTCTTGCCCGACACGGCACGGTTCATCACTCAGCTGCCGAGCGGCATGCGCTTCTACACGATCGCCACCAGCGCGGGCGGGCTATGCCTGGCCACCGTCCGTTCTTCCGGCGGCAGCGGCCTCGAGTGTGGCGGTTCGCTCAGCAAGAGCCGGCCGATCACGATTGCGTCCGAGCGGCCCAACCGGGCCACCCCTCCGGTCAGCTATGGGCTGGCGATGGACGGCGTCACAGCCGTCTCCTTCAAAGCACACGGACACCAGACCACCGTGCCGGTCAAAGACAATGTCTGGGCCTACGAGGGACAGAACGGCGCACTCCGCTCGGTCACGGTCCACTGGCGGAACGGAAGCATGCAGACACTGATCGACGGGAGATAACGAGGGGTCCACCGAACGAACAGGCGTCCGGCGCTAGACGCCCGGCGCGAGCCGGTCCCAGACGTTCGCGAGCAGCTGCTGCGACTGCGGCCACAGCATCACCTGGCCGCCGAAGTTGAGCGCGCCGGCGCTGAACACCTTCGCGCCGCTCCAGTGCTCGTAGTAGGTCATCTCCGCCGACCGCCCCGCGCCGAACAGGTCGGGGATCGTCGCGAGCACCTGCGTCGAGGCGGGTGACGAGGGGCTGCGCGCGTCGATCTCGATCCCGTACGACCCGAAGGTCGAGCCGTTCGCAAGACCCGTCCCCTCGAACGCCCACGGCGCGGCGTCGGCACCGACGACGGTGAACGGCCCGTGGCGCTGCCCGCGGTCGCTCGCGATGTACTGGACGCCGAGGAGCGCCGACTCCGGACGGCCGAGGTTGCGCCACTCGTCGACGAGCGTGAGCTTCCCGTTCCTTCGGTCGACGCGGCGGAAGAAGTTGTTCGCCGAGAGGAAGAGCAGGTTGCCGCCGAGGTCGCGAAACGCCTCGACGAGGTCGTAGACGCGCGTCGTCACGTACTCGGTGTGCCCGGGGAAGACGAGCAGGTCGTACGCCGAGCGGAGCGCCTGCGGGGTGGGAAACTGCTCCAGGTCCTCGTCGGCGTACGTGTCGACGCTCCGGCCGGTCTGCGCGAGCCAGTGCTGGAAGGCGAGGTCGTAGCTCCGGTAGTGGTAGGGCACCCCGCGCGACGGGTTCGGCCGCGTCAGGTCGGCGACCTTCGTCCGCCAGCGCGCGTACCAGGTGTCGCCCCAGCCGTCGCCGTCGGCGTCGTAGAAGTTGTAGGCGCCCCACGTGCTCGTCGGCATGACGACGGCGACGCGCGCGGCCGGCGCCGCGGGGCGGACGACGAGGGGCGCGAAGCCGGTGCGCCCGTCGGCTGCGTCGAGACGCACCGCATAGACGCCGCTCGGCCAGTCGTCCCCGACCTGCAGCTGAATGGGCGCCGGCCCGTTCATGTGGGCGCGCCAGTCGACGGAGAGCGGATCGCCCATCGGCACGCCGTTGAGCACGTCGTTGGCGTAGGTCGGCTCCGTCTCCGGCCCGCTGCGCAGAAGCTGAACCGCGAGGCTCTGCGCGTCGGTGCGCACGACGAGCGTCACCGGGTCGCCCGGCCGCGCGCTTCGCTGCGCGAAGGCGGCGTCGACGCCGAGCACGCGGACGACCACGTCGCTCCGCGTGGTCGCCTCGCCGGCGCGGGCGGTCACACGCGCGACGTACGTGCGTGCGGGCAGCGTGGAGGCGGGCGTCCAGTCGAGCGCGTGGAGGCCCGCGCCGAGGACGACCTGCCTCGTCTTCAGCGACGTCTCCGCGACGGTCGACGGCTGCTCCGAGGCGACGCCCTGCCCGGTCTCGAGGATCTGAAGCGCCACCTCGGCCCGGCGGGCGAGCGTGAACTCGATCCTCGCCGCCGCGCGCCCGGGCGCGACGCTGAGCGTCGTCAGCTGCGGCCCGTCGCCGGCGAAGGGCGCGCCGCCGTTCCGGACGCGCAGCCCGGTCAGGAGGCCCCGGGAGGCCGCCTGCGCCCGCGCGCCGCGGGTCAGGAGCCAGAGGCCGCCGACGCCCGCGAGGCCGAGCAGGCGCCCGCGCGTGCCGCGCCAGGATTCAGTTCCCAAGCCCAAGAACCAGCCGACCCCCTCCCGATGTAAGGGTCACCTTACAACCATCGGTCCCCATACGGTAACGTAGGCCCGCATGAGGACGGAGCGCTGCCCGACCGCCGAGGAGATCGCGCGCAGGAAGCTGATCCTGCGGCGTTCCGCGTGGTCGATCGTCGCCGCGCTCGCAATCGGCGCGCTCGCCTGGAAGGCGGTCACCGCCCCCGACGGCGTCGCGGATCCGACGGCCGCCGATGCGCATCTCGCCCACGGCGCCGTCGTCGTGAACAGCGCCCTGCTCGTCTTCCGCGAGGGCCTCGAGGCGGTGCTCGTCCTCGCTGCGTTCACCGCCAGCTTCAAGGGCGTGAACAGCGGCTTCCGGCGCCCCGTCGCCGGCGGCGCCGCGCTCGCGCTCGCCGCCTCGGTCGGGACGTGGTTCCTTGCGATCGGCCTCATCGGCGCGCTCGGCGGCCCCGGGCTCGACGTGCAGGCGGCCACCGGGCTGCTCGCCGTCGCGGTGCTGCTCGTCGTCATGAACTGGTTCTTCCACAAGATCTACTGGACCGGCTGGATCTCGGCGCACAACAAGAAGCGCCGCGCGCTCCTCGGCGGCGACGCCCGCCGGAGCGCACTCCTGGGCCTCGCGTTCCTCGGCTTCACCTCCGTCTACCGCGAGGGCTTCGAGGTCGTGCTCTTCCTGCAGGCGCTCCGCATCAAGGCGGGGTCGGCAACCGTGCTCGAGGGCGTCGCGCTCGGGCTCGCGTTCACCGCCGCGGTCGGCGTGATCACCTTCGTGCTGCAGCACCGGCTGCCGTACAAGCGGATGCTCGTCGCGACCGGCGTCCTGCTCGGCTTCGTCCTGCTCGTGATGGTCGGCGAGAGCGTCCAGGAGATGCAGCTCGCCGGCTGGCTCCCCGCGCACACGATCGGCATCTCGTTCCCGGGCTTCGTCGGCCTGTGGTTCGCGACCTTCCCGACCGTCGAGGGCCTCGCCGCCCAGGGTGTCGCGGCGGGGCTCGTCGTCGGCTCCTACGTGCTCGCCGAGCACGTGCGGGTGCGGCGCCCGATCGCCCGCGGCGAGGCGCCCGCGGTCGTGCTCGAGACGGCCCCGCAGCAGTAGCCCAGAGCCCAAGGAGTCGGCGTCCGCCCGGAGAAACGGGCACGGATGAGGCGTCGTGAGCTCGACTCCCGGCTGCTGATCATGGTGACGCTCGCCCTCGTGGCGTTCGGCATCGTCATGGTCTACAGCGCAACCTCCGCTGCCGCGGCGGTCGGCGGCAACAACCCGAGCTACTACCTCGAGCGCCAGAGCGCCTATGCCGCGCTCGGGATCGTCCTGATGATCGTCGCGCAGCGCTGGGACTACCGCCGCCTGCGCCTGCTCGCGCCGCCGCTCGTGCTCGTCTCGCTCGCGCTGCTCGCCGCCGTGCTCGCGATCGGCCCGCCGGTGAACGGCGCCCGCCGCTGGCTGTCGCTCGGGCCGGCCGTCTTCCAGCCCTCGGAGCTCGCGAAGCTCGCGCTGCTCGTCTGGGCGTCGTCGTACTTCGCCCGCCACCGCGCGCCGCGCGACCTGCGCGAGCTCTGGCGGCCGGTCGGCGCGCTCACCGCCGTCTTCGGCGCGCTGCTCGTCCTCGAGCCCGATCTCGGGACGACGATCGCGCTCGGCGTGATGCTCGTCGGCGTCCTCGTCGTCTCGGGCACGCCGGCGCGCGTCGTCGGCTCCGCCGTCGCGCTTGCGACCGCCGCCGGCCTCGCCGCGATCTGGATGAAGCCGTACAGCCGGTCGCGCTTCTTCGCGTTCCTGCACCCCTCGCACGACGCCGCGGGCACCGGCTACCAGATCCTGCAGGCGAAGATCTCGATCGGCTCGGGCGGGCTCTTCGGCGTCGGACTCGGCCAGGGGATCGGCAAGGTCTTCTACCTGCCGGAGGCGTCCACCGACATGATGGCCGCGAACATCGGCGAGGAGCTCGGGCTGATCGGGCTGGCAGCCGTCGTGGCGGCGTACGCGATCTTCGCCTACGCGGGCCTCGACATCGCCCAGCGCTGCAAGGATCCGTTCGGGAAGCGTCTCGCGGCCGGGTTCACGATGCTCGTCTGCGGCCAGGCTGCGATCAACCTGCTGGCCGTGATGGGGCTCGCGCCGCTGACCGGGATCCCGCTCCCGTTCCTCTCCTACGGCGGCTCCAGCCTGGTCGTGTTGCTCGCCGGAGTCGGGATTCTCCTTAACATCGCCCAGCGTGGCAGTGCAGCAGCAGCTTCGGTGCCTGATCGCAGCCGGGGGGACGGCCGGCCACGTGCTGCCCGCGCTCGCAGTCGCGGAGGCGCTGACCGCTCGCGGCGTGCACGTGACGTTCGCCGGGTCGCCGGATCGCGTCGAAGCGCGTCTGGTTCCTGAGGCGGGCTACGAGCTCGACACCTTCCGGGTGACGGGCTTCCCGCGCCGGCCGTCGTTCGCGCTGCTGCGCGCGCTCGTGCTCGGCGCCGCCGCCCCGTTCTCGTGCCGGAGGATCCTCAACGCCCGCCGCCCGGACGTCGTGCTCGGCGGCGGCGGCTTCGTGGCCGGGCCGATGGTGCTGGCCGCCTGGACCAGACGCATCCCCGCGGCCCTGACGGAGGCGGACGCGCACCTCGGGCTCGCGAACCGGCTCGCGGCGCCGTTCGCCAGGCGGCTCCTGCTCGCGTACCCGATCGAGGGGCGGCACGGGAAGAAGGTGCGCGTCGTCGGCCGGCCGATCCCGTCACGTTCGCGCGCGCTGCCGATGGAGGAGGGGCGCGAGATCTTCGAGCTGCCGCAGGACGGACCGGTGCTCGGCGTCTTCGGCGCGCTCGCCGGCGCGAAGACGCTGAACGACTTCGTGGTCGACACCTGGGGGAAGGACGGCCCCGCGATCCTGCACGTGACCGGCAGCCGCGACTACGAGTCGGTCAAGCGGCGGGCCCGGCGCGCCGACTACCGCGTCGTCTCCGAGACCGACCGCTTCGGGGCCGCCATCTCCGCCTGCGACCTCGTGCTCGCGCGGGCCGGCTCGACGGTCTGGGAGTTCGCCGCGGCCGGCCGGCCGGCGATCCTCGTCCCGTACCCGTTCGCGACCGGCGACCACCAGGCCGAGAACGCGCAGCACTTCGTGCGTGCGGGCGGGGCGATCATGGTGCGCGAGCTCGACCTCGACGACGTCCCCGATCTCGTGCGCTCCCTGCTCGGCGACGAGGCGCGCCTGCAGGCGATGGGCCGTGCGATGCTCGCCGCGGCGCGGCCGGAGGCGGCCGAGGCAATCGCCGACGAGCTGATCGCGCTGGCGCAGAGATGAAGGGGCGCCGGCTCTGGTTCGTCGGGATCGGCGGCGCCGGCCTCTCGGCCTATGCGCAGCTTGCGCGCGCGTGGGGGGCGGAGGTGGGCGGCTGGGACCGCGTCCGCACGCCGTACCTCGAGCCGCTCGCCGACGTGACGGTGGAGATCTCGCCGGAGCCGGTCGTCCCGGACGGCTGGGAGGCGGTTGTCTCCTCGGCCTACCGCGGGGTTCCCGGCCTGCGCCGGCGCGAGTTCCTGCGCGAGCTGGTCGCCGCGCGCCCGTCGATCGCGGTCAGCGGCACGCACGGCAAGGGGACGACTGCGGCGATGATCGCCTTCGTCCTGCACGAGACGGGCCGCGACCCCGCCTGGCTGATCGGAGCGCCGGTGCCGCAGCTCGGCTCGAACGCCGGCACCGGCGCCGGCTGGCTCGTCGTCGAGGCGGATGAGTCCGACCGCACCGCGTTCGCGCTGCCCGCCGAGATCGCCGTCGTCACGAACCTCGAGCTCGACCACCACACCGAGTTCGCCTCCAAGGCCGAGCTGGAGGAGGAGTTCGAGCGCTGGCTCGCGACCGTGCCGCACGTCGTGCGCGACGCGCCCGCCTACGACGGCGAGCTGATGCTGCCGGGCGCGTACAACCGGCAGAACGCGGGCGCCGCGCTCGCCGCGCTCGAGCTCACGGGCGTCGGGCGCGACGAGGCGGCGCCGGTGCTCGCGCGGTTCGCCGGCACCGGGCGGCGCTTCGAGGTGAGCGAGCGGGGCGGGCGCATCGTCGTCGACGACTACGGCCACCATCCGTCGGAGGTTGCGGCCGCGATCGCAGCCGCGCGGGAGCGCTGGCCGGAGGCGACGCTCCGCGTGCTCTTCCAGCCGCACCTCTACTCGCGCACGCGGCATCTCGCGTCCGAGCTCGCGCGCGCACTTGCGGCGGCCGACGACGTGACGGTGGTCGACGTCTACCCGGCGCGCGAGCAGCCCGTGCCCGGCGTGACGGGGAAGCTGATCGTCGACGAGCTCTCCGATCTCGGTGTCCTCGCCGGCTGGACGCCGTCCGTCGAGCAGGGGGCTGCGCGCCTCGACCGCCGGGGACGGCCCGGGGACGTGCTGCTCGTGCTCGGCGCGGGAGACGTCGACCGCGCGATCGGCCTCCTGCGCGACTAGCTTGGTGCACATGGAGGAGAACGTCGCGCTGGCACGCCACACGACCATCGGCACCGGCGGGCCGGCGCGCTGGTTCGCGCAGCCGACCACGGTCGACGAGCTCGTCGAGACGCTTCGCTGGGCGCGTGAGGGCGGTGTCGACGTCGAGACGATCGGGCTCGGATCGAACGTCCTCGTCCACGACCTCGGCGTCGAGGCGCTCGTTGTGAAGCTCGCAGGCGAGCTCGCCGCCGCGCACGTCGAGGGCGACCTGCTCGTCGCCGGCGGCGGAGCCGCGAACGCCGTGTGCCTGCACCGCGCGCGTGCGGCCGGCCTCGGCGGCTTCGAGTTCGCCTCGGCCATCCCCGGGACGGTCGGCGGCGGCGTGCGCATGAACGCCGGCGCGTATGGGAGCGAGTGGCGCGACGTGCTGGTCGACGCGGTCGTCGTCGACGCCGACGGCGCGCGGACGCTGGACGTCGAGGCCCTCGACCTGTCGTACCGGCACTCGGCGCTCCGCCCCGGCGAGGTCGTCGCCGGCGCCCGCTTCCGGCTCGAGCCGAGCTCGCCCGAGGCGGTCAAGGCGAAGGCGGCGGAGCTGCTCGCGCAGCGCAAGGCGACGCAGCCGACCAACAAGCGGACGTTCGGCAGCGTCTTCAAGAATCCGCGCGCAGACCTCGGCGCCGGCCGCGCGATCGAGGAGTGCGGGCTCAAGGGGCATCGCATCGGCGGCGCGGTCATCTCGCCGCGCCATGCGAACTTCATCGAGAACGCCGACTCGGCGATGTCGGCCGACTGCCTCGCGCTGATGGCCGAGGCGCGGCGGCGCGTGTTCGAGCGGTTCGGCGTCGAGCTCGAGCACGAGGTGCAGTTCCTCGGCCCGCTCGAGCTGCCGCCGCTGTAGGGGAAGCGGGCGGGGCGGCGAACTGGGGCGGGTGCCCGCCCGCCGAAGGACGAGCGCCCGTGCCGCGACGCTGCCCGCGCGCCGCGGCGGGCTCGACGTGCGCCAGCTGGTTCCGTCCGGCCGCTCGATCGCGGCCGGCGTCCTGCTGCTCGCGCTCGGGGTCGGCTGCTACGTCGGCGCCCGGGAGACCTCGGTGTTCGCCGTACGGACGGTCGACGTCCGCGGCGGCACCCCTGCGGTCCGCGCCGAGGTGCGCGCCGCGCTCGCCGGCGAGGTGGGGGCAAGCCTGCTCCGGGTCGACGGCGGGTCGCTCTCGCGGCGCCTGTCGGCGCTCCCGGACGTGCGCAGCTTCACCTACGACCGGGACTTTCCGCACACGCTGCGGGTCGTCGTCCGCCGCGAGGTGCCCGTGCTCGTCGTCCGCCAGGTGCCGGGCAAGACCGCGTTCCTCGTCGCCTCGACCGGGAAGGTGATCCGCACGCTCGCCCGTCCGGAGCGCTCGAACCTGCCCCGCCTCTGGGTGAAGAAGAACGTCCCGCTCGCAGTCGGCGACCAGGTCCCGCCGGCGCTCCTGCCCGCCGCGGCCTCGCTCGCGAGCCTGCGCGGCACGGGGCTCCCGGGCGGCGTCCACGTCGTCTCGGTGGGGCAGAGCGGACTGACGCTCACGCTCGGCGGCGGGCTCGAGGTGCGCCTCGGCGACCCCGGCGACATCCGGCTGAAGCTTGCGATCGCGCGGCGGATCCTGGCCGCGACCGGCGCTGCGAGCGCCGGCGGCGGCTATGTCGACGTCAGCGTTCCCGAGCGTCCCGTGCTCTCGTCAAACTCTCAAGTCGGAGGTTGAGCTTTAGGGTTAGGCCGGTCGAGGTCGAACCCGTTCGCGTTGACAGGGCAGGAAACCGCCCGTACTCTGCCGAAGGAAGGAGGCGCTCGACAGCCCCACCCTGCACTCGAGCTTGAGGTCGAGCCAACACGAGATGAGAG
>Ga0335071_10007085_pt1 | contig 11565 bp, 9 predicted proteins | sample Lox_Sample_15_FD_206724 | JGI IMG/M metagenome (GOLD analysis project Ga0335071, IMG submission 206724) | Soil microbial communities from Loxahatchee National Wildlife Refuge, Florida, United States - Lox_Sample_1.5 | ecosystem: Environmental > Terrestrial > Soil > Wetlands | place: USA: Florida...
ACCAGCGCCCGCATCTGGAGCACCTGGCTGGCGCCGGTTCCTGACGCCGTGGCGCTCGCCCGCGGATCAGCCCGCCTGGGCCAGGCCGGCGCTGCTGGCCATCGCCGCCGTGGCGGCGATGGCGTACGGCTGGGGAATGGCCGGCGCCAGTGTCGAGCCGTTCTACGGCGCGGCGGCCCGCAGCATGTCGGAAAGCTGGCACGACTTCATCTTCGGCGCGTTCGATCCGGCCGGGACCGTAACCGTCGACAAGCTGCCCGGCGCGCTATGGGTGCAGGCCCTGTCGCTGCGGGTCTTCGGCTTTCACATCTGGGCCCTGGTCCTGCCGCAGGTGGTCGAGGGCGTGCTCACCGTCCTGGTGCTGTACCGGGCGGTCCGCCGGCTGGCCGGGCCCGCGGCCGGCCTGACCGCCGCGGCCGTGCTTGCCGTCACGCCCATCACCGTGCTGCTGAGCCGCGGCAACGTATCGGACTCGCTGCTGATCCTGCTGCTGGTGCTCGCCGCCGACGCCACGTCCGCCGCGCTGCTGACCGGGTCGCTGCGGCAGCTGCTACTGGCAGGCGTATGGGTTGGCCTGGCGTTCCAGGCGAAGATGATCCAGGCCTGGCTGGCCTTGCCCGCGCTGGCCGCCGCCTACCTGCTCGCCGCGCCCGCGGCGCGGCTGCGGACCCGGTGCGCGCATGTCGCGCTGGCCGGGCTGGTCACCGCGGTGGTCTCGCTGTCCTGGATGACGGCGGTCTGGCTGGTCCCGTCCCAGGACCGGCCGTACGTAGACGGCAGTCCGGATGATTCGGTGTACACGCAGGTCTTCGACTACAACGGGCTAGGCCGGCTCACCGGGAACTGGGCGAGCGTCGCCGGGCCGCCTTCACCGCTCGTGATCGCGGCCAAACAGAGCGGGCAGTTGCTGACCGCCGAGACGATCGGCATCAAGGCGAGCTGGCACCGGCTGCTGGCCGGCCCGTTCGCGGCCGACAGCGGCTGGCTGCTGCCGGCAGCCATCGTCGGCGCGCTGGGCGTGCTGATCTCCCGGCGCGGCCAGGGCAGGCGCGACCCGCTGCGCACCGCCGTCGTGCTGTGGGGCGGCTGGTGGCTGATCCTGGCGGTCTTCTTCAGCGTCGGTGAATTCATCAACTCGTACTACGTCGCGGCGCTCGTCCCCGCGGTGGCCGCGCTGTGCGGCACCGGAATCGCCGCGTGCGGACCCCGGCCTTGGCCGGCCAGGGTGCGGCTGATCGTCGCCGCGACGGTGCTCGGCTGCGGCGGCTACGGCGCCTATCTCATGTCCGGGACGGCATCCGGCCCGGTCGTGCTCACCGTGGTGGCACTGGTCATGGCGGCGGCCGCCGTCGCTCAGCTGCTGCTGCCCGCGTCCGGCATGGGCGGGCACCTGACCGCGGTCGCGTTCGCCGGTGCCGCCGTGCTCCTGCTGCCCGCGGCGGCGTCGGTGAGCGGCGTCATCGGCGGGCTCGGCCCGTTTGACACCCCGTTCGAGTCGCCGGCCACCGCGCACCATAACCAGGCGCTGGCCGCCGCCGCGCCCGCCCTCACCCGGGCCGTCCAGCGGGCAGAACTCCGGACGCCACCCGGTGATGCCCTGTTCGGCACCGACACGTCCGGCCTCGCGCAGAGCTACATCCTGTACAGCGGCCGGGAGGTACTGCCAATCGGCGGCTTCCTCGGCAACGTGCCGGCCCCGACGCTGGCCACGCTGCAGGCCGACATCAGCCGCGGCTACGTACCGGCGTTCGTGCTGCCGGTATCACCGCCGGGCCCGGACCCGCGGGTGCGGTGGCTCGAGTCGCACTGCACCCAGCAGCCCTTGCCCCCGAACAGCCGACCGCGCCCGTACGCGACCTTCGTCTGCGGACCCGGCACCGGCCCGGAGCCGTCCTCCTCGCAAGCGAGCCCGATCAGCGGCACGCCGTCCCCGGCCCCGCCCTGAGGCCAGGCTCCAAGCACCGCTCGTCAGCCTGATCTACCTGAGGAGTGCGGGGGTCCGTGACCCGGGAAGCATCAGCTGCCGGTGACCACGGCCCGGACGGCGAGGGCGGTGATGGCCGCGGTGGCGGCCGCCGGGGAGCGGTTGCGAGCGGTGCGGAGCTCGTCCCAGGCGGCAAACGCGGTGATGACCAGGAGCAGGTCGACGGCACCGGGCCGGGTCAGGCCGTCGCGTAGCCGGCCGGCCTGGTGCAGGCGGTCGGCCAGGCGTTCCAGCGCGGCCACGCGGCCGAGTTCGAGCCGCTCGATGACCGGCACTGCCGCGGCTTGGACGCGGGCCAGGGCCAGCAGGTTCCGCACCAGGACGGTGTCGGCGGCCCAGATCCCGGTCCCGGCGATGACGACCTGACGCAGCGCCTCGACCGGGTCCGGGGCCTCGAGCGCGGCCTGCAGCTTGCCGAAACGGGCGCGGGCCAGCAAGTCAGCGGCCACAGCGTCCAGCAGATCGGTGACCGAGGCGACGTGGCGGTACAGCGTGGCGCGCGACACCCCGGCGCGGGCTGCGACGTCGGCCATGGCCAGCGGCTCGGCCGAGACCCGGACCCGGCCGGCGGCCGCCTCGATGATCTGCTGCCGGGTGCGTGCCACCGCATCGGCCCTGGCCGTCATGGTGTAGCGGCGCCGCCCCGGCGTGACAGTCACAGAATTTAATTATACAGTATGTCTCATCAAAATTGGGCAGACAGGAGCCGCAGATGACCATTCACGTCACAGACTCGGTGATCATCGCCAGACCGGCCGCGCAGGTGTTCGCCTTCGTCGCCGACCACCAGAACCTGCCCGCCTGGACGGTGGGGGTGAAGCAATCGCAGCGGCTCACCGACGGACCCCCGGCCAGCGGCAGCAGGTACCGCGTGGTGGGTACTGTTCTCGGCCGGACCATCCAGTCCAGCTATCAGCTCACCGCCTTCGAACCCGGCCGCGGCTTCGAGGGGACCATGACCTCGCCTATGTTCGGGTTCAGCGAGCAGTACCGCTTCGAGCCAGACGACCAGGCGACGCGCGTTACGATGACCGCCACCGCCGAACCGTTCGGCATCTTCCGGCTCCTGGCGCCGATCATGGCCGCCGGGATCCGGCGGCAGGTCAGGGCCGACCACCGCCGCCTCAAGTCCATCCTGGAACACCCGGCACCCCGCCCGGCCAGCAGCGCCGCCTAAGGTATCTGTCAACCGGAGCCCTCACCGTGGCAGCGGATGCCTGGGCTGGTCACCGAGCCCGAAGCCGCCCGCCTGGCGGCCCGGCCTGGTGATCCGCCGGTCCGGGCGGTGACGTACCTCCCACGGCGGCTCGTCATGATGCGGCCATTACGGCCGAGTGCCGCCTGCCGTCGGCAGGCGCGAGATTCGAGGGGGAGTCATGTGCGCGCGCGTGGTAACGAATGAGAGCATCGGCTATAGCATCCGGAGCGGCGAAACCGGCCTGGCCGCGGGCGAGACGGGCGGTAAGTCATGATCCTCATCGTCGTCAGGCACCTCATCAAGCCGCAGCATGCGGATGACTTCCCGCGCATGGTCGGCGAGTTCACCGCCGCCAGCCGGGCCGAGCCGGGAACCATCAGCTTCGAGTGGTCGCGGAGTACGGACGACCCGGCTGTCTATTTCCTGATCGAGGCCTTCCGGGACGCGGCCGCCGGCGACGCTCACGTCAACTCAGGCCACTTCAAGACGGCGATCGCCCGGTTGCCGGACCTTCTCGCCGCGCCGCCGGAGATCATTCACGCCGACATCGCCGCGGACGGGTGGTCGCGCATGGCCGAGCTACAGCAAGCCGCTGGGTGAGGGTGGAGGAAATAGTGAGCAGCGAGATCGTGCGGCAGCGGGCTGAGATCGAGGACGTGATTTCGGGCCGCACCCTATGCGATGAGTTGCGGCACGTGGCCGAGACCGCGGGTGATGCTGCCGCGTACTCCGACGAGGCCAGCGCCGGCGGTGGCTGGCGGTCCCTAACCTGGTCGCAGGCGCGGCAGCGGGTGCTGGAGGTGGCAGCCGGGTTCGCCGCGCTGGGACTGGGGCCAGGCGAGCGGGTCGCGCTGATGCTGCCCAACTGCAGCGAGCATGTGCTGGCTGACCTGGGCGCGGTGCATGCTGGCGGCCTGGGGGTGACGTTGTACGCCACGCTGGCGCCGGAGCAGATCGGGTACGTGGCCGCGGACTGTGATGCGCGGATCGCGGTGCTGGACGGGACGGCCGAGCTGGCCCGCTGGCAGCCAGTCCTGGACCAGCTGCCGGGGCTCACCACGATCATCGTCCGGGACCCGACGGCCTGCCCGGCCGGTGACCGGTACATGACCTGGGACGGCCTGGTGACCCTGGGCCGGGACCGGCTCGCCGCCGACCCGGATGAGATTACCGCCCGGGTGGCGGCGATCAGGTCCGGTGACCCGCTGGCCCTGCTCTACACCTCGGGCACCACCGGCAACCCCAAGGGCGTCGTGCTCACGCACCGGAGCATCCTGTACGAGATGGCGGCGGCCAAGCGGATGGGTATCGTCGTGCCGCGGGTCCGCTGGGTCTCCTACCTGCCGCTGGCGCACATCGCCGAGCGGATGTTCAGCATCTACATGGCGATCGGCGCCGCCAGCCACGTGCATTTCTGTCCCGACGCCACGCAGCTGGTACGGGTGATCGGGCAGGTGCGCCCGACCGCGTTCTTCGGTGTGCCCCGGGTGTGGGAGAAGATCCGGGCCGGCATCTCGGCCCTGCTCACGGCCGAGCCGGACGGGGCCAAGCGGGCCGCCGTGGCCCGGGCCATGGACACCGGCCGCCGGTACGTGCAGAGCCGCCAGCACGGGCAGGCCACGCCGCCGGAGCTGGCGGCGCAGTTCCGGGCGGCGGACGAGCAGGTGCTCGGGCCGATCCGCAGCCTGCTCGGCCTGGGCGAGGCCGACCCGGTGTTCAGCGCCGCGGCCCCGCTGCCCCCGGACGTGGCCGCGTTCTTCGCCGGGCTGGGCATGAAGATCCTCGACGTCTACGGGATGACCGAGACCACCGGGGCGTTCACCGCCAACACCCCGACCGAATTCAGGCTCGGCACGGTCGGCCGCCCGTACGCTGGCATGGAGGTCGCGATCGCCGGCGACGGCGAGATCCTGACCCGCGGGCCGCTGACTACCCCCGGCTATCTGAACCGGCCCGACCTGACCGAGTCGCTCCTCGACCCGGACGGGTGGCTGCACACCGGCGACATCGGCGCCATCGACGCCGACGGGTTCGTGTCGGTGACCGACCGCAAGAAGGAGCTGATCATCACGGCGGGCGGGGAGAATATCGCCCCGGCCGCGGTCGAGAACGCGCTGCTGGCCCACCCGCTGATCGGCCAGGCCCTGGCCTACGGCGACCGCCGGCCCTACGTGATCGCCTTGCTCACCTTGGACGGCGAAGCCGCACCCGCCTGGGCCCGGGCCCGCGGCATCACGGCCGACTCACTCGCACAGCTGGCCTGCGACCCGCAGGTGCTCGCCGAGGTGGCCGCGGGAGTAGCCGACGCCAACGAACGGCTGGCCCGGGTGCAGCAAGTCAAGCGGTGGCACCTGCTGTCCGTGGAATGGACCGCCGAGACCGAGGAACTCACCCCCACCCTCAAGCTCAAGCGCCGCGTCGTGCACGCCAAGTACGCCGACGTCATCGACTCCCTCTACGCAGGATGACCGTGAGGCGCTACCCGCTATCAGGTGCGCACGACGACGATGCCGGCGAGGGCCGACACCATCACGGGGACAGTCTGCCTTGCTAACGTGGCTGCCATGCCGGATGACGTGCCCGGACTGCGGGCATCGCACGCGGATCGCGACCGCGTCGTGGATGCGCTGCGGATCGCCGCCGGCGACGGCCGGCTCAGCGCCGAGGAGCTCGACGCCCGGCTGGAGAGCGCCTTGTCTGCCCGCACGCTCGGCGAGCTAGCCGAGCTCACCGCCGACCTGCCGATCGCGCCCGCAGCCAAAGCCACAGACGTACTCGTGATCGAGCAGCACGGCGGCAGGTACGTGCGGCAGGGGCGCTGGCCGGTACCCGCGCGCATCGAGCTCCGCACGCGAGAGTGCCGGGTCACCCTCGACTTCACCCACGCGGTGATCAGGTCGAACGTCCTGCGAATCGAGACGGACATGGTGCACGGCAAGCTGTTCATCGTCAGCTCGCCGGGCATCGTGATCGACACCGACGGGCTCAACCTCACCTACTCCAAGCTCAAGCTCCGCTCCAGCAACGCCGCGGCCGATCCCCGTCTTCGCATCGAGTTCGCCGGAAAGCTCCTGCACGCGAAGGTCATCGAACAGCAGCCGTGACGTTACTCCGCGGTGGCCTGGCCGTACGTCAGCTCCCGCATGCCTCCAGCATGGGAAGTTGTGGTCTCGGTTGATGCCGGTAATCTCGCCTGGCTGAAAAGCTCGTGTCCGAGGTCGGCTGGCCTGGCAGGTCACTGGTCGGCGAGGACGGCGCGCACGCTGTGGTGGCCGCAGCACTATTACCCACCGGACGATAAGTAAGGAACCACAGACCGGAGCCGCGGGACCCAAGGACGCTCGCACGCGACGCAACACGCCCAGCTGCGGACCAAGGGATATTCGGTCAACAAGGCGCCCGCAGCAGGGACAGCTCAGGAGACGCCGCATAGGGTGAACGTCCTCTTCTGCCACTGTCCGATCTGTGTGCTGGACTGATGTGCGGACTGATTCTGCCGGACGCGGCTACGTGCTCAGCCGCTCTACGGCCTGGCCGGTAACTGCGGCGATCACGTCGAAATCCTTGTCAAGGTGCAGCACCGTGAGCCCGGCCAGCTCGGCGGCTGCCGCGATGATCAGGTCAGGGATGGACGGAGCGCGGTGCTGGCCGCGATCGGCCAGCAGGGCCAGGATTTCCACCGCCCGGTCCTCGATGGCAGGAGTCAGGTATTCCACCGGCATCGACGACATGGGAGGCTGCCGCAGCCCGGCCCGCAGCTCGGGCCCGGAACGAGCTGAATAGCAGACCTCCAGGCGGGTGACGGTAGCGATCCGCACCAGCCCGCGCTCGACGCGCCCGGCCCATTCGGCGGCGTCGGGACTAGCGGCCAGGCGGACCAGGGCTGATTTGTCGATCAGCCAGGGGCTCACCGCCAGGCCTGCGACATAACGTCCGGGTCGGCCAAGTCAGCGAAGGTCTCGGCGAACCGGGCCAGATCCTGGACGCTGACCGCGGAGCCGGGCCGGGCTGCGTCCTGGGCCAGCCGACGGCGCACGTACTCGCTGCGCGAGAGGCCCAGCCGCCCTGCGTGCGCATCCAGGCCGGCGATGACCTCATCGGGAATATCCCGGATCAGCATATCAGTCATTTTTCCCGCCTCCTTGATATCCTATGATAGCATGGCTCTATAGCACAAAATTCCGGCCTGCTACCGATATCCGCTAAGTAGCCGCGTACAGTTGCGGCCGCTGAGCCTGTTCTCCAATACGGACGTCGGTTACCGCCCGTCTAAGCTGTCCGGGGAGCGCATCGGCAGGGCAGTCGGCGATGCCGACGGTGGTGCAGCGGACTGCCGGAGGAGCCGGGCGGTAGCGCCGTGCCGTCGGCGGGGCATGACAGCTGGTTCACCAGGGGCCTTCTGCAGTTAAATTTCGGCACGCTAAGCTTCTGAGTGGCTCGATGTCATTCGAAGATGCTACTTTCAGCGCTGGCACAGTGGATCTCACTCATTCATTCTTTGCTGGCGCGCTTGTAGACTTTAGCCAGTCAAGATTCTCTGGGGGCAACGTAGACCTACGCAATCCTGCGGAAATCTCGAAACCCCCTAAGGTTCCGGATCCTCTACCAACTGGCCTTCTTCGATCCTGACGTGCAGGACTTGCGCTAGAGCACTATAGGTTAACCTACGCATGACTTCATAGCGGACTTGGACAGGCTGCTTCCTGTACGCAGCAACGCTTTGGACAGCACCTGCAAGAGACGCTCTTGCCACCACCGTGTGCATGGCCCGCATATTCATACAGGTCATGCTGCGCCGAGAACGCGCGCTCATGCTTGATATGTAGGTGATCGCGAGGAGGGGCGTCCGACCACGACAGATTATTGGGGCACGTCCGCCGCGTGGCGGATCCGTCGAATGGGCTCGAGCCTGGCTGGCGGGGCGCTTGGATGCGGCGCACGCCTCCGCGCTGGCCGTTGCCACGTGTGCGGCGGGAGGACCATCTTTCCGCGGGGCTGAGCTCGCTGTCGCCTACGACCGAGGCGGAACACGGTCCGGCCGCGCGCGCAATACAGTTAGCCACGGAGGGCTTCGCGGCAGATAGGCAGTGCCCGCTGGATATCGGCGGGGCTGATGCCATGGTGGGTCACGAATCGGACCAGGTCCGTGCCGTATGCTCCGCCGAGCAATCCCTGCTCGCGGCACGCGGCCACGAACCGAGCTGCGTCCATGTTCTTCAGCCTGAAGTACACGATGTTCGTCTGGACCCTGCTGAGGTCACAGTCAATCCCGGCTACCTCGGCCAGGCCCTCGGCCAGTGAACGGGCGTTCTGGTGATCATCGGCTAGCCGGCCCGCCATTGTCTCCAGGGCCACCAGGCCCGCCGCGGCTAGCACTCCGGCTTGCCGCATGCCCCCGCCGAGCATCTTCCGCCAGCGTCTGGCCTGCCTGATCGTCTCGGCTGGTCCGCACAATATGCTGCCGACCGGGCAGCAGAGCCCCTTGGACAGGCAGAAGGAGACTGTGTCGCTGTACTGCGCGATGGCCCGCACATCCGCCCCGGTGGCGATAGCGGCATTAAAGATCCGGGCTCCGTCCAGGTGCACGGCCAGGCCGCGGGAGCGGGCAGTTTCGGACAGACGCCGCAGCTCCCGGAGGGACCAGGGCACTCCGCCATGGGCGTTGTGCGTGTTCTCGATCATGACGGCAGCTGACAGCGGCTGGTGATCATCGTCGGCGGGGCGCAGCGCGGCCACGACCTGCGCCGGGCTGAGCACGCCGCGCTCCGTCCGCACTTGCCGGATCTGGATACCCCCGACCATCGCGGCTCCTGCCGCCTCGTTCAGGAACACGTGGGAGTCAGCATCCGCGATGACCTCTTGCCCGGGACGGGCGCTGACCAGCAGACCGAGCAGATTGCCCATGGTTCCGCTGGCTACGAACAGCGCGGCCTCCTTGCCCATCCGGTCGGCTGCCGTCTCCTCCAGCCGGTTGACGGTGGGGTCGTCACCGAAGACGTCGTCGCCGAGCGGCGCACTGGTCATGGCCCGGAGCATGTCCGCTGTGGGGAGCGTCACCGTGTCGGACCGAAGGTCAATATCGCTCATCTCAACTCGCTTCCGCGCGGCGGATCGTCATTCACCGAGGGCCGCCGGCCCAGAAGGTTCCAGCGGATCCCGCGACAGGTCACCTTACAATCCGCGAGCCGGCGCAGCGGCCGTCCGGCTCCTCTGGGGCCCGCCCGTGCCTGAGCTTCCATGATCCCGCATCCCGGCCGCTCTGAGCAGCGGTTCCGGAAGCGTTGGCCAGGGCCGCGGCCGGCGAGCGGCAGCGAAATGATGAATGCGGTCAAGGCCGTAGCGGGCGTCACTGGGAGGCTATGCCTGAACCGTTAGCAGAAGGGCCGGGGAGTCTTGCTCCTTGTACTGGAGTCCGTTGCACGGGTGCAGGCCGCGCGCGAGAATCGGGTAGTGAGTGGGGACCTGGTTCCGACGTTTTGTCCGTTGTGCGTGTCGCGCTGCGGGGCCCGGGCTGAGGTCACGGACGGGGCTTTCCTGGCCCTGCTCCCGGATCCGTCACACCCGACGGGCCGGGCCATCTGCGTGAAGGGCAAGGCGGCGCCCGAGATCGTCTACCACCCGTCGAGGCTTGTTCACCCGCTCCGGCGAACCAGGCCCAAGGATGCCCCGGACCCGGGGTGGGAACGAATCACCTGGGATGAGGCGCTGGGCACGGTGGCGGCGCGGCTGAAGGCGGCAGCGGCTGCGGGCGGGCCTGAGTCGGTCGGGTTCAGTTCGAGCTCGCCCTCCACATCGGCGATCAGCGACGCTGTCGACTGGGTTCAGCGGCTAATTCGCGCGTTCGGGAGCCCGAACTATTGCAACTACATGGAGCTGTGCGGGTGGGGCCGCTACCTCGCCCCGCTCTACACCTTCGGCGCCTCCGTGCCCGGCATCTACGTGCCCGACCTGAAGAACGCCGGCTGCATCTTGTTCTGGGGCTACAACCCGTCCGTGGCCCGGCTCGCGCACGCGACGAGCACTGTCGCTGCGGTTGCGCGCGGCGCGAAGCTGATCGTGGTCGACCCGCGTAAGGCGGGCCTCGCCGCCAAGGCCGACCACTGGCTGCGGGTACGCCCCGGCACCGACGCGGCGCTCGCCCTGTCCCTGACGCACGTGATGATCGAGAACAGCTGGTACGACTCCGGCTTCGTGCGGGACTGGACCAACGCGGCTGACGAAGTCGGCGGCGAGAGGATCTGGGACATGCTGGCGGCGCGGTGCGCGGAGTTCCGGCCGGAGGTGGCCGAGGGAATCACGGGCGTGCCGGCTGCCGACATTGTCGCCGCGGCGAAGACTCTGTGGGAGGCCCGGCCGGTCGCGTTCTACACGTGGAGCGGCCTGGAGCAGCACAGCGGCGCGACGCAGGCCATCCGCGCGATCAACGTCCTGTACGCCCTGACCGGCAGCCTGGACGTCCCAGGCGGGAACGTGCTGTTCGAAGCGGTGCCGTCCAACCCGGTCGACGGGAGAGAGTTCCTGTCCGATGCGCGCTCAGCCGCGGTGGGTGCCGACCAGCGGCCGCTAGGCCCGGCCCGGTTCGGGTTCGTCACCGGGGAAGACTTCTACACCGCTGCCCTGGACGGACGGATCAAGGCGCTGGTGAGCTTCGGCGGGAACATGGTGATGGCCCACGCGGACAGCGTCCGCGGCCGCGAGGCGCTGCGCGGCCTGGATTTCTTCGTCCAGGCCGACCTGTTCATGACCCCGACGGCCGAACTTGCCGACATCGTACTGCCGGTGACCACCCCGTTCGAATCCGAGGCACTGAAGATCGGCTTCGAATACAGCCAGGAGGCGCAGTCGCTCGTCCAGCTCCGGCAGCCGCTGGTCGCGCCGCGCGGCGAGGCCCGCTCGGACCTGCAGATCGTGTTCGACCTCGCGACGCGGCTGGGCCTGGGCGCAGCCTTCTGGGAGGGCGACATCGACGCGGCGTTCCGCCATCAGCTCGCGCCAAGCGGGATCAGCCTGGAGGAGCTTCGGGCTCATCCAGAGGGAGTGCGGGTGCCACTGGCCACGCGGTACCGCAAGTACGCCGACACCGGATTCGCAACTCCGTCGCGCAAGGTGGAGCTGTACTCGGCCACCCTGGCCGCGCATGGCTATTCACCGCTGCCGGCCTTTGAGGAACCGCTCACCAGCCCGCGCTCCCGCCCGGACCTCGCCGACCGGTACCCACTGGTGCTCAGCTGCGCCAAGTCGCTGTTCTTCTGCGAGGCCCAGCACCGCCAGGTCGCCGCCCTGCGCAAGAGCGCGCCTGACCCGCAGGTCGAGATGCACCCGTCCACGGCCGCGGACCGTGGCATCACCGCGGGCGACTGGGTCCGGCTGGACACCCCGCACG
>Ga0335071_10007086_pt1 | contig 11565 bp, 14 predicted proteins | sample Lox_Sample_15_FD_206724 | JGI IMG/M metagenome (GOLD analysis project Ga0335071, IMG submission 206724) | Soil microbial communities from Loxahatchee National Wildlife Refuge, Florida, United States - Lox_Sample_1.5 | ecosystem: Environmental > Terrestrial > Soil > Wetlands | place: USA...
ACCACCGGCGTGGCCCGCATCAAGCTCGGCCTCGCCAAGGAGCTGCGGCTTGGCAATATCGACGCCAAGCGCGACTGGGGCCATGCGCGCGACTATGTGCGCGCCATGTGGCTCATGCTGCAGCAGGAAAAGCCCGACGATTATGTCGTCGCGACCGGCGTCACCACCACGGTCCGCGATATGTGCCGCCTCGCCTTCGATCATGTCGGCATCGAGATGGAGAAGCATCTCGTCATCGATCCGGCCTTCTATCGGCCGGCCGAGGTCGAGGTGCTTCTGGGCGATTCCGCCAAGGCGCGAGCCAAGCTCGGATGGGCGCCCAAGATCGCGCTCAAGGACCTCATCGACGAGATGGTCGAGGCGGATCTCGAGCGTCTCAAGCGCGGCGAGCCGGGCTGAAACTGCCCGAGGCGGAATTGAAGCGGCGATTTCTCGATGGCTCGATATGAACGCATTCTGATGACCGGCGGCGCGGGCTTCGTCGGGTCGCATCTCGCGCCCGCGCTCGCCGGCGACTACCCGCAAGCGCAGCGCGCCATACTGACGCTCCCGGGCGCCGGCGACGCCGTCGACCCGGCCTGGACGCGGCTCGAAGGCGATCTCCTCGATGCGGAAGCGCTCGATAAGACAATTGCGGAATTCCGCCCCGATGTCGTCGCGCATCTCGCCGGCCAGGCGTCGATCGGCAAGGCCCTGCATGCGGGCGAAGCGACGTGGCGCGTCAACCTCTGCGGAAGCCTTCATCTCGCCTCCGCCCTCGCCCGCCATGCGCCGCAGGCGGTCGTGCTCTTTACGTCCAGCGCCTCGGTCTACGGCGCGAGCCTGAAGGACGGTCCTGCGTGCGAGGAGACGCCGCTCAAACCGCTCGACGCTTACGGGCGCTCCAAAGCCGCGGCGGAGGCTATGTTCGGCGACGTTCTCGGGCCGCAGGCCCGGCTCATCGTCGTGCGCCCGGTCAACCACACGGGGCCGAGGCAAAGCCCGCAGAATTTCGTGCTCTCCTCTTTCGCCTCGCAGATCGCGGCGATCGAGGCGGGCCGTATCGAGCCGCGCCTAAGAGTCGGCGACCTCGCCAAAGCCCGCGACTTTCTCGACGTGCGCGACGTCGTCGCCGCTTATCGCACGCTCATCGCTCAGGCCGACACGCTCCCGGAGCGGGTGAATTGCTTCAATGTCGGCTCGGGCGCGCCTCTCGCGATCGGCGGCTTGCTCGAGGGTCTCCGCGCGCTGGCGCGGCGGCCCTTCGAGGTCGAGGTCGAAACCGGCCTGCTGCGGCCGGCCGCCGTCGATCTCCCGAGCGTCGCGCTCAACGCCGAAAAGCTCAGGAAGGCGACCGGCTGGCGCCCCGCTCATTCGACGCAGGACATGCTCGCCACCCTCATCGATTACTGGCGCTCGGTCGAAGCCGCAAAAGCTTAAGTCTCAGGCGTCCTGCTGGGCGACGAAGATCAGGATCACGCCCGTGATCGCGGCGAAACGGAACGCCGCCTCCTGCGCGTTCCAGCCGTTCGAGCGCCACATCTCGAACCATTCGCCGCCGACGACCAGGAAGCCCATGAAATAGAGCAGAAACAGGGCGACGAGGCCGGCGATGGCGAGCCGCTTGCTCTCGTTGAAGATCAAGGCGTCGTAGCGCGCCGCACGCGCCATCCGCCCGGCGCCCACGACCAGGAAGGCGCTAGAGGCGAGCTCCGTCAGGATAATGGACACATAGGCGGCATGCTGCAACGCCGTTAGCGTGATGGCGCGCCAGCCGAAGGCGTAGCCCGCGGGCAGTGTGTCCATCGACAAGACGTGATGCACCGCTTCGAAATTCGTCCCGTAGTCGAAGACGTTGTCGAGACCGACCAGCATCGCGAAGAGGCCGACGCTGGCCGTCAGAGCGATTTTCGCCAAACGTGTGTTCAAACTATCCATCCTCTCGGGGGCGGCTCGCGCCCTTTCCCCAAGCTTGCCTCGACGGTGGGGAAAAAGTCCAGAGCCAGGCGCCTCTCGCGGGGCTGCGAAATAAACTTTAACTGTTGCAAAAAAGGCACAGCGGGCATCGAGCCGATGACTCTTTCGGGCCTTGCGCCGCGCTCGGCGGGACGAGCGTTCGATCTTGAGATGAAGACAGGGACCCGCCAAGGCCCCGTCGCCCGAATTTCGCCCCTTTTCAACGGCGAAACTCAAGCTATGAACGCGACCCGCAATAAGGCAGCCATCGCTGCGGTTTTGGCCGCCGCCCTCGCGATCGGGGGTTGTTCGGGCCCTAATTCGCGGGATTTCCTGGCGCAGGCCCCAGACTCCGCGGTTGAAGCGGCCAGGGCCAAAAGCCGCGAGGCGATCTGCGCGCGGATCACGCATCACGCGAAGCTGAACCAAATTCCGGAATCGCTGGTGCACCGAGTCGTGCAGCGCGAAAGCAAATATGATCCGTCGTCCCGCCACGGCCGCTATTGGGGTCTCATGCAAATCAGCCACAGCACGGCGAAGAGCATGGGCTATTCCGGCCCACCGATCGGACTGCTCGACCCCGAGACCAACCTGCGCTACGCGGTCGCCTATCTCGCCAACGCCTATCGCGTGGCCGGCGGCGACGAGAAGCGCGCGCAGAAGCTCTACATGCGCGGCTTCTATTGCGAGGCCAAGCGCAGTGGCCGCTTGGCCCTGCTGCACGCTGCTCCCGCAGATGGGCCCTATTCTCGCCCTGTGGAGGGCGAGGCGCTGGCGGCTGAGGCTCCCGCCGAAGCGGCGGCCAAGGACGGCCAGAGCGCCACGCAAGCCGCCGCCGCCGAGCAGGCCGCCGAGGGCCTGGATCAGGCCGCACTCGAGCACAATCCCGCCAATGCGGAAAACCAACTCGACTCCGGTTATCTGGAGCGCGTTTCGCAGGACGAGGAAAAACCGGCTCCCGCGCCCAAGCCTCGAGCCCGCAAGTCCGCATCCCGCTGAAAAGGCCGGCCTCGCGAGCGCCGCAGCCCTGGGCTTCCCGCAGGCCCGGCTAGAAGGCTCTGGACATTGCCGCAGTACTTTGGTCTATGCCGGTCCGCCGGCTTGGGCAGAACCTTGACGCGCGCGGCCGGCTTGGGCCGCGCGAGAAGCCCTCGGCGCCGCCAATTCAACCGAGAGGATCGCGAGTTCCATGACCGCCAAAGCCATTCTGCATATGTTGAGCACGTTGAAGCACATGAGCCCTTTCGACGTGAACATGGCGGTCGACGCCGGCTATGACGTGACGATTCCTTACGCTAACGTCACGATCGAGGAAGTTCCGGCCCTGGTGCAGGACGCGATGTTCTCGCGCGCGCCCTCGGCTGCGCTGCGCACCGGCATCTTCTTCGCCGGCCGCGACGCCGTGCTCGCGCTCGACATGCTCGACGTGGCCAAGAAGACGCTGCTGAAGCCATTCGAGGTTTCGCTTTTCGCCGACCCCTACGGTTCCTTCACGACGGCCGGCGCGATGGTCGCCTGCGTGGAGAAGCTCCTGCGCGAGAAAAAGCAGCGTGAACTCAAAGGCGCGAAAATCGTCATTTACGGCGCCACGGGCGTCGTCGGCTATTCCGCGGCCGTCATCGCCGCGCTCGAGGGCGCCCATGTGACGATGGCGGGTTACAGCGGCCTGCCGCGCGTCCTGAAGCTCGCCGAGGAGATCGAGCAACGCTTTCACGTCAAGGTGAGGGCGGCCGACGGCAGCACGCCGGAGCAGGTGCGTTCTCTCCTCGCGGATCATGAGATCGCGCTTTGCGCAGCGAGGGCCGGACTGCAGGTTCTCTCGAAGGACGATCTCGCGGCGGCCAAGTCGCTGCTGATCGCCGCCGACGTCAACGCCGTGCCGCCGCTCGGCGTCGAGGGCTGCGGGCTGCACGACAATGGCGCCGTCATCTCGCCGAGCGGGGCGCTGGGCATCGGCGCGTTGGCGATCGGCAACATCAAATACGGCACGCAGTCGGGCCTGTTCAAGCAGATGACCGATGCGACGAAACCGCTCTGCCTCGATTTCCGCCACGCCTTCGCGCTGGCGCGGACCCTCGTTTAAGGCAAAAAGCTTTCGCGTGAGATTACGAAGGGGAGCCCTCGCCGGCTCCCCTTTTACTTGAAGGAAACGACGAGGCGTCGATGTTTCCCGATCCGGATCTGATCTGGCGAGCCTTTCCCTCGATCCTCGACGGCATGAAAGCGCCGCCGTACGTTCTGTCACGGGGCGTCTGGCGGGGAGCGCTGAATCTTCTCGTCACGGAGAGCGCGCCGGGCGCGAGCGCCTACGGCGTCGAAATCCCCGACTGCCAAATCTACGCGGCCTATGAGGAAATGATTTATTCCTGCGCCGACCACGGCGACCGCAGCCGGGTTTATGATGGGGGGATTTACATCAAGGAGGCCGAGCGCTCGCAACTTTTGAAGAGCTTCGAGCGCATCGACCCGCTGGGTCGCAAGCCGCGCCACTTCCTGTTCGTGGGTGGCGACTATTGTTATGAGACGCTCGGATTTTCGGCGCCTTGCGCGCGCGCCTTCCCCGGCCTCGAGGAAGCCTACGCCTGGGCTCGAGGCCAAGACGAGATGGCCTCGCGATCAAAACTTGGAGAAGGCTCCTGAGCGCAATCGTCGGCTGGGACATCGGCGGCGCGCATGTGAAGGCCGCGCGCATTGAAGACGGAGTCGTCGTGGCGACGGCGCAGATTCCTTGCGCGCCGCACCAAGGCTTAGCCGAGCTCGAAGCCGCCCTGCGCTCGATGCGCGATCGGATGGGCTCCGCCGAGCGCCACGCCGTCACGATGACGGCCGAGCTTTCCGACGCCTTCGCCGACCGCAAGCGCGGCGTCATCTCCATCGCCGCCATTTTTTCTCACGAGCTGTCGCAGGAGGCGCTTTTTTACGCGGGCGCGAGCGGCTTCGTGCAAAAGCCGGACGTCGAGGAAGCGGCGCCTGTGATCGCCTCGGCCAATTGGCGCGCGCCTGCGGAGCTTCTCGCGCGTTTCGGCGAAGTGGCGCTGCTCGTCGACATGGGGTCGACGACGACCGACCTGACGCTCGTTCGCGACGGCGTCGTCGCAGCGCAAGGCGAGGACGATGCGAGCCGGCTCGCGTGGGGCGAGCTCGTCTACACGGGCCTGCTGCGCGGCGATCCGGCTGCAAGCCTCGCTCTCGCGCCGCTCGAGGGGCGCTGGACAGCGCTCATCGGAGAGCGTTTCGCCACCATGGCCGACGTGCGCCGCCTGACCGGCGACCTCTCTCACGAGATCGACGCGCTGCCGACCGCCGACGGCCGCTCCAAAAGCCTGGAGGACACGCGGGCGCGGCTCGCGCGGCTCGTCGGCCGCGATGCGGTAAGCGGAACGCCGCAGCAATGGGACACGCTCGCGCAATTCTTCGCGCGCGCGCAGATGCGAAGAATTGAGGACGCGATCGCGCTCCTCGCCTCACGCGAGCCGGCCGCGCGCTTCGCGCCGATCGTCGGCGCCGGGATCGGCCGCGGCGTCATCGCCGCTTTGGCGCGGCGCGAGGGACGCGACTATCGCGACTTCGGCGCGCTTCTGCCCGTCGCGCCGGCGGCGGCGTCATTGGCCGCCGACTGCGCGCCGGCCTGCGCCGTTGCGCTGCTGGCGCCGGGGTAGCGCTCAAGTCGAAGGCGGCGGCGAAGGCGATCAGAAGTCCATCTTCCTCACAGCAGCTTGGCAAAAGACGCCGCGCCGGAGCGCTCGCGGGCGGGCGCGGGCTTCGCCTCGGGCTCGGCGAGAACATCGGCGAGCGCGGTCGCCAAGTCCCCTTCCCTATCGACCAGGGCTTCAATGCCCTTCACGCAGAGCAGCACGTCGCGGCCCGCCAGCCGATAGAAGACCTGCTTCGCGGCGCGGCGCGTCTCGACGAGTCCGGCGCGGCGCAGCTCGGCGAGCTGCTGGCTCAGCGCCGGCTGCGCAACGCGCGTCGCCGCCTCGATCTCGCCCACGGTGCGCTCGCCCTCGGCGAGGCTCGAAAGAATCATCAGGCGCTGCGGCTGCGCGTAAACTTTCAGGCGCTCCGCGGCCTCGGCGGCGCGTTCGCGCGAGAGATGAAGCTTCGTCATTTGTCCTTGCAGGTGCGGTAGAACCAGTCGGGCGGCGCGCCGGGCTTTACGGCTTCGGCCATCGTGAGGGTCGGGGGCAACAGCAGATCGTCGCCCGGGCGCCAACCCTCCGGCGTCATGACCTCGCCCGACGCCGTGCGCTGCAGAGCCTGCGCCACGCGCAGCATTTCCTCGACCGAGCGGCCCACCGTCAGCGGATACCAGCTCATCGCGCGAATGACGCCCTCCGGATCGATGTAAAACACGGCGCGCATCGCCGAGGAGTCCTGCGCCGCTTCGTCGATCATCCCATAGGCGCGGCCGATCGCCATGGACGGATCCTCGATCACCGGAAAAGGCACGACGACGCCGAAAATCTCCTGGATCGCCCTCACCCAGGCGAGATGCGCATAGAGGCTGTCAACTGAGAGGCCCAGAAGCTCGCAGCCCATCGCGGCGAAGCGCGGCGCGGCCTTGGCCAGGGCGACGAACTCGCTCGTGCAGACCGGCGTGAAATCAGCCGGATGCGAAAAGAAGATCGTCCAGCGGCCGCGATACTGGTCGAGTCGCACCTCTCCCTTCGTCGAACGCGCCTGAAAAACCGGCGCCGCATCGCCGATGCGCAAGGCCCGCGTCGGCGCGACCGCTTTCGCCCCATCCTGCTGCATGACGCACCCCCCTTCGCTCATATAGCCAAGCCGCGTGACAGAGTCACTTTTAATTAGACTCATTATTTATGATACTATGAAAATGAGATCGCCGCCGCAAGGAGCCCCCATGGAAGATCGCAATCTGGAACTCGCCGTCGAGCAGGTCCGCTCGGCGGGCAAAGCGGCCTCGCGCCTCGTCGTCGAGACCTTCTTCGACGAGCCCACCTTCACGGCCAGTCACGTCGCCTATGATCCGCAGGCCCGGCGCGCCGCGATCATCGACAGCGTGCTCGACTTCGATCCCGATTCCGGGCGCACCTCCACCCGCTCCGCCGAGGCCGTCGTCGCCTTCGTCGAGAGGGAGAAGCTTGCGGTCGATTATCTCCTCGAGACGCACGCCCATGCCGACCATCTCTCTGCCGCGCCGTTCCTGCAGCAGAAGCTCGGCGGCAAGCTTTGCATCGGACGCGAGATCGTCACGGTCCAGACGGTGTTCGGAAAGCTCTTCAACTTCGATAGGGAATTCGCGCGCGACGGCTCCCAGTTCGACCGGCTCTTTTCTGACGGCGACCGCTTTTCGCTGGGCGACATTCCGGCGATGGCGCTGCATGTTCCCGGGCACACGCCGGCGGACATCGCCTATGTGATCGGCGACGCGGCCTTCATCGGCGACACGCTCTTCATGCCGGACTACGGCACCGCCCGCGCGGATTTTCCGGGGGGCGACGCGCGTCAGCTCTACCGCTCGATCCGCCGGCTCCTGTCCTTGCCCGGCGAAACGCGGCTCTTCCTCTGCCACGACTACAAGGCGCCCGCTCGCTCCGCCTACTCCTGGGAGACGACGGTCGCCGATCAGCGCAAGGCCAACGTTCACGTCCATGACGGCGTCGGCGAGGAGGAGTTCGTCGCCATGCGCGTGGCGCGCGACAAGACGCTCGATCTGCCGCATCTCATCCTCCCTTCCGTGCAGGTGAACGTGCGCGGCGGGCGGCTTCCGCCGCCCGAAAGCAACGGCGTCAGCTATCTGAAGCTGCCGCTGAACCTGTTGTGATGGCGGCCTCGCTCTCCTCGATCGCGCTTGGCCTTGCGGGCGGCGCCATGATCGGATGCGCGGCGGCGGCGATGCTGCTGCTGCTTGGACGAATCGCCGGCGTCAGCGGCCTTGCCGCGCAAGCCTTTCGGCTTTCGGACTCAGGCTCGACTCTCATTGCAATCGCTTTCGTGATCGGCCTGCCCGCGGGCGCGGCGCTCGCGAAACTCGCCGGCGCGCCGATGGAAGCGCGCTTTCCCTCGATCGCTTACCTTCTATTTGGCGGACTCTGCGTCGGCTTCGGCGCGCGGCTCGGCTCGGGCTGCACGAGCGGCCATGGCGTCTGCGGCGTCTCTCGGCTCTCGAGGCGCTCGCTCGTCGCAACGGCCGTCTTCATGGCGACGGGCATTTTGACGGTCGCGGCGCTGCGGGAGGCGGGAGTCGTCCCATGATCCGTGCGGCGCTCATCGCCCTCGCCTGCGGATGCGTCTTCGGCGCGGGGCTGGCAGTCTCGAACATGACGAACCCTGCCCGCGTGATCGGCTTTCTCGACGTCTTCGGGACCTTCGATCCCACCCTCGCCTTCGTGATGCTCGGCGCGCTCATACCGATGAGCGTCGCGTGGCGTGTCAGGACGCAGATGGATCGTCCGCTCGCCGCGCAAGGCTTCAACGTTCCGTCGACGACCGGGATCGACGCGCGGCTCGTGATCGGCGCGGTTGTCTTCGGCGCGGGCTGGGGCGTCGCCGGGCTTTGTCCCGGTCCGGCGCTCGCAGATCTCGCGCTTTCGCCGCTGCCGGCGGCGGTTTTCGTTTCGGCCATGGCGTGTGGAATGGCCCTCTACCGAATGCTGCGTCCGACGCGCCATTGACGCCGCAGAAGTAAAAAAAAACGGAGCCAAGTCTCATGAATTCGCGCACAGCCTCACCCACCTCGCCCAGCGGAAACGCAAAGACCTATGACGTCGTGATCGTCGGCGGCGGGAGCGGCGGGATCGCCGCCGCCGCAAGCCTCCTGAAACGCCGACCGAAGCTTTCGATCGCCGTCGTCGAGCCTGCCGAGACGCATTACTACCAGCCGGGCTTCACCCTGGTCGGCGCAGGCGTCTTCGAGCCGGAGGTCACGAAGCACCCGACGGCCGGCGTCATGCCGGGCAAGGTCGAGTGGGTGAAGCAGGCTGTCGCGGGCTTCGCGCCGGAAGCCAATGAGGTAGGGCTCGCCGATGGCTCGAGCCTGCGCTACCGCACGCTCGTCGTCTGTCCTGGGCTCACGCTGAATTGGGCGGGAGTCGCCGGACTGCCGCAGACGCTCGGCAAGAACGGCGTCACCTCCAACTATCGCTATGATCTCGCGCCTTACACCGCGCGGCTCGCGCAGGGGCTGCGCAAGGGCCGCGCGCTGTTCACCCAGCCTCCGATGCCGATCAAATGCGCCGGGGCGCCGCAGAAGGCGATGTATCTCTCCTGCGACATCTGGCGGCATCACGGCGTGCTGCAGGACATCGAGGTTGAGTTCGACACGGCTCTGCCGGCGCTTTTCGGCGTTCCGGTCTTCGTGCCGGCGCTGATGGACTATGTGAAGCGCTACGGGATCAATCTGTGCTTCGAGTCGAAGCTCGTCGCGGTCGACGGCGAGGCGCGCGTCGCAACCTTCGAACGCAAGGGCGCCGACGGCGCCATCGAGAAGGTCGAGCGTTCCTTCGACATGCTGCACGCGGTGCCGCCGCAATGCGCGCCGGATTTCGTCGCGAAGAGCGCGCTTGCGAACGAGGCCGGCTGGCTCGCCGTCGACCCGACGACGCTGCGCCACGAGCGCTTTCCCAACGTATTTGGGCTCGGCGACGTGATCGGCACCACGAACGCCAAGACGGCGGCCGCCGCGCGAAAGCAGGCGCCCGTCGTCGCGGTCAATGCGCTTGCTGCCCTCGACGGCAAGGAACCGACCCACGGCTATGACGGCTATGGATCCTGCCCGTTGACGGTCGAGCGCGGCAAGATCGTCTTCGCCGAGTTCGGTTATGGCGGCAAGCTCCTGCCGACCTTCCCCGCCTGGATGATCGAGCCGACGCGGCCGAGCCGCCTCGCCTGGTTCCTCAAAGAACGGCTGCTGCCGCCGATCTATTGGCACTTCATGCTCAACGGGCGCGAATGGTTTTGCGGACCGCAGCCGATTGAGCGGGCCAAGGCGTGACGCCCTCTCTCGCGCGGGCTTTGCTCTCCACGGCGTCGGGGACGCTCGTCGGCTGCTCGCTCGGCCTCATCGGCGGCGGCGGGTCGGTCCTCGGCGTGCCGCTGATGGTCTATCTCGTGCGCGTCGGCGATCCGCATGTCGCCATCGGCACGAGCGCGCTCGGCGTCGCGGTCAATGCGGCGCTGAGCCTCGCCGATCATGCGCGCGCGGGATCGGTGAAATGGCGCTGCGGGGCCATGTATGCGGCGTCCGGCGTCATCGGCGCATGGCTCGGCTCGAGTCTGGGAAAGATCGTCGACGGAGAGCGCCTGCTCTTCCTCTTCGCGCTGGTGATGATCGCCATCGGCGTTGTCATGTTGCGCGGACGTGGCGATCCGGGCGAGCCCGGCGCGGAATGCACTGTAGAGAAAGCGCCGAAGGTTCTCGGCTACGGTCTCGTCACCGGGATGTTTTCCGGCTTCTTCGGGATCGGCGGCGGGTTTCTGATCGTTCCCGGCCTGCTGCGCTCCACCGGCATGCCGATGCTCAACGCCGTCGGCACGTCGCTCGTCGCGGTGACGGCCTTCGGACTGACGACGGCGTTGAATTACGCCTCGTCCGGCCTCATCGATTGGGGATTGGCGGCGGCCTTCATCGGCGGCGGCGTTCTGGGCGGCGCGCTCGGCGCCCGCATCGCGCGGCGGCTCGCCAAAGAGACGGGCCGCCTCGCGATGCTCTTCGCCGTCATCGTCTTCGGCGTCGCCCTCTACATGCTGGCCCGGACGGCGAGCGCGTGGTGAGACGGAGAAAGCGTCACTTCGAGCCCCAGCTGGGCATATAGCTCGCCGGATTCCACCAGGGGCTCCCCTGCTTTTCCGCGCCCGTCTGGCTTCCGCCCGAGGTCGCCAGCGCCGCGGGACGGGAGGGCGCCTGCGCCACAGCGCTGGGGGACGCCTGCGCCGAACCGTCCTTCGACGAGCCGAGGTATTTCATTGGATTCCACCAGCTCTTCTCTTCCTGCAGCGCCTGTTTCGCTGGAGAGACGTTCTTGCTCGGCTGGCGGTAGCCATAGGGCGGCTGCGTCAGAGTCTCGCGTGAAGGCTCGTCGGGCGAGGTCGGCTCGCCGCTGACGGCGCGAGCGCCCAGGCGCCGCGACGAACCCTGGTCGACGGGGAAGAAGGGGGGACGGGCGCCGGCGTCGGCGCGCGGCTCCGGCAACGACTTTCGGTCGGGCGGCACGACGAGCTTAGGGCGCTCGCGATAGTCGATCTTCTGGGCGTCGTCATGGGAGGTGACGCCGATCGCGGCGCCGATCGCTGAAAAGGTGCCGGTGTCGTCGTTTCCCGCACGAGCGTTGACGGCGCCGCTGAGCAGGAGGACCGCGCCGAGGGCAGCCGGCGCGCCGATCGAACGAGCGTTGATGCGCAAAGAAGACATGCTGCGGCTAACTCCTTGAGCCTGCGGCCGGAGAAACGGCCTAATCGGAGGCCTATGCCGGGATTTCTTGGCCTTTTGGAGGCAGGCCGGCACGCCGCCGCAAGGCCACGAGCCAGAAGGATTTTCCACGGGGCCGCCGCCCTGCCCCGACCAAGGAATAGGGTTCCACCCCGCCAATCTTCTGGGTCAAGGAAGGCGCTCCCTGTCTTGTCTCGCCCAAAGCCGCTACAACCCCGTCATGCCCTCCCCTTTCTGGT
>Ga0335071_10007087_pt1 | contig 11564 bp, 5 predicted proteins | sample Lox_Sample_15_FD_206724 | JGI IMG/M metagenome (GOLD analysis project Ga0335071, IMG submission 206724) | Soil microbial communities from Loxahatchee National Wildlife Refuge, Florida, United States - Lox_Sample_1.5 | ecosystem: Environmental > Terrestrial > Soil > Wetlands | place: USA: Florida...
TGTTCCTGCGGCAGGCTCCCCGGTGAATTATTTCGATTGTTTCAACTATACTCTAAAATTTTCGTCTGTCAATCCCTGGGCGAACGTGTGATCGAAATTCGAGCATCCACCCAAGGTGCATGGATCATCAAAGCAATGTGAAGATCGCGATCAGCACAAACTGGGCGAACGGATAGTAACTGGCCCGGTCAAACAGCCTGGCAGCCTGGCGTGGCTCCTTCAACCGGTATAGCTGGACACCGGGCAGTAAAAGGAGAAAAAATCCGGCCAGGACGCTTGCCAGCAGATAAGGCCAACCCAGATGGAGCGGAGAAATCACAGGCAGGAATAAACTTGCAAGGACCGAGAGGGACAGCGAGATGATTACGATCCATCCCGCCTTCTCCATGCCGAATAGCAGCGGGATGGTCTTGGCGTTGACACGCCGATCCTCCTCGACGTCATTCCAATCGGCCGGAATATTTTGACCGCCGATTTCCCAAAGGATCAGCCAGATGATCTGCAAGAGCAGGAGTTGGAACGGAGGATGGGGATTGACAACAAAAACCGCCGCCACTGGGCCACTCGACTTGACCAGGCCGCTCACCAGTGTGCGCAAATAAGTCACTTTAAATAACAGGCAATAAAGGATCTCCAGTAAAGTCGCAGAGAAAAGGATTAAAACGACTGCCGGATTAAGTGCATACGAACCGATGAGAGCCAGTAGAAACCAGATCCCAAACCAGGCCCAGCCGCTGCGGACACCCAGCGCGTTCCGCGCCAGTGGATATCGCAGATCGGAGGCCTCCACCGAATATCCCCGGTTGATTCCAGCCCCGGAAAATTTCTCACGGTCCATTTGAATCCCAATCAAATCATTCAGGGCATAAATGGCGGTATAGCCGGCAAAGGCCGTGAACAGGGACAATAGAACGACCTGCCAGGATGGAAACTTCCCCAGCCACAGGAGCGCGCAAAAAGCAGGCATGGCGATATCCAGGACCCCATGAGTGGTGCGAGAGAGGGCAAAAAATTTATTCATTCGTTTCACCTCCACATAATATTGCCCGATGGACATATGAATCAAATAACAAGCTTTGCTGTCCGGGATAGCATCCCAATCACCACCGTTAATTCGTTTTAATAAAATGCACCATATAGTTTATATCCTCCCTGTCCGGAACCACCCTGAATTTACCAGTAAAGGGGTTATAGATCAGGCTGGAAAGCCCCGAAAATTCGAGACCACTACCTTTCGCCCAGTTCTTCAATTCCCGGGGCTGAATCAACCTTGAATACCTGTGAGTTCCCCGCGGCAGAAGGCGAAGGATGTATTCGCCCCCGAAAATGGCGAACAGAAACGCCTTCGGCGTGCGGTTGATCGTCGAGAAAAAGGCACGCCCGCCCGGTTTCAGGGCCCGTGAACAGGCCGCAACGACCTGATCCGGCGCCGGCACATGTTCCAGCATTTCCATGCACGTCACGGCGTCGAAACTGCCGCTATAGTTCCGGGAAATTTCCTCGATGCTTCCATATCGATAATCGATCTCCAACCCCTGGCTTTGGGCGTGTTCCCGGGCAACTCGAAGGGATGACCTGGATAAATCAATCCCCATCACCCGGGCACCCAATTTACAGAGCGCTTCAGAGAGGATACCGCCTCCGCAGCCCACATCCAGCACGCTCGGCGCGCGCCCAGGGAAGTTCTCCATGATGAACCTGGTGCGCAGTGGATTAATGGTTTGGAGGGTCCTCATCTCCCCCCTGGGATCCCACCAAATGTCGGAGATCCTGTCAAACTTATTGATCTCCGTTTCATCAGCGTTCCCGAATTTCGTCATATTCCAATGTTATTACATTTTATTCAGACAAGCAGGGTCAAGGGCCGGGCCATCCCAGGATGGACAAATGTGAGGAGTACGTTTTCGCGGTGGGTGTTTTGTGCAAATTCATCCTATCCCCAATCTTGCAGAAGGCTGCTCCAGATTGCCAGGCTGCCGCCCCGACCCGGTGCCATCCATGCGGCGAACGTATTCCACAACATCCTGAACGGCGCCTTCCGTCCTCAGGATGCTATCGCATACGCCTTTTCCACTCCTCCTTCAATTCCAATTCCCGCGGACTCAAACCCGAATCGAGGGCAAGGAAATCAACCAACAAACGATTGAATCTGGCGGTATCATCGATCATTGGAAAATGTCCCGACCCCTCCAGGTTGACCAGATGCATATGAAGTGACAACATCGCGTCAGCCTCCGCGGGATGAACGGAGATGGAGGGATCGTTCTGCCCATACACCAGCAGGCATGGAACCTGCGTATTCCGGAATTGCGTGAACAAGCTGTCCGCTTGAAAATTATTCATCGAGGCGGCGATCGCCCGAATATCCGATCTGGGGGCATCGGATAGAGCCGTGGTTGCTTCCGGCGTTCGACTGGAGAGCCAATCCACCAATTCCGCCGCGTTCGAGGTGCGAAGTTTGGTGTTGATCGAATTGAAATCGAGTGGAGAACTTACTGCCATGATCCGATCCACGCTACCGGGCTGCTGCGCCGAGAAATAAAATCCGACCAAAGCCCCCAGGCCATGACCGACAATAGCAATCTTTCCGATGCCCATTTCATCCAGAAAACCGCTAACCAAAGCGGCCTGCCGCTCAAGGGAATAGCGGGTTTCGTCATGAGCGGAATCGCCGTAACCGAACAGGTCCAGTGCATATGCGCGGAAGGAGGTGGAAGCGACCTGCATCGAAGCCATCCAATACCGCCAAGAACCGATCCAGCCGTGAAGAAAAATCACCGGACGGCCGCGTCCCAATGCTTCGTAATGAACAATGGCCTGGTCAAGAATTATGGCACTCATGGTCATCCACCCTCACCTTCCATCTCTCCCACAGGGAGAGGGTCGGGTGAGGAAAAATTACTTTCCAAACTTCAACAGGATCGCCCTTACGCGATCGGTCAACTGGTCAGGTGCAAACGGTTTAAGCAGGTATTCCTCCGCGCCCGCCTCAAGGCCCGTCTGTATTTCAGTCTCCTGGCCTTTTGCGGAAAGAAAAACAACCGGAATATTCTTCAACTCAGAATCAGCCTTCATCACACGACACGCGTCATAACCGGTCATGCGCGGCATGCGTACATCCATCAAAATGAGATCGGGAAATTCGCGCGCGGCTGCATGAACGGCTTCCTCCCCATTGTTCGCGGTGACTACCTCATATCCCGCGAAGCGCAGCGTGAACGCAACGAGGTCACGGATATCAGGTTCGTCTTCAGCAATCAAAATTTTTGGCATCTGTCACTCATTTAACCTTCTGAATAGGTAAAGTAAAAGAGAATACACTTCCCTTCCCCGGCAGTCCTTCACTCTTCATCCAAATCTTCCCGTTGTGCATCTCGACCAACTGGCGGACGATCGGCAGCCCCAGCCCCGTACCTGGCGTCGCAAGCACAAGCGGGTGCTCGCCGCGATAGAAGCGCTCAAAGACACGCTCCTGATCGGCCAGGGCAATCCCAACCCCATTGTCCTCTACATCCACCTGAATTTCGGTTTTGCCCAAAGGATGAATGGCGACTTTGATCGTCCCGTTCTCTGGCGTGTAATGGTAGGCATTGTCCACCAAATTATCAATGACTTGGCGTATACGCTCAGGGTCACCCATCACGCGCGGCAAAGTCTTCGGAACGTCGAGGGAGACCTTCATGGGCTTGCCTTCCTCCTGGGAGCGACGCTGCACGTCAGAGATCACGTTTTCGGCTATTTCACGGAGGTCAAGCGGCTGGGGAGTCAGGATGACACGTCCTGCTTCAATGCGCGAGATATCGAGCAAGTCGTTGACCAGAATGTTCAACCGGTCAATGTTACTCTTTACAATATTCAAAAAATGGGATTGATTTTCATTCACTGCGCCAGCCGCTCCCATCAAAAGCACATCGACGTACCCTTTGATGGCAGTCATGGGTGTCCTGAGTTCGTGGCTGACCGTGGCGACAAATTCGGACTTCAAGCGGTCCACCTCAACCTCATGTGTAATATCGCGGAAGATGGATACTGTTCCGAGAAAATCATTTTGCAGAATCACCGGAGCAAGGTGAATCAAAGCGATCCGTCCATCGCCCAATTCCAATTGCTCCGCGTAGGTATCACCGGACTGATAGGTGCTCGGCGACTGCGACCAGTTTCGAATCGTTTCCATCCAGGAAGAGGAGGCCTTTCCGAACAAACCTCCAAAGTTCTCAAGCGGCTGGTCGATCAGATGCACAGCATTGATGCTGAGGATTCTTTGAATGGATGCATTCAAGAAGGCGATGCGGTTGTTGGCACCGGTAACCAATACACCATCCGCCACGGCTTCCAGGATAGCCTGAGAACGACTGGCCTCCTCCTGCTCCTTGCGCAGCATTAAACCAAGTCGTTCAGCCTGATCCCGGATCAACTCATAGAGATGGGCGTTGTTAATGGCGACAGCCACCTGACTGGCGATGGCCTTGACAAGGTTCAAAGCATCGGGCGTAAAGTAACGTTCTTCACGTCGGAAGACCATCAATACACCGATCACATCCTCTGCCACCAACAAGGGTGCCACAATGGCACTGCGGTGCTCCCGTGAGGATGACTGGGATTGCACCCAGCGGTCATCGACCTGCAAATTATCAACCAGAGCCGCTTCACGATTCTGCACCACCCAGCCTGCCAGCCCCTCGCCCACTTTGAGGGTGAAGCCGCGCCCACTTTGTTCAGCCCGGTCGGAAAGATAACCATAACCGGCGCGATAATGCAACTGGTTGTCTTCGGGATGCAATAACATGATGGTGCCCTGCTCGGCTCCAATGGCTTCGTTGAGGAGAGACAATGTTCGGTTAAGGGCCCGATCCAGATCAAGGCTTGACGAAACCTCCGTGAGTATGCGTAGGAGGGTTTCCGTATTTTGCTGTTCGCGTTTCAACTGGGCAGTACGCTCAATGACCCGTTGTTCAAGCTCCTGTGCAAGTCGTTGTGTCTCACCGAAGAGTCTTCCATTTTGAATGGCGACCACCGCCTGGTTCGCGAGAGTGCTAAGGAGTTGAAGATCCTCCTCCGTATAGGCATTATTCTCATAACTTTGCGCCGAAAGCATGCCGATGGTTTTACTGCCAAGCGTCAAGGGAACCGCCAGGATGGACAACGCTGTTTCGCGTTTGTCGCCGAATGCGACCATCCCCATCTTATCGACATGATCGGCATTGACCAAGTTCAATGACTGGCCGCCGATAATGACGCGAGCGCTCAATCCTTCCCCCAAAGGGATATGGGTATTCGGCTCACGAACACCCCTGTCAATCAAATAAACGGTCTCCACTTCCTTTTTCTCTTCCTCAACCAAACTAATGACAAAGGTTTCCACCGGCATGAGCTGACCGACTGCCTTATGGATGGCCGGATAAATTTCCTCCGGATCAAGGCTGGAACCGATTAGTGAACTGGCCTGGTTGAGGATCGAGAACCGTTCCGCCGTCCTCACGGTGGACTGGTAAAGCCGGGCATTTTCAAGAGCTATCACAGCCTGATTTGTAATCGTGCGGGCCAGTTCAATCTCCGTCAGGGTAAAGTGCTCCTCGCCCACGATATGGGCAAAAAACAATCCACGCAGATTTTGTCCACTGACCAGGGGCAGAACAAGCAAAGCATTCGTGTCATCACCGACCAGGTGCATGATAGATCGAAGATCAGGCTCGGAGGCAACATTTTCGGTGGTAAAGATTCCCCGCGATTCACGCAAGCGATCAAATAATGGAGCATCTGGCAGGACTTCGGGTAGTTCACGTTTTGCATCAGGGAAGGTCAACTTCCAAATCGCATAGTCTCGTTCGAAAGACACCGCCGATACGCGGGCGACGTTCAATGCCTGACACAATTCCTCCGCCGTTAACCGAAGGATTTGGTCGGCATCCAACAAACCGCTCAGGGCAGACGAGAAGCGGTTCAGGAGTGCCAGTCGTTGAGACCGTTGATCCAAATCCGCGGCCCGATTGAGGCTTTCTTCAAACAGTTTAGCGCTATCCAACGCAGCTGCAGCCTGACTTGCAAACGTGGAAGCCAGTTGAACCTGTTCGTGGGAATAAAAATAGGATTGCCATTTTTCCACTGCAATCACACCCGTCAGTTCTCCCTTGGAAATCAAGGGAACTCCCAACCAGGAAAGATGCGGGGCTTCAACAGGGGGAAAGCGTGAATCTTCGCGCACATCGGGCACCAAAATAGCCTGGCCGGTCCTGACCATTTCTTTAAACAGGGAGCTATCTTCAACTGCAACCGCCAAGCCCAGGCGCCGTTCTGCATCAGGAAAACCGCGCGCGGCAGCAACCGCGAGACGCTCCTTATCGCGCAGCCAGAGCGTAGCGGTATCGAAAGGCAAAACGGTAATTAGTTGATCAAGAAACGATGCAATGAGTTCATCCGAGCGCAGATTGGAAGTCATGACCGTGGCCACATCATTGAGAGCCTGTAATTGACCTGCGCGTTCTGTCATGGCGTGAACCAAGCGGACATTTTCAAGCGAGAGCGCCACCTGCTGAGAAAGTGAGAGCATCAAATTTTCATCCTCGACTGTGAAAGCGGACGGTGTATTAAAATTATCCAGAACAAGGATGCCCAGCATCTGATCAATGGCCAAAATTGGAATGAATAAACTTGAGACTGGCAGACGCCCGCCGGTCGCCTGGCGATACAACCCAAGCTTTTCGGAGGACAACGCATAATCACGCGCGAAATCGATCTCATCGACACGCCGCGGCTTCCTACCGGCAAAGATCACACCAGGCAGGGCTTCACCCACACGATATGAAATCTGCATCATGCTGGTGTTATCCGCGTACCCTAAGACCGTTTCAGGCACCAGCAGATTACTTTGTTCATTTAGCATCAAAACAACGCCAGCGTGTGCCGCCGGCAATACGCGACGGCTACTCTCGAGCAATGCCCGGATGATATTTTCGGGATCCAATCCGCTCAAACGACGGCTAAACTCGAGCAACAGGTCAACTTCCTGCAAGCGGCGGCGGGTTTCATTCAACAGGGAGATGTTCTGAAGGATGACTGATGTCTGTCTGGAAATCTGGTAATAAACCTGCCGGTCTCCCTCAGTAAACTCAGGCATTGGCTCAAAACCCATGGCCAGCATTGCTGCAATCGGTTTATTCTCCACGATGATCGGTAAACAGATTGCGCACTTAGCATGCAACTGGGAAAGCAGGGGCACATCGCGCCATTCATTATTCTCATCCAGGTTCGAGATCAGGATGGGATCGCCACTTTGCAAGACGAGTCGCAAGGGATTCCGTTGACCAAATAGAGCATCGGGATTGGTTGATCTTGGAATGCTCCCCAGCACATGGAGCAAGCGCGGACCTTCCGGAGCATTCTCTGCCACCAAGGCAATCGCCATCGCCAATTGAGTCAAAGTCTCACGCCCCAGCGCCATCAGCGCAGAGGATGCGTCCAATTGACGGCTGACCGACTCAGTGATCGCCAAACCTGCACGTACGCGTTGGGCACGGCGGTCCAAGTTGTGCAGTGCAATGGTCTGTTCCAAATCCTTGCGAAGGAGGATCGGCAGATCTTTTTGCGTAACATTGAGCAACCGTTGCTGACGCTGGATGCCGGAAGACAGAGAGTCAATCCGATTTTTAAGATCGCTGTATCGCCTCGCATTGCCGATAATCCATACAGCCTGAACGGCAAAGGCTTCCACACAATCAATGGTGGCCCGATCAGGACGCAGTCCATCGTTTGGCTCATCCAAATTGATCAGCCCGAGCGGATGACCCTCTGCGTCTTCCAACGGGACAAGCAGGACATCCTCCGGAGTCCAGGTATTCTGTTTGGTCCGATCCCCTGGAATAAATCCTGTTGCATAGTCGTAACGAGGATCCGCCGGCAAAGCCGGAATTTGACTTTTCGGAATGTAAAATGAATGACCGATCTTGAATTCAGGTCTCATCAATTGGAGAAACTCGGAAAACGGCTGTTTATGCGCCAACAGCTCATTTAAGTTCTCCTCCGGAATGCCCAACCCGGCAACGCGGCGTAAAAGCCCGGATTCAGATTCGTAGACACTGATCAACACCGCCTGAAATGGCGTCGAATTACGAATGCCCTGTGCGAGGACTTTTAAAGAGTCGTCAAGAGAATCGACAGAATTAATGACATTGCTCGTGGTAGACAACTGTGACAGGGTATCCGATCGGCGGCGCAAGACATCTGAATGTTGAAGTTCCGTCTGAAACGTCCAGGCATTATTTAAGGCAATTGCCGCCTGGGACGACAACGTCTCGATAAAATCCAACTCCTTCGCAGTGAATTGTCCCGGCCTCTCGGAGTGAAGCTGGAGAAGCCCGAGCAACCGCTTTTGATAGGCGAGCGGAACAACAATTGAGGAGTGTATTCCCACATGCGGTGGAACGAGTTTTTCCCGATCAAAATCCGAGACCAGGAAAGATTGTGCACCTTCAAGGGCCCTTTCTTCAATAGGAGACAGGTCCAAATCTGACGAGCAACCTGTGGATCTGATCACGCGCGGATGTTCCGCCTCCGCTTCAGGATCCAAAAGAAGAACCGAACCGCAATCCGCTCCTGTGGAGCGTTCACATTCGCTGAGGAATATCTCGAGCAGATGGTTGAAATCAAGCGAAGCATTCAATTCCCGGCCAAGTCGCCCTATCGTGGCCAACTGTTCCAACCTCTCGTGAAGGGCCTGATCTGTTAGGGAACCACTCCTGAGATATTCAAAGGCTGAGGAGATCTGCCCGGCAGCAGCGGAAACAATTTGTAAATCGTAGTCCGTGAAAAAGTCAGTTTTACTGCTACCGAGAATCAATTCCCCGATTAAATTCCCGTGCACAGAGAGCGGGATCACCATCACAGATTCCAAGTGAAGATTTTCAGAAAGAGGCCTATACGTCGACAGCGCAACCGGATCCAGACTCAAGCGACCAGAGACAAATGACAGCCTTCCCGCGGTGAAATTCGAATCGCGATTCTCCTGCTCAAATTCTTCAAACGCCTTCTGTACTTCCGGTCCCGTGCCAAGTACCGAGTCACGGTGCAATTTCAGATGACCGCGTGTCTCGTCCGCCAATAGCGCTGCGCCTACTTCCGCCTGAAATGCACTGGCGAGCTCGCGAACAGAAGAAATAAGCACATCATCAAGCGTACTCGAGGAAGCAGTTATATCGACCATACGCCGCAAAAAGTCCAAACGTTGAGTCTGAGTATGGTTTTTCTGGATCAGCAGGACATTCTCGATGATTGCGGCCGATTGATTGGCCACGATATCCATCAGGCGCAATTCAAAATCCGAAAATGCCATCGGGCCGCGTCGGTGGCGCGAAACTTGAAAATAGCCAAGCATGTTCCCGCCCATTTGCAACGGAATCAGGGCAGAGTCACGTAAACTGGCCGCGATGGCAATATCCGTCAACCCAAGCAAGCGCCAATTATCATCCTGCGATGCGTCAAGGGTCAAAATCGGCTTTCGTTCGTTAAGCTTCGACTCGGCAGGACCTCCTGACGTAATCGTCGTGCGATATATTTCCACAATATGCGGGGGTAAACCGCTGAACGGCACCTGACCTTCCAATTGGTGTTTATTCCCGTCATAAATCAAAAAACCTACGACATCCGCATCGAACAGCGGGGCCACGCTATTCACAAGCCGGGCAAATAATTCCCGCGGATCCCGGATGGAACTGGCGGCTTGTGCCAGATTAGTAAGCCCGGTTAATTCGACCGAGCGACGTTCTTCCTTTTCATACAACAATGAATTCTGCAAAGTAATCGCAATTTGCGTACACATCAAACGAATCAGATCCAGATCTTGATGGGTGAAAGCCGCGCCGGACAACTGTGCTGCTTCGATCGAGCCGACCAAATCCTTACCGGCAATCAGGGGTACACCCAGATAAGATTGAATTGCAGTAAAATCGTCCCTCGCATCCTCGAGGGTACCGGCACGGACATTTGATACAAAAAGCGGCTTCCTATCTCTGATCAATTCTTCAGAAAACTTTCCAAACTGGTTTTGAGATATACGCACCAGCTTTTGCCTCGATGATTCATCGCTTTGAAGGCGATAAGGAATAAATGCCTGATCATCCTGATCCCAGACTTTAATCTCCAATATATCGGCTGGAATGAGACGGTTAAGATGCTCCAAAATGGATTGGAGAACGGTTTCCCGGTCAAGAGAAGATGCGATGACTTGACCAAAATCGGAAACAGCCTTCAAGGTCGAAGAAGACACATCCGTACCTTCAGAGGTAATTGCCGATTCCACCCCTCGCAGGGAAACCAGCATCTTTGGGTATGGACCAGGCATTTGATATGAGGTGAGTTCAGCCAGCCTACCGTTTAGGTTTACCCGTTTCTGGCTAGGTAAAGCACAGACATCCAAAAATTCCTCTTGCGGTCGCACGCGACGCGCCAAACGCTCGATATCCGCCAAGTCATTTTCTCGTAAACCAAACCATTCCCGGGCGCGAGGGTTGATAAACTCCACCCGCCCACCGGTTTGTATCACAAGGACCGCCTCGCCTGACTGATCAAAATCTGGAAAAGCCAAAGAATCGTTCTCAGCATGTCCGGTGTAAGAACGGGACGAGAACAGGCGCACCAAAGCCCAGGCCAGGGTACCAATTACCAGGCCAGCTATCACCAACCCGATGCCCAAATCCATACCAGTGGACATTGGAATGGACCTCTTAAGCGGTGGTCAAATAATCTTGTCGACGGGCATCTGCCGCGAGCTCGGTGATCTCACGGATATCAGCGAACGACTGTTCATTGGGTGAGACAATGCCAATCGACATGGTCATGAAAGGCACTTTCTCCACGTTGCCATTTGCTGTAGATGTCTGCATGAAACCCTGCTGACGATCAATGAAGTTATAGTGGGTTTGAACCTCGGCCGCAAAACGGTCTTTAACCCGTTTTTTGATACCCGGTGCAGCGGCATATGTAGTAATCACTATAAAATTATCGCCCCCTGCATGGCCCACAAAATCGTTTCTCGTACCCAATTCATCAACCACTTCACTAATAATCATTGCCGCAAAGCGAATCACATCATCCCCGGCTACAAAGCCGTACACATCCTTGAACGGATCAAGGTGGTTGATGCGCATATCTAGTAAAGCCCAGTCCTTCACCCGAATGATGCGGCGCAACTGCTCTTCGATCAATCTGCCGGCCGGCAAACCTGAACGGGGGTCAGTCAGGCTTTCCCGTTCCGCCCTTCGTATGGCGCCTTGAACGCGAAGTTTCAATTCTTCGATATCAAACGGTTTGGTAATGTAATCATCCGCCCCCAATTCAAGCCCCTGTAACCTGTCACTGCGTTCATCTTTCTGCGTGAGGAAGATAACCGGGATGTGACTCGTACGCGTATTTGTCCGCAAGTTGCGGCAGACTTCATAACCGTCAATATCCGGCAACATAATATCCAGCACAATTAAATGCGGAATTACATGTTTTGTTCTCTCCAACGCATCGGAGCCCCGATGAGCAAGGTCCACATCAAAATCCATGCCGGAGAAATAAATCTTAAGCAT
>Ga0335071_10007088_pt1 | contig 11563 bp, 7 predicted proteins | sample Lox_Sample_15_FD_206724 | JGI IMG/M metagenome (GOLD analysis project Ga0335071, IMG submission 206724) | Soil microbial communities from Loxahatchee National Wildlife Refuge, Florida, United States - Lox_Sample_1.5 | ecosystem: Environmental > Terrestrial > Soil > Wetlands | place: USA: Florida...
CTCGAACTGGACATGACCAGCGTCATGCATGGACTTTCACTGCCGGAGTTCTTGACCCGCTCATTGGTGGAGTTCCACGGCGTCCAACTGCACCGGCCCGACTGGTCGGCAGACTCCCACACCCTGGCAGTCACCGTCAGAAGCGTGATCAAGACGCGCATGGTGCACGTCATCCTCAACAGCTATGAGCAACCCCTCGACTTCGAGCTTCCCCCGGTCGCCAAACCCACGCTGCCATGGCGCCGCGTCGTCGACACGGCCCTCGATCCCCCCGACGACATCGCCACGCTTGACAGTGCATCACCAGTCCATGGCCCCATATACCGAGCGGACGCCCACTCGGCGGTTCTGCTATGCGCCGACCTCCACTAACAGCCCACGTGTCGTCCCCACGAGCTAAAGCCGTCCTCGCTAAGCCTGTCGGCTGTCCTTCGCGACTACGGGCGCGCGGCCGCTAGGTAGGACCAGTTCGTCGATCGGGTCAAGGAAAACCCCCGCCCCCTGGCGGTGTGCGATCGCCGAAGTTCACGCCGACCTCGCGGGCAGTGAGCATCGCGTCACAATTGAGAGGGATCTTTCGCATGCGTCGTGTCGCCTCCGCCAGCGGGACGTAGTCGACGGTCGGCGGATTAAGCGCAACCATCACCCCGTCGGTACCCGCAACTAGGGCTCGTACGGCCGCGGCCCCGAAGCGCAAGCCGAGCACCCGATCGAACGCCGTCGGTGACCCGCCGCGCAGAAGGTGACCGAGCACAACGGTGCGCGACTCCTTGCCCGTGAGCTCCTCGAGGCCGGCAGCGACGCGCGCGCCTATGCCGCCCAGGCGCTCGGGCTCACCCACTTTGCGGGTCAGCACCGACGGCTGCCCCCCGCGCGCCGCGGCCCCCTCGGCGACGACGACAATGGAGAACTTGGCGCCGCGATGCTCGCGGTCCTCGATCATCTCGGCTACCGGCTCCAGTTCAAAAGGGATCTCCGGAATGAGGATCGCATGCGCACCCGATGCGAGCCCCGCCTCCAGAGCGATCCATCCGGCGTAGCGACCCATCACCTCGACGACAATCACGCGGCCGTGCGAGGTAGCAGTCGAGAACAACCGGTCGATGCACTCGCAGGCAAAGCTGACTGCGGTGTCGAAACCGAACGTCTGCTCGGTCTTGTCGAGGTCGTTGTCGATCGTTTTGGGGACCGCGACGACGCGCAGCCCCGCTTTGGACAGGCGGTAGGCGATCGCCATCGAGCCGTCCCCTCCGACGGTCACCAGCGCGTCGATATCCCGAGCCCTGAACAACTGCACCAGCTCCTCGGTGCGGTCGACCTCGACGTGGGTGCCATCCGGCTGCACGACGGGGTACGCCGTGGGATTGCCACGGTTGGTCGTGCCGATGATGGTGCCGCCCTGGTTAAGGATGCCGCGCACAGAATCTTGGGTCAGCGGGACGACGCCGCCCTCGGGATAGCGCTCGGGAAACATTAGGCCGTTGAAGCCGTCCCGAATGCCGACGACGTCCCAATCTTGGTTGCGGCCGGCAAGCGTCACCGACCGGATGACAGCGTTGAGCCCAGGCGCATCACCGCCTCCGGTGGACACGGCGATACGCTTGATCGGACAACCGACCTCAGCCACACCGCCGAGCGTACGTCTACGCTGACCCCCGAGCGGATCAATCGCGGAACCCGGCTGAACATCCGGCTTTGGGGGGTCGGATCGAGTGCCGAGACGGGTCCTATCCCCTCGGGAGCTTACGTCGCGTCGGGCGGCAGGTTTTTCCATCGTGAGTCGGACCAATGAGATAGGCGGGTTTCAATACCGCAGGAGATCCAACAACTGCAGTCGTGTCGCATCGAGGCGCTGACCCAGACTTGAGGCGATTCGCTTCCCCAGCTGGTAGCCGAGCTCATGATCCTCTTCGCATTTGGCACGCAGGCACTTACCATCCAGCACGATCGCGAGGGTTGGCTTCGTCGCGCGTGCATCGAATCTCCAGTGGTATGGCGGTATTAACCATGACCATCCGAGGACGTCGCCTTCCCCGACGGTTTGAATCGTCGAACTGCCGCGACCGGGAACGAAGAGTTCCAGCGCGACCTGTCCCTGGCGAATCAGATAGAAGCTGTCTGCCTCTTCACCTTCGTGGAAGATGAGGTCTCCCTCATTGAAGCGCACGTTCGCCGCACACCCGGCCGCCAATTGAAGATAACGCGGATCCAAGCCGCTGAAGAATGGCTGCCTCGCCAATACGCCATCGAGCGACTTGAACGTGGCCTGATTCACGGCATCCTCCTGCAGTGTTACCCCGCCGCGACGCTATCGTCCGGCGCCGAGTTGGCACAGGGGTCGAAAGACCCTGATCGTCCGCCAATCGTCACCACTGGCCGAGCGCCGAGAAGGCTTTTCAGCCCACCCGAGATGGTCCAAAGGCCCTAGCAGAGGCGCAATTACACAACGGACAATGATCTGCGTAGGGGTGCCTTGCCAGAGGATTTCTCATGCAGATGTTCGTATCCACACCCACCGTTGGCCACGATGAGTAGCCACGAGCCGCTACAAGCCCGGCCGGCCACCCTCGACGCGGATGGGCTCCGCCAGCTGGTGGCGGTGCTGATCGATCGGGGCTACCGGGTGGTCGGGCCGACGTTGCGCAACGACGCGATCGTGCTTGACGAGTTGGCTTCTGCCGATGATCTGCCACACGGGTGGGGTGTCGATGTGGGTCCCGGTCATTACCGGGTGCGCCGCCGCGACGACGCGGCCGCCTTCGGCCATTCTGCCGGGCCACAGTCCTTCAAGCGGTTTCTTCACCCTCCGCGGCAGAAGTTGTGGTCCGGTAGCCGAGATGGCGACGACGGTTCTGCCGCAGAAGAGGCTCCGCGATATGCCTTCTTGGGGGTGCGCGGCTGCGACCTTGCAGCGATCGCGACGCTGGACGGGGTGCTAGCACGCTCCGCCCACCCGGACAGCGTGTATGTCGGCCGACGCCAACGGATATTCGTCGTTGCGGTCAACTGCACCGAGCCGGGCGGCCTTTGTTTCTGCGCTTCGATGGGCACGGGGCCCAAGGCTGGGCCTGGCTACGACCTAGCGCTTACCGAGCGGATTGACGGCAACGGGTGCCGCTACCTGGTGGATGTCGGCACAGAGAACGGCGCCAACGTGCTGGCCGCAGTGCCGCATCGCGACGCGGCCGTCGACGAAATCGCCAGTGCCAGAGATGAGGTTGCCGCTGCTGCAGGCAAGATGGGCCGCCAAATGCCGACTGGTGACCTGCGGGACCTCTTGGTGCACTCCCGGGAGTCGCCGCACTGGGAAGAAGTGGCCAGCCGTTGCCTGACGTGCGGCAATTGCACGATGGTGTGTCCCACGTGCTTCTGCACCACCACCGAAGACGTCACCGACCTCGCCGGTGAGCACGCCGAACGGTGGCAGCACTGGGCGTCCTGCTTCGAGTTCGACTTCACGTACGTGCATGGGGGAAGCGTGCGGCAATCCGGTGAGTCGCGCTACCGGCACTGGATCACCCACAAACTGGGCACCTGGCACGACCAGTTCGGCAGGTCCGGCTGCGTCGGCTGCGGACGCTGCATCGCCTGGTGCCCAACCGGCATCGACATCACCGAAGAAATGACCACCCTGGCCCGGCTCGCGGACGGCACAGATGACTGACACCCAGACAATCACTGACAGCCGCACGTCGGCGATGGCACCGGTCGCCTACCGAGTGCGCAGCCGCGTCGCGGAGAATCGGGACTCGGCGACCCTGTGCCTGGAGCCGGTCGCCGAGGTGCTTGCGACTCCGCTGCCGGGCGAGTTCATGATGCTGTACGCGTTCGGCGTCGGCGAGGTGGCGATCTCGGTCAGCGGCGACCCGAGCATCACCGACGGAACGATCACGCACACGATCCGCGCGGTCGGAGCCGTCAGCCAGGCCCTTCACGACGCGCAACCGGGCAGGGTGATCGGAGTTCGCGGGCCTTTCGGCACCAGCTGGGGCTTGGCCGAGGCCGCCGCACGCGACCTGGTGATCGTTGCCGGCGGGGTGGGGCTGGCCCCGCTGCGCCCGGTGCTGCTCGGTGCGCTGGCCGACCGGGCCGGCTTCGGCAAGGTGACGTTGATCGCGGGGGCCCGCCAGCCGAGCGACTTTCTGTTCACCGACGACCTCGACAGGTGGTCACGGGACCCGTCAATCGGGGTACACCTCACCGTCGACGTCCCGGGGCAGGGCTGGCGTGGTGAGGTCGGGCTTGTCACTGAGCCGCTGCGCCGGCTGAGCCTTGACCCCGACCGCACGACGGCATTTCTGTGCGGACCCGAACCGATGATGCGATTCAGCGCGCAGGCGTTGGCGGACAAGGGCATGGCCGATTGCGATATCCGGGTCTCGCTGGAACGCAACATGCAGTGCGGGATCGGCTGGTGTGGGCACTGCCAGCTCGGTCCGTTGCTGGTGTGCCGCGACGGGCCCGTCGTGGGCTATGACGTCGCGCGGCCCCTATTGAAGGTCAAGGAGTTGTAGATGCCCCCCACATTGGCCGTCTGGAAGTTCGCGTCGTGCGACGGCTGTCAGCTGACGCTGCTGGACTGCGAGGACGAACTGCTCACCCTCGCCGAGGAGGTCAAGATCGCTGTCTTCGCGGAGGCCTCCAGTGAAATGGTGGGCGGGCCCTATGACGTGTCGCTGGTGGAGGGCTCCATCACCACCAAGCACGACGAGCAGCGCATCCGCGAGATCCGGGGCCAATCGAGGGTTCTCGTGTCGATCGGTGCGTGCGCCACCGCCGGGGGCGTCCAGGCCCTGCGCAATTTTGCCGACGTTGCCGAATTCGCCTCGGTGGTCTATGCAAAACCCGAATACATCGATACGTTGGCGACGTCCACGCCGGCGTCGGCACACGTGACCGTTGACTACCAGCTGCCGGGATGCCCGATCGACCGTGGCCAACTGCTCGATACGCTGGCTGCGCTACTGATCGGGCGTAAGCCGCGGGTGCCGGCCAAGACCGTGTGTACCGAGTGCAAGAACCGCGGCGTGACCTGCGTATTGGTCGCCGACGGAATCCCGTGTCTGGGCCCGGTGACACATGCCGGCTGCGGGGCACTGTGTCCGGCCCACCACCGCGGCTGCTACGGCTGTTTCGGCCCGGCCGCCACCCCGAACACGGCCGCGCTCATTCCGGTGCTGCGCCGCGACGGGATGTCCGAAGATGGCATGGAGCGCCTCTTTTCGACTTTCAACGTCACCGCCTTCACCGCCGAACGGAACGACCGATGACCACCGACACCTCCACCAGGACCCGCACGCTTTCCGTCGGCACCCTCACCCGAGTCGAGGGCGAAGGCGCCCTGCACGTCGTGATGAAAGACGGTTTGCTGGAAAGCGTCGAGCTGAACATATATGAGCCGCCGCGGTTTTTCGAGGCGTTTCTGCGCGGCCGTTCATACACCGAGCCGCCCGATCTGACCGCCCGGGTGTGCGGGATCTGTCCGGTCGCCTATCAGGTCAGCGCCTGCAACGCGATCGAAGACGCGTGTGGGGTCGAGGTGGATCCGGCCCTGGTGGAGCTGAGGCGCCTGCTGTATTGCGGGGAGTGGATCCACAGCCACGTGTTGCACATCTATCTGTTGCATGCACCGGATTTCCTCGGCTATCCCGACGCCTTTGCGTTGGCCCAAAGCGAGCGCGCGGTGGTCGAGCGCGGACTGGCGCTGAAGAAGGCGGGGAACCGGTTGATGGAGTTCATCGGCGGGCGCGCCATTCATCCGATCAATGTGCGCCTGGGAGGTTTCTATTCCGTGCCCAGTGGCGCGGACATGAAGGCGCACACCGAGGAGTTACGGCGCGCGCTCGACGACGCACTCGCTACCGTCGCCTGGGTCGGCGGATTCGACTTTCCAGACCTCGAAGTCGACCACGAGATGCTCGCGCTGACGCAGCCCGGGCGATATGCGATCGAGAACGGCACGGTCGCGCGCAGTGTCGGGCCGTCCTTTGCGGTTGCCGACTTCACCGATCACGTCGTCGAGTCGCAGCTGCCGCACTCCACCGCGCTGCACGCAACGCTGGACGGCGGGCGCTACATAACCGGCCCGCCGGCCCGCTTCACGCTGAACTCGTCAGCGCTCTCACCCATCGCGCGACAGGCGGCTTCGGAAGCCGGCCTCACCGGCGAATGCCGAAACCCCTTCCGCAGCATCGTCGTTCGTGCGGTCGAGGTCGTGTATGCGATCGAGGAAGCGCTGCGCATCATGGATTCCTACGAGCCGCCCCCGCGGCCGTTCGTCGAGGTTCCGGCCCGCCCCGGGGTCGGCCACGGTGTCAGCGAGGCGCCGAGGGGGCTGCTGTACCACCGCTATCGGATCGACGAAGACGGCTCAGTGGCCGCCGCGACGATCATCCCGCCCACCTCGCAGAACCAGGGCGCGATCGAAGCGGACCTGGCCGGCGCCGTGTCGGGCAACCTTTCGATGGATGATGCCGAGCTGACCACATTGTGCGAGAAGATAATACGGACCTACGACCCCTGCATTTCATGCTCGGCGCACTTCCTCAAGCTGAGCGTGAATCGGCGCTGAACACCCCTTAAGCCTCGCGTAAGCTCAAATTTTGTCGAATGGGTGATTTCCGCTGTAGATCTATAGCGGGGGTCTTCCGCGTGACCGGCATGCTCGAGGTGCGCCGTCAGTTCTCCTTCAGTTATCTTTCGATCGAACCGCTTTTTGCTGGCTTTGAAACTTTCGCTAGCTACGTCTCGTCGAGAGGGTGATCGACCAGATATGTGTCGGCGTACCCAGACAATCCGAAGCTCCTCTGCGACAGAGTTTTCCATTTCGATTCGCCGGGGCCAGTGGGCCAGGTGGGGTGCAGCATCGATTTCTGCGTCGGCGCTGACACCACGTTGATGGGCGCACCACAGATTCAGCCGCGTTGACCAGGTCTGCAGCGGTTTCAGTCGAATCGGATTATGCCGCCAGGCTTCAGCTGTTTCGTCTCGCCGCGGCACTTGACCTCGACCGGCGCGGCGACGCCCCTCTCGGCACTGATCTGTGCGCTGCGCCCGCTGACCCACAGGTGTAACCGGTGGCCACGGTATCGCAACGTAAACTCTAATTTGCCAAGCGATTTCGGCCACAGTGGTTCGAGCACAACCCGGTCACCGCGGAGTTCCAGGCCGGTGAAGCAGCGCTGCACGAGGTCGATTGTGCCCGCCATCGCCGCCAGGTGTATCCCTTCGGCCGTGGTGCCTTTCTGGATGTCGACGACGTCGGAAGCCATCGCCTGGTTGAAGTATCGCATCGCTTGATTACGATTGCCGCGGGCCAACACCCAGGCGTGCACGAGGGCGCTCAATGTGGAGCCGTGCGAGGTGCGGGATTGGTAGTAGTCAACCGTCCTCGGTATCTGCTCGGGCGCGAAGCGGTATCCAAGCTGGCCGAAGAGATCGTACAGCTCGTTGGAAGACAACAGGTAGAACAGCATCAACGCGTCGGCCTGCTTGGAGGCCTTGTAGTTGTTGACGCTGTCGTTTTCGGCCTCGAGGATACGGTCAAGCCGCTGCAGGTTGTCGTATCGCTTGCGGTAGCTCTCCCAGTCCAATTCGCGCAGCTGCTCGTAGCCCTCGAATTGGCTGATCACCCCGTCGTGGAAGGGAACGAACATGCGCAGGCTGACTTCCTGCCAGTGCTCAAGATCCTTGTCGTCGATGCCGAGCGTCTCCAGCAGAGCGACTCGGTAGTAGATCGGTATGTGCTCGAGGGCCTCCAGTGCGCGCAGGATCGTCCAGACCGCCATCACATTGGTGTACGCGTTGTTGTCGATGCCGTCGTAGCCACGGCCCGGGTAGCCGGAATGAAACTCGTCGGGCCCGATGACACCGCGGATCACGTAGCGTTCGCGCGCTGGATCGAAGGTCGCCAAACTCACCCAGAACCGGGCGATGTCGGCCAGCATCTCCGCCCCATAGTCGATGAGGAAGCTGATGTCGCCGGTGACCTGATAGTACTGCCACACGTTGTAGGCGATCGTGATGCCGATGTGATGTGCCCGTGCGCTCGGATCGGGAAGCCACCGGCCCGAGCGCGGATTGAGATGCATTTGCTGGCTTTCCTCGCGACCGTCGCTGCCCGACTGCCACGGGAACATCGCGCCGGCGTAGCCGGCCTCTTTAGCCGCTCTGCGGGCCTCGGGCAACCGTCGGTACCGGTACAACAGCAGCGATCGAGTCACCTTGGGCAGCTTGATGTTCAGCACCGGGAAGACGTACAGCTCATCCCAGAAGACGTGCCCTCGGTATGCCTCACCATGCAGCCCACGCGCGGGCACCCCGACGTCGATATCAGCGGTGTGCGGCGAAAGCGTTTGCATAAGGTGCAACTGGTGAATGCGCAGGATCCGCAGTGCGTCGGGGTCACGGCCCATCTCGATGTTGAAGCGCTCCCATAGGTGCGCCCACGCGAACTGATGGCCACGTTCGAGCTCTGCGTATCGGCCAAGGCGGTTGAGCTCGCGTTCGGCTTCGGTAGCGGGTTCCGATATCCCATGGTCACGTCCGGTGAAGATGGTGACGACCTTCTCCAGCGTAATGGACTGGGCCGCCGCGACGTCGACGGCGATGTCATGCCCGATCCGCGCCTCCTCCCGCACGATGCGATAATCGGCAGCGACCGGCTGGTCGTCGCGCCACACGGTGTTGCGCGCCGCGATGCCGACTCGAATCTTCGACTGATTCGTTTCGGCTTCCAAAACCACCGAGTCAGTCGACAAGTCCCCTAGGCCACACACGTTCAGATGGCGCGACGACAGGTCGCGGTAACGCTCGACTCCCGTGTTCTGAACATCGCCGTCGATCAGGGATCGAAACTCCAGCCGTCCCGACCAGTTTTCGGCCAGCACCGTCGTTTCCATCGCACCCACATGGTGATAGTGCATCGCGACGAATCGGCGCTGCGTCAGACTGGTCGTGCGGCCGGATTCGTCGCTAAACCGTATTTCGCGGGTCAGTACCGCACGGCGCAGGTCAATGGTGACCAGATAGCTCAACACCGTGGTGTCGTCGATGTCGAACCACTGACCGCCGTCGATCCGGAACGTCAAGGCCAGCCAGTTAGGCAGGTTCACCATGCTTTCGTTGTCGATGACGGATCCGGCGACTTGGTCGGTCAGCCGATTGTAAAGACCTGCGACATAAGTGCCCGGGTAGTGAAACTGCCCGGCGCGCGACTCCGGCGCGCATCCGCGGACCGCGAAATAGCCGTTACCCATGGTGCACAACGCCTCGCGCATACGCTCGTCACGGGGGTCATAGCCCCCGTATGTCATCGTCCACGGATTGTTCGAGGTGTCCTGCTCGGCGGCGAGCTGCCCGGTGAGCCGCTCGACGGACCGGCGCACGGCAGCCGGGTTGTCGAGCGCGAACCGCGCCGACGACCGTCGATCCCCATCTTCGGCGTGCCGCACGATGATTCCGACACCGTCGTGACGCACCGCATCGAAGGCGTCCTCGTCGGTGAGGTCGTCACCGACATAGATCGGGAATTTCGGTCCCGGGCCATCGACTTGCTCAAGGATCCACTCCACCGTTTTGCCCTTGTCCCAGTCCAGATTCGGTCGCAGCTCGATGACCTTGCGCCCGGAGGTCACCCGCAGGCCGTTGCGCTGTCCGATGACCCGCACCGCAGTGGTGACCTCTGCGACCCGCTCGGGCGCAACGTTGCGGTAATGCACGGCGACGGAGAACCGCTTGCTTTCCACCAGGACACCCTCGATGCCCGACAACCGATTGCTCAGTTCCGCCGCGGCATGCTCTAGCACGCCGACGGCCGCGATGGCTTCGTCGTTCTGATGATGCGTGCCGTCAGGTGCGGTCAGCTCGAAGCCGTGGCTTCCCGCATACCAGATGCCGGACAGGCCGACGCGTGCCCGAATGTCCTCCAGGCCGCGACCGCTCACCACGGCCACCGGGCAGTGCTCGGCCAACGACTTCAACGCGTCGGCCATCCCGGGGATCAGCGTGGCGGCGCCCGGGTCGTTGACGATCTCAGACAACGTGCCATCGAAATCGAAGAGCACCATGGGTTGCCGCATCGCAATCATGGTGGACATTTCTCCGTAGGAGTCCAGGACGTCCGGCAGCGCCGACATCTTTTCGTAGCCGGTTGCGACCCTGACGGCGACGAGATCCAAAACCACCGCGTCGGCCCCGGACTGAAGCAGCTCCTCGCCGTGATCCGTCCGGTCGACGCCGATGACGAGCGCGAATCCGCCGTCGCGCCCGGCGGCCACGCCGGCCTCCGAGTCCTCGGCGACCACGCATCGATCCGGACGGACCCCCACGCGCCTGGCTGTTTCGAGCAACACGGCGGGATCGGGCTTGCCGGGCAGCCCGAGCTCCTTGGCGACCACGCCGTCGACGCGAACCGGAAAGAGATCCGCGATCCCGCTGGCCCGCAGAATATGTTCGCAGTTGCGGCTGGCCGAGAAGACGGCCGTGCCGATGCCCAGCTGCTGTAGTTGCCGCACGAGTTCGACGGTCGAGTCGAACACCCGCACGCCGGAGGCCAACAAATCTAGGAACAGCTTCTGCTTGCGGTTGCCCAGGCCGCATACGGAGTCGTCGGTGTCGTCCGTCTCGGTGCCCCACGGCAGCGAGATGCCGCGCGACTTCAGGAAGTCCGCCACGCCGTCATACCGCGGTTTGCCATCGACGAAATGCCGATAGTCGGCGTCGGTGAACGGCGCGTGATCCTCGCCCCGTGTCTCGGGCCGCGAGGCGAGATAGCTGTCGAAGAGCGCAGTCCACGCCGCCTGATGGATCGGTACGGTGTCGCTCACCACACCGCCGAGGTCGAAGATCACGGCGTCGTGATAGCGCGGGTCGATGGTGATCGGCAGTTTCATGGCCAGCGTCCCTTGCATTGAGTTAGTGGGTGCACGCTGAGCGCGCAGCAACGCCTTGGCGAGATGACCATATCGCCGTTGAGCTATTATCCCGCAAGGGCTGGAAACGAACTGAGGACCAATGGCCAACCACTTGGGGACCTATGCCCCCTGAAAACCATGTCTTCTCGACGCTTAGCCCGGCGTCGTGCCAGAGGGGCAAGGACGGCGAAATGCGCAAGGTTGTGCCCTGATTGACATCTGTTCAGCCGACAATGCTTCTCTCCGGTGTTCCCGGTGAGCTGGTCAATGCCAGAGTGGATGCACACGGTGAAGCTGTATTGGCGTGGTGGGCTGATCAAAGTCAACCCGGTGCTTGCTGTGAGACGTTGGCACACCGACCCGGCGATCTGTAGGCGATGCAGATCTGCACTCGCTGCAGCGCAGGGCATCAGCGCACGGCCAGCATATCGGTGCCTACGCCGCAGCAGTGCTCGAGCATCCGTTGCCATAGACCAAGATGCGCAGATCTATCGGCTGCTGGGGGCTTGGAGCGCCGAATTCGCCGAACTCGCCCTCGCGACGATCGCCCGGCCGATAATTAACTGGGAAGTCATCCGCATCGCGGAACAATCCGGATGGCGCCCCGCTAACCGCACCGCACCCGAAGGAGCACACCGATGCCCGCCGTC
>Ga0335071_10007089_pt1 | contig 11563 bp, 5 predicted proteins | sample Lox_Sample_15_FD_206724 | JGI IMG/M metagenome (GOLD analysis project Ga0335071, IMG submission 206724) | Soil microbial communities from Loxahatchee National Wildlife Refuge, Florida, United States - Lox_Sample_1.5 | ecosystem: Environmental > Terrestrial > Soil > Wetlands | place: USA: Florida...
AAGCGGGGGATATGGCTCAGATAGGTCAGGTAGACCGGCTGGGCGTGGACGACGGCGTGGAACGGCGTCCCGGTCGACGCCACCTGGTCCTGATGGACCGCCAGGTGGGAGTTGAGCTCGCTCGTCAGGCGGTCGAACAGTCGGCGCGGCGAAGTGAAGAGCCGGCCGCTCCGGCCGTCCTTGCCCACGATGACGATCCCGAGGTTCGCCGCCGGATCCCCCAGGGTTTCCCGGAGGCGCCTCCCCGAGCCGGTCACGAGAAGGGTGCCGCGGGCCAGGGCGGGCGCGGCGCCGGGCAGGTCGACGGTCTCTTCCGACGAGAACCGGGGGCTCGGCTCGAGCGGGCGGTCGACGTAGACCGAGATGTTGCCGGCGGCGCCCTCGCTCGCCCCGACCTCGGACAGGCGGGCGCCCGCTTCTCCGATGGCCGTGATCAAGTCGTCCAAGCAGGGGGGCGGGATTTCGTTCGACATGGATGTCACTCTTCGACTTTATAGCGTCCGGACGGCGCGCCTGTCAAGCGACGGTGGCCGATTTGTGCTATGATGAATACACGTCAGGCAGAGCGGAGGGAACGATCATGCGAGAGATCATCCCCAATCTGTGGTTCGACGGCCGGGCCGAGGAAGCTGCCGAGGTCTATGCCTCCTTGTTCGAGAACGGGCGGATCGGGCGCGTGACCCGCTACGGAAAGGCCGGCTTCGAGATCCACGGCCAGCCCGAGGGCCGGGTGATGACCGTCGAGCTCACGCTCGCGGACCGGACGTTCATCGCCCTGAACGGAGGGCCGTTCTTCAAGTTCACGCCGGCCATCTCCTTCCTCGTCGCCTGCCGGACGAAAGCCGAGGTGGCCGCCCTGTGGGAGGCGCTCAACGCCGGGGGAACGACCATGATGGAGCTCGGCGAATACCCCTTCAGCGAGCTCTACGGTTGGACGGTGGACCGTTTCGGGCTCTCGTGGCAGGTGATGTCCACGGCCGGCCGGGAGACCGCCCAGAAGATCGTGCCGACGCTCATGTACTCCGGCGCCGTCTGCGGGCGGGCGGAGGAGGCGGTCCGGGCCTACGCCGCGATCTTCGGCGGATCGGCCGTCGGCGACATCCTCCGCTACGGCGCGGATGAGGCGCCCGACCGGGAGGGGACGATCAAGCACGTCGATTTCGCCTTGGAAGGCCGGAGGTACGCGGCCATGGACAGCGCCCGGGTGGGCGACGTCCCGTTCAACGAAGCCGTCTCGCTCATGATCGAGTGCGAGACGCAGGCCGAGATCGACCTCTTCTGGGCGAAGCTCGGTCACGGCGGGGATCCGGCCGCCCAGCAGTGCGGGTGGCTCAAGGACAGGTTCGGCGTCTCGTGGCAGGTGAGCCCGAAGATCCTCGGCGAGATGCTCCACGATCCCGACCCGGCCCGGGTCGAGCGCGTGACCCGGGCCTTCCTACGGATGAAGAAGTTCGACATCGCGGAGTTGATAAGGGCGTTCGCTTGACACCCCCGCCCGGCGGGCATATTCTTCCTCAACGTCCGAAAGAAATCGGAATCCGATCGTCTCGAGAGAAGGGAGGCGTCATGATCCGGAGATTTTCCCTCATCGGTCTTTTCACCCTCGTCCTCGTGCTGGCGGCCTCGCTCGCCGCGGCCGACGGGCGGATCGATCCCAAGCTCTACGGGGGGCTGGCCTGGCGCAACATCGGGCCGCTCCGCGCCGGCCGGGTCTCGGCCGTCACCGGGGTCATCGGCCGGCCCGGCACGTTCTACATGGGCCTCCCGCTCGGCGGCGTGTGGAAGACGACGAGCGCCGGCGAGACCTGGTATCCCATCTTCGACGACGTCAAGGAAGCCTCGTCCGTCGGGGCCATCGAAGTCGCCCCGTCGGATCCGAACGTGATCTACGTCGGCATGGGCGACCTCGTCACCGGCGGGGGCATCAACGAGGGCAACGGCGTCTACAAGTCCGTGGACGCCGGCAAGACCTGGCAGCACCTGGGACTGGACGAGACCAAGCAGATCCCGTCGATCCTCGTCGATCCGCATGATCCGAACCTCGTCCTCATCGCCGCCCAGGGCAACGTCCACACCCATACCGAGGAGCGCGGCGTCTTCCGCAGCACGGACGGCGGCAAGACCTGGAAGAAGACGCTCTTCATCAACAACGAGACCGGCATCCAGAAGATCGCCTGGGCCTACGACCGGCCCGACGTGATCCTGGCCACGACCGTCCGCCATTACCAGGCGCCGGGCGGCGCGGCTCCCCGCGGCGGCGCCCCCGCCGCGCCGGCTCCGGGCGCGCCCGTCCCCGCGGCCGCGGCGGCCGGGGCCGCCGGCGGGCAGGGCGGCCAGGCGGCCCAGGTCCCCACCGGCACGGCGCTCTACAAGTCCACGGACGAAGGCCTGACCTGGACGGAGCTCAAGGGAGGCGGCCTGCCCAACCTCGCCGGCCGCACCGGCGTGGCGGTCGCGGGGAACACCAACGCCCAGCGGATGTATCTCATCGGGACCTTCGGCCTCTACCGCTCCGACGACGGCGGGGCCGCGTGGCGGCAGATGGACGCCGCCGACCGGCGCATCGCCGGCAGCGGCTACATCTGCGACGTCTACGTCGACGCGAAGAACCCCGACATCGTCTACACCATGAACACCTCGAGCTACCGCTCGCTCGACGGCGGCCAGACCTTCACCGGGTTCAAGGGCGCGCCGGGCGGCGACGATCCCCACGTCATGTGGATCGACCCGACCGACGGCCAGCGGCTGTTCCTCGGGGTCGACCAGGGCGCCACCATCTCGCTCGACGGCGGGCTGACCTGGAGCTCGTGGTACAACCAGTCGACGGCCCAGCTCTACCGCATCTCCGTCGACAACCAGTATCCCTACTGGGTCTACGCCTCGATGCAGGACAGCGGCTCGGTCGCCGTCCGCAGCCGGGGCGACTTCGGGATCGTCGGGCCGTTCGACTGGTTCCCGACCCAGGGCTACGAGTTCGGGACCGTCGTGGCCGACCCGCTCAACCCGCAGATCGTCTACGCCGGCGGGCCGGCCAGCGGGATCGTGAAGATCTGGGGCTCGAACGGCCAGTGGATCAACGTCAGCCCCAACGTCGACACGACCGAGACGTGGCGTAAGGTCTCGAACCAGCCGATGGCCTTCTCGCCCTTCAACCCGAAGGAGCTCCTGGTCGGCTTCCAGTACGTGCTGTCCACGACCGACGGCGGCCTGCACTGGAAGAAGATCAGCCCCGATCTCGGCTATCCGAAGGGCCAGACGCCTCCGCCGCCGAACGCGGCCCCGGCCGCGCCGGCCGCCGGCGCCCCCGCGGGCGCGCGGGGCGGGCAGGGCGGCGCGATGGGCGGCTCGATCGAGTCGATGTCGCTCTCCACGCTCGCCCAGGGCCTCATTTGGGTGGGGACGACCAACGGCCTGATCAAGCTGACCAAAGACCACGGCGCGACCTGGGAGGACGTCAGCATCCCGGACCTGCCCAACCCGACCCGGGCCGACATCTCGGCCCTCGACGCTTCGCACCTCGACGCCGCCACGGCCTACGCGGCGATCGACTACCACACGACGGGCGACTACAAGCCCTATTTCTACAGGACGCACGACTCCGGCAGGACCTGGACCAAGATCGTCGCCGGCCTGCCGGCCGACCAGCCGAGCGGCAGCTTCGCCCGCGTCATCCGCGCGGACACGAAGCGGGCCGGCCTGTTGTTCGCCGGCACAGAGAGCTCGGTCTACGTCTCGTTCGACGACGGCGACAGCTGGCAGTCGCTCATGCTCAATCTGCCCAATACGTCCTACCGCGACATGGTCGTCAAGGACAACGACCTCGTCGTCGGCACCTACGGCCGCGGCATCTGGATCCTGGACGACTTCTCGCCGCTGCGGCAGGTGGCGGCGGGCATGGCCGCCGAGCCGGCCCGCCTCTTCAAGCCGGGCGACGCGATCCGCGTCCGGCGCAACGTCAACGGCGACACGCCCTTCCCGCCCGAGGTCCCGCACATGCCCAACCCGCCGCTCGGGGCCGTCATCTACTATTCCCTGGGCGCCAAGCCCGCGGGCGTCATCACCCTCGAGATCGTGGACGCGGCCGGCAAGGTGGTGCGCCATATGTCGAGCGCGCCGATCCCGCCGCTGCCCGACCCGCCGGCCGCCGTGCCCGACTACTGGCTCGAGAAGCCCAAGCCCCTGCCGACCGAGATCGGCACGAACCGGATCAACTGGAACATCCGCCACGACAACCCGCCCGCCTTCAGCCACAACTACGCCCAGGTGATGGGCGCCGTGGCGGGCGACACGCCGGCGTCGCCCGAAGGGCCGCTGGCGCTTCCCGGCGTCTACACGGTCAAGCTGACCGTGGACGGCAAGGTCTATGCCCAGACGCTGACCGTGAAGAACGATCCGCGTTCTCCGGCGAGCGCGGACGACCTCCGCGCCCAGCACGATCTCCAGATGAAGCTCTATGACGGCGTCAAGACGGCCTGGGACGGCTACCAGCAGGTGGCGGCGGTGAAGGCCGGGGTGGCCGAGATATCCAAATCGAATCCGCCCGCCGAGGTGGCGAAGGCCGCGACCGACTTCGACGCGAAGCTGACCGGAGTCGGCGGGACGGCCGGCGGCGGGCGGAGGGGCGGGTTCCCCGGCGCCGGCCCGGCCGGCCCCCCGAACTTCGCCGGGCTCAACGGGGCGCTCATCCGCCAGCTCGACACGCTCGACTACGGCGACATGGCGCCCAACGAGCCCATGACCAAGGCCTTCGCGGGGGCCTGCGCCCAGCTGACGACGGCCGTGGCCAATTGGAAGACGATCGTCGCCCAGGACCTGGCGGCGTTCAACGCCCTGCTGGCCAGGAACGGACGCAAGCCGGTTCCCGCGCCGGCGGCGGCCCTGGCCAATCCGATGTGCGGGGGCGCGCCCTCGGGCCGCTGAGGCGGGCGGCCCGGCGGGGGTAGATCCGTCGGCCTAGAGCTGGTTCTTGTAGAAGATGCCGTCCTTCATGACGGCCAGGAGGCGGCGTTCAGGGTCCTGCAGGACGCCCAGATCCTGGAGCGGATCGCCGTCCACCACGAGAAGGTCCGCCCGCGCTCCCGGAGCGATGACGCCCGTCCGGCCCGATTCGCGAAAGAGCTCGGCCGCGTTGCAGGTCGCGGCCCGGATGACCTCGATCGCCGGCTGGACGGCCGCGCGGATGGCGAACTCGCGGAGCTGATGGCGGTGCATCGGCCCGAGGAGGTCGGTCCCGTAGGCCAGCTTCACGCCGGCCCGGCTGGCGAGCTCCAGGGCCTGCAGCCCCTTGTCCTTGACCAGGGCGAGCTTCGCGATCAAAGGCTCGGGATAGCCTCCTTCGGCGCCGAGGACCTCGTAGGTGGCCAGCGTCGGGACCATCCAGGCCCCGTGCTCGAGGAAGAGATCCACGCTGCTCTGGTCGATGAGATTGCAGTGCTCGAGCGATCGGACGCCGCAGGCGAGGGACCGGTTCACGGATTGGGCCGTGTAGGCGTGGGCCATGACGTACAAGCCGGCCATCTCCGCCTCCTCCACCGCGGCCCGGATCTCGCTCTCCGAGAACTGCCAGTTCGTGAGCCGGTCGGTGGGCGAGGCGACGCCTCCCGAAACCATCAGCTTGACGTGGTCCGCTCCCTTGCGGATCTCGTTCCGGCAGGCCCGGCGGACGGCGTCGACGCCGTCGCAGATCTGGCCGAGGGTGGACGTCGCCCCCAGGCCGACCACCGTCTCCTCGCCGCGGCCGCGCATGTCGCCGTGGCCGCCCGTCTGGGTGAGCGAGCGCCCGCAGAACAGGATGCGCGGTCCGGCGATGAGGCCCTCGCGAACGGCTTGGGCGAGGCCGTAATCGGCCCCGCCTCCGTCGCGGACCGTGGTGAACCCCCGGAAGAGCATCCGGTTCAGGATGCCCGCCGTGCGCGCGGCCGTATAAAGGGGCGAAACGCGCTCGATCTGGGGGAGGTCGGCGGTCCAGGCGATGACGTGGACGTGGGCGTCGCATAAGCCGGGCATGATCGTCCGGCCCTTCACGTCCAGGACGGCGGCGCCCAGGCGGGACGGATCGGGGGATCGGACCGGCTCCACGGCCTCGATCGTCCCGCCGCGGATGACGACGCTTCGGTCGGGCAGGAGCCGTCCGGCGACGACGTCGAGGACGGCGGCGTGGTTCAGGATCATGCGCTGTTCGTTCAGGATCGTTCTCCTTCCGCGGCCGCGGCGCCGCTCGGGCTAATAAATCGTGTTCTTGAAGCCGTGACAGTAGAGGTACTGGCGAAAGGTGATGTTCTGGATATTCATCAGCACCTGGTGCCTGACCAGCGGGCCGACCGCGCCGCCCGCCGCGCCCTCGGCCTTCTGGCCGTCTTCTCCCGGCGCGGCGATCTTGAGCATCTCGGCCCGGGTCCGGGCCTGGTCCTTCGCCCCGCCGAAGCTCAGCACGGACCGGAGCGCCACCCACAATCCCGGCGCCGAGGCGACCTGGCCGCGGACCTCGGGGTCGAATCCCGGCCAGGCCTCGAGGAGGCGGGCCCTGATCTCGGCCACGCGCGCGGACGGGATCTGGTCGGGCCGGGCGTCGGGGCTCTGGGCGAGCAGCCGGGAAAAAGCGTACATCTCGCTGTAGGCGTCGGCGGCCATGGCCGTGAGAGGCGGCGTCCCGGCGATCAGGACCCGGCCCTTCTCATCGAGCTTCGCCTGGACGGCCGCCACCGCCGGATCGCCGGCGTCCGATCCGCTCAACCATTCTCGGACGGTCCGCTCGAGCTGTCGGCGGACGTTCTCGAGGGCGTCGGCGTCCGTGGCCTTGACGATCGCTTCGACGAGCTTCGGATAGGCGTCGAACCGGCGGAGCTCGGCCTCGGTCCGAGCCGCCCAGCCGCTGCGCAGCTCGCCCGCGATGATCGCCTCCTGCCCCTCCGTGAACGGGGCGCCCAGGGCAAACTCGAGGGTGAACATGAAGGCCCGGACGTTCTTCTCGACCCGTTCGGGGAGGGAGGAGGTCTGGGGCCCGGCCGTCGAGGCCAGCGCGACCGCGGCCAGGACGACGGCGACCGAAGCCGGCGAAGCTCGGCGGATCTGTCGCATCTTCACACCACTTCGGCCGAGTATACCACAGTCCGGATGGACGACGCGGCCGAGGCTATCGGAACAGCCGCGGCGCCATGTCGGAGAGGTAGATCCTCCAATTCGCCCAGGTATGCCCGCCGGGCGTCTCGTTGAACATGGAGACGAACCCGAGCTTCCGCAGGAGGGCGTCGAGAGCCTGGGAGCCCGCGTAGGCCAGCGGGTCCTTGACGCCGCAGCCGACATAATAGAGCTTGACGCCGCCGGCCTTGAGCGCCGCGAACTGCTTCTCCGTCTCCTCGTTGACGTTCCGGACGCCGGCGCTGAAGACGCCGATCCAGGCGAAGAAGCCGGGATGGCCGTTCGTCGCGGAAATGGTGTGCCCGCCGCCCATCGACAGGCCGGCGATCGCCCGGCCGCTCTTGTCCGCTCGCGCGCGGTAGTTCTTCTCGATGAATGGGACGATGTCCTTCACCAAGCTCTCCGGAAACGCGTTCCCGAGCGCGGGCAAGGCCGGCGCGGCGCCGCGCCCTCCCGCGGGCTGGCCCTGGGCCGGCGCCGGAGTCGGCGCCGCGGCCGGAGCCGGAGCGAGGCCGGGGGCCTGCCCCGGCGCGGGCGGATTCTGATAAGCCGTTCCCGTGCCGACGCTCTGGTTGGCGTTGCCGTTGGGCATGACGACGAGCATGGGCTTGGCCTTGCCCTGGGCGATGAGATTGTCGAGGATGACGTTGGCCCGGCCGAGCGTCACCCAGGCGTCCTCGTCGCCGCCGCCGCCATGGAGAAGATAGAGGACTGGATACTTCTCCTTGCCGGTCTCGTAGCAGGGCGGCGTATAGACGTACATCCGGCGCGTCAGGTTGAGCGCCGGCGAAGGATACCAGACGAGCGAAACCCGGCCGTGCGGGACGTCCTTCACCTCGTAAAGCGCCGAGGCCGGCCCCGGAACGAGGAGGATGCTGTCGAGCCGCGCGCCGTCGCGCTTGCTGTTGGGATTGCGGGGGTCGAGCGTCCGGACGCCGTCCACGCTGAACGTGTAGCCCCAGAGCTCGGGCGGCAGCGGACCGACGGTCGCGGTCCAGAGGCCCTTGTCGTCCCGCGTCATCGGGATGCCGAGGCCGCCTTCCCAGTCGCCATTGATCAGGACCTCGGCGGCGTCGGGCGCAACGAGCCGAAGCGTGACTTTCCCGTCGGGCAGGATCTCGGGCGAGCCGGGCTCGGAAACGCGGGCCGGGCCGACGGGCCGGCCCGGCTGTCCCGGGCGAACCGGCTTGAACTCGGCGATCTTCCGCTTCGGGACGAGCGAGACGGTCTCCTTCTTGACCGTGAGATCCTGGGCCAGGGTGAACGCGGCCGCCTGGCGGATGTCCCGCGAAGACGCCCCGATCTTGACCTCGTATTTGCCGGCTTCGGCGATCCACGACGAGCTCGCCGCGTCGAACGAGGCCAGCGCGCGCGGCTCGAGCGTGAAGGTAAGGGTTTGGCTCTCGCCGGGGGCGAGGAGCCTGGTCTTGGCGAAGCCCTTGAGCTCGAGCGCGGGCTTGTCCATCTTGGCGGCCGGCGCCGTGAGATAGAGCTCCGCGACTTCCTTGCCCGCGGCCGGACCGGCGTTCTTGACGTCCACGGTCACGGTCAGGGAGGAGGAGAACGCGTCCGCGCTGAGCTTGAGATCGGCATATTCGAAGCTCGTGTAGGAAAGCCCGTAGCCGAACTCGTAGGCCGGCCGGACGCCGAACGATTCGTAATAGCGATAGCCCACATAGACGCCGTCCTCGTAAGTGACGACGCTCGCCCGGCCGCGGCCGAATCCGGCCGCCGGCCCCTGACCTTGCCCCTGCGCCTGTCCTTGCGCCGGGGCGGGCGGGGAGGCGGGCGGCGACTCCGGCTCGATCGGCGTGCCGGGGAAGAGGCGGGCGGAAGGAACGTCCTCGTAGCGCATCGGGAAGGTCGTGGCCAGCTTGCCGGAGGGATCGGCCTTGCCGCTCAGGATGTCGGCGATGGAATTGCCCGTCTCCTGCCCGCCCTGCCAGGCGAGGAGGATGGCGTCGGGGGTGTCGCGCCAGGAGGCCACCTCGATAACGCCCGCGACGTTGAGGATCACGACGGTCTTCTTGTCCCTGGCCTTGAACGCGGCCGCGACCGTCTTGATCAGGTCGCGCTCGGCCGGGGTCAGGCGGAAGTCTCCTTCGCCCTCGCTCCGGTCGCGACCCTCGCCCGAATTGCGGCCGAGGGTGATGACCGCCGCGTCCGCCTGGCCGGCCATGGCCTGGGCGAGCCCGGCGCCGACGGGCATCTCCGGCACGCTCCGCGCCCCGCTCAGGATGCCGCCCCGGCCCTGCGGGCGCGGCTGGCTGTCGCGGATCGCCTTCACGTAGGAAGCGTAGAGGCCCTGCAGATCCTCCCGGACGGCGTAGCCCGCGTTCTTCAGCCCTTGGAGCAGGTAGACGCTGTAAGCCTCGTTGACCTTGCCGCTGCCCGTTCCGCCGGTGATGATTTCGTAGGACGTGTTGCCGAAGGCGGCCAGGGTCTTGATCTCCTTGGCGAAGGGGAGCGCGCCGTTCGCGTTCTTGAGGAGGACCATCCCTTCGGTCGCCGCCTGCCGCGCGATCTGGGCGTGGGCCGCGAGATCCGGCTTGTTCGAAGACTTGTAGCCCTTGAAGCGGGGCCCGCGGGCGATGATGTTCAGGATGCGCTCGACGTTGCGGTCGAGGACCTTCACCTCGAGCCCGCCGTCCCGGACGGCTTTGACGATGGCCTGGATCTGGCTGGGGCTGCCCGGCATGAGGAGATCGTTGCCGGCGTTCATCTGGGCCACGGGGTCCTTGCCGCCGCCCCAATCGGTCATGACGTAGCCCCTGAAACCCCAGTCCGCTCGGAGGATGTTCGTCAGCAGGTCGGGACTCTCGGAGGCGTAGGTCCCGTTGATGAGGTTGTAGGACGTCATCACGGTCCAGGGCTGCTCGTCTTCGACGGCGATCCGGAAGCCTTCGAGGTAGATCTCGCGCAGAGCCCGCTCGCCGACTAAGGTGTCGAGCGCGGTGCGATTCGTCTCGGCGTTGTTGGCCGCGAAGTGCTTCAACGAAGTCCCGACGCCCTGGGACTGGACGCCGCCGACCATGGCCGCGGTGATTTTCCCGGCGACCAGCGGATCCTCGGAATAATACTCGAAGTTCCGGCCGCAGAGGGGATTGCGGTGGATGTTGAGCGCGGGGGCGAGGAGGACGTCCACGCCGTATTCCAGCAGCTCGTTGCCCACGGCGCGGCCGACGGCGCGGACGAGGTCGGTGTCCCATGTCGAGGCCATGAGCGTCGAAACGGGGAAGGCCGTGCAATAGTAGGTCGCCGTGTCGTTCTCCCGCGTCGGGCTGATCCGGAGCCCGGCGGGTCCATCGGCCAGGGCCACGGCCGGAATCCCCAAGCGGGGGATGGCGCAGGTCGTTCCCGCGGCGCCGGCCACGAGCGCGGGCGGCCGGGGGGCGGCGGCCGGGGGAGCCTGCCCTTGGCCGGCGGACTTCGCTCCGGGAGGGGCGGGGGCGGCGCCCGCAGGCGCGGGGCCGGCCATGCGCATTCCCGTTCCCACGACGAGGGCGGCCTTCTCTTCCAGGGTCATCGCGGCGATGACCTCGGAGACGGGCGATTTGCCGAGCTGGGGGAGCGAGGCCTTCTGGGCGGGGGAGGAGAGCGCGGCCAGGCCAAGCGAGGCGATGACCGCGACGATGACTCCTTTGATGTTCCCGTTCATGGGCGGTCCCTCCTGTGATGACGAACCAGCCTATCATATCGGCAATAGGAAGTAGGGGCAAGGCGGCGGGGACGCGCCTTCGATCCTCGATGCCCCTGACCGTGAGGATTCGCCTTGACTTGGGGGACCTTCAAGGAAATAATAAATATCAGAACGTTATTACGTAAATCATAATTTTATAAAGTCCTTTCGCCCGGTTCCGGAAGGGACGCCTCGTCCAAAGGAGAGGATGCATGGCAGACGGCAAGAAAGTCGCCGTTCTCGGCGGCGGCAACGGCGGCCATACGATGGCTGCGGATTTGGCCATGAAGGGGTATGACGTCCGGCTCTGGGAGCACGCGGCCTTCCGCGACCCGTTCGCCGTCACGCTCGAACGCCAAGCGATCCGGCTGATCGATCCCTGGGGCGTGGAGCACGCGGTGAAGATCGGCCGGGCGACGCTCGACATCCGCGAGGCGCTCGACGGCGCGTCCTTCGTTATGATCCCGGCCCCCGCCGAGGCCGCGGCCCTGTTCTTCGACCTGGCCCTCTCGCATCTCGTCGACGGCCAGGCCGTCGTCAAATGGTCGGGCAACTTTTCCGCGCTCCTCTTCGCCCGCCGGATGAAAGCCGCCGGCGTCCGGAAGGACATCGTCCTGGCCGAGGCGCACACGCTGCCGTGGGGCTGCCGGATGGCCGGACCCGGGACGGTCCAGATCATGGTCTGGGTCACGCGCCTCCTCTTGGCGACGTTCCCGGCCGGGCGTCGGGACCGCGTCCTCGACCCTC
>Ga0335071_10007090_pt1 | contig 11559 bp, 2 predicted proteins | sample Lox_Sample_15_FD_206724 | JGI IMG/M metagenome (GOLD analysis project Ga0335071, IMG submission 206724) | Soil microbial communities from Loxahatchee National Wildlife Refuge, Florida, United States - Lox_Sample_1.5 | ecosystem: Environmental > Terrestrial > Soil > Wetlands | place: USA: Florida...
CCGGTGCCGTCGTAATTCCAGTAGTCCACCTGGTCGTTGAAGTCCCCGTCCCCGTTGACGTCGATCTGCATCTCGACCCGGTACACCGCGTCGTCGTCCGTGGCCACGCCGTACACCCGCGTGGAACCACCCACCGTCTGGTTGTCCAGCGGCTGGTAGATGGTCGTGATCGGGCTGTCCATGCCGGGATCCAGGTCCAGGTAGTAGCTGGAAACGGTGCTCACGTTGCCCGCCACGTCCGTCGCCCGCACGTGCACCACCAGGCGCCACACGCCGGACCCCGGCGAGGTCTCGTCCGCGTAGCTGGTGTTGGCGTAGGTATCGATATTGGTGAACGCGTACTCCCAGCTGTAGACGCCCGGCAGCGTGTTCCAGACCGTGTCTTTTCCGATCTTCAGCTCCACGGTGGCCACCGCGTTGGCGTCCGAGCTGGTTCCCTTCACGGTGACCGCGCCGTTGACGCTCGTACCAGAGAGCGGCGTGATGAAGCTCACGGTGGGCGCGGTGGCGTCGAAGGTGAAGTCTCGCGTGAGGACCGTCGTCCGCGAGGCCCCGTCCGTGGCCTGGACGTACAGGGTGTGCGGGCCGGCGGACAGGCCGCCGGAGGGCACCGTGGCGGTCCATGAAGCGTAACCGTCCGAGGTGGACGCCGAGATGGTGCCGGAGGAGAAATCGGGGGAGTCGGCCTTCACCTTGATGCTGGTGACCGTGTTGGCATCCGAGGAGGTGCCGCTCACCGTGACCGCCGCCTTCTGGAAGCTCCCCATGCCCGGCGCCGTCAGCGCCAGCGCGGGGTTGGTGCGGTCCAGGGTGAAGACCACGGCGACTGCCGTGGCGCTGTTGGCGGCCGGCCCGGCAACGTCGGAGGCCCTCAGCGTGATTCGGTACCGGCCCTCGGCCAGGTTGAGCCCGGTGGACCCGAGGTCCTTCTGCCATGGGAATACCGCCGCTGCGGCAGGCGCGCCAAGGCTGGTCCAGCCCTCCACCGTGCTCCAGGTGGAGGTGCCGTAGTCGTACGATTCGATCATGCTCTCGGCGGATGCCACGCCACTCGCGTCGGTCACGCTGCCGATCAGCTTGGGCGAGCTCTCCGTCAGCACGGTGCCGCCGCCCGAGTCCAGGTTGGTCACCACGGAGACGGGCGCCGCCTGGTCGCGCATGACGGTGAGCGTCTGCGTGGTGGTCCGGCCCGCGATGTCCGAGGCCTCTACCGTCAGGGTATTGGCGCCAGTGGAAAGGGACGTGAGCGTCACCGGCAGCGTCCAGGAGGTGGTGCCGGTGGCCGGGGTCCACGAGCCGCCGTTGATCTTGACGTTCACCGCGCTCAGGTTCGCATCCGAGGCGGTGCCGCTCACCGTGAAGTCCGAGCTGAATACGGCGCCGCTGGCGGGCGCGCCCACGGAGAGCACGGGCGGCGCCTGGTCGACATAGAAGTCCACCGTGACCGGAGCGGCCGTCTCGTTGCCGGCCCCGTCCACGGCCTTCACGTGCAGCGTGCGCCTGCCCTCGCCCAGCGTGGTGAGGTTCAGGAGCGCGTTCCAGTTGGTGGTACCGGTCGCGGTATTCCACGAAGTCGGCGTGTCCCCGAAGGGTCCGGCCCACCACTGCACGGATGCCACCCCCGAGCCTGCGTCCGCGGCGGTTCCGCTCACGCTGTAGGCGGTTCCCACCAGGACGGCGTTCGCCGTGGGATCCCCGATGGCCGCCGTCGGCGCGGTGCGGTCGATCCTCACCGTGCGGGCCACGACCGCCGTGTTGGTGGCCACGTCGGTGACCGTGATCTCGTACTCGAACAGGCCGTCCGCCAGCAGCGGGTTGGCCGGCGTGGCGGGGTCCCGCGGCAGCGTGCCGGCGGGCACCGTCCAGGAGGCGGAGGTGCCGGTGAGCGTGGCGTCCGTGTAGACGGGTACCCAGCCTCCGCCGTCCTTTCGCTGGCGGATGGAGACGGACGCCAGGGAGTTGGTGTCCGCGGCGATTCCCGCCAGAGTGAACAACGTGCTGCGTCCCACCGTTCCGGGTCCCACCGAGGTCTCCGTGGTGGAGGGCGGGGTCTGGTCCACGCCGAAGGCGCGCGTCAGGGGCGCCGTGGTGTTGCCCGCCGCGTCCGTGGCGCGCAGGTACAGCGTCCTGGCGCCCTCTCCCAGGGTGATGAGGTTGAGCAGGACCGACCACGTGGTGGTGCCGCTCGCCAGGCTCCAGGTGGTCCCGTCCGTGGACCACTCCACGGAGGCCACGCCGTTGGCGTCCGACGAGGTTCCCACCGCGCTCAGGGTCGCGCCCGTGTTCCAGGAAGCCGCGGCCGGGGCCAGGATGCTGAGGGACGGGGCGCTTCGGTCCACCGTGAAGGAATACGGCACGTTCGTGGTCTTTCCAAACGTGTCCACGGCTTCGATGGTCCAGCTCTTGGCCCCCTCGGTGATGGAGGCCGCGGGCACCGTGTAGCTCCAGGCGCCGCCGCCAACCGGGACCGCCGGCGTGGCGATGACGATGGCCCCCTCCTTGATGGTGACCAGGTCTCCCTGCAAGCCGTTGGCGTCACCCGCGGTGCCGGAGAGCGCGAAGTCCGCGTTGTGCAGCCCGCCTGCCGCAGGGGCCGTCACCGCGAGGGACGGCGGGTTGCGGTCTATGGCGAAATAGACCGGCCCCAGCGTCTTCAGCACCGCCGGGCGGCCGGCCTTCGTGGAGGCCAGGTCGTAGGCGCGAACCGAAAAATAGTTCACGCCCTCCGACAGCGCGTTCAGCGACTGCTCGAATCCCACGGAGGTGCCCGAGCCGGAGAGCACGCCTACCGCGCCGTACGCGCCGCCGTTCACGCTGATCTGCACCGTGGCAGGATCCACCGCGTCGTCGTCCGTGATGGTGCCCGTCACCTTGGCGTTGGACTCCAGCAGGTTGCCGGAGGCCTGCCCCGGCGTGGTCCTGGAGGCGTCCAGGTTCGTCAGCGTGATGGCGGGGTTGTCCGAGGATTGGTCCACGGCCAGCGCGACGCTCACGTCCTGCACATTGCCCGCCAGGTCGCTCGCACGCAGCCAGACGTTGGTGGTGGCAAGGTCGGGGAAGTTCGACGCGTTGGTGGTGTCGATCACCAGCGAGGGAGTCGTCTTGTTGACCGTGATTTCCGTGAACGGCCCCGCGTCGCCGTAGCGGTACCAGACCTTGTCCAGCGCGGTCCCGTCCGACACCGCCGCCTGCAGCGTCACGATGCCGTTCACCGTGTTGGTGCCCAGCACCGGCGCCAGCGAGGTCACCGTGATGGTCGGTTTCACACGGTCGTAGATGATGGTGCGCGTCGGCAGCGTGGTGGTCTTGCCGGCAGCGTCCGTTGCGGTGATGGTGTACTCGAACGTTCCGTCGGTCTCTCCGCCGGGCACCGACCAGCTCCACGCGGGGCCGAGCGGGGCGTCCTGGCTCAGCACGGTGGAGGGCGGGCCGGAGTTCTTTTTCTGGGTGATCGTGAGGTTCGAGAGGTGGGTATCCGTCACATTGCCGCTCAGCGAGAAAGCCGAGTTTCTGTAGACGGGCACGGATCCTACCGCGGTCTCGTCCAGCGCCGGAAGGGACTTGTCCACGTGGAAGGTCCGGGTTTGTACGGTGCTCTGGTTCCCCGCCGAGTCGAAGGAGACCGCCTTCAGGACGTAGTCGTCTTCCGTGGGCAGGGGCAGCAGCTTTGCCCAGTTGGGGTTGCCGTCCGGCGCGGGCCATGTGCTCACGTCCGGGACCGTGTCGGTGGAGAGCCCCAGCCAGTAGCGGATGGAGGAGACGGTGTTGAGGTCCGAGGCAGACCCGTCCACGGTAATAGAGTCACCCGAGACCCACAAGCCGTCCGTCGCAGGTGTAGTGATGCTCACCGAGGGCGGCAGCTCGTCAATCCGGTAGTGCACCGGGCCGAACGTCTTGGTGGTGCCGCTGCTGTCCGTCGCGCTGGCCGTGAAGAAGATGTCGGTGTTCCCTCCGCCCACGGGCACGCGGACCTTGTACACGCCGGACCCGGTGTCCACCCAGGTGATCCCGGGCAGGGCGGCGCCGGGTCGGTGAGGGACGCCGAGGCGGAGAACGTGAGGCCGGGGTTGTCGTCCGAGGCCGTGACCAGCATCTCGATGCCCTGTTGTCCGGACAGCGGCGCGTCGGTGAACGTCTTCCTGCTGATGAACGCGAGGTTGGCCGGCACGGGGCTGCCGACGTCCGGCGCCCCTGCGTCCACCAGGAACTCGCAGTACAGCGGTATCGAGGTGGCCGCGCCGTCGGTGACCGCGTCCACCCGGGCCACGTAGTGGCCGCTCGGGAGATAGGAGGGAGAGCCGCCGCGCCGGGGCTCCACCCGGAAGTTGATGCTGCTGCCAATGGGGTTGGCGTGCACGTCCGAGGGGTCCACGGCCGTGGTGGCATCCCAGACCTGGTTGGAGAAGTCGGAAATCCAGGCGTGGATCGTGGTCACGATCCCGGTGTTGTCCGAGGGCCCGGGGTTGGCGTAACCGCTGAGCGGCACGCGGGTGCTCACCACGTTGCTCGTGTAGGGCAGCAGCGGGTCCAGGTTGGTGTAATGGACCACCGGCTTGGTCCCATCGACGTCCTTGGTGAAGTCACCGTACTTCGAGGGGCTGCTCGCCGGGCCCAGGCGGGTGGCGTAAAGCTGCGCGTAGGTGAACCCGCTCGTGCTGCCGCCGCCGGCCTGGTCCAGCTTGCCGATCTCGTCCGTGGCAGGCAGCGGCTGGCCCGGAGCGTAGGTGTCCCGCAGGATCCCGATGTCCCGCGCGTGGTAGTAGTACGGGTTCTGGTTTCCGGCCCGGTCGGTGACATCCACCGCGTACGTGAACGTCCCGAGGTTCGGGAACGCGGCCAGGCTGCTGATGTCGAACCGCGCGGACCACGTGTTGGTGCCGTCCGCGAGCTTGCTGGCGATCGTGGCGCCTCCTCCATCCAGGAGCCGCACGGTGACCGTCTGGATGGGCGAGGTGTCCCAGACCTCTCCCTTGATGTCGAACACGGAGCTCAGCGTGGGCCGTGAGCCGCCGTAGCCCTGGGGCACCGTCACGATGACGGTCGGTGGCACGTTGTCCACGAACACGAACAGCTGTGAATCCGTGCTCTTGCCCGAGGCGTCTTTCGCCGTGATGGTGAGCTGCTGGCTTCCATTCGGAAGGTTGTCCGCTGCGCCGGTTCCCGTAACCAGGCTCGTGGACCACGTTTTGCCGCTGATCGTAATATCCTTGGAGACCGGCCCGCCGATGCCGGCATAATGGAGCGTAAGGGTAGAGATCCCTCGGTCATCTGAAACGGACCCGTTGACCGTTACCGTTCCGCGAATGTAGGCGTTCTGGCTGGGAGCGGATATGGCAACCGCGGGCGGCGTGATATCGACCTTGTCGCCCAGGCCTGGCTTGAAAAGATCACACGTTGTGAGCAGGATTGTGGAGGTCAACGCTGCGAGCGTACCTGCGGCTGCGCGGGCGCACGTAGCCTTCCAACGTTTTGCTGCCCCCATTGCGGTCTCCCCTTTGCCGGTGCCGGTCGGCGCCCGAAAAGGGCCGCGGGCGGCCCATCGGATGCTGCGGTCGGGATCGACTCGCTGCCCTTCCTTGCAACGCATCGGCCCGAAGGCACCATTAGACTATATCCCGATCATCGACAAATCACCCGTTAATAACTCTATTGAAAGGATCAGGCAAAAAACCGGTCGCAGAACGATTGGTGGCGGTCGAAACTAGGAGAAAGCCCACGCCCTTGGTTCGGGAAAGGATACGGACGTGCGTTACCTTGGAGGGTGCATGCCGCGCATGAGATATCAGACGGTACGAGTATGCCTCTTTTTGGGGATTCTCGCCATGGGCACCACCTCCCCTGCCTTTTCCGCGGGTACCCGCGAACAGGACTTCAAGGCGGTAAACGGCGCCGAGAGCTGGGACTATCGCTACGATATCTCCACCCTCCCCCCGGGCAAGTACAACATCCTGGTGCAGGGTACCGACAAGGCCGGAAACGTATCCGTGGCCGGGCCCTACAACATCTACGTGGATCCGAAATCCGACCTTCCCGTCGTGAGCGTCTCCACTCCTTTCTCCGGGCAGCGGGTTGGAGGTGATCTCACCGTGGTGGGTACGGCGGTGGACGATGACGGCGTGGGCCGCGTGGAAGTGAGCGTGGACAAGGCAGAGTACGCTCCAGCGGATGGGAAGGACTTCTGGACATGGTCGTTCCCCGTGGGGTCCATCGCGGACGGTCCCCACACGGTGAGCGCCCGGGCGGTGGACGTGAACGGCCTCGCGGGAGTCCCGGTCACCGTGAAGTTCAACCTGGACACCCGCGCCCCCGTCATCCGCATGACCTCGGCGGAGAGCGGGGTCCTTGCCGGCGGGACGCTCGCGCTGGCCGGCACGGCGGAGGACCTCAACGGGGTGAAGAGCATGTCGGTCAGCACCAACGACCGCGCCTCGTTCCAGCCCCTTGGCATCAAGACCGAGCAGGGCGGGATCCGCGCCCGGTTTTCCATGAACGTGGATACGCGCAAGCTCAAGGACGGCCCGCACGTCTACTGGTTCCGCGCGCTGGACCGGACCGGATCGGTCGGGACCCTGGCGTTCCTGTTCTTCGTGGACAACACGGGTCCCGTGGTGCAGGTGCTGTCGCCGGCTCCGACAAGTCGCTCCCCGGGAAAGGTGACGGTGGTAGGAAAGCTCACGGAGCTGGTCGGGATCAAGTCGCTTTCCTGGAACGCCGGGGAAGCCGGGGCCGGCGAGGTCCCCCTCACTCCCGGCGACCCGTACTGGACCCAGGACATCGACTTCAGCAAGTCCAAGGGCTCCTCGGCCCGCGTGGTGTTCACCGCGGTGGACCGCGCGGGCAACCGAACCGTCGCGCCGCTGGAGGTCGGCCTGTCTGCCGCCGAGGCGGATCTGCCGGTCCTGGCGCTGCGCTCTCCCTCGGCGGCTGCCCGCTACGGCGCCTCGGTGCCGCTGGCAGGCTCGGTCCGCGACGATGACGGCGCGGCCGCCATCGCCTGGAGCCTGGACGGCAAAGCGCCGGTTCGCGTGGACACCGCGGAGGCGTTCTCCCTCCTGCTGCCGGATGTCGCCCCCGGGAAGCACCGCCTGGCGGTTCATGGCATCGACGTCAACGGGACGCCGGGCAAGGACGTGGTGGTGGATTTCGTGAGCACGGGTACCGCGGGAGCCGTCTCCATGGACACCGTGACGACCGGGAACGGGACCGCGGGCTCGCCGTTTCAAACCGGCGTGGAGATCGACCGCCATCGGCCGAACGTTCTCCACGGCAGGGTGATCACCCCGGCGCGGATCGCTTCCATCTCGGTCACGTTCAATGGCGCGGGCGCAGAGCCCCCGGCGATCCGCCAGGGCCCCCCGGGGCAGACGCTGTTCGACGTGAAGGTCCCGCCGGCGGTCCCGTTCGGCGTCGTGGTGGTCGATGTCACCGCCAGGGACGAGTACGGGCAGGCGGCGGAGCAGAAGTTCCTGCTGCACGTCACCAACACCTCCCGCAGGGTCACCGAGCCCGGCCTCCAGTTCTTCGATGCCCGCATCCGCGCGGACGGCACCGTGGCCCTGGGCCCGGACGGCGTCCTCGCCGGAATCCTCGCCGGCGAGGAGATTGCTTCCGTGGCCCTGGAGCCGGCAACGGACCTGGTGAGCGTCTCCTCGGACGGCGACCGCATCCTCGTGCGGGCGGCCAGGCCCGGCGCAAGCGAGCCCGTCCGCGTGAAGGTGGTGACGAAGAAGGGTCACAGCTTCTTCTCGGAACCCTGGCGCTTCGTGACGGACTCCGAGGACGTGACCGACGCCCCAAGGGTGGCGCTGGCATCCCTGGTCCGTGGCAAGGATACCCGCGATTACTCGCCCGGCATGATGCTGGAGCTGGCGCCCGGGGAGCTGTTCACCGGCACCATCACGGGAACTGTGAAGACCGCGGAGTATTCCCTCGCGGGGGCGGCGGCCCGGCCGCTCCCGGTGAGGAAGCCGCAGAAGGCCGGTCCACCGTCGGCATTCGACCTGCCCCTCTCCCCGGACCTGCCCTACGGCAGGACGGACATCCGCATCAGCGTCACGGACGAGAGCGGCCGGCGCGGGGACTTCCAGGGTTTCTTCTACAGGGTCGATCCGGTGGACGCCGCCGGCGCCGTCTCGGACGAGGAAGGCATCTCGTTTGCCGACTCGCGCATCGGGGCGGACGGAGCGGTGCTGCTCGCACCGCGGGAAACGCTGGAGGGCTATTACAACGGACGACCGGTCACGCAAGCGGTGCTCGAACCGCAGACCCCGGTCCTGTCGGTTTCGTTTGTTGGCAACCGCCTGATCCTGGCGGCGGCGGAGGAGGGCCTGGACGCCGCGGTGCGGCTGCGCATCACCACCGCGGACGGCGACACCATTCGTTCCGGCCCCCTGTCGGTCCGCGTGGATGCGGCGCCTCCCGAGCTCACGGTGTCCGAGCCGCATCCCGGCGCGTGGACGGGTTCCCGGTTCGTGCTCACGGGCACGGCCACGGATACGGGCGGCCCGGTGACGGTGGAATACTCTCCGGGCGGGGACGCCGGGCCGTTCGTGACGGCTCCGGTGGCGGCCGGCGCGTTCCAGGCCGCGGTGGACCTGGCGGGAATCCCGGATGGAGACGTGCAGATCCTGGTGCGCGCCAGGGATGCGGCGGGCAGGCTCTCCACGGTCTCGGTCCCCGTCAGCAAGGACACCGAGGCCCCGGTGCTGACACAGCTCACGCCTTCCGCGGAGGACCCCGTGAACGGGATCATCACCGTGTCTGCAGCCGCGGCGGACGCGGGCCTCGTGGACCACGCGGAGCTCACCACGGACGGGACCACCTGGACCGCCATCCCCGGGACCACGGTCGTGCATGCGCAGGTGGATCTTTCCAAGGTGGACCCGGCCAAGGTCGCGCTGCGCGTCACCGACCGGGGCGGCAACTCCGCGGTGTTCTCTCCGGTGGTGAACCGGCAGCAGGCCGCCGACGTCCCCGTGGTGGACATCCAGGCGCCGCAGGACGGGGACATCCAGCGGGCGGACTTCGTGGTGTCCGGCACCGCGCTGGATGATGACGGCATCGGCGCAATCCTCTACCGGGTGGACGGGGGGGAGTGGGCGCGGCTGCCGGGGGCGGCCACGTTCAGCATCCCGCTGGCGCTGGCGGACCTTGCGGACAACGAGCACACGGTGGACGTGAAGGCAGAGGACCTCAACGGCGTGCCAAGCGAGCCGTTGACGCGGACGCTGCGCGTGTCCCGCGCCGAGCCGGCATCACGCCTGGTGTCGCCGCCGCTTGCCACGACCTCCCGCGGCATCATCGACCTCGGGGGACAGACGGTGGACAAGAACGGGGTCGCCGAGGTCTTCCTCTCCTTCGACAACGGCCAGACGTTCCAGCGCGCCGAGGGGAAAGATTCCTGGACCTACCGCCTGGATACACGCGTGTTGAAGGATGGCACCTACTCGGTGTTCATCCGCGCCGTGGACTCGTACGGCACCGTGGGCCTGGCCTCCACGCTGGTGAGCGTGGACAACACGGCACCCGAGATCGTGGTGGACGAGCCGCGCGACGGCGCTGCCGTCTCGGGTTCCTTCACGCTGGCGGGGCGGGACCGCGACGATATCGCCGTCAGCACCATGACCGCTTCCATCCGTCCGCTGGGAAGCGCCGTGGAGCCCGCGCGGATCGAGCTCCCCGCCGCGGGACCGTTCTCCCGCTCTGTGGATGTCTCCAGGCTTCCGGCCGGCTGGTACGACCTCAGCATCGAGGGAGTGGACCGCGCAACGAACTCCTCGGATGTCTCTCGCAACCTCCTGGTGCAACCCTCCAGCGTGGGCGAGCACATCGATATCCTTTTCCCGGCGAACGGGGAGACCCTGCACGGGCAGGTGGCGGTCTCCGGGAGGCTGAACACGGTCCGTGCGCCCCAGGCCGTCACCTTGCTGGTGGACGGAAAGGAAGTGGGCGCGGCGACGATGGGGGATGACGGGTACTTCGCGGGCACCTCGGCCATGGAAGGCCTGCCGGACGGCGTGCACCAGGTCACCGCGGAAGCGCGGTTCGCGGATGGCGGGCCGCTCGATTCAGAGCCGCGTTCAATCACGTGGGCAGCCGCCGGCCCGTGGGTTCGCCTCACCAGCCACGCCCTGGGCGCATGGGTGCGCGGGCGGCCATTCCTTGCAGGGGAGGCGGGCAGCGCGCCGGACGCGCAGGCGGCGGCGGAGACCGACCCCGGCAAGAAGAAGCGCGCCGCGGAGGCGCACCGCCCGGTGCAGGTGCTGGTCAGCATGGACAACGGGCGGACGTTCGCCGTGGCCCAGGGGACGGAGAAATGGCGTTGGCGCCTGGAGACGCAGAACCTCGCCGACGGCCCGGTGCGCATCATGGTGAAGGCGCTTTTCGTGGACGGGGCCACCGCGGTAGAGGAGACCATCCTGCGGCTGGACGATACGGCTCCGCAGGTCCGCCTGCTCGAGCCACCGGAGAACGGTCGGTTCAACGGCGAAGTGAACCTGGCGGGGACCGCCGCGGACGAAAACGGCGTGGAACAGGTCCGCGCCGTCATCCGCAAGGGAGACAAGTCGAGCTACGAGGTACCGGGGTTCATCCAGGGACTGTACCTGGACGCGCACGTTCTCGGTGCCACGGACTGGGACATGGGCGCCGGCCTCACGTTCTTCGATCAGAACGTGAAGCTGCAGGCGCAGGTCGGCATGGCCCCGGAGGGCAGGTTCTCGGGACTGATGATCGGCGCAAAGCTGCTGGCCAACATTGCGCGTCTTCCGTTCAACTATGTCTTCGGACCGGACCTGGACTTCCTGTCCGCCTCTTTTGCCGTCGGGGCGAACTTTTCGTATGCCACGAACACGGGTACCACGCTCTCGTTCGACCAGGGAGTGATCCTCGGGGCGGTGGTGGCGCAGCTGGAGTTCCCGATCTTCAAGGTGAAGGGATGGACTGCCTTCAACACGTGGTCCACCTACACCGAGTACCAGCTGTGGTTCATCTCGTCGGACGTGAGCGCGGGGGTGGTCAACCGCCTGGCCTTCGGGGTGCGAATCGGGCTGCTGTAGGGCCCCGCGGGACTCACGGCAGGAGGAGCAGCTTGCCGGTCGTGGCGCGCCCTTCCAGGCGGCGGTGCGCCTCCGCCGCCTCCGCAAGCGGCAGGGTGGCGCCGATCCGGACCTTCAGCTTCCCCGAAGCGGTCCACCCCAGCACTTCCGAGGCCCGCGCGTGGAGGCCCTGGGCGCTCGAGATGTAGGTACCAAGGGTCGGCCGCGTGAGGTACAGCGAGCCGTTGCCGCCCAGGACCGTCGGGTCGAACCCTTCGACCTTGCCGCTGGACTGGCCGAAGAGGACCATCATCCCCCGAGGTGAGAGGCAATCCAGGCTCTTCGTGAAGGTGTCCCTCCCCACCGAGTCGTACACCGCGCGGACGCCGCGGGCGCCGGTGAGCCGCCGTACCTCGGCGACGAAATCCACCTCGGTGTAGCGGATGACCTCATCCGCACCGGCCCCGCGCGCCAGCGCCTCTTTCTCCGCGGTCGAGACCGTGGCGATGACACGGGCTCCCCT
>Ga0335071_10007091_pt1 | contig 11559 bp, 7 predicted proteins | sample Lox_Sample_15_FD_206724 | JGI IMG/M metagenome (GOLD analysis project Ga0335071, IMG submission 206724) | Soil microbial communities from Loxahatchee National Wildlife Refuge, Florida, United States - Lox_Sample_1.5 | ecosystem: Environmental > Terrestrial > Soil > Wetlands | place: USA: Florida...
CCAAGGACCGTGCTCACCATTGAGCACCACCTTGGCGTGAATCAATCCCGGCTTCTTGTGGCTCAACTCTTCGGCAGTGAGACCGTATTTTTCGAAATAACCGGGACGCCGGTTCGCGAAAAACACATCCGCATTTTTCAGCAGGCGATCGAACTGGGCGCGATCTTCTTTTGAGTGATCCAAAATTGTTGAACGCATCCCAACCTGCACGTCCCAGGCAAAGGAGTCAAACTCGGTTTCATCGGGTCGCCAAATGTTGAGGACATCAGCTCCGTAGTAGCCGAGGTCTCTGCCGATGGCTGCACCGGCAATCACATGCCCCATGCCGAAGGCGCGGATGCCGTCGAGCGGGTTCTTTCCATCCTTCTTGAAAGGAATCGGCTCGGTCTCGCCGATCTTCTCCACTTGGATCAATGGCATGGTGGAGAGCACTTCGGTGTACTGACGCTCCTTGCGGAACTCCTCGAAAGTGCGCACCATCGCCATCGGAAGCCCGGCTTCGACCGCAGCATTCTCCAGGTCTTCCGCGCGCCATTGCAGAATTGCGCTTCGCACTGCTTCACTGGTCGACATGGATTTGAGGAGGTTCAGGGCGCGGGACGCCAGCTGGGGATAGATATTGATTGCCACAACGTGACGTCCGTCCTGAGTCTCGTGAAACAACTTGGGACTGATGAACGGGTTCAATGGTTCCTCAAGTGGGACGGGTCCGCGGCCATTGATGGTTTCCCACTTGCGTTCAAAGAAGCCGTAGAAGCGCGAGAGCGCCTTACGAACATCTACCGCGATGTCCTGGCCCTCGCCCGTCCGTTGTCGCCACAACGCCGCGACAGCAACCGCCTTGGCAGCCAGACCAATGGCCGCCATTGTGCCGAACCGATGAGGGCTTGGGATGATCGGATCGAGACCGGCAAATTCGAGTTTGCCGCCACCGTCCGCACTTGCCAGTCCAACATCCTTCAGGACTTCATTTACGCCGGCATGCAGATCGAAATCGGCGGCGGTCGCCGGATGGGCCAATGTGGCTTGAATTTTATTAGTCAGTGTTTGATCGGCTAGTTCAGTAGGTTTTTCGGTAGATCGATCCAGCGTTGCAGTATTCATATATAGAATCCCTTCTCTCCAGATTCGCTGTACGTTCTTCGAAGCTGTAAAACCGACGTTCTCGCTCTAATGCCCGGCTGGCAATTCTGCGTACGCAATGCCGGTAAGGTTTCCTTCAGCAAACAACAGTGTCTTCGGGTTCGAGCCGTCGAGATTAGCGCTGTAGACCGTGCCGGCGAAGTCAGTGACGAACATGCGACTGCCTTTCAGGTCTAGCGCCAGCCCAATGCCTTCCATCAAATTCTTGAAGATGATCTCGGGTTGTGTCGGACCACCGGGCGACGGGTCCATGGGCGCGCGGTTCACCGTGTTGCCGCGCGGCGGATCGCCGCGGTCGGTCCAATACAAGGTCCGATTGGGGACGTCCAGGTCCAGATCGATTGGCTCAGGCAGGTTTTCATAGAGAGGTTGAATGTCGTTGCGATTCGCGGCCGACTGTCCTCTCGGAATCTCAACATTGGCCCGGAAAATGCGACCCGTGCCGGAGTTGTCATCGCCCTTCTGGGACCAGTAAAACTTGCCACCCTCCGCGTCGACGGCAATGCCAACGCACCATTTCGTTGCGTCGGGGCCCGGCCGCGGATCGCCCTGGCTCGTGTCCACTAGAGTCTCGATATTCGACCCGTCGAGGTTGGCTCGCATCGCTCGCATCCCCTCGCGATCGCACCAATAGAGCTTGTTGCTCTTCTTCTCCAGCCAGAGCTGCTTCGGAGTAAACGTGCCGCCTGGGGGAACAATGGTGATCATGTTTTTGCCATCGAGATCAGATCTGAGGATGGAGCCATCATTCTTTTTGGGATTACCCATGTTGGTCCAGTAGATGTGTCCGGCAGCGGCGTCCACTACCAGTCCGTCCGGCAGCCTCCGGCCTTCGTTCAGGACGGTTTTCAAATCGGAGCCATCTGGGTTTGCCGATAGGACGCGTCCGGCTCCCAGATCGAGGAAGAACAGTCGTCCCGATGTGGCCGGCTTGTCTGCACCCGCATTGGTTGAGTTGATAGTTGCAGTGCTCATTTGAAAAACTCCTCTTCACGATTTCACTTTGACTCGAACGAATAAGCTAAAGGCCAACACTGGCGCGACTGCTGAGAAGCCCGGTCAGGACCTCGTTCTCCTCTTCCGCAAGTTCCTCGACCGAGCGAGTGCCCGCCATTCGCATCACTCCGTCGGCCACGGTCTGCTTCAGGCCCGGCGTAACATCAGGGCTGCCCAGGGCCTTCATCAAACCCGCCATCGGATCCATCAGATGCTCCATGAAATGATGAATCCCTCCGGCCCCGCCACCGAGGTGCCACTGCAAGCTCGGTCCCATTACGCCCCATCGAGGCCCAGGCCCGTAGCTGACCGCGGCGTCGGCGTCTTCGACGCTCAGCACACCCTGTTGAATGAGATAGAGAACCTCCTTGTACAACGCCGCCTGTAGCCGGTTGGCGACGTGGCCGGGAAGTGCCTTGTACAGACGAATGGGCTTCTTTCCAATCGACGCATAAAACGCCATCGTTTTTTCGATGGTCTCCGGTGAGGTCTTTGCTCCACCGACGACTTCTACCAGCGGAATCACATGTGGCGGATTGAAGGGGTGTCCAATGACACAGCGTTCGGGGCGCTTGCACTGGGACTGAATAACGTCCATGGTGATACCGGAAGAACTCGAGGCATCGTCCATCTCCGCGAACAGCTTGATCTTGAAGTCTGGCCGCTCTGGAGCATTTTCCTGGACAAAGTCTGCCTTGGCGAGTGCCAGCGCCATTTTTGGCTCGAAGGTCAACCGTTCGCGTGAAGCGCCGGAAAACATGCCGTTCTTACTGAGCGTCGTCCAGGCTTCGTCGACGTACTTCCGCAGGTTAGCTTCGGCGTTCGGCGCAGGATCGGTTGCGATGACATCAAATCCGCGAGACAGGTAGTAAGCCGCCCAACTCGCACCGATGACTCCTGTGCCTACGATTGCTATGTTCTTAACTTTTGCATCTGTTGCCACGGTGATTCTCCTTTTGAAGTTTCCTTAAAGCTCGCTCGAATTTGTTGGGTACCTTTCACTCACACTGCCCCTCGGGCAGCCTCGCTCACTTCTGTTCTCACCGGAGCGGCAGCGCGATGATTCACGATGAGCCGCGATCCCCTGTCGCCAGTGACAAAAGTCCACACCCACTGCAGGAAGACGCTGATGCGAAGGCCCGATGTCGCCAGGAATTGGAGATGAACGAAAGCCCAAATGAACCACGCCAACAATCCGCTCATCTGGATCTTGCCGCTTTGCAGTACGGCAAAGCCCTTGCCCACCACAGCCATCGTGCCCTTGTCGAAGTAACGAAATGGAGCCGGCTGCTTGCCACCGGCTAAGCGTCTGTAAATGAGTTTTCCTGCATAGCGTCCTTCTTGCAGAGCAACCTGGGCCACGCCTCCAAGGGGCTTGCCATCTTGCTGGAATGCCGCGGTATCGCCCACCACAAGAATTTCGGGATGTCCGGGTACAGTCAGATCTGCTTGAACGCGTACCCTCCCAGCGCGATCGGTCTCGACCTTCAGCCACTTGCCCGCGGGAGAGGGCGCGACACCGGCGGTCCAGATCACGGTCTTGCTTGCAATGCGCTCACCACCGACGACCACGCCGTCCGAGTCGATCTGATCAACGCCGTGTCCGAGCCGAACCTCGACGCCCAGATTCTCCAGTCGGTGCTTTGCAGCTTCAGAGAGGTGTTCCGAGAAAGGCCCGAGAACACGCGGAGCCATGTCGACGAGCACAACTCGAGAGGAGGTAGGGTCGATGCGGCGAAAGTCTGGTTTCAGCGTAGTTTTGACGAGCACCGCGAGGGCTCCGGCCATCTCTACGCCTGTAGGGCCCGCGCCGACCAGAACAAAGGTCAGCAGGTCCCGATGACGGCTCGGGTCTTCTTCCGCTTCCGCCAGCTCGAAGGCCTCCAGGATTTTGTTGCGGGTTGCCTCGGCGTCCGCAAGGCTCTTCAATCCAGGCGCGAACTGTTCAAATTCGTTTCTGCCGAAGTAACTGTGACTGGCGCCGGTGGCGAGGACCAGGTAGTCGTAGATCACAGGAACATCGAGTCTGTCGGCACCGTTGACGAACACGCATTTCTTATCTTTGTCGACGCCTGTGACTTCGCCCTGGATCACCGTCGCGTTCTTCTGCTTTCGAAGAATTCCCCGGAGCGGAAAGCCAATCTGACTGGGTCCTAGCACTGACGTGGCCACTTGGTAAAGCAGCGGCTGAAACACGTGGTGATTCGTGCGATCGATCAGGATGATTTCCGCGGGCGCCTTCTTGAGCGCCTTGGCAGCGGCCAGTCCGCCAAAGCCACCGCCGACGATAACAACCCGTGGATGCGCCATTTTGCCCCTCAATTTCCTTCAGTCTCTTTTCCGATTGTCGAGCGACTCTCTCTGAGCGCGCCTCATTCGGTCGGATCAAACAATGGGATAAAAACACACTCGCGCAAGCGGAAACAATTAGACGTTGGTACGGTTCGACCTTGGTACTAGAACAAGCGACCATGACAGTAATGTTCAAGATGGAAACCAACATCGAAACACCGCCGGAACTGACATTTCGGGTGGTCTGGAGTTTGCGAATGGGGCATAATTCATAACCAATGGGCATTTCGTGGGGATGGGTATGGAGCTCAACGCGCAGGCTGAGGAGATCAGCCGCCTTCAGCGCTGCATTAGCAATTTAGTCAGCCTGCTCGCTCTGCCCGAGACCTGGAGTGGCAGCGAGCCAGTCCGGATCCTCGAGAGCCTTTTCGACGCACTGCTCCCTCTGCTCTCTTTGGACTTCGTTTGCGGTCGCTTACAAGACGCAGTCTCGAATACTCCCGTTACGGTAACGCGAGTCGCACCCTCATGCGACTTAGAATCTGACGAGATCCGCCAAGTGCTTAGCGATTGGTTTGAAGGTGACGGCCAGAAGTGTCTGTCGGTGACGCGGAAACAATTTGCGGACAAAGGCATCGCAGTCCTCCCCGTCCCGCTGGAGTTGCGTGGAGGGACCGGCATGATCCTGGCAGGGTCTCGTCGGGAAGACTTCCCCGTGCAAAACGAAAGTCTTGCTCTAAGCGTGGCGGCGAACCAGACATCGATCTGGTTGAACGAAGCCTGGATCCTCACCCAGCGGAAACGGGCCACCGATCAACTCGAGACGCAAATTGCGGAGCGAGCCAAGGAGCTTTTCGAGGCCAATGAGAAGCTGAAAAGGAACGAAGAGGCGCTGCAAGCTAGAGAAGGAGATCTTCGTTCGATCATCGACGCGATTCCGACTTTGGCGTGGTCGGCGGGTCCCGACGGCTCTGCGGATTTCCTGAATCGACGCTGGCTCGACTACACAGGTCTGTCAGAAAAACAGGCACAAGGCTGGGGTTGGAGAACTGCGATTCACCCCGCCGACGTTGAAGGGCTTGTGAAGCATTGGCAGTCAGCCCTGGCTTCGGGCGTGCCCGTCGAAGCTGAAGCTCGCATGCGCCGTTTTGACGGCGCATATCGCTGGTTCCTGTTTCTGGCCAATCCATTGCGAGATGAATTGGGGAAGGTCGTCAAGTGGTACGGGACCAACGTGGACATCGAAGATCGAAAGTGTGTCGAAGAGGGATTGCGAGCGAGCGAACTGTCTTGGCGGCAGACGGTCGATAACATCCCAGGATTCGTGCTTGTGACGGACCCAATGGGGAAGGTGGAGTTTCTCAACCGACAGATTCTTGAGTATTTCGGCAAGACCAGCGAAGACCTGAAGATCTGGAACGTCATAGACGCCGTCCATCCAGATGACATTCCGCGATCAATCGAGGCCCGCAAGAAGTCAATCGAAGGCGGACAAGCATATGAGCTTGAGCTCCGCTGTCGACGCGCGGATGGCGTTTACCGCTGGTTCCAGGTTCGCGGTGTTCCCGCGCGAGATGAGGAAAACAAAATAACGGCACGGTATCTTCTTCTTACAGACATCGAGGATCGCAAACGCACTGAGGAGGCGTTGCAATCCAACGAACGCAATTTGAACCTGATCCTCAACACCATTCCTACACACATTTACGTATTGAACGGTGAAGGATACGTCAAGCGTGTAAATCAGGCTGTCATGGATTACACCGGCCTCACTCTGGAGGATGTGCAACAAGAGGATTATCGGGATCGTGTCATCCACCCGGAAGATTTTAAGAGAGTCCGCGGAGAGCGGACGGCGTCGCTGAGGCGGGGCTCACCATTTAGCACTGAACAGCGCGTCCTAGGCAACGATGGGCAATATCGCTGGTTCCTGGTGCGCTACAAGCCCTTGCTCGACGAGCAGGGACATATCGTCCGGTGGTATGTGGCCGCGTTCGACATCGAGGACCGTAAACGGGCGGAGCAAGCCTTGCAACAAAGCCAGGTTTATCTCCACGAAGCACAGCGCCTGGCTCAGATGGGTAGCTGGGCATTCAATGCCGCTGGATTCCGTTATTGGTCTTCCGAACTGTTCCACATCCATGGCCTTGATCCGAAAGACAGGCCACCAACGGTAGGGGAATACCTGGATCTTGTTCACGCGGAAGATCGTGAGTTCATGCAACAAGCGATTCAGAAGATGTTGGCGGACCATCTCGGATTCGACTTCACAAAGCGGATTGTGAGACCCGATGGAAAGATTCGTCACATGCGTTGGGTTGGGGTTCCAGCGGCTGACGGTGCAACTCTCCAAGACTTTGTCGGGACGGGAATGGATGTCACCGAGCAAGAGGAGTTAGTACGGAAACTGCGGCAGAGTGAGGCGGACCTTCGCACGATCACGGATGCGATTCGGCAGTCCATCGTGGTCCTCGCGCCCGATGGAAGAACACTTTACGCGAACCGGGTGGCCTTGGATCGCACCGGACTCACACTTGGGGAGGCGAACGACGAGGGATTCTTTACGCGGGTCTTCCACCCTGACGACCGCGAAGGTCTCCTGGCCGAGCGCCAGCATGGACTGTCCCAAGGAACGCCCTTCGAACTAGAGAGTCGCGTCCGACAAAGAAACGGGGAGTATCGCTGGCACCTCCTTCAATACAACCCCTTAAAAGACGAACAGGGCCAGATTATCCGCTGGTACTCTACGGCCACAGACATCGACGATCGCAAGAAAGCTGAAGTAGCTCTGGAGGCGATGCAGCGCAATCTGAGCCTGATGATCAATGCTATCCCCACCTTTATACAAGTGTCCCAACCCGATGGAACTGTCCTGTCGGTGAATCAAACGGTGCTGGACTACCACGGTGTCAAACTGCAGGATGTGCTGAAAGAGGACTTTCGCTCTCGTGTTTATCATCCGGATGATGCCGAACGGCTGCGCGAAATGCGCAAAGAGGCCCTCAAACGCCCGCTGCCGTTCGAATATGAGCAACGGGCGCTGGGTAAGGATGGCAGATATCGATGGTTCCTGGTCCGCTACAATCCGCTGCTTGATGAGCAAGGGCGGATCGAGCGGTGGTATGTGGCCGCGTTCGACATCGAGGACCGCAAACAGGCGGAGGCCAAGGTCGAGCAAGCCTACCTTCGTCTGGCCGAAGCTCAGCGGCTGAGCAAGACTGGCAGCTTCATCTCGGATTTGTTAGCCGACGAGCACGACTGGTCCGACGAGACCTTCCGCATCTTCGAGTTCGATCCCGCGACCAAGGTCACGGTGCGGATGATTCGGGATATCGTCCATCCGGAGGACCTGCCGTCGTTCGACGCTACGATCGCGCGTGGAATGACGGGTACCGATGTGGATTTTGTATTTCGGATTATGCTCCGTGGAGGCGCTGTGAAGTACATTCGCGGCCTGGCTCGTGTGATGACGCAAGTTGGGAGTCATCCCTTGTTCATCGGTGCTCTTCAGGACGTGACGGAGGGCAAGGTCGCCGAAGAGGCCTTGGACCGGGCTCGCTCGGAGCTTGCTCACGTGGCGCGTGTCACGACGCTGAATGCCTTGACCGCTTCAATCGCCCACGAGATCAACCAGCCGCTGGCCAGCCTCATCACCAACGCCAGTATCTGTCTCCGCAGATTGAGTGCCGATCCTCCGAATCTCGACGGCGCACGCGAAACCTTGCTGCGCACCATTCGCGACGGCAACCGTGCTTCGGATGTGATCATTCGATTGCGTGCGCTCTTCACTAAAAAGGAACTCACGTCCGAGTCCTTGGACCTAAACGACGCAACGCGAGAGGTGATTGCACTGGCCTTGAACGACCTTCAGAGGAACCGGGTGGTTTTGCAGCCGGAGCTCGCCGACGACCTCCCGCCCGTCATCGGCGATCGTGTTCAGTTGCAGCAAGTCACTTTGAACCTGCTCCGCAATGCCTCGGACGCAATGGCTGATGTTCAGGACCGACCGCGACAACTGCTGATCAGAACTCAGCGACAGGCAGACAATCATGTGTGTCTCAGCGTGAGAGATGCCGGGTGCGGTGTCAATCCTCAAGACTTCGAGAAGCTGTTCGAGCCCTTCTACACTACAAAGACTGGCGGGATGGGCATCGGGTTGTCGGTCAGCCGCTCGATCATCGAGAGGCATCATGGCCGACTCTGGGCCGAGCCAAATGACGGTCCAGGCACCACATTCTCATTTTCTATTCCTTGCGGCCAGGAGACCGCCACCGGCGCGGCTTAGCTGGAGGAGACCGTAACAGCCAAAGCGACGGCATCAGTCGTCGCAAAGGCAGTACCAAAGTCGAATAGACGCCGGTTCCCGACTGGTGCATTGTTGTTGTTATGCAGGATAAAGGCGCCACGGAACGACTGCTTTTATCTGTGGTCGATGATGACGAGATGCTGCGCGAGTCGCTGCCAGATCTGCTCAGGGAGTTTGGCTTCTCAGCTCGAGCGTTTTCGTCCGGGCAAGAGTTCCTCTCGTCCAGCTACGTGGGTGAGACTAGGTGTCTGATCCTCGATGTCGCGATGCCTGGAATGTCCGGACTTGAGGTTCAGGAGGAATTGAAGCGTCGCGGGCAGGCGATGCCAATCATCTTCATCACGGGTCAGAAGGACGAAGAGATCCGGAAGCAAGCGTTCAGCCAAGGAGCCGTCAAATTCCTCCTCAAGCCCTTCGGCGACTGCGCTTTGCTTGAGGCCATCAACGCGGCCTTGTCTGGGGAATGAAGGTTTGGTGTAGGTTTTTAGGGTTGGAATGATTTTATCTGGCACGCTTGGTCATGAAGTGAGGTCATCACCAATGGCGACAGCCAAGCCTATTGTGTTCGTTGTTGACGACGACGCTTGGATACGTGAATCGCTTCGAACGTTACTACAAGATGAAGGTTGGCAGCCGGAAACCTTCGCATCCGCACAGGAATTCCTGGATCGTCCTCGGCCATTTACTCCAAGTTGTCTCGTGCTGGACGTTTCTCTTCCTGGCCTTGATGGTCTCGAGCTACAGAAGCGCGTAGCTGCCGAACGGACCGACATGCCGATCATCTTCATCACGGGACACGGCGACATTCCGATGTCGGTAGGCGCCATGAAGGCGGGGGCAATCGAATTCCTGACGAAGCCCTTCAGTGACGAAATACTGTTAACGGCGATCCGACAAGCTTTGGAACGTAGCCGCTTCGCTCTCACCCAGCAAGCAACGATGCAGGAACTTCGGGATCGTTACGCCTCCCTTACCCCTCGCGAACGAGACGTCATGAGGCTGGTCGTATCAGGTCTGTTGAATAAACAGGCCGCCGACGAACTTGGCATTACTGAAAGCACAGTGAAGGCACACCGTGGCCAAGTGATGCAGAAGATGAAGGCAAACTCGGTAGCAGATTTGGTGAAAATGACCGCGATACTTAATCAAGGTGCCGCGATAAAACAATCTTTGAATTCTGCCTAACGAAGCTAGGACTCCACCGACCGCGAACAGCATGCGTCTTGTCGACCGAATTTCTCGTTTAATAAGTGTTCCAAAGACTCAGTAATGTCGCCGGTTCAGGATCGATTGAGTGAAAAGACCTTTCGATTGCCTTTTCATTTTTGTACTTTAGGTTCCTAATTACGAAGAGCGCAGCGGCAGGAGCAGATGTTTTGTCTGTTCGCGAGTCCTGAAATCGTCAATGTAAGCAAAAGGTTGGCGGGAGCGACGGGACTCGAACCTGCGGCCTTTTGCGTGAACAGGCAGCGTTCTGAATCTGTGTTCAGAGCGAGCCCGGCGGTCGGACCCACCCCGCTTCAACATCGTGGCAGGGCCAAGCTTGATGCGTTTGTTCTTGCGTTTGAGTTTCCCCGCTTCGAGGTTGTCGACGCGGGCGATGATCCACCACCAGTTTTCCGCGAAGCGGAAAAGATTGCGAGCGAAGAACTAAGGCCCATGAATCAGGGCCTGGAGTTGGTTGGCTCGGCAACTCATCTGAAAGATTACGTGGAAAACACGTATAACAAAGTCGAACTGCCACTGCTCGCCGAAACGACGCAGAAGGCATACCAGACGCATCTTGAGCGTTACGTGCTTCCGAAGTTCGGAGAAATGTCTTTGCGGGAATTAACCCCACTGACTCTGCAGAACTACTTCTCCGGATTGGCGGGAAGCGACGCAGGGTCGGCGACGGTGTTGAAAATCAAAGAATCGCTTTCCTCGGTTTTAGGAAGCGCGAAGAAGTACGAACTGCTTACGCGAAACCCAATGGAAGGGATCAGCATTCCGCATGAGAAGGTGCTGAATCGTAAAAAGAGGAAGCTCGTTCTGACCGTGGAAGAGCTGGACCTTCTTCTAACCGAGATCAAGGAGCCTTACGCCACAATGGTGAATACCGCGCACTTCTCCGGCCTGCGCCCCAGCGAATTGAACGGGCTCAAGGTCGAGGATGTTCACGATGACTCCATTACTGTCGATGAGGAATGCTGCCGCGGGAATTGGAAAGCCACAAAAACCGAAGGCAGTTCCGCCACAATATACGTTCCTGCTTCAGTGATCGAGCGAATCTGCCGACTCAAGGAACTGGTTGTTGAATATCGCTGTTGCGGCCGGGGAGCGAAGCGAAGGGTGAAGTGCATTCGTGACCTGGAGCCAACGTCGTTAGTCTTCCAATCACTGCACAAAGGTGGGCCGATGAATGATGGCAACATCCGGGAACGTCATCTGAAACCGGCTGCCTTGAAATTGGGAATCGATCGGAAGAAGGTCACCTGGCAAGCGTTTCGGCGCTCGTATTTAACCAACCTCGCCGACAGCGGCGCTAACGTGAAGGACATCCAAGCACAGGGCCGTCATTCACGGATCGTTACTACGTTGGAGGTATACGCCCAGCACGTTCCGGAAAGCCAGCGCAAGGCCGTGGAAAAGATGATGTCTTCGATCGAGGAGCAGCGCAAACAGCGTGCTGAAAACGGTCACGTAGCAGTACGTAGCAATTCGATTCCGATTTTGCTACGTGTTTCAGAACCTCTACCGTCTGTAAGTTGTTGAAAGATTGGTGGAGCTAGTCGGGATCGAACCGACGACCTCATCGTTGCGAACGATGCGCTCTCCCAGCT
>Ga0335071_10007092_pt1 | contig 11558 bp, 10 predicted proteins | sample Lox_Sample_15_FD_206724 | JGI IMG/M metagenome (GOLD analysis project Ga0335071, IMG submission 206724) | Soil microbial communities from Loxahatchee National Wildlife Refuge, Florida, United States - Lox_Sample_1.5 | ecosystem: Environmental > Terrestrial > Soil > Wetlands | place: USA...
CGCCTGGGCGACGCCCAGGCGCTGCTTCATGCCGCGGGAGTAGCCGCCGACCTTGGTGGTCACGCCGGAGAGCCCGGCGAGCTCGAGCAGCGTGTCGATACGCTCGCCGCGCACGCCGGCCGGCAGGCCGAAGAGGCCCGCGGAGAGCTCCAGGTACTCGCGGGCCGTCATCCACTTGTAGAAGCCGGGGACGTCCGGCAGGTAGCCGATCAACCCGTGCACGGTGTCGGCGTCCGCGGTCGTGTCGTTGCCGAAGATGCGCGCGGCGCCGCACGTAGGCCGCGCGAGCCCCGCGAGGATGCGCAGCGTGGTCGTCTTGCCGGCCCCGTTCGGCCCGAGGAACCCGAACACGGACCCTTCGGGCACCACCAGGTCGACCCCGGCGAGCGCCTTGGCGTGCTTGTACTCCTTGGTGAGCCCCGAGATGCTGATGGCCGGGGCGCCGCCCGGCTGCACCGCGGTCTGCGCCTGGATGACCGACGCGGCGGCGGCCTGCGGCGAGGCGGGCCTGGCAGCCGCCGGGGCGAGTGGGGACGGCGCCGGCGGCGCGGCCGGCGCCGCTCCAGCCTCCGCCGCCGGGGCGGCGACGCCGGGAGGAGCCGCCGGGTCGACCGGCGCCGGCACTGCCGCGTGAGCCGGCGCAGGCACGGCCTCCGGCCTCGCGGGCATCGCCGGCTGCCCGTACAGCGAGCTCGCCGCCGCTGCCGCGCGCGGCAGCGTGTCTCCGTTCTCAGGCGTCTCCTCGGCCGGCGCCGGCACGCGTCCGACCGCGATGTAGATGATCGAGCCGGGCAGGGTGAAGAGCACGATCAGCAGCACCCAGAGCCACTTGCGGCCGCCCAGCACCGCCGGCCGTCTGACGATGTCGACGATGCAGAAGACCGCCAGCGCCAGTTCGACGACGACGACGATGACGACGGCCACCAGCGCTCCTGGAGGAAGCGTCATCGTCTGCGCCAGAGGGAACACCGCCGCTCGTCCTTTCGCTCGCCGGGGGCCGCGAGCATCCTAGTGCCGGCGAGCCCGGCCGTCGAGCCGCGCCGGCGCCAGTCGAGCGGGCGCGTCGCCCGTCCGGCGGCCCCGGACGCCCGTGCTATCCTCTGCCCACGATGTCCGACCCCACCCCGTTGCTGCCCGCGTACCTCATCCTCGGCACCGACCGCCCCAAGGTCCGGCGCGCCGTCGCGCGCCTGCGCCAGCGGGTGATCGGCGAGACCGGCAGCGACCTCAACGTCGTGGTGCTCGACGCCGAGGCGGTCAAGGTCGAGGAGCTCCTGGACGCCGCCGCCAGTCCCGGTCTCACGTTCGGCACGCGCCTGCTGCTGGTCTTCAACGGCCACAAGTGGAACGCCAAGGCGCGACAGCAGATCGTCGCCTACCTCAAGGACCCGATGCCCGACACGTGCATCGCCGTGGAAGCCGAGACCATCGCCGCCTCGGACGCGCTGCACAAGGCGGTGCAGAAGCTCGGCGGCATCCTCGAGTGGAACCTGCCCAGGAAGTACGAGATGGCCGGGTGGGTGCACGACCAGGCCAAGGCGCGCCATCTGCCGATGAGCACGGAGGTGGCGCGGCACTTCCTCGACCGCTGCGGCGCCGACCCCGGCCGGGCGGAGCTGCTCGACCGCGAGATCGAGAAGCTCGCCCTGTATTGCCGGGGCCACGAGCCGACGACCCACGACGTGGACGCCATCTGCACGCCCGACGACGACGCGGTGATCTTCGACCTCATGGACGCCGTGGGGCACCGCGACCGGGCGCACAGCTTCGAGCTGCTGGAGGCCCTGTACGCGTCAGGCAACCCGCGCAACGACGCCAACGGCGTGCTGTACAGCCTGAAGCGGCACATCGAGCAGCTGGACGCGGCGTCGCAGCTGCCGCACTCGGACCAGTCGACGGCCGCGAAGCAGCTCAAGGTGCACCCCTTCACGGCGAAGAAGCTGCTGGAGCAGCGCGAGTACTTCGACCGTCGGCGGCTGGGCCGCGCCTACCGCGCCCTGGCCGAGGCCGAGGCCGGCCTGCGCGGCCGCGCGCCGGTGACGCTCGAGTCCGTCGGCGGAGTCAACGACGCCGACCGCCTCGTCGTCGAGCTGGCGCTCGCGCGGATGCTGGCGTAGGCGCCGGCGCGGCTGCTCGCGGGTCGCCGGCGCTCGAATGAGAACGACGAAGCGGGCGGGCCGCTCTCCCGGCGGCCCGCCCGCTTCGTCGTCGTCTTCAGCCCAGGTGAGCTAGGAGAGGCGCGCCAGCGTATGCGCGACGCGGCTCTTCTTGTGGGCGGCGTTGTTCTTGTGGAGCACACCCTTGGCCGCGGCCTTGTCGATGCGCGAGGTGAGGAAGGTGGCCGTCTGCCTGGCCTCCTCGGTCTGTCCCTCGGCGACCTCGGTCTCGAGCTGCTTGAACAGCGTCTTGAGGGTCGACTTGGCGTGCCGGTTGCGCAGGCGCTGCTTGGCGGCCAGGCGGATGCGCTTCTTCTGCTGCTTGATGTTGGCCACGTGATCCCTTTTCTCAGGCTAGATTCGTGACGGTCCCGGATGCAGTGGGGCTGCGTTCGGACGCGCGATGCTATCACGGGCGCGCGATCACGGGCAAACGCGGCCGGCGCGGGTGAGCACGTTGGATCCATGAGGCGGGGCGATGCGAGGTGAGGTCGTCGTCTGCCCCCTCTCCAATGACGGTCTACGCATGAGACAGTAGAATCCCTCATGTGCGGACGACTTCAGTCGCGCTTCGATCCGCTCGACACCAGGCACGGGGCCCTGGGAGTCTGGCGGCGGGAGGGGAGAGCATGCGGGTTGCGACGTTCGGGCCCAGCACCGGCTGGGCAGGCAGGGGCATCGATCACGACGGCCGGCAGTTCATCCTCGAAGGCCACGGTCCGATATCCCCCCAGGCCGTCCTCGATTACGACCGTCTCGGGCAGATCGCGTGGGCCCACGAGGGGCTGCGGGACTGGACTCGCGCGGTCGCGGCCCAGGGCGGCGTACCCGCGGGCTCAGGCGCGTGGTCGGAGGGCCCGGGCGGCGGCGCCCCGACGGGCGCCGGCGTGTGGCCGGAGGGTCCCGGCACCGGCGCCGGCCCGGCCGTGCGGGCGCCGGCGCGCCGGTCGCGGTTCCCCCTTTGGGGCATCGCGCTGATCGTGGCGGCGCTGATCGCTGCGGCCCTGGCGGCGGCGCTGATCCTGCCCCGGCTGTCCTCGCACACGGACCAGGCGCACGAGTCGCTGGTCCAGACGGGACCCGGCGGCGGGCGGCCCGGGCACTTCACCGTGACCCTCCGGAGCGACGCGGGCGACTACATCGGCGGCGGCCAGACGTACCGGTACACCGAGAAGAACGCGACGCTCAGCCTGGAGACGACCGGCAATCACCTCACGGTGAACGTGACCCCGGCCACCATGAGCTACGGAGGGTGGGACGGCGAGTTCCAGGAGCCCGCGGCCCTGCGGCGGCTCGAGCCGGGCATCTACGGCGGCATGGCCAGGTATGGGTTCCACGACCCGAAGATGGGAGGCATGGAGTGGATGGGTGACGGACGCGGCAGCAACACCATCTCCGGGTGGTTCGCCGTCGACAAGGTCACCTACGACGGCGACGCGCTCTCCCTGCTGGTCCTGCGGTTCGAGCAGCACTCCGACGGCGTGGCTCCCGCGCTCCGGGGCAAGATCGAGTGGAGCCGTTAGCGAGGCTGTGATGAGCGTGTGTGACGGATCCCGGACGACGATCCTCCGCGGCGCCGCGGCGGCGATGGTGCGCGCGGCGCCGGCGGCGGTCGTGCTCGTCGCGCTGGCGGTGCTTGCGGCGCTCGGAGCGGCCGCGTGCGGCACGGGCGGCGTGGCGAACGCCGCCGGCGCCGCAGGGCAGCCGGCCGGGGCGACGCTCGCCGCCGCGACGGTCCCGGCTGCGTCGCCCGACCCGTCGCCATCCGCGTCGTCGAGCCCGACGACGCCCTCCGAGCTCGCCGGCTGGTCTGACAGGCGCCTGGCGGCGCAGCTCGTGTTCTGCAGCGTGCCGGCGAGCGACCCGCTCGCCGGCCGCACGTCCGCCCGCATGGGCGTCGGCGGCATCGTCATCCTGGGCGGAGGGGCGCGCAGCAGCATCGGCGGCGATCTCGCCGCCGTCCTGCGCGCCGCACCCCACGGCGTCAAGCCCTTCATCGCCAGCGACGAGGAGGGCGGCCTTGTGCAGCGACTGCGCGACGTCATCTACCCGCTGCCGTCTGCGCACGTGCAGGGCACGTGGAGCGCCGCGAAGACGCGAGCTACCGCACAGGACTACGGCGCGAGGCTGCGCAAGCTGCACGTCGCCGTGGTGTTCGGGCCCGTCGCGGACCTCGACATCCCCGGCAAGTACATGAGCAGCCTGGGCCGCTGCTTCTCCGGCGATCCGAGCGTGGTCGGGGCGCACGTGGTGGCGTGGATCAAGGGCCTGCACGCGGCGGGTGTGCTCTCGACGGTCAAGCACTGGCCCGGCCACGGCTGGGCGTCCAACACGCACACGGGAGCGGCCAGGGTGCCGTCGCTCTCGGTGCTGCGCCGCAGGGACATGGTGCCGTTCGAGCAGGCGTTCGATGCGGGGGTGCCGTTCGTCATGGTGGGGCATCTGCGCTCCAAGGGGCTCACGGGAGACCAGACGCCGGCGAGCCTCTCCAGGCATGCGCTCACGTACCTGCGCGGGCGCACCGGCGACAAGACGGTGATCGTCACCGACTCACTGTCGATGGCGGCGACGACCACAGCGCTGCACCTCACGGTGCCGGCCGCGGCCGTGCGGGCGCTCAAGGCCGGGGCCGACCTCGCGCTGTTCGCCTCGGGCGACCCCGCGCCCGTCATCGACGCCGTGACGGCGGCCATCAAGACCGGGCGCATCCCGCGCGCGGACGCCGAGGCGAAGGTGGCGCGCATCCTGGCGCTCAAGCGCAAGGCCGGGCTGGCGCCGGGGGTGCAGTGACGTCAGTCGTGGGGGTGTGCCCCGCTGCCTGCCCTGAGGGCCCAGGCCGCGTCCAGCCAGCCTGACCGGGTGGCGCCGGACTCGAAGTCGTCCTCGGCGGAGCGCGAGGGATGCTCGGCGACGGCGACCTTGGGCGAGGCCAGCAGGAGCCAGTTGCCGTGCTCGTCCTCGCCGAAGATCGTGTAGAAGTACGTCGCGCCGGGCTCGGGATGGTCGTCGCGGCTGCCCGGCGTCTCTTGGTCGGAGACCAGCGTCTGCCCGCCGCCGACTACGGTGTCGTCGAAGGGGCCGGCGGCGGGGCCGTCCTCGGAGCGGAGCACGCGCCAGCGCAGGGCCCGCGCGTGCCGCACGTCCCAGGTGATGACGACCGCGCCGGCGGGCTCGCCGCGCGTCTTGAGGTGGACCAGCCGCGGCCGGCCGTCTTCTCCGAACAGGTGCATGGCGGGGAGACTACCATCCTCCGATGAAGTGCGTGTGAAGGTTCGCGCAGGTTCGCCGGTGCAGCGGCGCGGCGAATCGGCGTCCGGAGCGAGGGCGGTCAGCGCAGCCTGCGGGTGATGAGGGGCCAGAAGCCGGAGGCCTCCTGGCCCATCACCCAGGCGCTGATGCCTGCCACCTTGGGGTGTCGCTCCCGCAGCGCGGCGAGCTTGCCGGCGACGGCCTGCCTGTCCTGGAACCAGACGACGTGCATGGCGCCGCTCTCGTCGTTGAAGGCCATGGTGGCCTCGCCCGACGCGGCGTCGCGGTGCGCGGTTGCGCCGTACTGCGCGGCCAGCGCCGCCGCACGGTGCGCCGAGACGGTGGCCACCGAGCCGTGGTGCCAGTCGAACCCGTAGAACGGCAGGCCCATGAGGATCTTGCCGGGCGGGACGGTTCGCTCCGCGAACGTGAGCACGCGGTCGACCCAGGCGAGCGGCGCCTGCGGACCGGGCGCACCCCAGGGACCGCTGTAGCTGTAGGTCATGATCTTGAACTCGTCGACGGCCTCGCCGATGCGGCGCCAGTCGGCGTACTTCTGGTTGTCCCACTCGCCGGGCTCGGAGGTCTTGGGCATGACGGCGATGGAGAGGAAGCGGTGCTCGGCGTGCAGCGCCGCGGCGAGCTCCTCGACGAGGGTCGTGAAGCCGGCGCGGTCGGCCGGCTTGAGATCCTCCCAGTCGAGGTCGACGCCGTCGTAGCCCATGTGCTTGACGAGGGCGACGAGGTCGGAGACGAAGCGGCGGCGGCGGTCGGGCGTAGCCAGCACCGCCGCCGCCACCGCGCGGCTGAAGGCGCCGTTCGCGGTCGTCGAGTTGGTCACGGTGGCGAAGAGGTTGAGGTCGTGGCCGCGGGCGGCGCCGACGAGGTCGGGGTCCTGGCGCTCGGCGGTCACACTGCCGTCCGCCTGCGTGTGGTACCAGTCGAAGTCGACCTCGTCGACGGCCTGCGCCGCGGCGGCGGCCTGCAGGGAGGCGGCGTCGCCGAGCGTCCAGGCGGTGACCCGGTACGTGCGCCCGCCGAGCGGCTCGCGCAGGTAGCCGAGCGGCGGAGCGCCCGGCCGGCCCAGGTGCGAGCCGAACGGGCCTACCGTGAACAGCAGGACGAGCACGACCGCGAGAGCGCCGGCGGCGGCCAGCAGTACCAGCAGCCGCTGCCGGCGCAACCGGCTCCGCCGCTCGTCCCGGGACGGGCGCGCCTGCGTCGCCCCGCGCGGCGGCCCGGTGTCCTCGCGCTCGACGCCCGCTTGTGAGGAGTCCGTCACCGGTCGGCCCTGTCGTGCCCGAGGCTACGGAGAGCCGGCCGCAGAAGCAAACCCGGCGGCGGCGCTCACGCCTGAGCGCCGGGCGGTCGTTGTCTGGACGGACAACACGCCCGGGCCTGCGGTCGGCAGGGGAGGTACGATCGACGCGCTCGCTCCGCGCCGATGCTCGCGTCGACGCGCCTGCCGGGCAGGAACGGCTGATCAGACCGACGGGAGGTCCGCGACGATGAGGATCAGAGGCGAAGCGCTGGAGCTCGCGTTCAGGGTGGTGCTGAGTTGTCCCTGCCCGGTGACGGCGGAGCAGGAGGCCCGCGTGTTCGACCACCTGCGCGGCCTGACGGCGGACGAGGTGGCCGACTACGCGCCCGTGCTGGACGTCTTCGACACCACGGACACGCCGTTCCACGGCCTCGCGGCCTTCACGAGCTGGACGGCCGACGACGGCGACCCGGTGATCGAGCGCCATCACGTGCTCCGCTGCAACGCCTCGAGCTATCACTGGGAGGTGGCCGCGGCCACGCTGTCCGGCAAGTCACGGACCGTGTCGTCGATCTCGGCGTACCTGCTCTCGCACACCATCCTGCCTGTGACGCTGGTGGCCGGGGAACCTGGGGAGCTCGAGGCGCCTGGCGAGCACGGGTCGCCGAGGGCGCTGTACCGGTACGGGGGAGGGGCGGCGGCGTTCGACAACATCTTTCTCCCGCCCGAGTACGACCCGTCGTCTGCGGCCCTGTGGGCCTTCCATCTGGGCGCCGTGCTGAGTCCGCTCACCGACGCCGAGGCGGCGCTGGTCTCGCGGCTGGGGGAGGCGAACGACCAGCTCGTGCTGCACCGCGGCCGTGTCGCGTGCGTGGACTACGCCGACTTCGAGCTCCAGGGAGACTACGCCGGATTCTGCCGGCGCCGGCACGCCCGGTACTGGGGCGGCGCCTGACGGGAACGCGGCGGCGTCAGCCGCCGGTCGTGGTCTGACGAGCACGCCCGTACGCGCGTACGGGCGCAGCGGGCGGCCGGGCCGTGAGGCGGGGCCGCCCGCTCTGCTACACTCGCGCCGGCTCCGCGCGCCCGGGGCGGCGGCATCTTCCGCCGGCCGCACGCACGGATGGCCGGCGGCGCCCTGTGCCGGCCGGGTCGCGCGCACGGCCGCACGCGACCTCGGCCGCGGCCGGGCGCGCACCCGGCGCTGGGCGAAGCGCACCCGCGACAGGTCCAGCCCCGATGCCGGCACGCCGCGGGGCAGTAGTCCCCGTCCCGACGGCGAAGAGTGGAGGTCATGAGCGAGCACAAACGCAAGCTCGCCTGGGCGGCGGTCATCGTCGCCTCGGCCACCGCCCTGTCCCGCGTCGTCGGCCTCGGGCGCGAGGTCATCACGGCCGGCGTGTACGGCGCGACGCCGGCGTACAACACGTTCGTGTCGGTCTCGGTGGTGCCGAGCCTCATCCAGCAGCTCTTCGCGGACGCGGCGATCAGCGCGGCGTTCGTCCCCGTGCTCACCGCGCTCATCGCCGCCGGCGAGCAGGACCGCGCCCGCCGTCTGGCGGCGACGCTGCTCGGGTTCATGCTCGTCGTCGTCGGGGTGGTCTGCGTCGTGCTCATCCTGCTGGCCTCGCCGATCGTCAGGGCCATCTACCCGCACCTGACGACGACGAGCTCGTCGGCCGCACTCGCCGCGCACATGCTGCAGATCCTCGTGCCGACCGTGCTGGTGCTCGCCCTGGCAGGCGTGCTGACCGGCGTCCTCTACTCCCACGAGCGGTTCACCATGCCCGCCGTGATGAGCATCGTCTGGAACCTCGTCATCATCGCCTTCATCGCCGTCTTCAACGCGTCGTGGGGCGTGTACGCGCTGGCGTGGGGCACGCTCGCCGGCACCGTGGTGGAGCTCATCCTGCTGGTGTTCGCCATGCGCGCCGCGCGGGAGCCCATCGGCATCGACTTCCACTTCGGCGACCCGTACCTGCGGCGCGTCCTCGCGCTGATGGTGCCGATCACCATCACCCTCGGCATCCTCAACTTCAACGCGCTCATCGACACGTATTTCGCCCAGTACGTGAGCGACAGCGCGGCGGCGTACATCCGCTACTCGTTCCGCCTGTACCAGCTGCCGCAGGGGATCTTCGCAGTGACGGTGGGCACTGTGCTGTTCCCGTCGCTCGCGCGGTTCGCGGCGCAGCGCGACATGGACCGGTTCCGCGAGACGCTCTCGACCGGGATCCGGCAGATGATCTTCGTGTCGCTGCCGTTCCTGGCGTGGTTCACGATCCTCGCGGCCCCGATCGTGCGCCTGATCTACCAGCGCGGCCAGTTCGGGGCGGCCGACACGCAGCAGGTGGCCTGGGCGCTGGCGGCGTTCACCCTCGGGCTGACGTTCGCCAACGTCAACATCATGTTCAACCGCGGCTTCCAGAGCCTGCAGCGGCCGTGGCTGCCGCTGTATGTCGGGCTCGCCAACCTCGCCCTCAATGCCGTGCTCGACTGGGTTCTGCTGAAGCCGTTCGGAGTGGCCGGCATCACGCTGTCCACGTCGCTCGTCTCGATCTTCAACCTCGTGGTGCTCGTGTTCCTGCTGCGCCGGGTGGTGGGGAGGATCGACGGTCGCCGCATCGCGCGTGCTGCGGGCGGTGCGGCCGCCGCCGCGGTCGCGCTGGCCGTCGTCTCCGGGGTGCTCTGGTTCGCGTTGCACTGGTTCGCGCGGCTCGGGTTCGTGCCGCTGCTGCTGTCCGTGGTGGTCTCGGTGGGCGCCGGCGGCCTCGTGTACCTGCGGATCTCCAAGGTCCTGGGGCTCGAGGAGCTCGCGGCAGTACGCAAGCTCTGGAGCCGCCGCCGGCGGCGCACTCGCGCCGCCTGACGAGGGGCGCTGTATCATCCAGCCAGACGGCGTCGACCGGAGGTTGACGATGGAGCTGGGGAAGTGGCGGCTGAAGCGGCTGTGGATGGCTCCCTTCGTCCGCACGCAGAGCGGCGCTGACGTCTACGAGTGGCTGACCGCCGTGGCGCTGGGGACGCAGCGGGGGCTGAGCCACAAGTGGTGTTCGTGGTTCAACGAGCACCTGACGCTTTGCCGGGAGGTCGGCGGGGCGGACATCCCGGGCTGCCGTGTCTGGCTGTTCCAGCCGGGCTGGTCGCTCGCGCCCGTGTTCTTGAGCAGGATGGCAACGGGCAGGGGTCCTCTCGTGACGGAGGACCACCGCCGCCTCGCGAAGCGGTACCTTCACGGGGCGATCCGCGAGGTCCGCGAGGTGGCCGACGAGGTGATCGGGTCCGCCGGGTCCGACCTGGCCGGCGAGGCTCTCTTGGAGCGGCTTGGCGGCGCGGCGTCTCCTCGCGAGGCCCTCCGAATGTGCGCCGCCGAGTACAGGGTCGCGGGACTGGGTGAGCTCGCCAGGCTCCGTGACGAATCGGCCGACCTCTGCATCTCCATGGGGCGGCTGGAGCATCTGAGCAGGGACGACCTCAGTCTCCTCCTCCGCCAGATGCATCGCATCCTCACCCCCGGCAGCGTCGGCTCGCACATCGTCGACCACAGGGACCACTACTGGCACTACGACAAGTCCATCCACTGCTTCCACCACCTGACCTTCTCTGAGGAGCAGTGGCAGCGCGTGTGCGGCAAGGGCAAGGCGTATCGGAACCGGCTGCTCGAGCCGGACTACGTGCGCATGTTCGAGATGGCGGGGTTTGAGGTCCTCGCCAGGCGTCATCTGCACAGCGAGGACGCGGAGGGGGTCGACCCGGCGACCCTGTGGGGGCCGTTCGCGGGACTCAGCCCGGAGGACCTGCAGGCCGTGGTGAGCCACTTCGTCGTGAGGCGCCTGTGAGCGCCGAGCTGCCGTTTCAGCTGCGCGCGGAGGCGTTGCGGCTTCGGCGATCGGCCATGACCATCGGCCGGCGACGCGCGTGGGCGCGGCGCAGGGCGGATCACCCCGCCGACTTCCCGCATGAGCTCGTGGGCCACTCATCGAAGCTGACTCGCAAGGTCGACCCACGCTGGAGGCAGCTCCAGGAGAACAAGGTGCGCAACCTGGAGCTGGCGTGCGCGCGGCTCGACCGGCTGGTCGTCATGCCTCAAGAGGTGTTCTCGTTCTGCGGGCTGATTGGGCGCACGACCCATCGCCGGGGCTACCTCGACGGACTGGAGACGAGGGACGGCGAGCTGACGGCGTCGCCCGGCGGCGGTCTCTGCCAGCTCTCCAATCTGCTGTTCTGGATGGCGTACCGGTTGGACCTCGAGATCCTGGAGCGTCACCGGCACGAGATGGACCTCTTCCCGGACGACGAGCGCAAGGTACCGTTCGGGATGGGCGCCACGGTGTTCTACAACTACTGTGACCTCCAGTTCCGCAACACGCTGAATCATCCCCTTCTGGTGCGCGTGTCGGTCGAGCAGCCGCTGCTGCGCGGGGGTCTCTGGTCGACTGCACCGGCACCGTTCACGGTGGATGTCGAGGAGACGTGGCACCGGTTCGTGCGACGTCCCGACGGGACCATCTGGCGCGAGAACCGGGTGACGAAGCGCGTCGAGGCCCTCGACGGCCGACGGCCGGCGAAGGTCGAGACGGTGCGCAACGCCGGCCGGGTCATGTACGACGTGCCGGCGCACCTGATCGAGGACGCCGGGGCGGAGCGACGGGACAGGTGAGGTCGAGCGGGATCTGAGCGCCGCAGGCGACGAAGCCGGCTGAGGCGAAGCAGGCTCAGCCGGCGGCGCGGCCGACTGTGGGGTGAGCCTTCCCAGCCACGAGTCTGTAGAATCGGTGGTCGTGACTTCGCTCGACCACATCCGCAACTTCAGCATCATCGCGCACATCGACCACGGCAAGTCGACCCTGGCCGACCGCATCCTCGAGCAGACGGGGACGGTCGCCGAGCGC
>Ga0335071_10007094_pt1 | contig 11558 bp, 10 predicted proteins | sample Lox_Sample_15_FD_206724 | JGI IMG/M metagenome (GOLD analysis project Ga0335071, IMG submission 206724) | Soil microbial communities from Loxahatchee National Wildlife Refuge, Florida, United States - Lox_Sample_1.5 | ecosystem: Environmental > Terrestrial > Soil > Wetlands | place: USA...
GTGAACGTCCAGACTTTCTTTTTCGGAAACGTTGTCCATCCACCGAAGGCCTCACCTTGGGAATTCCGGATGGCTTTCACACTCTTGTTCCCAAAGCCCCGTTAACAAGAGAAGGTATGCAGAACTCGCAGGCAGGCCAAGATGCGAATGGCTAAGAGCACACCGCGGCTCATGAGTAATGAGCCGCGGGTCGCAGATAGAGTGCAACACCATTCCCCGGGGTTCGAAGCGCACCACGCCATCCATAACGCAAAGGAGTCCGGACAATGACAGCCATGCGCAAACAAAACTACATCGCCGCAACGCTTGCGGTGCTCATAATGATCGGCTGCGGAATCCTGGCGGCGCAGACTACGGATGCCGCCGCTACGGACAATCTCATCGCCATTGACGTCCTGCTCGAACCGAATCAGGTGATGTTAGACAAAGCCAATGCCACCAATGCTCGCTTACGAGAGAACTACTCCGGCGGCTACGCGTTGGATGCCACGCACGCGCCGCATGTCCTAACAGCGGGGGCACCATCGAAAGGATAGCAAACATGCCAACGGCGAAACTCCACTCTTCGCTAATTGACGAAGCGGATGTGGTCGGACGCCGCCCGAAGGTGGTTTCGATGCGCTTCCTGCTTGGGGTCGCGTGCCTCGTGGTCATCTCGGCGGGTATCAAGGCCGCATCCGATATCCTCACGCTCATCCTGCTTGGCTTTCTTCTCGCTTACAGCGCCCTTCCATTCGTGAAGTGGATAATGCAAACATTTCGCCTTCCCAAAACCGTCGCATTAGCGATCGCAGTCGGCCTGTTGAGCATGTTGGCTGTAGTCCTGTTAGTTGTGCTATTTGAAAACGTCACCAGCGTGAAGGAAAGAATACCGATCTACGAGGAGCACGCACGTAACCTATACCAGCAGGTAGCGGCTTTCTTGAATACTCATAGCATCGATATCACGAGCCTGTCGGCCACGAGGGAATCGACCTCCAATCAGATTCTCAAGCTTGCGAACCTGATCCTGCCAGAAATAAGCAGTCTTTTCTCGAATGGACTGGTGGTCGTCCTGCTGGGCGCATTTATTCTCTTGATCATCGCGGAAAGAACGGAGAGCACGAACGTCCGTTCGATCTTGACCCAAGTCCAGAATGACGTCGCCCGTTATGTCGGTGCCCTGGCGACGACCGGAGTTCTGACGGCGCTGGCCAATTTCGTGCTGTTGCTCGCCTTGGGCGTGGATTTCCCTCTGGTTTGGGCGGTTTTGTATTTCTTTTTGAACTTCATTCCCAGTATCGGGTTCCTTCTTGCTCTGGTGCCGCCTGGTTTTCTGGCGCTCCTCATGTTGGGTTGGAAGAAGGCGTTACTGGTCGTCGGAGGGCTGGTGTTGATCCAACTGGTGGCGAATTCCGCCATCAAGCCGATGTTTCTGAGGAGGGAACGGGTAGAGGTCTCGTCGGTGGAGAAGATGCTCTCGCTGCTGTGGTGGGGATTTTTGCTTGGCCCAATTGGCGGTATTCTGGCGATTCCGTTGACTTTGGCAATAAAGAGGTTCATCCCCGATTTCTCCATTGAAGGCAGCTCTGCGGTGGCGCGCTCAGCGCGACCTGTGACTCGCCCACAGGCGGCGGTTGGTAGCGAGATTTAGGAGAGATGAGTAATGGGATTGTATGAACGTTCGCCTGGGCCACAAACCTATTGAAGTTGGTTCAGTTGCGAATAGAAGTGGGCCCGTCAATAGTTCTAGAGGAGGTATTTCATCATGCGACATCTCTTAGGGACGGTCTTTCTGATCGTATTGATTGCAGGAGTTAGCGCTCCCAGCCGTGCCCAGATGAATGCGGAACTACTCAACTATCTGCAACAGGACGTCAAACTGAATCAGGACCAAATCACTGCTCTAGGCAAAGGGCAGGCTGTGGCCAAGAATCTGGAATCCCGCAAGGCAGATGAGGTTTTCCTGTTCGGTGTGATTTACGTCAACGCGACCCCGGAGAGCTATGTCAAGACGGCATATGACTTCGACCGCCTTCGCAAGTTGCCGAACTATCTGGCGCTCGAGAAATTCAGTGTTCCACCACAGCTATCTGACCTGAAGGGCTTCGAGTTGGATAGCCAAGACATAAAGGACCTAAAGGACTGCAAACCTGAGCACTGTAACATTCAGATTCCTGCTAGTTCGATTGCGGACGTCCATCAAATTGTCGATTGGTCCAGTCCTGACGCTGAGCAACAAGTAGATCAAATGGCACAGAAGAAAGCGCTGGAGCAGCTGCTCGCCTACCAAAAGGAAGGCAATCCGGCCCTGGGAGTTTTCAATGACAAGCACGACCCCACCCAAGCGCCGGAACAGTTTAAGTATATGCTCAGCTACGCCAAGGCGCTGCCTAAAGCACTGCCGGATTATTACAACTACCTTCTCGACTATCCCAACGGCAAGCCCGCCAACGTGGAGAACATGTTTTATTGGGAAAAGGTGAAGTTTGGTCTTAAACCAACGCTCCGTGTGGTGCAGGTTCTCACCATGCAGGGGAGCAATCCGCAAGAACCGGCCTACGTGATCGCGGAAAAGCAACTTTATTCCAGCCACTACTTTGAAACGGCCCTGGATCTAACCTATTGCATCCGCAGCGACGATCCAAAACAGCCGGGCTTTTACCTCATCATGGTCATGGGATCGGAGCAGGCTGGGCTGACCGGGCTCAAGGGCTCGGTCGTGCGTAAGGCCGCGGTCGGGCGCTCAGTGTCCAACCTACAAAAATCGTTAACGACTATCAAGAACGCTTTGGAGACTACTCAATAAAATCAACCGAGAGGTAGCTCGGTGCGACCGATACTTGGACGAGGGCCGGGAGTTTGATTGTGTGCAGTATCTACAAGCTGACTCCCCTACTTCTCGGCTGCTAGACATGTGCAGTAAGGAGTAACCTCGGATGGACTCCCATCAAGAGTCCCTTTTTGAGAAGTGAGCTCGACAATGGACTCCGCGGACGATTACCGGGAGAGCAGCCCAAAAGACCATCAGGTACAAAACTACCGCACGTGCGAGCCTAGGTCGGTTGGTGGCTCGTACAAGATGGGGACGACCGGCCGAGATCGCTGATTTATTCTTGGATTCCCGCAATTCGAGCGCTTCGCTTTCGTCAGACGTCAGGTCGGGCGCGACTCGCCAGGACTACTCTCCCCTTCTCGACTGTGCCAGGATATGTGATCGAGGCGCAAAGTTGGCAGCTGCAAGGGATAACGAGCTCCGAACCTGCGAGAAAAGTGCCAAGCGTCACCTCCGATGAGCAATCGATCAAAGTCGGCTCCTGAGGTTACGCAACCGCTGAAACCGCCTCGCCTACCGCGTAGGATCCAGAGTTTCAGATAACGCATCGAGGGCGAAGAGGCACGTGGACGTGCCTTACAGTATCGGAGCGACTTTCCGCAGCTCACTAAACACATCACACCGTAGAACAGGTTTTTACCCTCACGCTCGGCTCGATGCCGGCAGTTCCGTACTCCGCAGGCGGGACAGGGGTTCCAACTATGCTGCTCCGCCTTCTGCTTCCGCCGGAGCCGCCTTTCTCTTTATGAGCTTCGGAGCCAGCGCGGTCACGATCCCGCTAACAATCAAGTACAGAAGAAGGAGTGGTCCGACCAGTTTCTCATCTGGAAAATTGGTATGCGCAATCGCCAACGCAAGACCCGGATGGCGAGAAGCAGTCGCCAGAGACAACACGGAACGCTGCTCGGGCTCCGGTCCTCCCAATAAGAAGCCGACGAAGTAGCCAATCATTGCGAAAACAGCGAGACTGAGCAGCGTGCCGTCGCCAAGGAAGGGCAGAACGGCCTTCATGGCAGCAAAAAGCACCGGTAGTACGCCCAGGACCAGGAGCACGGCGGCCAGTGTGCCCAACGGTTTCGTTATCCGGTCAGCAAACGACGCCGAAATAGCGCGCACGACAATCCCAGCCAACAGGGGCGTCAACACGGTTGTAAAGACTTTCGTGGCAACCGTCAGAGCCGACATGTATAGTGGCACGCCTGTGACCTTCTGAAATATCTCCAGCGCGACCGGTATCGCAACAATTGCAAGCACTACGGTCGCCACCAGGAGACCGATCGTGTAGTTTTCCTTGCCGCCAGCCCTAAGTGCGTTCTTTGGAAAAATGGGTGGAACCGGGGACACAGAAAGGGCAACCAGGGCGATCTTCACGGCCGGGTTAAGGTGAAACGTCATCACCAGGATCAGGGCGACCAAAGGCATGATCACGTTCATGGAGAGGAATCCGCGAATCAGCAGTTTGGGGCGTCGGAAGAGGAACGTTGCGTCAGCGAATGTTGCTTGCAATCCCAGCGCGAACACAGTAAGGAGGATGCTTATCTTCAAGACGATCAGAATCAGAGACTGTAGGTTCATGGCCAGACTCCTTGAGCTTCCCGCCGAGCGCGGTTTGTGCGTGCCCGCGGCGTGTTTCCTTTGAATTACTATCCCGTTACTGGTGCAATCTTTCGCGGCAGTGAGGTGGTTTCATGCACCCTTACTGAACCGCGGCGCCGAAATTCAGTGAGCGCCCGTCAGAGCCTTTAGCTTGGCGTACGCCTGTCGATATTCGAGCTCGCTCCGAAACATCTCTGCTTCCATGCTTGCCCGCGCCGACTCGACTTCTGAGTTATCGGGGTTGTAATTCGCTTGAACCACTTGAGTGGTGCTCACCATCCGGCTCGCTAACTGATAGAGTTGGCGGGAGCGCTCCAGTTCGAAATAGGCGCTCTTGACGGCGGCCGCGACTTTGGCCTTGGTCAGTTGCACCCCCAGGTCTGCCATTTCGGATTGTGCCTTAACCTCTTTCACTCCATGCTCGCGCTTGCCAAAATCGTAGATGGTCCAGGAGGCGGAAACGCCGATATAACCAAAAGACTTGGGTAGGACTCGGTTGATTGCGTCTTGCAAGGCGTAACCGCCAATGACGCCGACGGTGGGGACATACTGCAATTTAGTCGCTACTAAGCCCGCGTGCGCCTTGATCGCGGTCTGCTCTGCCTCAATGACCTCGGGATTTGTCACCGCCTTGTCAACGGCTTCTCCTAAAGACGTATTCTCGACCAAAGGTGCTGGTGCGACGAGTTCCAGTTTTGTTGTTTCCGGTAAGCCGAGCATTTCATCAAGTGATGCCGTCAGCTCCTTTACCTTGCTGGCCGGACCGATGACTGCTTTCTCAGCGTTGATCATGTCCGTCTCTTGATCCGTCGAGATAGCGGTAACTCCAGAATTGCTCGCCCTTAGCCATTTGGCTTGGATTGTCTTTGCATGTGCTTTACTGGCGGTAAGTTCTCGCTGGGCAACCAGCAATTCGAAGAAAGCCTTCTCGACGTTGCTAGCCGTTTGCGTCAGCGGCATTCCCGCCTTCGCCCGGGCAATGTTCTCGTCCGCCCGTGCGATCTTGGCGAGTTGATAGACGGAAAAGAGCGGTGTGATGGGTTGAACTGCCATGAAGTTCATGGTGTTCGAATCTTTATTGATGATGTTTACTGATACTGTTCCCAGAGGACCCGCTGAGAGCACATCACCCGGATGCTTGTTGTAGTGAAGATCGAAAAACGAAGTACTCACGGCTGGAAAATACTGCGCCTCCACACCTAACCGATGCTGCTTCGCGGCTTCTACTTGAAGTTCTCCTAGCCGCACGAGAGGATTGCTTGCAACTGCGGCCTGCTGCTGCGCTTCATCCAGCGTGAGGGTAACGACTCCATCAGGGCCCGGTGTCAACGCGGTTGTTGAGAGCACTGATCCTCGATGTACGAAGCTCGCGGTCTTGATCGAATCCGTTCTGAAGATCGAATCGAACTGGTAAGCTGTGCTCTGCGCCGTCAGTGGCAAAAGCGGTGCTATACCGGAGCGCGTTGTATCGACGGGCGATTGAGCATTTGCCCCAAGGCAAGCGAAGATTATCGCCATGGACAGAGTTGCACACCGGCACCAGAACTGATTGTGATGAGTCATCGCTGTTCTCCAAAGTTGAATAGATTCAACGGTTCCAAATCTCTTGGCGTGCCGGGGAAGACGCTTCATTACTTCGAGCTGTCCTCATGTTTAGCAACCAAGCCGTGTGATATTAGAAGGCCAGTGTGGTTATAGAAGGGCAAGGAGAACGCCACAACTGTCAGAACTTACAGCGGCTCGTGAAGCGCTCTGCCGTCAAACAGCGGGGACCGCCCGGTTTGTTCGGACTGTCAGCTTTGACAGTTGCCGAGGCACTGCTCTGCTCTCTATGGTTGGTAATGAAAGCGTCGTGAGAGCTCCGGATTTGAGCGGCCGTTGTCGTCACATCCCTTGGATACCCATGCAGGTTCATTTCCGTGGACGCATGGCACCAAGAGCCGATCGAATACGGAATCATACGAAATGACAACTCAACCGACCGCAGCGATACTGACTGCACCAACCGGGCAGATGCCCGACTTCTCATTGGTCCTGGGTGGCCCCCTTTTTCGACTCTATCGGCGCATGCATCTGTCTGGGCCCGTTCTGGAATCTCTGGGGCGTCGTGTTCTGGTCATCACACTGTTTGTTTGGTTGCCGCTGCTGGTCCTTTCCGCGCTCGCTGGGCACGCCTTCGGTCGAGGCTTCGAGATGCGTTTCCTGCAGGACGTCGAGGCCAATGCCCGATTCCTGATTGCCCTACCAGCGCTCATCATCGCCGAAGCTACGGTTCACAGACGAATCAGCCCGTTAGTGCCACGATTCGTCGAGAGGCGAATTGTCGCGACTGAGGACTTACCCGCGTTTACGTCATCGGTCACCTCGGCGATGCGCTTACGCGACTCGAACATGGTCGAAGGGACGCTGCTAGCTCTCGTCTATACCCTTGGACTTTGGATCTGGCGAGCTGAAATCGCCCTGGGAGTGGCAACTTGGTATGCCCACCCGGACGCCAAACATCTGAATCTCACGCTAGCCGGTTACTGGTACGCATTCGTAAGCGTTCCGTTTTTCCAGTTCATCCTGCTGCGCTGGTATATGCGACTGATGGTGTGGTTTCGGCTCCTGTGGCAGATTTCAAAGCTGAATCTGCATCTCACTGCTGCGCATCCGGATCAAGCCGGCGGGATTGGATATCTCGGGACAGGTTCTTACGGCTTCGGACCCATTCTTTTCGCGCAGGGCACATTGCTGGCGGGTTTGATCGCCAGCCGGGTCCTGCACGACGGGCAGAACCTACGGTCGTTCGAGATGGAAGCCGCTGGATACGTGGCTTTCTTCGTCTTGGTCATCATCGGCCCTTTGGTAATGTTTACCCCTAAACTTGACGATGTTTTGCGCAAAGGTTCAGCAGAATACGGATTGCTCGCTAATCGGTATGTTTTCGGCTTCGAGGAAAAGTGGATCAGAGAGGGTGCGACGAATCCCAACAACCTACTGGGAACACCCGACCTTCAGTCATTGGCTGACTTGGGAAATAGCTATTCCATGGTACGGAAAATGCGAATCTTTCCTTTTGGGCTGCAGGTCGTGACGCGTCTCGCTAGCATAACAGCCGCCCCGCTCTTGGCCTTGGCGCTGACAGTTCTTTCGCCAGAAGAAGTGCACGAATTGCTGGGGCGCCTGGCTAAGATCTTTTTCTAAGCACGAGATTCCACACAATCTATGTCTGTTTACATCACACGGCTCAGACACATGCTGTCTCACGCCTTATCAGAATTTCGTTCAGGCTACACGACGGAACGCATGGAAGCGGATCCCGAACTCAGAGGTACGACAGCGCGGATCGTCGTGCCCCCTTTTGGGTGCGATTCGATCGAGAGCGTCCCGTTCAATAGTTTCACCCTCTCCTCCATGCTGATGAGCCCAAGCCCACGGCTCTGCTTGGCCTCTTCCGCGTTAAACCCAATCCCATGGTCACTCACCGAAAGGCGAACTTGATCTTCTGTTTCCCACAATTTGACATCGAATCTCCGTAAACCACTGTGCTTGGCCGCATTGTGGAGAGCTTCCTGCAAAACTCGAAACAGGCACAGAGAAGTGTCGGGCGGCATAGGAATTGGCAGATCTTCACTCTCGAAGTGCACGTCGACCTTCTGCTGCTCACCGAACTCCTTGCAGAAGCTCCTGATAGCAGCGGCTAACCCCAGATATTGAAGCTTGGACGAGTGCAGCTTGTGCGACAAGGATTGGATATCGCTTGCCAACTCGAATGTCTGCTTCTGCAGATCATGCACTTGGCTGCGGATCTCTGTTGGCAATTCAGAACAGGCTTGTCGAAGCTGTTCCAACTCGTTTGTGACTAGTGCGAAGCGCTGACCAATATCGTCGTGAAGCTCACGGGCGATTCGGGTGCGCTCCTGCTCCTGCGCCTCGATCAATCTGCGGTTTACGTTTTTGAGAGTCGCCTCGGTCAATTTGCGCTGTGTAATATCGATAAAAGTGACCACCGCCCCGACGATCTCCTGCCCTCTGCGCTCAGGATGGGCCCAGTATTCAGCGGGAAAACTTGTTCCGTTGGCTCTCCAGAGCACCTCGTCATCGACGTGAACTTCTTCCCCGTTTCGAAATGCCCCAAAGGTCCGACATTCCTCCTCGGGTAACGTCGTCCCATCTTCTCGAGTGTGATGAATCAGGCTATGCATGTTCTTACCAAGCAATTGGTCAGAGCGCTCATACCCCAAGGTGCGAAGACAGGCTCGGTTACAGAACGTGCAGCGGCCTTCGAGATCAAGGCCATAGATGGCTTCCGCAGTCGAGTCGAGGAGGAGACGAAGTTTGTGCTCGCTCTCGCGAACTGCTGCTTCGGCACGTTTGCGTTCGGTGATATCCGTCGCTATCCCAAGCATTCTTTCCGGGTCGCCCTTTTTTCCGTAATAGAATTTGCCGATGGCGGTTACCCAGCGAACAGTCCCGTCCGTCCTAATTACCCGGAACTCTGACACGTAGTTCTTCCGGCTTTGTTTGGCCTCTGCCACCGCTTTCGCCACAGACTGCCTGTCTTCTGGATGGACGTATCGATGAAAATCTTCTGCCTTGCCGATGAACAGATCAGACGGAATTCCGAACATGGTCGGCAGATCTCCGAACCAAGAATCCTGGCCGGTCTTGAGATTCCAATCCCAACCTACCGATTTTCCGCTCTCCACTGCCATGCGGAACCGGTCGTTGGTGATCAGCAAGTCCCTTTCGACTTCTCTCCTTCTAGCGCGCTGCCATAGCAATCCGAGAATGAGCACCGTCTCCGTCAGTATGAGAGAAATGCCGCCAATGATGTACCACCGATAAAGTTGCCATGGACCTATTTCGCGGTAAAGAACGACGGTTCCCGGCGGTAACCTCCCTTCTGCGAGATGCCAACGCCGCAATTGCCTCCAGTCCACAAGATAATGAGATGGAACCATAGCGGGCAGGTCTTGTGGGTTGATCCTTTCTCCATCCAAAACCTGCCGCACCAGCCCGGCTGCCTGACGCCCTACATCTTCGATCTCGAATACATATCCCCCAACGACGCCAGCACCGACGTAGGTGCTGTACGAGACGTAGACTGGAGCAGAAGAAGCTTCCGCGATTCGGTGCAAAGCCCTTGATGGAATATAGGTCTTCCCTACCCCATCTCGAAAGAACGATGGGCAATAGACGATCGTATTGCGAGGCAGGTGAGACAACTGCCGCAGCGCATCATCGAGGGCCAGTCCTGTCAGATAGCGGATCGGAATAGAAGTGTGCAGTTGTGGAAGATCACGCTGCCACGCGGGTTCCCACGCGCGATCGTACTCTGCAGTTCCCGATACAACTACGATCTCACGAGCATCGGGTTGCAGGCCGAGAGCAAGGCGGACCGTTGATGCATGATCGACGACCACCGGTACACCGACGAAGTTCGCGGGGAGAGGCTGAGCTTCAACGATATCCCGAGCGACACCTACAAAGACGACCGGGATGCCGGGGAAAAGATCTCCTCGATGACGGTAGAGAAACGGCAGTGCAAATGACCCAACGGCAACGATCACGTCAATGGGTTGCCCGGAGTACTTGGCTCGCAGAAAATCGCTGGCGAGTTTGTCGTATGCGGGACCGCCGAAGCGGCCGAAATCAAGATACTCACTGAAATATGTAAGGTTGGGATTTGTTTCCACCGCAAGGCCATTCCGCAAAGCCGTGTCCAGGGTCTGAATCCCTGGCAGTAGACGCTGCTCCGAATAGATCGCCAGAACAGTCTTCGGCTGTGATGTTGCGCTGAGGGGAAACGCTGACAGAACTGCCATAGAAATCAGTCTTCGCAAGCATCTCGTCCACCTCTCGTAACCGCTCTTTTCCGTGACACTGCTGGCTTGGCCGATCATAAATCCGTGCTGTCGTTGAACTGGGTTTGTAACCACATTGGTGGTTAAATTTGGTTCATTTCTTGTGGGCCCTGTGCATCATCAGGCAACGCCAGTCCCACTTGTCGCGTCTAAACTCCAGTTCCCACGCGGATTATACGCTCGGCGCTACGCAGTATGCGGGCTGCACGGGGACGGGATGCCTGTGCGAAGTGTAGAATCCAGTTTTAAGCTGAGATTTAACTTTGCCGAGCGTGTCGAGATGCCGCAACCAACTTTGCGAGTTCGACCTCGCAGCTGTTTCGATCCGGAGTAGCACCGTCCTCGGTATGATTTCACTGATGCCGAACGCCTACACTTGGCACTGACCCAACAACCTGTTGTTCTACTGAGGGGGCTGCAAGGGTGACCAAAATTCGCGTCCTGGTAGTGGACGACTTCGGTCCTTGGCGCCGATTTGTCTGTTCCGCCCTGCAAAAGAACCCCGAGTTGCAGATTGTTGGCGAAGCTTCTGACGGCCTAGAGGCGGTTCAGAAAGCCAGTGAGTTACTCCCTGACTTGATTGTGCTCGACCTTGGACTTCCAAAATTGAACGGTATCGAGGCCGCTCGACAGATTCGCAAGAAGTCCTCGGAATCCAAGATCCTTTTCGTGAGTCAGGAATCCTCGGCCGATGTGATACAGGCAGCCCTGAACGCTGGGGGCTCAGGCTATGTTCTTAAGACGAGAGCGGAAATGGATTTGCTTTCCGCCGTGGAGGCTGTTCTTGCAGGTCATCAATTTGTAAGTAGGGTTTTGTAAGTTTCCAGACTGACATCAGCGATGTGGGCGCGAGCTCGTGGACAATTGTTCAACCTAGCCAATGCCACAGCACAGCTTCTTCCTAATAGCGCCGGACTCTAGGCAGCGACGATGTGGCTCCGAACAGCGTACTTGACGAGTTCAGCGTTGCTCTTGGCGCTGAGTATTTCCATGATCCGATACTTGTGATAAGCGACAGTTCGGGTCGTCATATTCAAAATCCCGCCGACTTCCTTCATCACCTTCCCTTCCGCCAGCAACTGCAACACTTCCCGCTGGCGGTCGGTCAGGCGCTCGTTTTCGGCAACCAGTTCCTTGTGCTGCCAGCGCAAGCAGTCAATGGCATCGCGAGAAAGGGCTCGCGACAGATACGTTTTACCCCGCAATACTTCGCGAACCGCCTGAACCATTTCCGACGAGGCGCAAGTCTTGAGCAAGTACCCTGCAGCGCCGCGAGCAAAAGCTTCAGCTGCCACTTC
>Ga0335071_10007095_pt1 | contig 11557 bp, 8 predicted proteins | sample Lox_Sample_15_FD_206724 | JGI IMG/M metagenome (GOLD analysis project Ga0335071, IMG submission 206724) | Soil microbial communities from Loxahatchee National Wildlife Refuge, Florida, United States - Lox_Sample_1.5 | ecosystem: Environmental > Terrestrial > Soil > Wetlands | place: USA: Florida...
CAGCGGGCTGCTGAAGTCGAAGTCCGCCAAGTCTGCCGCCGAGGCGCTTGCTGGGGCGGAAAACCTGGTCGTGCTCTACGGCAGCGAAGGACTGGGGCTGGAAGGTTCCTCGGCCCTGGCGGCTGCCTGCGCGAACCTGCTCGCCGAAACGAAGCATATTGGAAAAGCCAACAATGGCCTGATCGGCGTCTGGCCGCATGCCAACGACCAGGGCGCCTGGGAGTTGGGCTTCGAACCGGCCGCCGACCTGGCCAAATCCCTCAAGGGCAAGACCGTTTATATCGCCGCGGCCGATCCGGCCGGCGACGACATCAAGCTGGCCGAAGCGCTCAAGGGCGCCAGGGCCGTCATCGTCCAGGAACTCTTCTTGACGGCGACCGCCCAACTGGCCGACGTGGTCCTGCCGGCCCAGGCGTACACCGAGCGGGAAGGGACGTTCACCTCCGCCGAACGGCGCGTCCAGCGTTTCTACCCGGCCGTCCCGCCGCGCGGCGACACGGGCGCAGATTTTACGATCACGTCCGCGATCGCCCTGGAAGCCGGGATCGAAATGGAAGGCCGCTCGGCCTCCCTGGTGACGGATCAACTGGCCGCGGCGGTCAAGACATTTGCCGGTCTTTCCTACCTCAAGCTGGCTGAGACGGCCGAGCAGTGGCCGATCGTCGGCCGTGGCGACCTGTATTACGGCGGCACCACCTACGAGAACAAGCAGGGCCTGGGCGTGCAGCTGGCCTTGTCCGCTGCCCTCACCCCTATCCCCTCTCCCGCAGGGCGAGGGGGACTGCGCCCGGATGAGGAACACTGGCTGGGAGTGCCGGTGGCGCGCCTGTACGACCAGGGCGTGACCGTGGCTACTTCGGCATTGCTGCAGGCGCATATCGGCGAAGCGACCGTCTGGCTGCACCCGGCGACCGCCCGGAAACTCGCTGCAGGCGATCTGGCCGACGTCAAAGTCAACGGGGCCTCCGTCAAGGCCAAGGTGGTCCTGGATGAGAGCGTCCCGGCCTCCGTGGCGCTGCTGCCGCGCAGCATGGGGTTCCCGGTCTCCGAGCCGGCGGTTGTGACGGTCAAGGCTGCGAAACAGGAAGGTGCCCGATGACACTGGGACACGTAATCGAGTGGTTGATCAAAGGCTTTGTCCTGGCGCTGATCCTGCTGGGCGGTTTCGCCTACCTGACGCTCTACGAGCGCAAGGTGCTGGCCTGGATGCAGTCCCGCATCGGGCCGAACCGGGCCGGGCCGTGGGGCGTCCTGCAGCCCATCGCCGACGCCGTCAAGCTCATCTTTAAAGAGGAGCTTACCCCGGCCAACGCCGACAAGCTGATCTTCCTGCTGGCCCCGGTCATCACGGTCGTCCCGGCGGTGGTCATCACCGCGGTCATTCCGTGGGGACCCAGCTTCGACATCTTCGGCTACCATCTCAACCTGTACATCGCCGACCTGAACGTCGGTGTGCTCTACATCATGTCGGTCGCCTCGATCGCCGTCTATGGGATCGTCCTGGCGGGCTGGTCGTCGAACAACAAATATGCCATGTTGGGCGGGCTGCGCTCGACAGCCCAGATGATCAGCTACGAGATCGCCCTGGGGCTGTCCTTCGTCTCCGCCATCCTGCTGGCCGGTTCGATGCGCATGCTCGACATCGTGGCGGCCCAGAGCCAGACCTGGTTCGGCTTCATCCCGAAATGGTCTGTGCTGCTCCAGCCGGTCGGGACGGCCATCTTCCTGATCGCCACCCTGGCGGAGGTCAACCGGGCCCCGTTCGACATGCCCGAAGCCGAGCAGGAGCTGACCGCCGGGTACCACACCGAATACTCCGGGATGAAGTTCGCCCTGCTGTTCATGGCCGAATACACCAAGATGATCGCCATCAGCGCCATCGGGGCGACCCTGTTCTTCGGCGGCTATAACGGCCCCTTCGTGTCCCGGTTCCCCTGGCTGGGACCGGTCTGGATGTTCGCCAAGATCTTCGTCCTGCTGTTCGGGATGATCTGGGTGCGGGCCACCTTCCCGCGCATCCGCTACGACCGCCTGATGGCCTTCGGCTGGAAGGTGCTCCTGCCGCTTTCCCTGGCGATCGTTTTCATCACTGCCGTCGGGATCGTGCTGCATGACCAGGTGAATCATTGGTTCCTGCTGGTCATCCCCGTCGGCTCTTTACTGGTAGCAGGTCTCGCGGTCGCCAGCATCGACCGCATGCTCAGGAGGAAAGATTATGCGCGTCGTTGAGCCGTTCGTTGAAATGGCGCGCGGTCTGTGGACCACGCTGAATTACCTGTTCGAAAAGAAGGTGACGACCCAGTACCCGGAACAGAAGAAACCGGTCAAGCCGCGCTTCCGCGGGCGCCATGTCCTCAAGCGCTATGAGAACGGACTGGAAAAATGCATCGGCTGCGCCCTGTGCGCGGCGGCCTGCCCGGCGGATGCCATCTTCGTCGAATCGTCCGAGAACACCGACGAGAAGCGCTTCTCGCCCGGCGACCGCTACGCCAGCACGTATGAGATCAACATGCTGCGCTGCATCTACTGCGGGTTCTGCGAGGATGCCTGCCCGACCGAGGCGATCGTCCTGGGCGACCAGTACGAGTTGTCCTTCACTGACCGAAAGCAGGCGATCTACCCGAAGGAAATGCTGATCGAACCCGCCCCGGCGGGCGCCCAGCCCACCCCGCAGAAGACCGAACCGGGCGTCTATACCCGTTCGGTGCCGGCCATGAAAGACCCCGTGGATTAATAAGGGTGCTTATGAACCTGACGCTCATCCTATTCCTCGTACTGGCTGTGGTGGCGGTGGCTTCGGCGGCGGGATTGCTGCTCAGCCGCAACGCCGTTTATGCAGCCCTCTTCCTGGTGCTGAACTTCGCCACGGTGGCGGTCTTCTACCTGCTGCTGGGCGCCCCGTTCATCGCCCTGGCCCAGGTGACCGTTTACGCCGGGGCCATCATGGTCCTGTTCCTTTTCGTCATCATGCTGCTCGGGGCCGAGAAACTGCCCAAGGCCGTCGGCCTGCCCTGGCAGCGCCCGCTGGCGATCGGCCTGGCGGCCGTCCTGCTGGCGGAAGCCGGCTGGCTGCTCTTCCAGCGCCTGCAGCTTTCCGCGGTCCTGGCCAACCCGGATGTCACGGTCAACACCACCGAGACCCTGCAGGCCCTGGCCAAGAACCTCTTCAGCCAGTACCTGCTGCCTTTCGAGGTGACCTCGATCCTGCTGCTCGTGGCGATGGTGGGTGTGATCGTCCTGACCAAAAAAGAGAAAGGAGAGGCTGCGTGATGACCGGTTCGATCCCCCTCTCTTATTACCTGGCCCTTTCGGGCATCCTGTTCAGCATGGGCGCGCTGGGAGTACTGGTCCGGCGCAACCCGCTGATCATCTTCATGTCGATCGAGTTGATGCTCAACTCCGCCAACCTGGCGTTCGTGGCCTTCGCTCGCAACATCCAGTCCCCGGCCGGACAGCTGATCGTCCTGTTCGTAATGACGGTAGCGGCTGCAGAAGTGGCGGTTGGCTTGGCGCTGATCGTGATCATCTTCCGCAACAAGCACAGCATCAACGTCGACCTGATGAACAGCCTGAAAGGATAGCGCATGGACCTTACCAGACTGTTCTCGCTCGTTCCCCTGATCGTCTTCCTGCCGGCCCTCGGCCTGCTGGTCAATCTGATCTTCGGCAAGAAGTTCAGCGAAACCGTCATCGGGACGGTCGCCAGCACCGCCTCCGGCTTGGCCTTCGTCGTCTCGGCCGCCCTCGGTTACGCCCTCTGGACCACCGGCGGGGCAGCCCAGGTCGTCCCGTTCGCCGAGTGGATCCATATCGGCACGCTGAACATTCCCTGGGCCTTCCGGGTGGATACTCTTTCGGTGCTGATGATGCTGGTCGTCTCGGGCGTCGGCACCCTGATCCATATCTACGCCATCGGCTACATGCACGAGGACGTGCGCTTCAAGAACGATCCGGGCCGCTTCCAGCGCTTCTTCGTCTACCTGAACCTGTTCATCGCCATGATGATGATCCTGGTCAGCGGCGACAGCTACCTGATGCTCTTCGTCGGCTGGGAAGGTGTGGGCCTGTGCTCGTTCCTGCTGATCGGCTTCTGGTATGAGATGGACACGCTCGGGCGGCCGTCCTGGGCCAACTCGAATGCGGCCAAGAAGGCCATGATCGCCAACCGCGTTGGCGACTTCGGCTTCCTGATGGCGGCCTTCACCATCTTCTGGTATTTCAAGAGCCTGTCCTTCGACGCCGTATTCGCCCAGGCCGGGCAGGTGGCGGCGGTTTCCCCCAATGTCATCCTTTTCATTACCTTGTTCCTGTTGATCGGCGTGACCGGCAAGTCTGCCCAGCTGCCGCTGTTCGTCTGGCTGCCGGACGCCATGGCCGGCCCGACCCCGGTCTCGGCCCTGATCCATGCCGCGACCATGGTCACCGCCGGCGTCTACCTGGTGGCCCGCTCGGCTCCGCTCTATACGCTGGTCCCGGTCGCCCAACAGACCGTCGCCCTGGTGGGTGGGATCACCGCCCTGTTCGCCGCGACGATCGCGGTCGGGCAGTACGACATCAAGAAAGTCCTGGCCTACTCGACCATCAGCCAGCTTGGCTTCATGGTGGCGGCAGTCGGGATGGGCGCCTTCACGGCCGGCATGTTCCACCTGGTCACGCATGCCTTCTTCAAGGCGCTCCTGTTCCTCTCGGCCGGTTCGGTCATCCTGGGAATGGAGCGCGGACATCATCACCTGCCCCACGGGGAGCATGGCGAACATCATGAAGAAGTCTTCGACCCGGGCGACATGCGCAACATGGGCGGCCTGCGCAAGCAGATGCCGGTCACCTTCTGGGTCTATCTGGCCGGCACACTGGCCCTGGCGGGCATCGTCCCGTTCGCCGGCTTCTGGTCCAAGGACGAGATCCTGTTGGATGCGGCCAGGAACTTCCCGGTCGTCTACTGGCTGCTGACCGTGGCGGCTTTCTTGACGGCTTTCTACATGGGCCGCCAGGTCTGGATGGTCTTCTTTGGGAAGCCGCGCCACGCCGCCGCCGAACACGCCGAGGAAAGTCCCAAGGTCATCACCGTCCCGCTGATGGTGCTGGCCGGGCTGTCGGTCCTGGGCGGGGCGCTCAACCTGCCTTACCTGAATTCCCTCAGCGCCTGGCTTGGCCACACGATCGAAGCGGCCGAGCGCGAAATCGCCGTGGCCCCCTGGCTGCAGGTCTCCTGGGGCGGGCTGAATCCCTGGGTGGCGCTCCTCTCCACGGTCCTGGCCCTGGCGGCAATCTACTTCTCCTGGTTGATCTACGGGCGCAAGCCGCTCGAAACCGGCCAGGTCGACCCGCTCAAGAAAGCCCTCGGCCCGGTCTTTACCATTTTCGAGCGCAAGTACTGGGTGGACGAAGTCTACGGCGCCCTGGTCGTCAACCGCTTCGTCGACCTCTCCCGCTTCCTGGCGGACGTGATCGACTGGCGCTTCTGGCACGACTGGTTCCATGAGAAGGTCATCGCCGGGACGTACCAGTTCCTTTCGAAGACCGTCCTGAACCTGCGCGTCGACCAGCAGTTCATCGATGCCATCGCCAACGGCTTGGCCAGGTTGACCGGCTGGGTATCGTCCCAGTTGCGCCGCCTGCAAAACGGTTTCGTGCGCAGCTACGCCCTGGCGGTGTTGTTCGGCGTCGTCATCATCCTGGGTTATCTTTTGTTGAAATAACGTCAAAAGTCGAACGTCCGACGTCTGCCTTCGACGTTTGACGTGACTGAGGAGTAGACATGAACTTTATTACCAATCCTCTCATTCTCGTGACCTTCTTCCCCCTGGTGGGCGTGCTGGCCCTGCTTTTCATCCCATCGGAGAAGAAGAACGCCCTGCGCTGGACGGCCCTGCTGGCCTCGCTGGTCACCTTCGGCCTGACCATCTGGATGCTGGTCCTCTTCCGGCAGGCGGAAGTCGGGGCGCCCGGCGACTTGCACCTGGGCTTTGCCCTGCCCTGGATCCAGGTGGCCGACTGGAACATCTCCTTCGCCATGGGCGTGGATGGGTTATCCGTCCTGCTCGTCCTGCTGACCGGTTTCCTGGCCCCCATCTCGATCCTCTCCACCTGGACGGCGGTCGAGGATCGGGTCAAGGACTTCATGCTCTTCTTCCTGCTCCTCGAAGTGGGCATGATGGGTGTCTTCCTGGCCCAGGATTTGTTCCTGTTCTACATCTTCTGGGAATTCACCCTGGTGCCGATGTACTTCCTGATCGGCATCTGGGGCGGCCCGCGGCGCATTTATGCCGCCATCAAGTTCTTCCTCTACACCATGGCGGGATCCATCCTGATGCTGCTCGCCATCCTGTGGCTGGGCATCCATCAGGCTACCTTCTCGGTCCCGGACCTGATTGCCAAGGGCGGCATCGATCCGCACACCCAGCTCTGGCTGTTCCTGGCCTTCGCCGCCGCCTTTGCCATCAAGGTGCCGATGTGGCCGCTGCATTCCTGGCTGCCGGATGCGCACGTGGAAGCGCCCACGGCCGGTTCGATCATCCTGGCGGGCGTATTGCTGAAAATGGGCACCTACGGTTTCCTGCGCTTCAACCTGGCGATGTTCCCGCAGGCAGCCATCCAGGCGGCTCCCTGGATGGCCTTGCTGGCGGTAATCGGCATCCTCTACGGCGCGGCGGTCTCTTATGCCCAGAAGGACATCAAGAAGCTGGTGGCCTACTCCTCGGTCAGCCACTTGGGCTTCGTGATGCTCGGCCTGTTCGCCCTCAATCAGCAGGGCATCGAAGGTGGCATCCTGCAAATGATCAACCATGGTCTCAGCACGGGAGCGCTGTTCCTCCTGGTCGGGATGGTCTACGAGCAGACCCACACCCGTGAGTTCAGCGTGTATGGCGGCCTGTGGAAGCTCATGCCGGTCTTCGGGACCTTCATGCTGATCGTCTCGTTGTCCTCGATGGGCCTGCCCGGGTTGAACGGTTTCGTCGGCGAGTTCACCATCCTGCTGGGCGCCTACGGCTCCACGGCGATCGGCTCGGCCTGGTTTGCCGGCCTGGCTGCCCTGGGCGTCATCATGTCCGCCGTCTACATCCTGTACATGTTCCAGAAGATCTTCCTCGGCCCGGAAGGCTCGATCGTCGAGGAAGTCAAGAAGCACGGGCATGCCCTGCGCGACCTGAACTGGCGCGAGATCGTCACGGTCGTCCCGCTGCTGGTCTTCATCTTCTGGATCGGCCTCTATCCCAGGCCCTTCTTCGAGTTGATGGCCCCGGCCGTCACGAAATTATTGTCGGTGGTTCACTAGCGATTAGCCATTAGCTTTTAGCTGTTGGCGGTCTGCTAAGGGCTAACCGCTAAGCGCTAATAGCTAGAGAGAGACCTTATGACGCGATCCGATCTCTACACAATTCTGCCGCTGCTCATCCTGATCGGCTGGGCCTGCGTGCTCCTGCTGGTGGATTTGTTCATTCCGAAGGGCCGCAAGGGCTGGACGGCCCTGCTTGCCTGCGTCGGCCTGGCTGCCTCACTGGGCGTGGCGCTGGCGCAATCCGGACGGGAGCTGACCGGCTTTTGTAACCCGACTGTCATCGGTCAATGTATGATCGTCCTGGATGGTTTCTCGTCCTTCCTGAGCGCCCTGTTCCTGGCGAGCGGCCTGTTCGGCATCGCCATCGCCTATGGCTACCTCAAGCGGTTGGACATCGAGCGCGGCGAGTACTATTCCCTGATCCTGTTCAGCATCTCCGGCATGATGTTGATGGCCCAGGCAGCCGACCTGATTGTGGTTTTCCTGGCGCTCGAACTCCTTTCCATCCCGCTTTATGTGCTGGCAGCCTGGGCGCGGCCGCGGACCGAGTCCGAGGAGGCCGGCATCAAATACTTCCTGCTGGGCGCCTTTGCCACCGGGTTCGTCGTCTACGGCATCGCCCTCGTCTACGGCGCCACCGGTGCGACCTCCCTGAGCGGGATCGTCAGCGCCATCACGGCCGGGAGCTTCACCCGTTACCTGCTCCTGATCGGCGCCGCCCTCATCCTGGTCGGCTTCAGCTTCAAGGTCGCGGCGGTTCCCTTCCATATGTGGACGCCGGACGTCTACCAGGGCGCCCCGACCTCCGTGACCGGCTTCATGGCGGTGGGCGCCAAGGCGGCCGGGTTTGCCGCCCTGCTGCGCATCTTCGTCACCGCCCTGCCGTCCCTGGATGTCGACCTGGTGCCTGTCCTGTGGGGCCTGGCCGCGATCACCATGTTCGGCGGGAACATCCTGGCCATTTCGCAGACCAACATCAAGCGCATGCTGGCTTATTCGAGCATTGCCCATGCCGGCTATATCCTGATGGCCCTGGTCGCCTATGGCAACCCGACCGTGGCCGGGAACGCGGTCGCTTCGGCGCTGTTCTACCTGGTCACGTACGCGGTCACATCCTTCGGCGCCTGGTCGGTCGTGATCGCCCTGGAGAAACCGGACGGCAAGGGCCTGGAGATCAACGATTTTGCCGGGCTGGGCAAACGCAAACCTGCCCTGGCGGCGGCCATGACGATCTTCATGCTCTCGCTGACCGGCATGCCGCCCACGCTGGGGCTGGTTGGCAAGTTCTACCTGTTCCGCACCGCCATCCAGGGCGGCTTCATCGGCCTGGCGGTCATCGGCGTGCTGACCTCGCTGATCTCGGCATACTACTACCTGCGGGTGATCGTGGTCATGTACATGAAAGAGGGCGAGCCTGAGACGACCTCCGAGCCCTGGCTGGACCTGACCACGGCGGTCACCGCCCTCGGCACGGTGGCGTTGAGTTTCCTGCCGGCGGCGCTCTTTGCCATGGCCAGCGGCGCCATGCTGAAATTGTTCTAGGAAAGGTCGAATGACAGACGACAAGGACGGCGATTTTCCGCCGTCCTTTTTTTACTCCACAAGATCGGAATATCCTCCCGGCTTTCTTTTTCATCGTCCGCCCGCGAGCCGGCGCGGCTGCCCAATCCGTTGGCCATGGACGGATTCCTTGCAATTTAAAGACAATTTTTGCGGTTATTCCGCCTCCAGGAAAGCCATTTTTCGAATTATGCTATACTATATTTTGTGAATATCTGATGGTATAGACGATTAACTGCGCCGAGGGACACCTGCATGAAAAAACGCCTCTCTTCACTCTTCAATCGCTCTTTCGGGTGGGCAAAGATCATCACCTGGCCGCGCCTGGCGGTGGGTTTTGGGGTCGTGCTTTTGCTGGCGGTGCTGGGGCAGGTGGTGCTGTCCACCAAGTTGGGCTTTGCCTTGGGGATAAGCTTGTATGTCGTTGCCGTTCTTTTGTTCATGGGGATCCTGAGCGCTGCTGCCAAGTGCCCTCCGGCCACCGACGAGGATCGCGCTCGCATCCGGGCCCTGGTCCTGCCGTTTGCTTCTTTCCTGGCCAGTCTGATGCTGCTCGCCTATTCTTTGGCGCACATCGACAGCCCTCCCTCGGCCGGAAGGCAGAATTACCTCATCACACTTGCCTGGGTGATGAGCATGGTTTTCTTTGCCATCGCCGTCCTTCTGGCAACTCGCTGGCGCTTTCCGGGGTTTCGCTCCCTCGGACAATCTTTGCGCCAAAATAAATGGGAACTGATTGCGGTCTGCTTCCTGGTCGGGGCGGCGTTTTTTGTGCGCGTCTACAAACTGGATCAGATACCCTATCCGTTCCTCAAAGACGAAGCTTATGTCGGCATCGAGGCGCATCGCATCGTCGATCAGGAATACACCAATTTATTGCAGGTGGGCTGGCAGATGGATTCGCTTTTGAATTCAGTGCCGGAGGCGGCCAGCATCGGCATATTTGGCAGCACGATTTTCGGAGTTCGCCTGGCCCCCGTTCTCTTCGGAACGTTTACCGTCCTCTTCCTTTATTTCCTGGCCCGCGCCATGTTCGACAAGCTGACCGCCTTCCTGGCCGCGCTGTGTCTGCTGGGAATCCCTCCCCATATCCATTTCAGCCGCATGGGGGTGAGCAACATCACGGTCGGTTTCTGGGCCGTCCTCGTTTTTTGGTTGACCTACCGGGCGATCAAAAGTGGCCGGACGAGCGATTACTTGTGGGCCGGGCTGGTGACTGGCCTGCCGCTTTACTCGTATGCGGGCGCCCGGTTGATTTCCGCCCTGGGGGCGCTCATGATCGGTTTTTGCATCCTGGCGCAACGCGGTTACCTGCGCAAACAGTGGCGCAACATGGCTGTTTATGCCGCCATTCTCATCATTGTGGCGGCGCCCTCTTTATACCTTGCCCACCTCCACCCCGAAACGTTCATGTCCCGCTTCCGCGGGGACAATATCTTCAGCAATCATTGGTTGATCTCCGAACCGGTCAACAGCAAGCGGAGCATTCCGGTCGTTCTGCTCGACCAGCTCAAACGATCGACGCTGGTATTCTTCACCCAACCGGCCTGGGGCGGTTTCTACAACTCGCCCTTCCCGTATCTGCTTTCGGTGGCGGCCGTCCTGTTCGTCTTTGGCTGGGGATATTCCGTCTTCCACCTGCGGGACCCGCGCCAGTTGCTGCTCCAGGTCTGGCTTTGGGCATTCGTCATCCTGGGCAGCGCCATCTATGCGCCCGCTCCGAGCACGGAAAGAATGATCGGCAGCTTCCCGGTGGCGGCGCTCTTCTGCGCCGTCGGCCTGGTGCAGCTCGTCAACCTGCTCAAGGGCATGCAGCTGGCTTCCCCGCGCGTGCTGAACGGGATAGCGGTGGGCGTGATGGCCATTGCCTGCCTTCAAGGGACCTGGTATTACCTGGTCACATACCAGCAGACCCGGGTCTTCGCCCACCCCGACGAAGAGTTCGAGGTGGGGGTATCCCTGGACGCCCTCAAGTTGGGCCCCGGCTACCGCATGGAGATGTTGATCCATCTGCCTTTGCAGACAGGCGTTTTTCCGATCCACGATTACCTGATCCCGAACATTCAAGACGAACAACTGGACACGATTTCAACCGACGTGCTGCAGGCCCTGCCGCGTGATAAGGGCATGATCTTCTTTGCACTGCCGGACAAGATGGATCAGCTTACCCAAGTGGCCCAATTCTTCCCGGACGGCAAATGGCGGGAAGTGGACGCCCAGCCAATCCCCGGCAAACCCAAGATGGTATTGTATTATTCCTACCAGGTCCCGCCGGGGACGAATCCGTAGAATTCGACAGGAAAACGATGATCCCGGTCAATGAACCCCGCTTGAGCGGAAAAGAACTGGAGTACGTCACCGAGTGCCTGCAGACAGGCTGGATCTCCTCGGAGGGCCGGTTCATCGAAGCCTTCGAGCGAGGCTGGGCGGAATACTGCGGGATGCCGCACGGCGTGGCGGTTTGCAACGGGACGGCCGCCTTGGAAGTGGCTGTGGCCTGCCTGGGCCTGCAGCCCGGCGACGAAGTGATCCTGCCCTCGTTTACGATCATCTCGTGCGTGCTGGCGGTGCTCTACAGCGGCGCCACGCCGGTCTTGGTGGACTCTGATCCGCGCACATGGTGCATGGACGTTTCCCAGGTCGAGGCGAAGATCACCCCCCGGACGCGGGCGCTCATGCCGGTCCATATCTACGGCCATCCGGCCGATATGGATCCGC
>Ga0335071_10007096_pt1 | contig 11556 bp, 5 predicted proteins | sample Lox_Sample_15_FD_206724 | JGI IMG/M metagenome (GOLD analysis project Ga0335071, IMG submission 206724) | Soil microbial communities from Loxahatchee National Wildlife Refuge, Florida, United States - Lox_Sample_1.5 | ecosystem: Environmental > Terrestrial > Soil > Wetlands | place: USA: Florida...
TCGCCTCGTCGTCGACCATGTCCGCCTTGTTCAGCGCCACGACGATGTAGGGGACGCCGACCTGGCGGGCCAGGAGGACGTGCTCCTTGGTCTGCGGCATCGGGCCGTCGGTCGCCGCGACCACCAGGATGGCGCCGTCCATCTGGGCCGCGCCGGTGATCATGTTCTTGATGTAGTCAGCGTGACCGGGGCAGTCGACGTGGGCGTAGTGGCGTGCCTCGGTCTGGTACTCGACGTGCGCGATCGAGATGGTGATGCCGCGCTGTCGCTCCTCGGGCGCCTTGTCGATCTGGTCGAAGGGTGTGAAGGGGTTGATGTCCGGGTACTTGTCGTGCAGCACTCGGGTGATCGCCGCGGTCAGGGTCGTCTTCCCGTGGTCGATGTGCCCGATGGTGCCGATGTTGACGTGCGGCTTAGTCCGCTCGAACTTCGCCTTCGCCACTGCTGTCCTCCTAGGACGTACGTACGCCGTTCGGTGCTGGCGTTCGGTCGGGGGTGGGCCGGTGCTGGTGCTCGTACCCGTGGGTTGTTGTCTCGGGGGGTTGTTGTCTCGGGCCTCGGCTACTCGCCTCGAGCCGCTCGCCCTGGTTCTCGGCTACTCGCCTCGAGCCTTGGCGATGATCTCCTGCGCCACGTTGGTCGGGACCTGGGCGTAGGAGTGGAACTGCATGGAGTAGCTGGCCCGGCCCTGCGTCTTGCTCCGGAGGTCTCCGACATAGCCGAACATCTCCGACAGGGGCACGAGCGCGGTGACGATGCGCGAGCCCATCCGCTCGTCCATCGACTGGATCTGGCCACGACGGCTGTTGAGGTCGCCGATGACATCGCCCATGAAGTCCTCGGGGGTGGTGACCTCGACGGCCATCATGGGCTCCATCAGCACCGGCGCGGCACGCCGTGCCGCCTCCTTGAACGCCATCGAACCGGCGATCTTGAAGGCGAGCTCGGAAGAGTCGACCTCGTGGTAGGCCCCGTCCTGCAGGGTCACCTTGACGTCGACGAGGGGGTAGCCGGCCACGACGCCGAACTCCATGGCGTCCTGGCAGCCGGCGTCCACCGAGGGGATGTACTCCCGGGGGATGCGGCCGCCGGTGACGGCGTTGACGAACTCGTATCCGCCGTCCCCGTCACCGCCGGTCGGCTCGATGTCGATGATCACGCGGGCGTACTGCCCCGAGCCACCCGTCTGCTTCTTGTGGGTGTACTCCACCTTGGTCACCGGCTTGGTGATGGTCTCGCGGTAGGCCACCTGCGGCTTGCCGACGTTGGCCTCGACGTTGAACTCCCGGCGCATCCGGTCGACGAGGACGTCGAGGTGCAGCTCGCCCATGCCCGCGATGATCGTCTGGCCGGTCTCCTCGTCGGTCCGGACCTGGAAAGTCGGGTCCTCCTCGGACAGGCGCTGGATGGCCGTGCCCAGCTTCTCCTGGTCGCTCTTGGTCTTCGGCTCCACGGCCACGTGGATGACCGGGGCCGGGAAGGTCATCGACTCCAGGATCACCGGCGCGCTGTCGGAGCACAGGGTGTCCCCGGTGGTCGTGTCCTTGAGACCCATGACCGCGACGATGTGGCCCGCTCCGACGCGGTCGATCTCCTCACGCTTGTTCGCGTGCATCTTGTAGATCTTGCCGATGCGCTCCTTGCGGCCCTTGGTGCTGTTGAGCACCTGGGTCCCCGACGTGAGCGCCCCGGAGTAGACGCGGATGTAGGTGAGCTTGCCGAGGTGGGGGTCGCTCATGATCTTGAAGGCCAGCGCCGAGAACGGCTCGCTCTCGGAGGGCTTGCGCTCCACCACGGTGCTCTCATCACCCACGGCGTGGCCCTGGATGGCGTCGACGTCCAGCGGGGAGGGCAGGTAGCGCACGACGGCGTCGAGCATGGGCTGGACGCCCTTGTTCTTGAACGCCGAGCCGCACAGCACCGGCGTCAGCTTGCTCGTGACGGTTGCCCGGCGGATCGCCGCGATGAGCTCCTCCTCGCTGGGCTCCTTGCCCTCGAGGTAGTCCTCCATCGCCTGGTCGTCGTTCTCGGCGAGGGTCTCCAGCAGCTCGTCCCTAGCGGTTCGGGCCGCCTCCACGTGGGTGGCCGGGATGTCGATGGTGTCGTACATCTCGCCCTTGGGGGCGTCGGCCGACCAGACCAGCGCCTTCATGCCGACCAGGTCGACCACGCCGGTGAACTCGGCCTCGGTGCCGATCGGCAGCTGCAGGACCAGTGGGGTAGCGGCGAGCCGGGTGCGGATCATGTCCACGCAGCGGTGGAACTCCGCGCCGACACGGTCCAGCTTGTTCACGAAACAGATGCGCGGTACGGCGTACCGGTCGGCCTGGCGCCACACCGTCTCCGACTGCGGCTCGACGCCGGCGACCCCGTCGAAGACCGCGACCGCGCCGTCGAGCACGCGCAGCGAGCGCTCCACCTCGACGGTGAAGTCGACGTGGCCCGGGGTGTCGATGATGTTGATCGTGTGGCCGTCCCACTGGCAGGTGGTCGCGGCGGAGGTGATGGTGATGCCACGTTCCTGCTCCTGCGGCATCCAGTCCATCGTCGCGGCGCCCTCGTGCACCTCGCCGATCTTGTAGTTGATGCCGGTGTAGAACAGGATCCGCTCGGTCGTGGTGGTCTTGCCCGCGTCGATGTGGGCCATGATCCCGATGTTGCGGACCTTGGCCAGGGCGGCGGCGGTTTCGGTGGCCACGGGGGCGTCTTCCTCGTTCTCTCGTCGTCTGGGGGGCTGGGGCGGCTCGCGCCGCTACCAGCGGTAGTGGGCGAAGGCCTTGTTGGACTCCGCCATCTTGTGGGTGTCCTCGCGCCGCTTGACGCTGGCGCCGAGGCCGTTGCTCGCGTCGAGCAGCTCGTTCATCAGGCGCTCGGTCATCGTCTTCTCGCGCCGCTGGCGGGAGTACATGACCAGCCAGCGCAACGCGAGCGTGCTCGAGCGGCCGGCTCGCACCTCGACCGGCACCTGGTAGGTGGCGCCGCCCACGCGGCGGGGCCGGACCTCGAGGGTGGGCTTGACGTTGTCGAGCGCCCGCTTGAGGGTCACCACGGGGTCGGTTCCCGTCTTGGTCCGGCAGCCCTCGAGCGCGCCGTAGACGATGCGCTCCGCGACGGACTTCTTCCCGTCGAGGAGGACCTTGTTGACCAGGGCGGTGACCAGCGGGGAGTTGTAGACCGGGTCGACGACGACCGGGTGCTTGGGCGCGGGGCCCTTGCGGGGCATCAGCTCTTCTCCTTCTTCGCGCCGTAGCGGCTGCGGGCCTGCTTGCGGTTCTTCACGCCCTGGGTGTCGAGCGACCCACGGATGATCTTGTAACGGACCCCGGGCAGGTCCTTCACCCGACCGCCACGGACGAGCACGATCGAGTGCTCCTGCAGGTTGTGGCCGACCCCGGGGATGTAGGCCGTGACCTCGATCTGGCTGGTCAGGCGCACCCGGGCGACCTTGCGCAGGGCGGAGTTCGGCTTCTTCGGCGTCGTGGTGTACACGCGCGTGCAGACGCCCCGCCGCTGGGGGCTGCCCTTGAGGGCGGGCGTCTTGGTCTTGCCGATCTTGTCCTGGCGGCCCTTGCGGACCAGCTGCTGGATCGTGGGCACTACGTCTCCGGGTCTCTTCGTGATCTTGTCGTGGGCGTCGGTCGGGGCACTCGGTCGTCGTGGGGCCCCACGTCCGACCCCCGAGGTCGGGCGTGTCGGCTGCTCCCCCACGGACTGCGGTCCGTCATGAGAGCGGGACGGCGCTCGTGCGAGCGCGCGCATGAGGCCCGGGGGACCCCAGGCCCGACGCGGAGAGGCTACCCGCGCCGCGCAGGAGGGGTCAAAGCGGGGCGGTAGCGCCGTGGCGCGACCACCCCGCCCTGGTCACCGGCTGTAGGGGTCGTAGTCGAACTCCTCGAGGGTCACGGCCTGGCCGCTGCCGCCGCCGAAGGACGCCGTGTAGTCCACGTCGTCGTAGACGGACAGGGAGTACACCGCGGCCTTGGCCTCCTCGGTGGGCTCCACCCGGATGTCGCGGTAGCGGGGCAGCCCCGTACCGGCCGGGATCAGCTTGCCGATGATGACGTTCTCCTTCAGGCCGAGCAGCGGGTCGGACTTGGCGTGGATGGCCGCGTCCGTGAGGACCCGCGTCGTCTCCTGGAAGGAGGCCGCCGACAGCCACGAGTCGGTGGCCAGCGAGGCCTTCGTGATCCCCATCAGCTCCGGGCGGCCCGCCGCCGGCGCACCGCCCTCGGCGACCACCCGGCGGTTCTCCGCCTCGAAGCTGGCGCGCTCGACGAGCTCGCCGGGCAGCATCTCTGAGTCGCCGGACTCCAGGATGGTCACCCGCTTGAGCATCTGCCGGACGATCACCTCGATGTGCTTGTCGTGGATCGACACGCCCTGGCTGCGGTAGACGTCCTGGACCTGCTCGACCAGATGACGCTGGACCGCGCGCGGGCCGAGGATGCGCAGCACCTGCTTGGGGTCGACAGCGCCGACGATGAGCTGCTGGCCCACCTCGACGTGGTCGCCCTCGCCGACCAGGAGCCGGCCGCGCTTGGAGACCGCGTACGCGACCTCGTCCGACCCGTCGTCCGGGACGACGACGATCTTGCGGGCCTTGTCCGAGTCCTCGATGCGGACCCGGCCGGCCGCCTCGCTGATCGGGGCCACGCCCTTGGGCGTCCGGGCCTCGAACAGCTCGACCACCCGGGGCAGGCCGTGCGTGATGTCCTCGCCGGCCACACCGCCGGTGTGGAAGGTCCGCATGGTGAGCTGGGTTCCCGGCTCGCCGATGGACTGGGCGGCGATGATCCCCACCGCCTCACCCACGTCGACCAGCTTCCCGGTCGCCATCGAACGCCCGTAGCACATGGCGCAGGTCCCCACCCGACTGTCACAGGTCAGGACGCTGCGGACCTTCACCTGCTCCACGCCGTGGGCGACCATCGCGTCGATGAGCGGGATGGACACGTCGGCGCCAGCCACCGCGATGACCTCGCCGTCGATGGTGACGTCCTCGGCGAGGGTGCGCGAGTACGCCGTGCTCTCGACGTCGTCGGCCTTGCGCAGCCCGCCGTCCGCCGTGCGCACCGCGATCGGGAACGTCAGGCCGCGGTCGGTGCCGCAGTCGTCCTCGCGGATGATCACGTCCTGCGAGACGTCGACCAGACGGCGGGTCAGGTAGCCGGAGTCCGCCGTGCGCAGTGCTGTGTCGGCCAGACCCTTGCGCGCGCCGTGGGTCGAGATGAAGTACTCCAGCACCGACAGGCCCTCGCGGAAGTTGGCCTTGATCGGGCGCGGGATGATCTCGCCCTTCGGGTTGGCCACGAGTCCGCGCATGCCCGCGATCTGGCGGACCTGCATCATGTTCCCTCGGGCACCAGAGTGGACCATCATCCAGACCGGGTTGCCGGTCGGGAAGTTGGCCTCCATCTCGCGCGCGACCTCGTTGGTCGCCTGGGTCCAGATCTCGATCAGCTCCTGGCGACGCTCGTCGTCGGTGATCAGACCGGTCTCGTACTGGCTCTGGACCTTCTCCGCCTTGGCCTCGTAGGAGTTGAGGATCTCGGTCTTGCGCGGCGGGGTGACCACGTCCTCGATCCCGATCGTGACGCCCGCCCGAGTCGCCCAGTGGAAGCCGGCCGCCTTGAGGGCGTCGAGGGTGGCCGCGACCTGGACCTTGGGGTAGCGCTCGGCGAGGTCGTTGACGATCGCCGACAGCTGCTTCTTGCCGACCTCCTCGTCGACGTAGGCGTAGTCGACCGGCAGGGCCTCGTTGAACAGGGCCCGACCGAGGGTGGTGGTGATGAGGAACGGGTCGCCCTCCACCCAGCCCTCCGGCATGGTCGTCCCCGGCGGGGGGACGACGTCGCGAAGGCGAAGCTGGACGCGCGCGCGCAGGTCGAGCTCGCGGTTGTCGTAGGCCATGATCGCCTCGGAGACGCTGGCGAAGGACCGACCCTCCCCGACGGCGCCGTCGAGCTGGGTCGTGAGGTAGTACAGGCCCAGCACCATGTCCTGCGTCGGCGCCGTGATCGGGCGCCCGTGCGCGGGCGAGAGGATGTTGTTCGAGGACAGCATCAGGATGCGTGCCTCGGCCTGGGCCTCGGCCGACAACGGCAGGTGCACCGCCATCTGGTCGCCGTCGAAGTCGGCGTTGAACGCCGTGCAGACCAGCGGGTGGATCTGGATCGCCTTGCCCTCGACAAGCTGCGGCTCGAAGGCCTGGATGCCCAGCCGGTGCAGCGTCGGGGCGCGGTTGAGTAGCACCGGGTGCTCGGAGATGACCTCCTCGAGGACGTCCCAGACGACCGGCCGGGCCCGCTCGACCATCCGCTTGGCGGACTTGATGTTCTGGGCGTGGTTGAGGTCGACCAGCCGCTTCATCACGAAGGGCTTGAACAGCTCCAGCGCCATCTGCTTGGGCAGTCCGCACTGGTGCAGCTTGAGCTGGGGGCCGACGACGATCACCGACCGCCCGGAGTAGTCCACCCGCTTGCCGAGCAGGTTCTGCCGGAATCGACCCTGCTTGCCCTTGAGCATGTCGGACAGCGACTTCAGCGGCCGGTTGCCCGGGCCGGTGACGGGGCGCCCGCGGCGGCCGTTGTCGAACAGCGCGTCGACCGCCTCCTGGAGCATGCGCTTCTCGTTGTTGACGATGATCTCGGGCGCGCCGAGGTCGAGGAGCCGCTTGAGCCGGTTGTTGCGGTTGATCACCCGGCGGTAGAGGTCGTTGAGGTCGCTGGTGGCGAAGCGACCGCCGTCGAGCTGCACCATCGGACGCAGGTCCGGCGGGATGACGGGGACGCAGTCCAGGACCATCCCCATCGGGCTGTTGGTCGTGTTGAGGAACGCCGACACGACCTTGAGCCGCTTGAGAGCGCGCGTCTTGCGCTGGCCCTTGCCGGTCCGGATCACCTCGCGCAGCTTCTCCGCCTCGCCCTCGAGGTCGAAGGTCTCCAGCCGCTTCTGGATCGCCGCGGCGCCCATACCGCCGGAGAAGTACATCCCGAACCGGTCCCGCATCTCGCGGTAGAGCAGCTCGTCGCCCTCGAGGTCTTGCACCTTGAGGTTCTTGAACCGGTCCCACACCTCTTCGAGGCGGGCGATCTCGGCGTCGGCCCGGCGGCGGATCTGCGCCATCTCGCGCTCGGCACCTTCACGGACCTTGCGGCGTACGTCGCCCTTGGCGCCTTCACCCTCGAGCTCGGCGAGGTCGGCCTCGAGCTTCTTGCTCCGGGTGTCGACGTCGGCATCACGCCGGTTGGCCACCTGCTGCTTCTCGACGGAGATCTTGGCCTCGAGCGAGGGCAGGTCGCGGTGGCGGGCCTCTTCGTCGACCTGGGTGATCATGTACGCCGCGAAGTAGATGACCTTCTCCAGGTCCTTCGGCGCGAGGTCGAGCAGGTAGCCGAGCCGGCTCGGCACGCCCTTGAAGTACCAGATATGGGTCACCGGCGCGGCCAGCTCGATGTGGCCCATCCGCTCGCGACGCACCTTGGCCCGGGTCACCTCGACCCCGCAGCGCTCGCAGATGATGCCCTTGAACCGCACCCGCTTGTACTTGCCGCAGTAGCACTCCCAGTCCCGGGTGGGACCGAAGATCTTCTCGCAGAAGAGGCCGTCCTTCTCCGGCTTCAAGGTGCGGTAGTTGATCGTCTCGGGCTTCTTGACCTCGCCGTGCGACCACTGGCGGATGTCGTCAGCGGTGGCCAGGCCGATGCGCAGCTCGTCGAAGAAGTTGACGTCGAGCACGGAGTTCCTTCTCTCGGATTCCTTGGTGCACTGTGCTACTGGGGGGTGGCCGACGGGCGGCCGGTGACAGCAGGGCTGCCGGTGGGTCAGACCTCTTCGACGCTGTTCGGCTCACGGCGTGACAAGTCGATGCCGAGCTCCTCGGCGGCGCGGAACACGTCCTCGTCGGTGTCGCGCATCTCGATCGCCAGACCGTCGCTGGAGAGCACCTCGACGTTGAGGCACAGCGACTGCATCTCCTTGATCAAGACCTTGAACGACTCCGGGATCCCGGGCTCGGGGATGTTCTCGCCCTTGACGATGGCCTCGTAGACCTTCACCCGGCCCAGCACGTCGTCGGACTTGATGGTGAGCAGCTCCTGCAGGGCGTAGGAGGCGCCGTAGGCCTCCAGAGCCCAGACCTCCATCTCGCCGAAGCGCTGGCCGCCGAACTGGGCCTTCCCGCCCAGGGGCTGCTGCGTGATCATCGAGTACGGGCCGGTCGACCGCGCGTGGATCTTGTCATCGACCAGGTGCAGCAGCTTGAGGATGTAGATGTAGCCGACCGAGATCGGGTCCTTGAACGGCTCACCTGAGCGCCCGTCGAACAGCCGCGCCTTGCCCGAGGAGCCGATCAGCTGCTGGCCGTCGGCGTTGGGCAGGGTGGAGCCGAGGAGCCCGGTGATCTCGTCCTCGCGCGCACCGTGGAACACCGGGGTCGCCACGTTGGTGCCCGGCGCGCCCACGCTCGCCCCGATGCGCTCCAGGCTTCGCTTCCACTCCTCGTCGGAGCCGTCGACCTGCCACCCGGTCTTGGCCACCCAGCCCAGGTGGGTCTCCAGGACCTGCCCGACGTTCATCCGGCCCGGGACGCCCAGCGGGTTGAGCACGATGTCGACCGGTGTGCCGTCCTCGAGGAACGGCATGTCCTCGACCGGGAGGATCTTGGCGATGACGCCCTTGTTCCCGTGTCGCCCGGCGAGCTTGTCGCCGTCGGTGATCTTGCGCTTCTGCGCGACGTAGACCCGGACCAGCTGGTTGACGCCGGGGGGCAGCTCGTCGCCCTCCTCGCGGTCGAAGACGCGGACCCCGATGATCTTGCCGGACTCCCCGTGCGGCACCTTGAGCGAGGTGTCGCGCACCTCGCGCGCCTTCTCGCCGAAGATGGCCCGCAGCAGGCGCTCCTCCGGGGTGAGCTCGGTCTCGCCCTTGGGCGTCACCTTGCCGACCAGGATGTCGCCGGGGACGACGTCGGCGCCGATGCGGATGATGCCGCGCTCGTCCAGGTCGGCGAGGATCTCCTCGGAGACGTTCGGGATGTCCCGCGTGATCTCCTCCGGTCCGAGCTTGGTGTCACGCGCGTCGACCTCGTGCTCCTCGATGTGGATCGAGGACAAGACGTCGTCCTGCACGAGGCGCTGCGACAAGATGATCGCGTCCTCGTAGTTGTGACCCTCCCAGGGCATGAACGCGACGAGCAGGTTCTTGCCGAGCGCCATCTCGCCGTTCTGGGTGCACGGGCCGTCGGCGATCACCTCGCCGACCTCGACCCGGTCGCCCTCGACGACGATGACCTTCTGGTTGAACGAGGTCCCCTGGTTGGAGCGGACGAACTTCGCGATCCGGTACGTCGTGTGGGTGGCGTCGTCGTTGGCGACCGTGACGTGGTCGGCCGAGACCTCCTCCACGACACCTGCCTTGGCGGCGACCACGACGTCGCCGGCGTCGACGGCGGCACGAAACTCCATGCCCGTGCCGACGAGCGGCGCCTCGGCGCGCAGGAGCGGCACCGCCTGGCGCTGCATGTTCGAGCCCATCAGCGCCCGGTTGGCGTCGTCGTGCTCGAGGAAGGGGATCATCGCGGTCGCGACCGAGACCATCTGCCGCGGGGAGACGTCCATGTAGTCGACGTCGGAGGGCTGGACGTAGTCGACCTCGCCGTTGCGGCGCCGGACCAGGACACGGGCCTCAGCGAAGGTCCCGTCCTCGGTGAGCGGCGCGTTCGCCTGCGCGATGACGTGCAGGTCCTCCTCGTCGGCGGTGAGGTAGGTGACCGCGTCGCTGACCCGGCCGTTCTCGACCCGCCGGTAGGGCGTCTCGACGAACCCGAAGGCGTTGACCCGCCCGTAGGTCGCGAGGGAGCCGATGAGCCCGATGTTGGGACCCTCCGGCGTCTCGATCGGGCACATCCGGCCGTAGTGGGACGGGTGCACGTCGCGCACCTCGAAGCCCGCCCGCTCCCGCGACAGGCCACCGGGACCGAGCGCGGACAGCCGGCGCTTGTGGGTCAGGCCGGCCAGCGGATTGGTCTGGTCCATGAACTGCGAGAGCTGGCTGGTGCCGAAGAACTCCTTGATGGAGGCCACCACCGGCCGGATGTTGATCAGGGTCTGCGGTGTGATCGCCTCGACGTCCTGGGTGGTCATCCGCTCGCGGACCACGCGCTCCATGCGGGCCAGGCCGGTGCGGACCTGGTTCTGGATGAGCTCGCCGACCGTTCGCAGGCGCCGGTTGCCGAAGTGGTCGATGTCGTCGGTCTCGGTGCGGACCTCACCGCTCGCCAGGGTGATGACGCCCTCGCCCGCGTGCAGCGAGACGAGGTAACGGATCGCCGCGGCGATGTCGTCGAGGGTGAGGACGCCCTGGGAGAGGGGCAGGTCGAGGCCCAGCTTCTTGTTCACCTTGTAGCGCCCGACCTTGGCCAGGTCGTAGCGCTTGGGGTTGAAGTAGAGGTTGTCGAGCAGCGTCTGCGCGGCCTCCTTGGTCGGGGGCTCACCCGGGCGCAGCTTGCGGTAGATGTCGAGCAGCGCGTCGTCCTGGCCGGTCGTGTGGTCCTTCTCCAGGGTCAGCCGCATCGACTCGAAGTCGCCGAACTCGGCGAGGATCTTCTCGTTGTCCCACCCCAGCGCCTTGAGCAGCACGGTGACCGACTGCTTGCGCTTGCGGTCCAGCCGGACACCGACCATGTCCTTCTTGTCGATCTCGAACTCCAGCCAGGCACCCCGCGACGGGATGATCTTGGCCTCGAAGACGTCCTTGTCCGAGGTCTTGTCGGCGGTCCGGCTGAAGTAGACGCCCGGGCTGCGGACCAGCTGGGACACCACGACCCGCTCGGTGCCGTTGATGATGAAGGTGCCCTTGTCGGTCATGAGCGGGAAGTCGCCCATGAAGACCGTCTGGCTCTTGATCTCACCGGTCTCGTTGTTCATGAACTCGGCCGTGACGAACAGCGGCGCGGCGTAGGTGAAGTCGCGCTCCTTGCACTCCTCGATGGAGTTCTTGGCCGGCTCGAAGCGGTGGTCGCGGAAGGTCAGCGACATCGAGCCCGAGAAGTCCTCGATGGGGCTGATCTCCTCGAAGATCTCCTCGAGGCCGGACCGGTCAGGGACCGACAGCCCCGAGGCCTTGGCCGCCTCGACCCGAGCCTTCCAGGCGTCGTTGCCGAGCAGCCAGTCGAAGGAGTCGGTCTGCAGTGCCAGGAGGTTCGGGACCTCCAGCGGTTCGCGGATCTTGGCGAAGGAGACCCGGCCGGAGCCGGAAGTGGTGGAGCGGGGATTCGCGGAGGCAGTGCGCGAGGGGGCCAAGAGGCGTCCTTCCGAAGACTCGCAGGCGGTTCAGGCGCATGCCGGACGGCCCGGGGCGACGTCATGCGGGAACGGCGTCACGGGGCGGAGGAGGGCAGCGCAAAGAGGCAGCATACCCGAGGGGGCACGCCGCTGTCGAACGGGGTCCGTGGAGCCGTGAACCACCGCCGTGCGAGCCGTGCTGAGCCGGCGCGGGTACGCCAGAAGCGTCCGTACGTCGGCTCGGGCGGAAGCGTGACAGGCCGGGCGGGTCGGG
>Ga0335071_10007098_pt1 | contig 11555 bp, 11 predicted proteins | sample Lox_Sample_15_FD_206724 | JGI IMG/M metagenome (GOLD analysis project Ga0335071, IMG submission 206724) | Soil microbial communities from Loxahatchee National Wildlife Refuge, Florida, United States - Lox_Sample_1.5 | ecosystem: Environmental > Terrestrial > Soil > Wetlands | place: USA...
CTGAGAAGGGCTACGGCTTCATCGCCCAGGACGGCGGCGGACCCGACGTGTTCGTCCACTACTCCGCCATCGCATCCGACGGCTACCGCAGCCTCGACGAGGGGCAGCGCGTCGAGTTCGAGGTGACGCAGGGCCAGAAGGGCCCGCAGGCGGACGCCGTCCGCGCGATCTGACGAAGCCGCACGACGAGGCCCCGGTGCTCCGGCACCGGGGCCTCGTCGCGTCTCGGGCCGGCCAGCTCAGGCGCTCGCCAGCCACGACATGGGTGAGATCACGATCATGGGGTGGCGGGCAGGGTCCAGACGGCGCAGGATCGCCACCATCGCCGACTGGTAGACCGAGACGCAGCCGGCCGTGGCCCCCGAGCCGTTGACGTGCAGGAAGATCGCGCCCCCGCGCACCCGGTTGGCCCGGTGGCCCGGGGAGGGCAGGTTGAAGCCGATCACCGCCGCGTAGCGGTACTGCACGCTGAAGTGCGCGATGTGCTCGGCCTGGGAGGCTCGGAAGCCGTGGACGCCGTTGAAGCGGTAGGTGTTGAACGTCCACGGGTACTTCGGGTCCAGCGCCCAGTAGTCGTTGCCGTCCGAGTGGATGTACGGCAGAGCCGTCCCCGGGTTCGGGTCCAGCCCGAACGCCTTGGGCAGCGCGTACGTCCCGGCCGGGGTGGTCCCGGTGTCCTTGCGCCGCTTCGTGCCGGGCACGAGCCCGGCCCACCCGTAGCGGGACCGGTACGGCCCCAGCACCAGGCACCAGCCGGTGCCGGGGGTGCCGCTTCGCTTCTCGAAGACCTGCACCGTCCCCGCGGTGGAGCCCCACCCCGCGGCCGTGGCGACGACCACCTGGGTGGAGTCCCCGAGGTGGGTCAGCCGGGTGGGCAGGGTCTGGTCGCAGGCGGGGGGGCTCGCGGCGGCCAGCGCGGTCGGCGCGCCGAGCAGGCCGGCAGCCAGCACCGAGCAGGCCGCGAGGCCGATGGCACGGCGAGCTGTGATCGCGGTCACGGGTCCTCCCGGTGGCGACGTCTCGACTCGATCCTGCATCGGGCTCGGTCTGGGTGTCGTCATCGCCGCGCGGGGGCTGTAGGCGCCCTGTGCAGTTGGTCACGAAGGACCTTCGGCGGTGGCCTTGGACGCCTCGGGAGGGCACCCTGTCACTAGGCGCGCGGCGACGAGGGCCCGCCGCCTCATCGAGGGAGATGCCATGACAGTGACGGGGCTCGAGGACGCGCCCACCGCCAACACCGCGCTGCGCACCTGGGTCGGCCAGGTCGCCGCCCTGACGGAGCCGGACCGGGTCGTCTGGTGCGACGGGTCCGCGGAGGAGTGGGACCGGCTCACGCGTGAGCTCGTCGCCTCCGGCACGTTCATCCCGCTGAACCCGGCGAAGCACCCGAACTCCTTCCTGGCCCGCTCCAACCCCAGCGATGTCGCCCGCGTCGAGGACCGCACGTTCATCTGCTCCCTCGAGGAGGAGGACGCCGGCCCGACGAACAACTGGCGCGACCCCGCCGAGATGCGCGAGACGCTCCACGGCCTCTTCCGCGGCTCGATGCGCGGCCGGACGATGTACGTCGTCCCCTTCTCCATGGGTCCCCTCGGCTCACCCATCAGCCAGCTCGGCGTGGAGATCACCGACAGCCCGTACGTCGTCGTGAGCATGCGGATCATGACTCGCATGGGCAAGGCCGCCCTCGACCTGATCGACGAGCAGGGCAGCTTCGTCCCGGCGGTGCACTCGGTCGGCAAGCCGCTGCACCAGGGGGAGGCCGACGTCGCGTGGCCGTGCAACGAGACCAAGTACATCGTGCACTTCCCCGAGACCCGCGAGATCTGGTCCTACGGCTCGGGCTACGGCGGCAATGCGCTGCTCGGCAAGAAGTGCTTCGCCCTGCGTATCGCCTCCGTCATGGCGCGCGACGAGGGCTGGCTCGCCGAGCACATGCTGATCCTCAAGCTCACCTCACCCACCGGTGATGTCCGACACGTGGCCGCCGCCTTCCCCTCTCAGTGCGGCAAGACCAACCTCGCGATGCTCGAACCGACGCTGCCCGGCTGGACCGTCGAGACCGTCGGCGATGACATCGCCTGGATGCGCTACGCCGAGGACGGGCGCCTGCACGCCATCAACCCGGAGGCGGGCTTCTTCGGGGTCGCCCCCGGCACCAGCCTGAAGACCAACGCGAACGCGATCAACACCCTCACCGGGAACGTCATCTACACCAACGTCGCCCTCACCGACGACGGCGACGTGTGGTGGGAGGGGTTGACCGAGCAGCCGCCGGCGCACCTCATCGACTGGAAGGGCGCGGACTGGACGCCGGAGTCGGGGACCGTCGCGGCGCACCCGAACGCCCGGTTCACCGCTCCCGCGTCGCAGTGCCCGTCCATCGCGGACAACTGGGAGGACCCCGCTGGCGTCCCGATCGACGCGATCCTCTTCGGCGGGCGCCGGGCGACCAACGTCCCGCTCGTCGTCGAGTCCTTCGACTGGGAGCACGGGGTGTTCCTGGGCGCCACCGTCTCCTCGGAGACCACTGCGGCCGCCGACGGCGCGGTGGGCGAGCTGCGTCGCGACCCGTTCGCGATGCTGCCCTTCTGCGGGTACAACATGGCCGACTACTGGGCGCACTGGCTGGCGGTGGGTCGCGAGACCTCGGCTGAGAAGCTGCCGCGCATCTACCAGGTGAACTGGTTCCGCAAGGGCGCGGACGGGCACTACCTGTGGCCCGGATTCGGCGAGAACAGCCGGGTCCTCGACTGGGTGGTGCGCCGGACCTCGGGTCATGCGGCCGCCGTCGACACCCCGATCGGCCGGATGCCCGCGGCCGGCGAGCTCCACCTGGAGGGACTGGACATCCCGCCGGCGGACGTCGAGGCGCTCTTCGAGATCGACCGTGAGCACTGGCTCACCGAGGCCGGGCTCACCGAGGAGTACTTCCAGCGCTTCGGTGACCACCTGCCCGCCGAGCTCAGCGAGCAGCTCGACCAGTTGCGGAAGCGCCTCAGCGCCTGAACTCCCCGGCGAGGAACGCCTCCACGAGCGCCTCGGCGTGCCCGCGGGAGGCCTCGGCGCGCTCGTCCGCCTCGGCGAGCAGGCGCTCCCGGTCGAGTCCCCAGCGCGAGATGGTGGCGTGCCCGCCGACCGCCCAGCGGTGCAGGATCTGCGGGGTCACCTCAGGGTGGAACTGCACCGCGAAGGCCGAGCCGAGGGCGAAGGCCTGCGGCCCCACGGGGGAGCGCGCCAGCTCCACCGCGCCCGGCGGCACGCTGAAGACGTCGCTGTGCCATTGGACGTACGGCCCCTCGGGCAGCGCCGGGTCGTCGGAGTCGACCGTGTACCAGCCCACCTCCCCGCCCCCGGGGTCGTGGCGCACGTCACCCCCGAACGCGCGGGCCAGCACCTGCGCGCCGAAGCAGATCCCGAGCACCGGGACCTCCTGGGCGGCCGCCTGGCGCAGGAAGCGGATCTCGCGCTCGACCGCGGGCCGCACCTCGGGGTCGTACACGTGCCACTCCGAGCCCAGGACCAGCACCACGTCCGGAGTGCCCGCGGGCAGGTCCTCGGTCATCAGGTCCCCGCGCCACACCTCACGGAAGGTCGCGCCGCGGTCGGCGAGCGCGTCGCCGACGTACCCGCGTTCGGGGTCCTCCCGGTTTCCGATCACCAGCACGTCCACGCCCGGAGCCTAGACGGACGGATGCTTGCTGAGCCTCCCGCCGACGCGAGAGCCTCGGAGCGATGGACGGCACCGCATCCTCGGAGCTGGCGGGCCACCTCCTGGTGGCGACGCCACTGCTCGACGACCCGCACTTCCGGCGCACCGTCGTGCTGCTCCTCGAGCACGGCGAGGACGGGGCGGTCGGCGTCGTCCTCAACCGGCCCACCGAGGTCCCGCTCGCCGAGGTCCTCGGCCCCTGGGACGGCTTCGTCGGTTCTCCCGTGCTCTGGTACGGCGGGCCGGTCGCCGTCGACTCCGCGCTCGCGCTGGCCTGCCCCGAGCCCGGTGTCAGCGAGCCGACCGGCTTTCGTCCGGTGAGCGCGCGCGGCCTCGGGCTCGTCGACCTCGACCAGGACCCGGCCCTGGTCCGAGCCGAGCTCGCGGCGGTGCGGGTCTACGCGGGCTACTCCGGGTGGGGGGCGGGACAGCTCGAGGACGAGGTGGCCGAGGGCTCGTGGTACGTCGTCGACGCCCTGCCGGGGGACGCGTTCACCGACGACCCCGACCAGCTGTGGCGCCTGGTCCTGCGCCGTCAGGGCGGGGACCTGGCCCTCATGGCCACCTTCCCCGACGACCCCGAGATGAACTGAGTGCGAAGCCGGCGCCGCGCCTACACTCCAGGCATGTCCGAGACGCGCACGCCGCTGGCTTCGACCGAGGGCCCGGCGGCCGAGCCGGTGGGTGGCGGCGCCGGGACCATCCTCGAGGAGGATCGCCGGCTCGTCCCGACCGACGAGGGGGACCACGACCGGTTCGCTCACTACGCGCCCAGGGACAAGATCGTCGAGGCGATGGTGACGGGAACGCCGATCGTCGCGCTCTGCGGCAAGGTGTGGGTGCCGAGCCGGGACCCCAACCGCTATCCCGTCTGCCCCACCTGCAAGGAGATCTTCGAGTCGCTCCCGCCGGGCGACGAAGGGTCCGGCGAGGAGTGAGCGCCGCGGCCCAGGGCGTCCTCGGGCCGCGGCGAAGGGGCCTCACCCTCGGCATCGCCGGCGTCGTGACGGCGGTCGCCTTCGAGGCGATGGCCGTGGCCACAGCGATGCCGGTGGCGGTGAGCGACCTGGGCGGGCTGGGGGCCTACGGCTGGGCCTTCTCCGGCTTCCTCGTCGCCTCGCTGTTCGCCACCGTCGTCGCCGGAGAGACATGCGACTCCCGCGGCCCGCGGATCCCGCTCGTCGGCGGGATGGCGGTCTTCACCGTGGGCCTCGTGGTCGCCGGCACCGCGGTGAGCATGCCCGGATTCGTGCTGGGCCGCATGCTGCAGGGGCTGGGCGCCGGCGGGGTCGTCGTGGCGGTGTACGTCGTCGTCGGGTCCGCCTATCCCGAGGACGTACGGCCACGGATGTTCAGCGTCCTTTCCGCCGCCTGGATCCTGCCCGCCCTCGTGGGCCCCTCCATCGCCGGCGTGCTGACCGAGCATCTGTCGTGGCGGCTGGTGTTCCTGCTGGTGCCCTTCCTCGGCGTCCCGGCGACCCTGCTCATCCTGCCGCGGCTGGCCCACCTGGAGCCGCCCGGGCGGGGCCGGCGCCGGGCCGGACGTACCAGGCTCGCGCTCGCGGTCGCGGCGGGCGCCGCGGCGCTCCAGGTGGCCGGGACCCGGGTCGACGCCTGGTCGGTGCCGCTGCTGGTCACCGGGGTCGCTCTGCTGCTGCTCGCCCTGCCCCGGCTGCTGCCGGGAGGGGCCCTTCGCCTTCGGCGCGGCCTGCCGACGACCGTGCTCATGCGTGGGGGGCTGTCCGGTCCGTTCTTCGGCGCCGGCACGTTCGTGCCGCTCCTGCTGGTCACCCAGCGCGGGCTGACCCCGACGGTGGCCGGGGTGACCCTCACCGTCGGGTCGCTCGGCTGGTCGACCGGTGCCTGGATCCAGGGCCGGCCCACCATGCTGCTGCCGCGCGAGGCGCTGGTCCGTTCCGGAGCCATCCTGCTGGTCGCGGGCATCCTCGCGGTGGCGACCACGCTCCGGGGCGGCGTCCCGGTCCTCGTGGCCAGCGTGGGCTGGGTGCTCGCCGGCCTCGGCATGGGCTTGGGCATGGCCTCGGTCTCGGTGGCGTCGCTGCGGCTGGCCGCGCCGGGCGACCGCGGCTTCGTCTCGGCGGGGATGCAGCTCTGCGACACCCTCGCCGCCACGCTGACCATCGCGCTCGGCTCCGCGATCTACGCGGTTGGTCGCGACTCGTACCCGACCACTACCTTCGCGCTGATCCTGTGCTCGATGGCCGTCCTGGCCGCGGTGACGGCGCTGGTCGCGGGCCGGATGCGGCCACCGACCGCCGTGGTCGCCGAGGAGCCGTTGGTGCGCGCTCGCTATCGTCTGCGCCCGTGACGACGCCGGGGAACCGCCGCCGCGCCCTCGCGGCGTGCCTGGTGGCAGTGGTGGTCGGCGCGGTCGCGCTGGCCGGGTGCGAGGCGCCCAGCGGCGCCATTGCCGGCAGCGCGGAGGCCGACCAGACGCAGGGGCAGTCCGAGTTGCCCTCCTCGAGCGCGCCGGGCGTGTCGTCCGCGCTGTCGTGCTCCCCGGACAGCCTCACGACCAAGGTGGAGCACGAGCTCACCTTCGCGACGTCGACCCCGGCCGAGCCGCCGTACTTCGAGGACAACAACCCAGGAAACGGCAAGGGCTTCGAGTCGGCGCTCGCGTACGCCCTCGCGCACCAGCTCGGCTTCCATGACACCGACGTCGTGTGGGACACCGTGGCCGCCTCCGACCTGACGTCCAGCGCGTCGCAGCCGTTCGACATCGGCATCGGCCAGCTGCCCATCACGGTGGCCGCGGCGCGCAGCGTCGACTTCAGCCACGCCTACTACCTCGTCAACCAGAGCGTGCTGGCGCGAACCGGCGGTCCTGCCGCGGCGGTCCGCACCACGGCCGGGCTGCGCACGCTGCGGCTCGGCGCTCGCGCCGCCTCCGCCGGGATGGCCACCATCCGCCGTGACGTGCGCCCCAGCCGCGCGCCACGTGCCTACCCGAGTGTCGCGGCCGCCGAGCGGGCGCTTCAGGCCGGGCGGGTGGACGCGGTCGTCGTCGATCTCCCGACCGCCTTCGCCCTGGCGAGCGCAGGGTCCGGCCTGGTCGTGACCGGGTCGTTCCCGACACCCGAGACCGGCACCCAGTGGGGCATGACGCTCGAGCGCGACAGCCCGATCCTGGCCTGCGTGGACCAGGCCCTCGACGCCCTCGCCACCTCCGGGCGCCTCGCGGCGATCACCCAGCGCTGGCTCGGCCGCGGCGCCGGGCTCGCCGCCTTCTCCTGACCCGGCACCGAACCCGACGGAACCTGATCGGTCCCGGCTGCGTCAACGAGGGAAGAGGGCGTCCTGACCCACGGGGGAGGGCGCCCTCGACCACGATGTGACATGTGGCGGTTATCGTGTCCGGTCGTGAATCCGAATCGACGTGCGCTTCGTGTCCCTCTCGGCCTGCTTGCCGTGGCCTGTCTCGGCCTGGCGGGCTGCTCCACCGCCAGCAGCGCGGGGTCGTCGGGTGCGACCTCCCAGGGGACATCCGCGGCAGCCTCGACCGGCTCGTCCGGGTCCACGCCCGCCACGTCCACGTCGGCGGCCGGGTCGGCGTCGTCGTCCTGCAGCCCTGACACCTTGAAGACCAGGACCAGCGGTGTGCTGACCGTCGGCACCGACAAGCCGGCCTACCCCCCGTACTTCGAGAACAACAACCCGGCCAACGGCAAGGGCTTCGAGTCGGCCGTCGCCTACGCGGTGGCCAAGCAGCTCGGCTACGCCACGAACCAGGTCAAGTGGGTCGTCGTTCCCTTCAACAGCTCCTACCAGCCCGGGCCGAAGCGCTTCGACTTCGACATCAACGAGATCTCGATCACCCCGCAGCGGGCCAAGGTCGTGGACTTCAGCGACGGCTACTACAACGTCAACCAGGCGGTCATCGCGCTCAAGGGCGGCAAGGCCGACGGCGTCACGACGATCGAGGGGCTGAAGAAGCTCAAGTTCGGCGTCCAGGTCGGCACGACCAGCCTGCAGACGATCCAAGACATCGTGAAGCCCACGCAGCAGCCCAGTGTCTTCAACGACACCGACGCCGCGACCAAGGCGCTGAAGAACGGGCAGGTCGACGCGATCGTCGTGGACCTGCCCACCGCCTTCTACATCACCGGTGCCGAGCTGGACAACGGGATCATCGTCGGCCAGTTCCCGGCGCCGGCCAAGGGCGAGCAGTTCGGCCTCCTCATGCAGAAGGGCAGCCCGATCCTCACCTGTGTGAACCAGGCCGTCGCGGCGATCAAGTCGAGCGGTGAGCTGCAGCAGATCACCGACAAGTGGCTCGGCGCCGGGGCCGGGGTCGTCACCTTCTCGTGACCCCGGCCGCGGCCGACCTGCCGTACGTCGACCCGGAGCGCCAGGACCACCTGCGGCGGCGGGCTCGACGCGACGCCGGGATCGCGTCGCTGTCCACCGTGGTGGCGCTGGCGCTCATCGTCTGGGGTGTCACCTCCGCCCCCGGCTGGCCCGCCGTGAAGGAGCAGTTCTTCTCGCCCTCGGAGTTCAAGGCGTCCTTCCCCAGCGTGCTGCGCGGCTTCTTGCTCAACGTGAAGCTTTTCTGCGTCGCGGAGGTGCTCATCCTCGTCGTGGCCCTCGGCATCGCCCTGCTGCGCGGGCTCCGGGCGCCGGTGTTCCTGCCGTTCCGGCTGCTCGCAGCCCTGTTCGTGGACGTCTTCCGAGGGGTGCCCACCCTGCTGCTGGTGTTCCTCTTCGGGTTCGGCATCCCGGCGCTGCAGATCCAGGGCCTCACCTCCTCGGTGACCGTCTGGGGAACCGTCGCGCTCGTCGTCTCCTACAGCGCCTACGTCTCCGAGGTCTACCGAGCCGGGATCGAGTCGGTGCACCCGAGCCAGCGCGCGGCGGCCCGCTCGCTCGGCCTCAGCTCGTTCCAGACGATGCGTCACGTGGTCCTCCCCCAGGCGGTCCGCCGGGTGCTGCCGCCGCTGCTCAACGACTTCGTCTCGCTGCAGAAGGACACTGCTCTCGTCGCGGTGCTGGGGCCGATCGAGGCGCTGCGGGCCGCCCAGATCTATGAGAGCTCCGACTTCAACTCCACCCCCCTCGTCGCCGCCGCTCTTCTGTTCATCGCGATCACGATCCCGCTGGCCCGGGTCACCGACCGGCTGCTCGCGCGGGAGCGGGAGCGCCAGACCATCGGGGTGCGATGAGCGAGCCGCTGCTGCACGTCGACTCCGTGCACAAGGCGTTCGGCACGACGGCCGTCCTGCGCGGGGTCTCCCTCGACGTCGAGCGCGGGGGCGTCGTCTGCCTCATCGGTGCCTCCGGCTCCGGGAAGTCGACCCTCCTACGCTGCATCAACGGCCTGGAGCCGGTGGACGCGGGCAGCATCCGGGTCGACGACATCGACGTGACGGACTACGACGTCGACCTCGACGCGGTCCGCCGGCGGGTCGGGATCGTGTTCCAGGCGTACAACCTCTTCCCACACCTGTCCGTTCTGGAGAACGTCTGCCTGGCCCCGCGCAAGGTGGCCCGGCGCCCCTCGAAGCAGGTGCAGGCTCAGGCGAGGGAGTTGCTGTCCCGGTTCGGGCTGGCCGACAAGGCCGACGACTACCCGGACCGGCTCTCCGGCGGCCAGCAGCAGCGCGTCGCGATCGTGCGGGCCCTCGCCATGGAGCCCGACCTGCTGCTGCTCGACGAGGTGACCTCCGCGCTCGACCCGGAGCTGGTCGGTGAGGTGCTGGAGGTCATCCGGGACCTGGCCCGCTCGGGGATGACGATGGTGCTTGCCACCCACGAGATGGGCTTCGCCCGCGAGGTGGCGAGCGAGGTCGTCTTCCTCGACGGCGGGGTCGTGTGCGAGCAGGGCCCTCCGGCGCAGTTCTTCGCCGCGCCGGCGCAGCCACGTACCCAGGCGTTCCTGCGCAGAGTGAGTGAGTTCGGTCACCTCTGACGCTCGGCCTGAGAGACTCTCAGGCTTCGATGTGGCTGTCCTTGGGTAGGGCGGTCACAGTGGAAGGTGGCCGGACAGGTCGCCCGGCCGGCACTGGAGGAGATGAAGTGACTTCGCTGAAGAGCGCGCTGGCGGTCGGCATCGCCGCGGTTCTCGTCGGGGTCGGCCTCTCCTCCCTCAGCGCTCCCGCGCAGGCGCAGGCGCAGCCCCGCCGGATCGTCAGCGGCTGGTTGCCCTACTGGGGCACGGCCGATGCCGTGGCGAGCATGCAGGCCAACGCGGACCTGATGAGCGACGTCGGCGGGTTCTGGCACTCCGCCCTCAGCAGCACCGTCATCTCCGACCGCGTGCCCGATGCCCAGCGGGCGGCCATCGTGGCCCAGGCGCACGCCGCGCACCTGCGGGTCTACGCCACGGTCGCCGATGGCACCCCCAAGGGCAAGATGGCCTCGATCCTGCGCTCGAGCACGCTTCGGGCCAACCAGGTCCACGCCCTCGTCGCTCTCGCCGAGCGCGGCGACTACGACGGCATCGACCTGGACTACGAGAGCTTCGCCTTCCACGACGGCCGCTCGACCTGGGCGACTACGCGCCCTGCCTGGGTGCAGTTCGTCCGCCAGCTCTCTCTCGCGTTGCATCGAGCCGGCCGCACCCTCGCGGTCACCACCCCGCCCATCTACGACAGCGCCCGTAGCGACACCAGCGGGTTCTGGGTCTATGACTGGCACGACATCGCGCCCTACGTCGACCGGCTGCGCATCATGGCCTACGACTACTCGGTCTCCTCGCCCGGACCGATCGCCCCGATCTCGTGGGTGCGCCAGATCGTGGCCTACGCCGTGACCCAGGTCCCCGCCGGCCGCATCCAGCTGGGTGTCCCGGCGTACGGCCGCAACTGGGTGGTCTCCTCGACGGCCGGGTGCCCGACGGACAACATGCCGTTCACAACGGCGCCGACCACGCGCCAGGCAGAGGCGCTGGCGACCCAGTACGGCGCCACGAAGCACTGGGACGCCTCGACCGCCGAGCGCTCGTTCACTTACCGCAAGGTCTATGCCGGTCACGCCGCGGACGGCAGCGCCGCCGCGTGCACGGTCACCCGCAAGGTCGTCTACGACGACGCCCACGCGGTCCTCGACCGGACCGAGCTCGTCGCGCGCTACCACCTCGCCGGCGTGGCGCTGTGGGCCCTCGGGTACGAGGGTGCTGGGCAGTTCACCCAGCTGCGCACCTACGCCCGGTCGGTCGCCAAGCGGACGCCCGTCGTCTCGCTGTACGCGGGGGACACCACGTACGGGCGCCGGATCATCGTCTCGGGCAAGGTCCGCAGCCCCGGCGGGACACCGGTCGCCGACCTGCCGTGGACGCTGCAGTGGTCACGGCCCGGGCAGAGCTGGCAGAAGGTGGCGACCGGCCGCACGTCGGCCACCGGGACGCTGTCCGTCAGTCGGCTGCCCCGTGCCAACGGCTCCTACCGGCTGCTCGTGTCCGGGTCGTGGTGGTACTACCCGGGAAGCAGCGCCCCGAACTCCTCCACCGTCAGGCTTGCCGTCACGGCGGCGCTCAGCGCCGGCTCGGTCCGCCACGGCCACCCGGTGTCGCTGCGGGGACGCGTCGCCCCGACCGAGGCGGGACTGCTCGTCGACCGCCAGGTCCGCCAGGGCGGGGCCTGGGTCACCGTGGCGAGCACGCACACCTCGAGCGAGGGTCGCTTCGCCTTCCGGGTGACCCCGCCCCGGGCCACCTGGTACGCCTACCGTGTCGTGGTCCACTCCGACGGCTACCGCGCGAACGGATACTCCGCACGCCTGCTCCTGCACGCCACCTGATCCGCTCGCTCGCGCGACGACCCTGGCATCTAGGGCTCGAGGCAGACCGAGGGGAGCTCGAACCAGCGCAAGGCCTCGACGTCCG
>Ga0335071_10007099_pt1 | contig 11554 bp, 10 predicted proteins | sample Lox_Sample_15_FD_206724 | JGI IMG/M metagenome (GOLD analysis project Ga0335071, IMG submission 206724) | Soil microbial communities from Loxahatchee National Wildlife Refuge, Florida, United States - Lox_Sample_1.5 | ecosystem: Environmental > Terrestrial > Soil > Wetlands | place: USA...
CAGTTTCCAGATGGCCCCGTCAAGGATGAAATGGTGCAGGTTGACCAGCGCAGTGAAGATCAGAAAGCTGGCGCTGAAGTCGTAGTGAAAAACATAGCTGACGATCCATGGACCGGGCACAAACAGCGCGATGCCGCCAACGACAAGAATCGCGAAGTAGATGAACGGCCGCCAAGTCCGACCTTCAGCTGCCGATTCGCGTCGAGCGTAGTAGCTGGTGATCCAAAGATACTGCGCCGAGTGCATGAGCGGTAGCACGCCCGTGCTGTAGCGGCTCTGCGGCAGGCTGATACCTTTCATCAACGCAAGCATTCCTGGCGCCAGGAACCACAGGATTTGCGTGGAAAACAGCACCAGCGAAGGTGTCATCGCGTTCCAGCCGAGTTGGCGAATCAGTTGGTAATAACCAAAAGACGAGGCGGCGACGAATGCCGCGGTCAGGACGATCCGAATAAGCAAAGCTGCCTTGTCCGGTATGCCGATCGAGAGAAAGAGGCGGTCGGAGGGGCCAGTGTGCAGGCTGAGGAACAGAATTGCATACGAAAGGACGAATGCGCTGTAAACCGCCTGTCGAGTGTTCTCGTCAACCTCTGCGCCGGAGCGACGGACGAACATCATGAACAGCCCGTAGTTCTGGCCGGAATAGTGCCACGGGCTGATGGTCAGGTAGAGCGTGAAGATCCACGGCAGCAGCGAGAAGCGCAGATGTGAAAGCGCAACCGTGAGCAATACCAGTCCGGTGATGTGGATGGTGAAAAAGCGATACTTGCGAAATTCGTTCTCGTTCCGATAGGTGCGGTAGAGCGTCGCCATGTAATGGGGGTAGTTCATGAACAGGGCCAGCGCGTAGAAGGCAATCGCCCACGATGGGGAATTAGCGGCGGAAGAATAGCTGAGCACAATGAGTGGCAAGGACCATGCACCACAACCGACGATGAGGTCGAGCGCTGGATTGTGAATCCAGCGAGCAGTTGCGGATTGGGGCACACCAGACATTGGGATTGAGGTGGATTATAAAATTGCGGCTGGCTTTGACTGAGGAACCAAAGTAATGGCGGGACAGTGGTAATTGGGCACCACCCCCGGCCGAACTTCATCAATGGTAAGGACGGGCAGGGCGCCCATCCTCACCATCTGCATTGTCTAGACGTTGATCACACCAACGAGTTCCTTCACCGCCGCAGCACTCTTGTCTAGGGCGGCCCTTTCCTCGGGCGTGAGCTTGATCTCGATGATCTGCTCGATTCCCTTCGCACCAAGCTTTACTGGAACACCGACGTAGATGCCATGAATGCCGTACTCACCATTCAGGTAAGCGGCGCAGGGAAGGATCTTTTTCTTGTCCTTCAGGATGGCCTCCACCATTTCCGCAACCGCCGCTGACGGAGCGTAATAGGCGGAGCCTGTCTTCAGATACTTCACAATTTCGGCGCCACCGTCGCGCGTGCGTTGAATCAAGCGATCAAGAGTGGCTTGGTCCATCAATTCGGTAATCGGAATGCCCGCGACAGTGGAATAGCGGGCGAGCGGAACCATGGTGTCGCCATGTCCGCCGAGGACGAATGCAGTAACGTTCTCCACGCTGACCTTCAGTTCCTGCGCAATAAAAGTACGGAAGCGGGCAGAATCGAGCACGCCAGCCATACCGATGACACGCTCGCGCGGGAAACCGCTCATCTTGTATGCGGCCTGGGCCATGGCGTCGAGCGGGTTCGAGACGATGATCAGAATGCAATTGGGCGAATACTTCACCGCTTTCGCGACAACATCCCGCATGATGTTGTGATTCGTATTGAGCAGATCGTCGCGGCTCATGCCGGGCTTGCGGGGAATACCTGCCGTAATGACGACAATGTCGGAGTTGGCCGTGTCGGCGTAGTCCTGGGTACCGATCACGTAGGAATCGCGCTTCTCGACAGGCATGGCTTCGAGCAGGTCGAGCCCTTTGCCCTGTGGCACGCCTTCAATGATGTCGATGAGGACGACGTCGGCCAGTTCTTTGGACGCGATCCAGTGAGCAGCCGTCGCGCCGACGTTTCCGGAACCTACAATCGTTACTTTTTTGCGCATGATGAGTCCTTTCGGAAAGGCAGCTGTCAGCCCTCAGTTGTCAGTTCTCAGCGCAACCCATACGGGGCATGCAGTGTTGTCGAGCGCAAGCGGTGCAGGCTGACAGCCGAGGGCTGACATCTGCCTTTATGCTGTGCTAAATACTTCTGCCGTCATATTGGCGATGATGTAGCCGGCGAATTCGCTGGTCTTTACTTTGGTGGCGCCCGGCATCAGGCGCTCAAAATCGTACGTGACTTTCTTCTGGTCGATCGTCCGCTCCAGACTCTGCTCAATCAGATCCGCAGCTTCGTGCCAGCCGAGGAAGCGGAACATCATGACGCCCGACAGCATGACCGAACCGGGATTGATGACGTCTTTGTCGGCGTACTTCGGAGCGGTGCCGTGGGTGGCTTCGAAAATGGCGTAGCCGTCGCCGATATTGGCGCCCGGCGCGATACCCAAACCGCCGACCTGGGCTGCGCAGGCGTCGGAAATGTAGTCGCCGTTGAGGTTCGGAGTAGCCAGGACGCTATATTCATCCGCGCGCGTGACGACCTGCTGGAAGATCGAGTCCGCGATGCGGTCGTTGACCATGATCTTCTTCTTCCATGCGCCTTGGCCGTGCGTCACGTAGATCGAATCCAGAACCTGCTGTACTTCTTTTTCGACGGATTGGCGAAACTCTGGTGGAGCAAATTCCATACCGGGTTCGACCAGTTCGGCGTTCTGAGCGACCGAGAGATTTGGATTCTTATCTTTGTTGTCGATGATCCAGCTCTCGCGTTCGGTAATGACCTTGTCGCGGAATTCCTGGGTGGCGATCTCGTATCCCCACTTGCGGAACGCGCCTTCGGTGAACTTCTGGATGTTGCCCTTGTGAACCAGCGTGACTGTTCTGCGGCCATTTTCCAGCGCGTACTGAATTGCCATGCGGACGAGGCGTTTTGTACCCGTTACCGAGATCGGCTTGATGCCGACACCCGAATCAAGGCGCACCTGCTTCTTGCCCCCTTTGAGCATGTCCTTGTTCAGGAACTCGATCAGCTTCGCGGCTTCGGCCGTACCTTGCTCCCACTCAATGCCGGCGTATACGTCTTCGGTGTTCTCGCGGAAGATCACAACGTCCATGCGCTCGGGATGCTTTACCGGCGAAGGGACGCCCTTGTAGTAGCGCACCGGACGCACACAGGCGTAGAGGTCGAGAATCTGGCGGAGAGCGACGTTCAACGAACGAATGCCGCCACCGACGGGCGTTGTCAGCGGACCTTTGATAGCGACACGGAATTCGCGGATGGCGTTGACAGTGTCGTCGGGCAGCCAGGTGTCGAACTTCGCCTTGGACTTCTCGCCGGCGAAAACCTCGTACCAGGCGACCGCGCGCTTGCCGCCATAGGCTTTTTGGACGGCAGCGTCGAATACCCGTGCGGAAGCCTTCCAGATGTCGCGTCCAGTGCCGTCTCCTTCGATGAACGGAATGATGGGGCGGTCGGGAACGCGGTATTTGCCGTTGCTGTACTCGATCCGTTGTCCATCAGCTGGGACGGAAACGCCGTTGAAACCTGCCATGCGTCGAGCCTCCGCTATGAGTGAATGAAGTCATCAATTATAAAGAATTTGCACGGATTGGCGAGGGAGACATCACTTGACAGTGTGCAGGATGTCACAACCGCGTAATCCTTGGTCACTCGGCATCGTGCCCGTTTTGGAAGCCGGCAACCTTGTACACTGAACTCAATCGGGGGACGACGTGAACATCCGAAAGTTAACGAAGCTGTTGGTTCTGACGGCGTTCGCAGGCCTCTTTCTCGCAGCACAACCGGATTCTTCTGGCGGGTCCGAGAGAGTGCAGACAGGCCGTGATATCTGGGTGCAACCTAACGAAAAGGCAGGGGAAGCAACCTGCTTCGGATGCTCTATCCATGTACGCGGCGCGGTCAGCGGCGATGCGTTCGCCATGGGCGGGAAGATCGTCGTCGAACAGGGAGGTTCCATCGGTGGCGATGTCGCCACGATGGGCGGCGATATTGTGGTAGAGAATGGCGCTTCCGTTGGCGGCGACGCCGCGGCGATCGGGGGCAGCGTCCGTCGTGCTCCTCAGGGGGTTATCGGCGGCGATGTCGACTCCCTGGGATTGAGCTGGCTGGTTCTTCTAATTCTCATTCCGCTAGCGATGCTGGGAGCGCTCGTCGCGCTGATCATCTGGCTGGTGCAGAGGTCAAGGGCAAGGCCACCCCTGCCTACGGCTGTGCACGGATAACTCTGCACACCACCACGGAGTGAAACCAGAAGACTCGTGAATTTCCAAGCGCCTGCGCCAGCCTAGGCTCGCTCGATCATCAACGATGTGAGTACCACATCTTTGTTCGGGCGGTCCTGGCGGTTGCGGGCTACCTTAGAAATCTTCTCCACTATGCTGTGACCTTCCACAACTTCGCCAAAAATCGTGTGCTTGCCGGTGAGCCATTCGGTGTTCGCCACGGTGATAAAGAACTGCGAGCCATTCGTGTTCGGGCCGGCATTCGCCATAGCCAGCTTTCCCGGCTTGTCGAAGCGGTGCGGAGAGCCTTTGGTTTCGTCTTCAAACTGATAGCCGGGGCCACCCATGCCATTGCCCTGCGGGTCTCCACCCTGGATCATGAAGTCGGGAATCACGCGATGGAAGATCGTCCCGTTGTAGAGCGGGTTCTTGCTCTTGGCGCGGGTGCTTGGATGAGTCCACTCGCGTTTGCCTTCGGCCAATTCGGTGAAGTTAGCGACGGTTTTGGGAGCGTCTTTTTCGAACAGGCGGCAGACGATTTCGCCTTCGGTAGTCTGGAAGACAGCATAAGTCCCGGATGTGCGTGCCATAGATCTCCTCGCTCTTGAAATTAAATCGCTACTGTTGGGGCTTCTTCACTCCGGCCGGCGGCTTGGCTCCTGCCGCCCTTGGGGCCGGCGGCTTCGCAGCGGTGGCGGCGCCGCGTTGAATTTCGATGTGCGTGATCTTCACGGGATGGAACGGGCGGTCATTGCTGGGGTCCCGTGTCATGCGCGCGATCTTTTTTACCAGTTCGATGGCTGCTGCGTCACATTGTCCAAAGATGGTGTAGTGACCGGTGAGGTGCGCGCTATGGGCCACATCCTCGGTGATGAAGAACTGCGAACCGTTCGTATCGGGCCCCGAGTTGGCGTAAGCCAGCCTGCCGGGACGATCAAAGCGCACGTCAGCAGAAACTTCGTTCTTGAACTTGTAGCCGGGATCCCCAGCCCCATTGCCTGCAGGATCGCCACCCTGGATCATGAAATCCGGGATCACGCGGTGAAAGATTGTCCCATCATAGAGAGGAACGCCGTGTTTCCTCGCGTGAGAAATCGGGTTGACCCACTCTTTCGTCCCATCGGCAAGGCCGATAAAGTTCGCGACGCCGATGGGTGCCTGCTTCTCGAACAACCGGCAGTGCATATCCCCGACAGTGGTGTGGATGATGGCGAGAGGCTCTGGAGCAACACTGGCTACAGGAGTTCTTACCGGAGGCTTGGCAGCAGGGGCAGGCTTGGTTTGAGCGGTAGCAAACTGAGCAATCAGTACGAGCATACAAGCAAAAGTTCTCATAGGAAGTCCTCAGGATGCAGTGGGCGAACACTGATTGTACCAAGCGGGACTATAGAGCGGCGCTCGACAGCCACACCGCGGGAGATACGGTTAGCATGCCGCTCACTTCTCCGCTTGCATCTCTTTGCTGACCTGTTCTGCTTCACGGAAGACGCGCATTAAATTGCCGCCCAGAATCTTGCGGATCGCCTCTGCGCTGTAGCCGCGGTCAAGCAGGGCCTGCGTGATTTTCGGTAAGTCGGCGGCGGAATCGATGTCTTGCGGCAGGGCGCCGCTGACACCGTCGAAGTCGGAGCCGAGGCCGACGTGATCCACGCCTGCGACTTTCGCGATGTGGTCGATGTGGTCAATCAGCGACTTGAGCGGCGGGCGAGGAATCTTCGCAGTCCACTCGCGCTCGATCTTGTCGGCGTCAAGGTAGGTCGGAGTCTTGCCCTGAGCTTTGAGCTGGTCCATGTACGCTTTGACCGCGGCATCGCGGTCTTTACTTTGAGCCTCTGCGCCTTTGCGGTAATCCTCGTCGATGAAGGCGTTATAGAAATTCACTTGTACCACGCCTCCATTCTTCGCCACCGCGCGAAGCATATCGTCAGTCATATTGCGTGGATGGTTCGTCAGCGCGCGCGCGGAAGAGTGTGAAGCGATTACCGGCGCCTTGCTGGTCGCTATGGCGTCATAGAACGTGCGATCGGCAACATGGGAAATGTCCACCAGCATGCCGAGCCGGTTCATTTCGAGGACAATCTGGCGGCCGCCCTCGGTCAGACCGTTGTGATGTTCAACCTTGGGGTCGTTGACATCACCAGAGGAATCGGCAAACTCGTTGGTGTTCGACCAGCTCAGCGTCATGTAACGCACACCGAGGCGGTAGAAGTCACGCAGCACGCGTACGTCGTTTTCGATAGAGTGGCCGCCCTCAATGCCCATAAGTGCCGCGAACTTGTGCTCGCGATGCGCGCGCTCGATGTCAGCAGTCGAGAAGGCCATCATCATACGGTCGGGATGGCGGGCGGCCTGTTCGTAGACGGAGTCGATGAGATCGAGCGTGTGGTGAGCGTAGCGGCCTTGGTTCGTCGTGGGTTCCACCCAGATGGAAAAGAATTCCGCGCCCAGATTCCCGGCCTTGGCTTTGTCGAGGCTGATGTGGCCGAGGTCGTTCGGGTCGATGGAGCCGATGTCATAGTTTTCGTCCAAGAAGCGCTGAGGCGTATCCGCGTGGGTGTCGATCACCAGCGCCGAGTCATGGATCTGGCGAGCCTTGGCGCTGACGGCGGTTTGAGCTTCGACGGAGACAGTAAGAGCAAGACTGAGACAAACGAGGATCGTGCGGTTCATGAGAATTCAAATTTTATACGAACGGGCTGACAAAAACCTTTAACCGCGGAGTTCGCTGAGAGATCGCCGAGTACGCAGAGAAAGTCAAAGGCTTAACTACGGGGAGCACGGGGGAGCACAGAGAAAGCCTTAACAGAGAAGAGCCATTGCCTGCAGGACGCAATCTTCAAAGGGTTCATCGGTTGAGATCACGGTCTTTGGATGATCAATCGGCTCGAATCGGGCTTTCACCTCCTGGTACAACGCAAACGTCCGGTTCTCGGCGGGATGCGCTGGGTCAGGGTGCAGGTCGAGCCGGCGGTGCGCCGATACTTCCGAGCAGGTGCATTCGAGAATCACCGCGCGCTGATGGAATCCTTGGGCGAAGTTGAGAACCCTCTCGATCTGATAGGGGCGCGAAAATGTGCGGCCGTCGAGAAAGATCTTGCGCTCGGGATTCCTTTGAAAAAGGTAGAGAGCGGCCTGCAGCATGATGTCCATGACGAAATCGTCCTGCGCGGTCAAATGTTCAATGTCATCGGGAGCGAACAATGCGGCGCGAATCTCGTCCTTCCCCAAAACGGCGCCGCCCGTCCGGCGAGCAAGTTCGCGGGCGAGAGTGGATTTGCCGGTGCCGGGCAGACCGGCCATCAGAACGATCATGGATGAGGGATTACAACAGAAACATTACTGCGAGCTGCTCATTGCAGTTTCAGTCTCGATCGAAGGACGCAACTGGAACAAATCCTGGCTGTGACGCCATTCGGTGTACCGGTCGGAGACCATTACGTGGAAGCACCAGTGGCGGCGTTCTTCTTCAGGTTCGACCAGTCCGAGTTCCCGCAGGTAAAACAGGTAGCGCTCGACGAAGCGGATTTGCTCTTTCGACATACCGCGACGCTGCAGATCGACTGTAATGCCGGCCAGGTGAGAAGAGGCCGTCTCGCCCTCCGCCGGCGCTGCATTGCGGTTGTGGCGGCGCAGTTTTTTCTGGACCTTCACGGTGCGGACTGCCGAATTCACTTGAATCTGGGCGTGAAAGCGGTTGTAGTAGGTCTGGCTGAGGTCCTCGACGAAATCGCGCGTCCACGGGCGGCAAAAGCGGCGTGAAGGATCAAGGCGATGCTCAATCTTGAGTGACTCGCTCTCGACAATCGGGACCAAGGCACCGGAAGTCTTCAACTCTTCCAGTTGATCGTCATCCTGGATGCGCGGCAGGTCGAGGCGGTCAATTTCGGCATTCTGGCGCAGCAGGGAATCGTGCGACGGCCGGAACATCGGGTTCCAGCGTACTCGACGGTGGTGAACTTTCTTTCGATGCGATTTGGCAGGAGTGGCGCGCGGCGGCTCTGTGCTATGCAGGGCGAAAACGGCTCCCGGCGCGAGACACAGCGCAAACAGGATTGCCAGCAGCGATTTGTGGCACGTCATCCCTTGGGTCATCGGGGAAGCTCCTGGCCCGGGTTCGACTCCCAGTTCCAGAAGGAGCCGTTATTTTAACCTAATCGTCAAGTACGGCGTTAAGGATTAAGCCAAACAGGTATTACGAACGAGAGTTACCGGTAACAGGTTACCCTCCGGAAAGCCTGCGTCCTGTGTGATGCAAAGAAAAGCCTTACCACAGGGGTCACAGAAGAGCACGGACGAACAACCCCTACTTCCTGAACAGATCTCCGATTGCCTGCTTCATCACTTGGCCGCCGACTTCAGCGATGGACTTGGTCAGTGGAATGTCCTTCGGGCAGATCTCCACGCAGTTCTGGGCGTAGCCGCATTCCTGGATGCCGCCGTCTCCCATCAATGCGGAAAGGCGTTCGCGCTTTAGGGCTGCGCCGGTGGGGTGCGTGTTGAAGAGGCGTACCTGCGAGATCGCGGCGGCGCCGACGAAGCCCGTATCTTCGTTGAATTGCGGACAGGCTTCCATACAGCAGCAGCACGAGATGCAGCGCGAGAGCGGATAGGACTCCTCCTGGTCTTCCACGGATTGGCGCGGGCCGGACCCGAGATCGTAGCTGCCGTCGACTGGCACCCAGGCTTTGACCTTCTTCAGGTTCTCGAAGATCACGCTGCGGTCAACGGACAGGTCGCGCACGACGGGGAACTTCGAGAACGGCTCGAGCTTGATCGGCTGATCGAGCTGATCGAGCAGGGCAGAGCAGGCCATGCGGGCGCGTCCATTGATGAGCATGGCGCAGGAGCCGCAGACCTCTTCCAGACAGTTCGAGTCGTAGGTGACGGGCGTGGTCTTCTTGCCGTCGCGGGTGACGGGATTGGCCGCAATGTCCATGAGCGCCGAGGTGACGTTCATGTTGCGGCGATAGGGAATCTCGAACTCCTCCCAGACGGGCTTGGCGTCGGGGGTGAGCTGGCGGCGGATTTTGATGAGGACGGTTTTTGAATTAGCCATTAGCTCTTAGCCTGTTTAGTCCTTGCTTTAAAGACCTTGAACGGCTCTGGTGCGGCTTTCCATAGAACAAGTTGGTAGTGATCCTTGCCCTCGAGGCCGTTCTCACTCACCGAATCGAGATCACCGTAGTAGATTCGTGCCCGATACCAACCAGGGCTGACATCGATTCGAGCCGCATCCGGGAAGTAATCGGTGCACCCTGCGACGACAATACGACCAGACGGTACTTCGACGCTGCATTCGCACACTTGATCCCAATCGGTGGTGTCGCCGTTTCCAGGGTCTTCATCACTCACTTCGACAACGACTGGCACGTTCATGTTTCGAACTGTGCCAACGCCAATTGTCCCGGGAGCAGTTGCCAAGAGGCGGTCAACGGCTTCTGGAGTCCAACTGTCGGAGAGATCACCTGTCACGCTTTCATCCTGTAAGTAAAACTGAAAGTAATCCGCGAATAGCTCGAACTCAAATTTCTGTGACATCAGTATCGCGGCTGCTTCAGTACTTCCTCGGCCGCGGCGGAATCAACGACGCGTCCACCGGCTCGAATTCAAATTTTGGTTCGTCTGCGTCGGGGGCGAACGTTGCCTTTGTTGTCTTCATCCAGTTCTTGTCGTCGCGGTCGGGAAAATCTGGCTTGTAGTGAGAGCCGCGAGACTCGTCGCGCATGGCGGCTCCCTGGGCGATCACTCGCGACAGCTGCAGCATGTTGTAGAGCTGGCGCGCGAAGGCGACCGTCGTGTTCGCCCACTGCGTCTTGTCGCTCAGGTTGATGTGCTGGAAACGCTCGAGCAACTCGACGACTTTCGCATCGGCTGCCTGGCACTTCTTGCTGTAGCGGATGACGGTGCAGTTCTCGGTCATCAGTTCGCCCAGTTCGCGCCAGATGAGGAACGGATTCTCGCTGCCGTCGGAGGTCATCAGTCCGGCATTGATCGCTTCCTGGCGCTTGCGCTCGGCGTCGAAGTGGCCGTTGCTCGGAGCGGCCGCGACGTTCTTGGCATACTGCATCGCTGCCGGTCCGCCAACGAATCCGCCGAAAATACACGAGACCAGCGAATTTGCACCCAGGCGGTTGGCGCCATGGTACTGATACTCGGCTTCGCCCGCCGCAAAAATTCCGGGGACGTTGGTGGCCTGCTTGTAATCCACCCACAGCCCGCCCATGGTGTAGTGCATGCCGGGGAAGATCTTCATGGGCACGTCGCGCGGGTCGTCGCCGACAAACTTCTCGTAGATTTCGAGGATGCCTTCCAGCTTCTTATCGAGAATCTTGCGGTCGATGTGCGTCAGGTCGAGATAGACCATCGGCTTGCCGTCGATGCCGAGGTTGTGCTCGTAGACGACCTTGAAAATCGCACGCGTCGCCACATCGCGCGGCACAAGATTGCCGTACTTCGGATACCACTCTTCGAGGAAGTACCAGCGCTCCTTTTCAGGGATGGACTTGGGATCGCGCTTGTCGCCTTGCGTCTTGGGGACCCAGACACGGCCGCCTTCGCCGCGGGCCGATTCCGACATCAGGCGCAACTTGTCTTCGCCCGGAATTGACGTAGGGTGAACCTGGATGAACTCGCCATTCGCGTAGTAGCAGCCCTGCTGATAAAGCGCCGACTGCGCCGATCCGGTGCAGACGACCGAGTTCGTCGACTTGCCGAAGATCGCGCCGATGCCGCCGGTGGCGATGATGATGGCGTCGGCAGGGAAGGTGCGAATCTCCATTGTGCGCAGGTCCATGGCGCAGATGCCGCGGCAGGTGCGGGTTCCATCGAGCACGGCGGAGAGAAATTCCCAGTGCTCGTACTTCTTGACTTTGCCTTCGGCTTCGTACCGGCGGACTTGCTCGTCGAGCGCGTAGAGGAGCTGCTGACCGGTGGTGGCGCCGGCGAAGGCGGTGCGGTTGTAGAGAGTGCCACCGAAGCGGCGGAAGTCGAGCAGACCTTCGGGAGTGCGGTTGAAGGTGACGCCCATGCGGTCGAGCAGGTCGATGATGCCCGGCGCGGCCTCGCACATATCCTTGACGGGCGGCTGGTTGGCGAGGAAGTCACCACCGTAGATGGTATCGTCAAAGTGCTTCCAGGTGGAGTCGCCTTCGCCCTTGAGGTTCTTGGCCGCGTTGATGCCACCCTGGGCGCAGACCGAGTGCGAACGCTTGACGGGGACAATCGAGAAGAGGTCGACCTGTCCGC
>Ga0335071_10007101_pt1 | contig 11552 bp, 9 predicted proteins | sample Lox_Sample_15_FD_206724 | JGI IMG/M metagenome (GOLD analysis project Ga0335071, IMG submission 206724) | Soil microbial communities from Loxahatchee National Wildlife Refuge, Florida, United States - Lox_Sample_1.5 | ecosystem: Environmental > Terrestrial > Soil > Wetlands | place: USA: Florida...
AATCTGGAAAAACGGCTTAGGATACAGCCCGATCCAAAACGCCATAACCAGCAGCGGGACGAACGTGGCCACTTCGCGCGGCGTGAGATCATGCAGTTTCTCGTTCTTCGGATTGGTCACTGTTCCGAAAAAGACCCGTTGGTACAGCCAAAGCAGGTAGGCAGCGGCAAGCACCACGCCGGGAACGGCCCACGCACCCCATTGCCATTTTTCCATGAAGGTCCCCTGCAGGATGGTGAATTCACCGACGAAGCCATTGAGCAGCGGAAGTCCCATCGAGGACAGGAACATGATCATGGTGATCGTGGCGTATACCGGCATCACGTTGGAGATCCCGCCATACTCAGCGATCTCGCGCGTGTGGCGACGTTCGTAGAGGATGCCGACGATCAAAAACAGTGCGCCGGTCGAGATGCCGTGATTGATCTGTTGCAGGACGGAACCACTCAGTCCCAGCGGCGTAAGCGCGAAAATTCCGAGAGTGCAGAAACCGAGGTGGCTGACCGAAGAGTAAGCCACCAGCTTCTTCATATCTTTCTGCATCAGCGAGACAAGCGCACCGTAGATGATTGCGATGATGGAAAGCGCAATCATCCAGCTGCGGACTTTCGTATGCATCAAAACGTCAGGAAAGAATGGAAGCGAGAAGCGGATGAAACCGTACGTCCCCATCTTCAGCAGAACGCCGGCCAGGATAACCGATCCGGCAGTCGGAGCCTCCACGTGGGCGTCCGGCAGCCAAGTATGAAACGGGAACATTGGCACCTTGATGGCGAACGCGAAGAAGAAGCTTAGGAACAGCAGCGTAGCGGCATATGGGCCGTAATCCGTATATATCTTGGGAGCAGTTTCGTATAGCGCCTGCAAGCCGAACGTGTAGACGCCTGTGACCGAGTGATGATGGAAGTACAGGAACAGAATTCCCAGCAACATCAGGACAGAACCGGCGAGTGTATATAAGAAGAACTTGATTGCGGCGTAGAGCTTGCGCGGACCGCCCCAGATGCCGATCAGCAGGTACATCGGCACCAGCATCGCTTCCCAGAAAACGAAGAACAAGAAGAAATCCAGCGCCATGAAGACGCCGAGCATGCCCGTCTGCAGCACCAGAAACCAGATGTAGTACTCCTTGACGCGGTTCTCAATCGCCGTCCACGAGGATAGGATCGAGATCCAGCCGAGCAGCGTCGTCAGCATGATCAACAGGAACGAGATGCCATCGATGCCGAGCACATATCCCGCGCCGATTGAGGGAATCCAGTTGTTCGCCGAGCCTTCGATGAACTTGAATGGTGCCGTGTCGCCCGCTTTTACTAACGCCCAAAATGCAGGCACCAAGGGGATAGAGACCAGAAGCCCCGCGAGCGCGAAGATATTGGCGATCCAGCGAATCGCATCCTTGTTCTCCTTGGGGACGAACAAGAGCAGGATCGCGCCCACCAGCGGCGTGAAGAGGATGATCGAGAGTATGTGCGATTGCATAGTCAGCTCTTAGCTATGAGCAATGAGCGATGAGTAATGAGCAGCCCAAATCTTGTTTGCTCCATGCTCATAGCTCATTGCTCACCGCTCAGTGGTACACGTAATAAAACAGAAATCCAACCAAGCCCGCCGTCATGACCAGGGCATACCATTGCACCAGGCCCCACTCCAGCAGTCGCGCGGGATAGCTCAGCGCGCGTGCCACGATCGCGGGACCATTGACGCCGACGCCATCGATAATCCACTTGTCCCACCAACTGGAGATGCGCGCCGTAAGGCGCGTCAGCCAACCCGCGGCGTTCACCGCGCCGTCGACGATGTTGGCATCAAACCATGAACTATCCTCGCCCAGACCCATCACGCCAAGACGCACTCCGCCGAGCTTGCGGCGACCGGTGAAGACATAGTCGTAGCCTTCGTCGACGTAGTATTTGTTCAGCAGCGTCTTGTATACCGAGGGTGCTGCTGCCGCAATCGGCTCGGTGTAGTCGCTGGCCGCCACGTTTGCGTAAGAGCGTCCTGCCATCGTCCACCCGATTCCTGCGGCAGCGACCGAGAGGAACATCAATCCATACTCGATCGGGCTGGTGTGCTCCTCTTCCTTCTCTCCGGCGACAAGTTGCCCACCCTTGCCCTCTTCCACGAGAGTCTTCGCCTCGCCTCGGGCAAAAACAGGATCAAGGTACCTCGCAAATTGGTCCGAACCGCCCAGGCTGCGCGGCCAGCCGAGAAATCCTGCGAATAACGAGCAGACCGCCAGGATCACCAGCGGCAACGTCATGGATGACGGCGATTCATGGATATGGTGCTCAACCTCGTGGCTCATCCGCGGCTTGCTGTAGAACGTCAGATAGATCAGCCGGAACATGTAGAAAGCTGTCATCAACGCAGTGACGTAGCCAATGCCCCAAAGGAGCTTGTAGGCGTTCCCTTCCCGGGCCCATGTCTGCCAGAGAATTTCGTCCTTGGACACAAAACCGGCAAAAGGCGGAATACCTGTTATGGCCAAGGTTGCGATCAACATCGTCCAATAGGTAATGGGAATGCGGTCGCGCAAAGCGCCCATGTTGCGCATATCCTGCTCCCCGGACATCGCGTGGATTACCGATCCGGCTCCAAGGAACAGCAGCGCCTTGAAAAACGCATGCGTGAAGACATGGAACACCCCCGCCGCGAACGCTCCTACGCCGAGCGCGAGGAACATGTATCCCAGTTGCGAAACCGTGGAGTAGGCTAGAACGCGCTTAATGTCGTTCTGCACCAAGCCGATCGAAGCCGCGAAGATGGCGGTCAAGGCTCCCACGACGGCAACTACCTTCATCGAATTCGGAGCCAGCACGAACAGCGCATTCGACCGCGCGACCATGTAGACACCCGCCGTCACCATGGTGGCGGCATGGATGAGCGCGCTGACTGGGGTAGGACCTTCCATGGCATCCGGCAGCCAGACATACAACGGGATCTGCGCCGATTTGCCGCAGGCACCGACAAACAGCAGTAGCGTGGCCGCTGTGATGTACCACTCGCCCGTCAGGCTGAACACGTGCGTGTGCGCGTAGTGATTCACCTCGGTAAAGCGCAACGAGCCGCACAGCCACAAAATGAAAAACATGCCCAGGATGAATCCCGCGTCTCCGATGCGGTTAACGATGAATGCCTTGTTGGCGGCGTCACTAGCCGACTTGCGCTGGAAATAGAATCCGATCAGCAGATACGAGCACAGGCCTACGCCTTCCCATCCAACAAACAGCAGCACATAGTTGTTCGCCAGGATGAGGGTCAACATGGAGAACATGAACAGATTCAGGTATCCGAAAAAGCGGTAATACCCGCCCTCATGCGCCATGTAGCCGGTCGAATAGATGTGGATCAGCATGCCGACGCCGGTTACGAACAGCAGCCAGATGCCGGAAAGCGGATCGAGCAGGAACCCGGCATCCACCTGAAGTGGAGCCTGAGTTCCCTCGTGCGTAAGGAAGTTGAGGTGACCGGTGTCCGTGCCCAGCCACGTGTAGATGATCTTTTGAAACGGCTGATGGTTATTGGCGTCGGCCCAGGCGTTGTACTGGACCACTGCACCGCAAGCCATCAGAAACGCGAGCACCACTGCTCCGACGCAGACCGCATTGACGCTTGCCTTCTGCATCTTGCGGCCGAAAAAGAACATCACCGCCGCGCCGAACGCGGGCAGTAGCGGGATGAGCCAGATGTGGTCTAAGAAGAACATGCAAGCTCTCAGCTGTTAGCTCTCAGCTTTCAGCTAAAACAATCTTTTCAGGAACGAATCCAAAACTGACAGCCGACGGCTGATAGCTGACAGCTGTTCTTACCACTTCAGTAAATTCACTTCATCCACGTTGACCGTCTCTTTATTGCGGAAGAAGGCGATCAGAATTCCGAGGCCGACGGCGGCTTCAGCGGCGGCGTCGGTGATCACAAATATGGCGAACACCTGGCCATGCAGGGCCGTCGCACCGTGAATTCCCTGCCAGTAACGCGAGAAAGCCACAAGATTCAAATTGACCGCATTCAGGATCAACTCGATTGACATGAGCACGATCACGATGTTGCGCCGCGTGAGCACGCCAATGACACCCAGCAGAAACAGTGCGGCGCCGAGCACCAGGTAATGCAGGGTCGAAATGTGAAGCATTGCATCCATATTCAGCAATGGGCAGTGAGTTCGTTGCCCTTCAGATCCTCTTCTTGGCCATCACCACCGCTCCGATGATCGCGACCAATAGCAGCAACGACGCGATCTCAAAGGAAAACATGTACGTTCCCGTGTGCTGCCCGTACAGCAGATCCGCGACTCCCTGAGTGTTGCCCGACTCGGGATATGACAGGCGTCCCTCCGGGAACAGCGACTTCCCTTTCGTGTAAACCGCGATGAACAAACCACCTAAAGCCCCAGCCGTGGCGATGCCGACCAGCCATTGTTTATTGAACTGCCGCTCTTTCTCCGTGCGCTCGATCGAGATCAGCATAATCACGAATAGGAACAACACCATGATCCCGCCCGCATAAAGGATGATCTGGACACCAGCTACGAAGGGCGCGTAGAGCATCAGGTAGATCCCCGCCTGCGCAAGCAAAGCGGTGATCAATGCGAGGGCGGAGTGAACCGCGTTCTTGCGCGTAATTACCAGGACGCCGCCTATGATCATCGTTGCGGCCAACAGGTAGAAGAAAAACGGTGTTGCAACAGGAGCCATGAATTTGCTTAGCGCACAAAAAATCCTGCCGTAGCGGTCAGAATCAACACCGCCAAACCCGTCGGCAGTAAAACTTTCCATCCCACCTTCATCAACTGGTCGAAACGGTATCGCGGGAACGTGCCACGATACCAGATATAGAGGTACATAAACGCGGCAACTTTCGCCGAGAACCAGAAAACGTCCTGCACGACTCGGCTCACTGGCGGATAGAGCAACACCGCGCCAATGAGCACGAGCACAGCAGCGAATCCCGCGAGCCCCAGAGTTTGAATTCTGAAATAAGGATGCTTCGGCATGCGAGAGGCGCTAAAGATCGCCAGAGCGCCGAGAAACAAGAACGTTATGCCTGGGAAGAGAGCGAAGAAGAAGTCCCACCTCGCCCCCTGCAGAGCATTCGGAAAGGGCCGCAGCCATCCGCCCAGCCAGAGGGTCACCGCGATCGACGAAACCGCGATCATCGCCGAGTATTCCGCCAGAAAAAATAAAGACCATCGGAAGCCGCTGTACTCGGTGTGAAATCCGGCCGTCAACTCGGACTCTGCCTCGGGCAGATCGAAGGGAGCGCGGTTCGTCTCGGCCACCATCGCCACCGCGAAGATGAAGAACCCGATCAGCCCCAGCGGGAAGAATTTGAAGATGAACCATGTGCCCTGCGCCTGCTGCGCCCGCACAATGCCGATCATACTCAGAGTCCCGGTGCCCGTGGGGTTCAGGCTGGTCATCAGAATGACCGATACGACTGCCAGACCCATCGCCACTTCGTAGGAAACCATCTGCGCACTCGAGCGAAGTGCGCCGATCAGCGGATAGTGCGAATTCGAAGCCCACCCCGCCGTTACGATTCCCAGCACGCTCAGCGAAGAAACGCCCAGCATGAAAAGGATCCCGATGTTCATGTCGGTGATCGCATGCGTCGGCCCGAACGGGACAACCACGAAGACAGTAAACGCCGCCAGCACGACGATGAACGGCGCGATCCAGAAGACCGTCTTATCGGCTTCCGACGGGATCAGATCTTCCTTCAGCAGCAACTTGAGAGCGTCGGCGATCGGCTGCAGCAATCCGTGTGGCCCGACTCGCATCGGCCCAAGCCGCACCTGCATATGCGCGAGAATCTTGCGCTCCAGCCAGTTCATCGCGATCACCGCGACGGACAATCCGACGAACACGAGCAGGACGTATACCGTAGCCCAGAACCAGTTCCCTGCCGCTCCGGGCGTCTGATCGCTTCCGAGGTAGGACTGAATGTAGTCGATGATGACGTGCATCAGCGGTCTACCTCGCCCAGGACGATATCCAGCGTGCCAATCACGGCGATAACGTCGGCGACCAACTGGTTGCGGCACATCAAATCCAGCGCCTGCAGGTTCACAAAGCTCGGCGGACGCACTCGCACCCGGTACGGCTGGGTCGAACCATCACTGACGATGAAGTATCCCAACTCACCCTTGGGCGCTTCGATCGAGTGATAGACCTCGCCCACCGGCGGCTTCATCACTTTAGGGACCTTGGCCATGATCGGCCCTTCGGGAATGCCTCCTACTGCCTGCTCGATGATGCGCAACGATTGCCGCATCTCGATCATCCGCACGATGTAACGGTCGTACGTATCGCCGTTTGTGCCGATCGGAACTTCGAAGTCAAAATTCTTGTAGTTGGCGTAGGGCAGGGCTTTGCGGATGTCCCATTTCACTCCGCTAGCGCGCAGCACAGGTCCGGTTACACCTAGCGCGATGCAATCTTTCCCGGAGATTACGCCGACACCCTTGGTGCGCTCCAGCCAGATGCGGTTGGTGGTGAGCAACTCTTCGTATTCGTCGATTTTCGGCTTAACGAATGAGACGAAATTCTTCACATCCTTTTCGAAGCCTTCGTAGGCTTCATACTGCAGGCCCCCGATACGGAAGGCGTGAGTTGTTAAGCGTGCACCACAATACTTCTCGAATATCTTGAGGATTTCTTCACGGTCGCGAAACGTATAGAAAAGAGGTGTAATCGCTCCGATATCGAGGGCATGCGTTCCCAGCCAGAGCTGATGGCTCGCGATGCGATTCAATTCCGTGAGGATGACGCGGATGTACTGTGCCCGCGGAGGCGCTTCGACCGACAGGAGCTTTTCAACCGCTTCGCAGTATCCCAGGCCATTGGAGACGGCAGCGACATAATCCATGCGGTCCACGTACGGATTGAACATCGTATACGTGCGGTTCTCGGCAATCTTCTCGACACCGCGATGCAGGTATCCGATGACGCACTCGAGCCCAAGGACCTTCTCCCCATCCAACCGAAGGATCACGCGCAGCACGCCGTGGGTAGCCGGATGCTGCGGCCCCATATTAATGATGAGCTCATTCGCGTCGAGATACGTCTTGTCTGGATTTTCCAGTTCGAGCGGCGAGAGTGTGCGGGGATCAGTCATGTTCGATCGTTGGTCTTCGTCGTTGTCGCTGGCCTCTCGTTGCCGGTCTATTGTCCGCTCTCAATTCCTAAATTGATCTGCACCCATTCATTATCCTGCTGCAGAATCCCGTAATCCTTACGCAGCGGGAATCCCTTCCATCCATCGGGCAGCAGGATTCGTTTCAAGTCTGGGTGTCCTTCAAACTTGATGCCGAACATGTCATAAACTTCGCGTTCCAGCCAGTTAGTCGTAGTCCAGAGCGGTACTGAACTGGGCAGCGTGTCGCCATCAGCAATCAGTGTTTTGACCCGGATGCGTTCGTTCCGGGGGAACGAGTACAGCACCCAGACAACATCAAACTGCTTCTCCCGCTTGGGATAGTGAACCGCCGTAAGGTCCACGCAATAGTCGAACTGTTCTTCGTCGCGCAGAACCTGAAGGATCTCGGGGAGCAGCGATCGGTCCACCGTCATGTAGTTTTGTCCGAGATGGGCCAGCGCCTCGATTCCGGATCCATACGTTCGCTTCAGCTTCGAGATCATCGGCGATTCCCATGGCGTTGGCACCGGTCCCGCCGGTTTCGGTGGCGCCGGATGTCCCGCAGCCGGGGTAGCCGGTTTGGCGGCCGCGGGTGCGGCAGCTTTGGGTACCTGGGTGGGAGAAGGTTTCTCGGAAGGAGCTTTGATCTCGGATTGAACCGACCCGGAGGGTGTAGCTTTCACTGCGCCCGGGGTAGCGGGCTGACCCGCCGTCGGCTTCGGCTCACCTTCCGGCAGCGGCGTCGAAGGCGATTTGGTTTCGTCCGGCATAAGGCGACGGCAAAGGCTCCGGCGCAGGGGACTCTCGACAAGAACGTTCACTTTTATCAGCTTGAGAGAGTGGTGTCAAACGTTGACGAGAAAACAACGTGAGGGCATCGCGCCAGGTTCGTAATGCTGGATGACGAATGAGTTAAGTCCGATGCAGGCGCTCGGCGCCCCGTGCAAAGGTGACGACCTCAACCACGCCAGAGTCTCGCAGGACAGCGAGTTCGGCCATCTGTCTGGCGAATTCTTCCTCCGTGATGGGCTCCCAACCATCGTCCCACGTTCCAATTCCATGGAACACCAGGATGTGCCACCGGCCGGGTTGCACCCAGGTTTTGACCTGCTCGCTGGGCGTGATCTGGCGGCAGTCTATCTCGAACCAATCCACCGGATCTGCTGCAGAGTAGAACGACGAATTATGTCCGCCTCGGGCTTGCTTGTACCCCGCGGCCTGCACGGCAGCCTTAATGGGCTCCGTAACGTGGTAGAACGGGTAGCAGTAAGAGGAAGTGTCACATGAAAGCCGGGATTCAATCCACTGTTTCGATCCCTCAGCTTCGAACTTCGGATTGTCATCCAGTTCCGGGCGGCGATGAGTCATGCTGTGGGCCCCAATCTCGTGGCCACGTCGCATCACGCCCTGAAGCAGTTCTAGATCCCGCTCGCTCCAAGTGATCTTGGACCAGTCTTGATGCTGATGCCCGTCCGTGTGGATGGGATCTGTATTGGCAACAAGAAAAAATGTCCCCGGTAAACTGTGACAATCGAGGATGGGAACGGCACGGTCGAATTGGCAACGTAAGCCGTCGTCAAACGTGAGTGAGACGAGAGCGGGCATATCCATAGTTCTGCTCCTGGTTCTATCCGCGCGCTTGCGCCTGATAGTTCTCGATGAGGTCGCGAATGCGCTGCGCGTCGCGCTTGCGGTGGCCGTGACTCGTGATCGGATCTGTTCCGCCCGTGGATTCAATCACAATCTCCGCCCAGAACACTCCGGTAGAAATATGCACCGAGGCGATTTTTGACATCGCGATGCTTTCCTCATTGCTGCCAAACAGGCGCGACTTCACCCGGCTCACCCGCTGCGGACTAATGACGAGCTTGGTAGGAAAAAAGAAATTGCCCTGCGTCCAGCGGCTGGCCGTAAAGGTTTCAGATGGAGAGGAATCCATGGACTGCAGAGATGGAGAGCTCATGTTCATCGGGCGATTGAGTGATTCAGTCATTGAGCCATTGATCTTGCATCGCAATCAATGACTGAATGGCTCAATCACTCAATTCCCTATACCCATTCGAGGGCGCCTTTTTTCCATACCCAGACGTAGCCAACGATCAGGATCACGAGAAAGATCAGCATCTCGACCAGTCCGAACAAGCCAAACGCCTTGAACTTCACCGCCCAGGGGAAGAGAAAGATCGTTTCCACATCGAAAACCACGAACAGGATCGCGATGATGTAGAAGCGCACCGTATAGCGGCCGCGCGCATTGTCGACGGGATCAATGCCGCATTCGTACGGCATGAGCTTGGTCTTGCTGGGATTCTCCGGGCGGACCAACTTGGCCAGCAGCAAGGTGATCGGCAGCAGCGTCCCGACGATGGCGATAAAAATGAAAATGGGAACGTAGTTTTGTGGCATGACTCCACTCGGAACAGCAGGCAATCCTAGCGCGGATGCGCAGCCGGTTCAAGGGGGCGTCTGCCTTGCGGATGGGAGCACTCCCGTCGAGGAGGTAGATCACGAGATTTTTCGCGAGGACTTCGTTTAGCCAAAGCGGCTATTTGGCTGCGCTCGCGACTTTGACCCCTCGAGAATTCACAGCGTAGCGCGCAATTCCGCGGTACAAAGCTTCTGCAATCTGTTCGCGGTAACCCAGGCTGCGGAGCTTCTGTTCATCGGTGGGACTGCTCACGAAGCTGACTTCGGCCAGGATCCCCGGCATTGCGCTCTCGGTGAGTACGACGAAGCCGGCTTCCTTGATACCACGGTCTCGCAACCCGGGATTTTGTACGGAGAGAGTTCCGTAAAGAGAACGCTCAACGCTGGCCGCCAGTCGCCGCGATTGCTCCACGCGCTCGCGGAGATCGGCAGAGGAGAGAGTCGGCATCGCGCTCTTTGGGCCGGTGGCATGCGTATCGGCATCACCAGCGCCCTTCGAACCGGGGGCCGAAAAAGAATTCGTGTAATAGGTTTCGACCCCACGCGCCGAAGGCAAATCGCTGTAATTCGCGTGTACCGACACGAACAAGTCGGCCTGGGCCTGGTTGGCGATGTCTGCTCGCTCGTCGAGCGGGATGTAGTTGTCGTCTTGACGTGTATAGACCACGTCCATCCCGAGACGGTTCTCCAGCAGTTTGCCCAGTCGTAGTGCGATCTCCAGCACAAGGTCTTTCTCGAGCAGTCCACCGCGGCCGACTGTGCCTAGATCCCAGCCGCCATGGCCGGCGTCGACGACCACCCGCAGCTTCGGAACCCGAGCGCGCCATTCCAGATCTTCTTTCGTGGGCGGTGGAACCACAATGGCCAGCCGCGCTTTCTCTGCTTCGACATCCGGAAACAGGTTTACCGCTCCCTTGGGAGATGACCCGATCTTGCGGACTTCCACGACCAGCCGGTAGGGGTTCGGCTCAAGGCTCACCGAGAAATTGGGATTCGATTTCGTCTCCAAAACGACGCGTGTCATGCCTGCAACCGGCTGCGCCACACGAATCCGGTTCAGCAGAGCGTCCCCGATATCGATGGACTTGCCTGCGAGTTCAGGAGCCAGTTGCGTGTCGCGCAGGTCAAAGTAGATGCGATCCGGCCCGGTCAACCGGTGCGCTTCATATTGCACCTGATCTTCGAGATCGAGAACGATCGTGCTGGAATCCGCAGACGACCAGTGCCGAATACCGGTGATTCGCGGAAACTTCGCCAGTTCGGACGGGGTTGCCGCCGCAGTCTCGGACTCCGCGGCCTCGGCGGTCAGATCGGAACTGGTCGTGGAGCCGGATTTGCCCGCGTTCCCGGGCGACACAGCGTTTCCTTGTGTCGCCGCTGTACCACTCGCGGCAGCCGGACCGTTAGCGGTCGCAATCATCTCACCGCCCATTTGTGCCGTCCGCATCTTCCACCAGATGCCTCCCGCAAAGGCCGCGAGAATCACGGAACCAATCAGCGCCACCGGAATCCACCGGCGATAAGCAGGTTCCGCGGGTTCTTGCATCGCGAAGATGGGCTCAGGCTGCGAAGCCGGTTCTGATATGACAGGCTTGATTTCCGACACCTTCTCGGTACTCGGAGCAACTACCGGAGTCGCAGGCACTGGTAACGGAACGGTTGTCACATCAATAGCCGCTGGAGTTAGATTCCTGTCGGGATTGGGAAGCTCGATTGGTGCGACGACGGGTGCGGCTGCTGGTTCCACCAGGGTCGCAGTTTTTGCTACAGGTTCACTGCCCGGGTTCTCCAGTCGGGATGTCGCTACCCGGGCGGATTCCGCAAAGCGGTCCTCATCCTCGGGCCTTAATGCTCCGACCACGAGTTCGGCCAGCAGGCTCAAGTTTCGGACATCGCTGTCATTAAAGGCGAAAGGCCACGTGGAGAACGCTTCCAACAGACCAATCACCCTACGGCGGCCACACAACGGGACTGCCACCATGGCG
>Ga0335071_10007102_pt1 | contig 11552 bp, 7 predicted proteins | sample Lox_Sample_15_FD_206724 | JGI IMG/M metagenome (GOLD analysis project Ga0335071, IMG submission 206724) | Soil microbial communities from Loxahatchee National Wildlife Refuge, Florida, United States - Lox_Sample_1.5 | ecosystem: Environmental > Terrestrial > Soil > Wetlands | place: USA: Florida...
CGCGCGCACGTCGCGGTCGTAGAGGGAGTCGAGCAGCGTCGCGGCGTCGGATCCGGCGGGCGTCACCGTCTTCGGGACCATCACGCGGACCTCGTAGATGTGGTCGCCGGCCTGCCCGGTGCGCGGGTCCTTCGCGCCCTGGCCGCGCAGCCGGAACTTCTGCCGGCTCTGGGTCGAGGGAGGCACCTTCGCGCGCATCGTGCCGTGGATCGTCGGCACCTCGATCTCGGCGCCCGCGTACGCCTCCTTGACCGTCACCGGCACGATGCCGTGAATGTCGTTGCCGTGCCTTTCGAAGTAGGGATGCGGCGCGACGCGCACGGTGACGTAGAGATCCCCGGGCGGTCCGCCCGACGCGCCCGGGCTCCCCTTCCCGGCAAGCCGGATGACGCCGCCGTCCTCCGTTCCCTCCGGGATCCGCACGCGCACGCGCTCGGACTCCGCCACCGTGCCCGCGCCCCGGCAGGTCGGACAGGTTTCCTTGCCCTGGCGCCCCGTGCCGTGGCAGGTCGGGCACACGTTCTCCCGACGCAGCGCGAGCGACGCCGTTGCCCCGAGGACGCCGTCCCGAAACGGCACTTCGAGCTCGGCCCGAAGATCCGTGCCGGGCTGGGGCCCCGACCGGGCCCGCCGGCCGCCGAAAAGATTGCCGAAAACGTCGCCGAGATCGCCCGCCTCGAAATGGAAGGTCTCGAACGGAGACCCGCCCGCACCACCGAAGCCTGAGCCCCCGAACCCCGCTCCGGCCGCCCGGGGATCGAAACCGGCTCCCCCGAAGCCGGGGCCTGCCCCGGGCCCGGCATGACCGAAACGGTCGTAGGCCCGCCGTTTCTCCTCGTCCTGAAGGACTTCGTAGGCCTCCTGGACCTCCTGGAAGCGCTTCTGGGCGGCTTTGTCCCCCGGGTTGACGTCCGGGTGGAGCTTCCGGGCCAGGCGGCGGTAGGCCTTCTTGATTTCGGCCTCGGAGGCCCCCCGGGAGACCCCGAGGACCTCGTAGTAGTCCCGCTTAGCCATTTCCTTGCAGCGATTATAGAAGAGCGGAAATTAGGCCATTGACACCCTGCGGGAGGCTAATATTATTAGTCGTAAGCTTCGAACTAACTAATCTTATAAGGCTGGATTTTTAGACAGCTGCCGTCATGAGTATCGACGAAATCGATCTGCGGATCCTGGACATGCTCCAGCGCAACGGGAAGCTGTCGCAGGCCCGTATCGCCGGCGCCGTCGGCCTGACGACGCCGTCGGTCAACGAGCGCATCAAGAAGATGGAGCGCCACGGCATGATCCGTGGCTTCGTCGCGCTGCTCGACCACGAGAAGATGGGGCTCCCGCTGACGGCGTACGTGGACGTCTGCCTCGAGCATCCTCGGTTCGAGAAATCGTTCGTCGACGACCTCGAGAAGCTCCTCGCGGTCCAGGAGTGTCACTACCTGGCCGGCGAGTTCGCGTATCGGCTCAAGGTGAAGGCGGCCGACCCGGCGTCGCTCGCCGATTTCCTCCAGCGCCGCATTCTCGCGATCAAGGGCGTCACGCGAATCCAGGCGCAGATCTCGCTGTCCTCGAAGAAGGACTCGACGCTGCTGCCGCTGATCCCGGAGAAGCCGGAACCGAAGGGACAGGAACCGAAGTAGCCCGCCTCTCGCCTCCAGCCCCTTCCGTCAGAACCTCCCGACCAGCCCCGCGTCCGCGTTGAAGAACTGCCGCGACGGGCTCGACGAGATGTTGTGGTACGTCAGCCGCAAGACGATCGCGAAGCCCTTCGTCAGCCGGAACTCGCCGTCGGCGCCGAGGTTGAAGCCGAAGTACTTCTGGTTCGGGTCCCGGTAGGCCTCGAAGCCGGGCGGCATCGGCTCGGGGACGACGCTGTAGCCGCCGATGCCGCCGAACAATCCCCCCGTGTAGAAGCCCTCGGTGTAGAGGTACGACGCGTCCGCCGTCAGGTAGTTGATGTGTTCCTTCGCGGACGGGACGTAAACGCCGTTGACGGTCTGCCCGGACTGCGACTGCTGCGTCCACATCGAGCCGTACGTCATTCGCAGCAGCGCCGCGTGCTCGAAGCGATAGTCGAAGGAAACGGTGTACTCGCTCGGCTTGAACCCCTCGAGGTTCAGCGTGTGGCTGATGTCGTTGACGGAGCCGTAGGTGGCGCTGATGCCGAACAACTGGGCCCGGGCCGGCGCCGAAAGGGCCAGGCCCGCGGCCGCGAGAATCAGGGATTTCTTCCAGGTCAGCACGCCACCTCCTCGTCCCCGGCGAACCGAAGCGCGAAATCGATCTCGCTCGAACTCTAACGGATAACCCCCGCGCGCGAGCGGGTACAATCTCGCCGCTTTCCGGTTTACGGAGGCCGCCACGCCGACGCCTGGGGCAAAACGCATCGCGGAGCTCGCGGAGAACGCCGCGGCGTTCGTGCTGCCGTCGATTTGCCTGGCCTGCCGCGTCGGTCCGGTCCGGGAGCTCTGGCGAGGCGGCGTGTGCGCGGCCTGCTGGAACGCGCTGCCCTCCCGCGACGCGAACCGGTGCGTCGCCTGCGACGAGCCGCTCGGCGACGCGGCCGCCGGACCCGCCTGCGGGCGATGCCTCCTCGATCCACCGCCGTTTGCGCGGCTCGCCGCGGCGGCTCCCTACCGGGGGTCCGCCCGCGGGATCCTGCTCGCCTTCAAGTTCCAGGGCGCGGACTTCCTCGGCGCGCGCCTGGCCGACGTGCTCGTCGAGCGCCTCGGCGAATCCACGGCCGACGAGGTCGCCGCCGTCCCGGCCACGCCGCGCGCAAGGCGCGAGCGCGGCTATCACCCGGCCGGCGTGCTCGCGGCCGCGGTGGCCCGGCGCCTCGGCCGGCCCTTCGCGTCGGGTCGGCTGGTCAAGGCGCGGGAGACCGAGCGACAGAGCCTCGTGCCGGCCTCGCGGCGGCGCGCGAACGTTCGCGGCGCCTTCCTCGCGCGCGGGACGCCTCCCCGGCGCGTGCTGCTCGTCGACGACGTCGCGACCTCGGGGGCGACGGCCCGCGAGTGCGCCGCGCGGCTGCGCTCGGCCGGGGCCCGCGAGGTCGAAGTCTGGTGTTTCGCCCGCGCGTCGCGCGGCGACGTCGAGCCGGAGCTGTCGTGAACCCGTTGAACCGCCTGGTCGTCAAGACGCTGCCGCTCGTGCCGCGCCCGCTCGTGCGTTCGATCGCCTCGCGCTACGTCGCGGGCGAGACGCTCGAGGAGGCGATCGCGACCGTGCGCGCGTTGAACGCCGAGCGCTGCCTCGCGACCCTCGACGTTCTCGGCGAAGACGTGACGCGGCTCGACGAAACCGAGGCGACCGTCCTCGAGTACCAGCGCGCGCTCGCGGCGATCGCCGCGCAGGGCGTCGACTCGAACATCTCGGTCAAGCTCTCGGCGCTCGGCTTGAAGCTCGACCCGGACCACTGCCGACGCCAGTTCGCGCGGATCGTCGACGCGGCGCGGGCGCACGGCAACTTCGTCCGCATCGACATGGAGGACTCGCCGGTCACCGAGGTGACGCTCCAGATCTACTTCGAGACCCTGAAGCGCTACGAGCGGGTCGGCATCGTGCTGCAGGCGTACCTCCGGCGCAGCGTCGAGGACGCGCGCCGCGTCGCCGAGGCCGGCGGCAACGTGCGCGTGTGCAAGGGCATCTACGTGGAGCCGGCGGCGATCGCGTTCCAGGACCGCGAGGAGATTCGCGACGGGTACATGCGCCTCCTCGAAACGCTCCTGACCGCCGGGCGGTACGTCGGGATCGCGACCCATGACCCGGTCCTCGTCGACCGCGCGCTCTCCCTGGTCGGGCGCCTGAAGCTCCGCCGCGAACAGTACGAATTTCAGATGCTCCTCGGCGTGGCGCGGTCGCTGCGCCGCCGTCTGACGTCGGACGGCCACCGGCTGCGGGTCTATGTCCCTTATGGCGAAGCCTGGTACGCCTACTCGGTCCGCCGGCTCAAGGAGAACCCGGCGATCGCGGGCCACGTCCTGAAGGGTCTGTTCGCCCCCGGCGGGGGCGACGCCGGTCCCTGAATTCGGCCCCTCCGTCCCCGGAGGGCCGCCCGGAACCGCCACGGGCCTCACGGTTTCCCGGTTCTGTGGCAATTGACTTTGGAGAAATCTATACTTCCGAATTGGACCCTCGGGCCCGGCATATGAAACGGCACCGCATCGTCCTCGTGCTCTCGGCCCTCTGGCTCGCGCTGGCAGCCGGAACGGCCTTCGCCGGCCCGCCCGCGCCGCCCATCTCCGGTGTCGTGCGTCACGCTCAGACCCCGCTCTCGGGCGTCCTCGTGATCTTCGTCAACGTGGGCGACAACTCGCTGACCCGGCTCCACACCGCCAGCGACGGCACCTTCGTCCTGGCCTCGGCGGCGCCGGGCGTCTACGACCTCGTCGCGTACAAGCGCGGATTCGAGCCCGCGCTGCAGCGGCTCTGGCACCAGGCCGGCGCCGCCGCCGGCGTTTCCTCCGTGTCGATCGCGCTCACGCCCAAGGGCAAGAGCGAGCCGCAGGCGCCCGAGCCGCAGACGATCTGGGACATGCGCGAACGGCTCCCGACCGACGTGCTGCGCGAGATCGCGCTCGAGGAGATCGCGGACAAGTCGACGACGCCCACGCAGCGCATCGCGCTGAACAAGCTCATCGCCGGCGAGCTGACGACGGTCACCGAGGCGCCCGCGCAGAGCGCGAACGCGCCTCTGTCGCGCGCGGCGCTCGGCCTGCACGGAGGCCTTCCGAACGGCTGGAGCTACGGGATCTCGGGCGACTACGCGCGTCTCGGCAACGGCGACACGCCGGGCGACGTGACGACCGGCAACGCGGCCGGCGTCGCGCTCGACGTCGCGCCTTCGGCCGACGAGCACCTCCAGGTCTCGACGCGCCGCAACAGCCTCTCCTTCGCCGACAGCCCGGCCTCCCTGCAGACCCACGCGGTCAACTGGAGCCGCGGCGTGGAACAGGGCAGCGTCGAGTCCGTCGGCGCCCGCTACATCGAAGAGACCAACCTCTACCGCGCGACCTCGCTCGGCACGACGATCTTCCCGATCTCCTCGCGCACCTGGGAGGTCAATGCGGAGTACGGCAGGCCGGCGTCTCTGGACACGCCGGGAGTCTCCGTCGGCATGGTCTACCGTCACTGGGAGGCGAGCGTCGGCCCGTCGGGCGTGGGCGCCGACGGCGTCCTCGTGCAGGCCGCGCCGGACGCGGACCTGGCCGCCTCGGCGTCCTTCAAGGCCACCGACAAGCTCGAAGTCGACGGCGGGGTCGTGGCGCGCTATCTCGGAGCCGCGCCGGGAGCGTATGGAATCGCGCCGGTCGCAACCGTGCGCTACGGAGTCGGCGGCGGCACGATCTATGCGCGCGGCCTCTACCGCGCCCTCGGCTCGACGTCGCAGGCGACGGCCGTGATGCCCCGCATCGCGTCGATCGAAGAGAGTCTCGACCCGGCCGCCACGCGGGCCCTGGCGGTCGGCTTCCAGCGCAAGGTCGGCGCGGATTCGCAGGTCGACGTCGAGGTCTCCGAAGCGAAGATGGGCGAGCTCGTGCGCGCGTTCTTCCAGGGAGACTTCCTGACGGACTTCGACAGCGTCTATCTCCTGGACGGAAACTCGGTGAAGCAGCTCAAGGCTTCGGTAACGCAGAGGCTCTCGAACACGGTCTCCGGCAACATCTCGGTCCGCTACGGCACGATCGACGGAAACGTCGCTTCGCCGAGCGCCGAGAGCTACGGCATGACGAGCAACGCCGGCCGATTCTGGGCCGCGCGCGCGTCAGTCGAGGTGCTGCCGACCAAGACCGGCATCGCGCTGCTCGTGCGCGGCATCCGCCAGGACCTCCAGACGGCCGCCTCGCTCATCTCCAACGACTCCGACAAGCTCGCCCTCTCGGTCTCCCAGGACCTCTCGGTCATCGGCATCACGCCCTTCGGCGCCGGCTGGAAGTTGATCGTGGCCGTCGAGAACGCGAAGGGAACCGCGCTGACCGAGCACAAGGACGAGCCCGTCACCGCCAACCGTCTCCTCGGCGGTGTCGCGGTGAGCTTCTAAGTCTTCGCGTGTAGCCCCGCGCGAGGGCCGCTCCCGGACCAGCGCAGTCCAAATCGCAGTCCAAAAGTTTTTTGGACTATATTCAGTTTCTTGATTCTCTCGTTGATTGGAATCCCGTCCATTCGGGACAAATGCTGAATCTCAAGGGCTTACCTGGCTGGATTTCCACGCGGTGGATGGCATTCGGATTGCTGAATCCACGCCCGTGCCGGCTTTCGTGAAGCGGTTCCTGCTGACCGGCCTGGCCGCATTGACCGTCGCCACGGTGGCGATCGGCTTCGTCTCGTTCGCGCGCAAGGTCGACAGCTTCACCGCGACGGGCTTCGTGGCCGACCGCGCCGGCGGCGCCCTCCTGCTTCGATCCGTCGAGAAGTCGAGCTCCGCCGCCCGCGCCGGCCTTTCCGCCGGCGACCGGATCCTCATCGCCGACGGTCAGACGGCGGCGTCTCTCGAGCACCCGGAGAGGCAGCTCGCCCGCAAGCCCTTCCCGCATGCCCTCGTCGTCCTGTCGCCGGAGGGAGAGGTGCGGGGAGTCTCGCTCGGCGAGCCCTCGGTCCGCTTCGACACGACGTACCTGTTCCTCGCGTTCGTCGGGATCCTGTACTTGATCATCGGTCTCTTCACCGTCGCCCGCGACCGCAGCGGGCCGGCGCTGCTGTTCTGGGTCCTGTGTCTCTCGTCCTTCGCGATCTACCTGATCACGCCGGCCGGCCCGCGGGACGCGTTCTGGCGCGTCTCGTGGCTGACCGAGGATTTCTTCCGCGCGTTCCTGCCGGCGCTGCTGCTCCATTTCTTCCTGCTCTTCCCGCGCCCGATCCGCGCGCGCCGCATCGTGCCCCTGCTCTACCTTCCCTCCGCCGTCTACCTCGTCGCCGAGTTCTCGGTTCTCGGGGCGCGCGCCACGCCGGCCGCCGCCGCGTACCTCGAGGCCTGCGAGCGCTTCTGGTTCGTCTACTTCGTCGTCTACGTCTGCGGCGTCCTCGCCCGGCTGCTCGAGCTGATGCGGCACCGGCGCGACGACGCCGAGGCCGAGAAGCAGGTTCGGTGGATCGCGCTGGGAGTCATCGTGGGCCTGGCGCCGTTCCTGCTCCTCTCGGCGCTGCCCCGCGCGTTCGGGCTCGAGTCCGCGCTGCTGTCGAGCCTCGCCGTCGTCCCCCTCGTGCTCATTCCGCTCGCGTTCGCCTACGCCATCCTGAAGTGGCGCCTCTGGGACGTCGAGATTTTCGTGCGCGAAGCCATCGGCACCACGGGCGCGGTGCTCCTCGGCGGCCTCACCTTCGTCCTGCTGAACTCGCTGCTCGACCGAACGCTCGTCGGCATGGCCGCCGCGGGCAAGAACGTCATCGCGTTCTCCTCCGGCATCGTTCTCGCGTCGCTGCTGGTGCCCGTCAAGAAGCGCATCACCGACGTGCTCGAACGCATCCAGTACCACGACACCTACCGCGCGCGCCGGGCGCTGCTCGACGTCGCGCGCGACTTCGCCACACCGCGGCCGCGCGAGGAGCTCGTCCAGACGATCGTGCGCCGGGTCGAAGAAGCCCTGCGCGTCGTGCCGTGCTCGCTGTTCCTGTTCGAGGGGCCGGGCCGCGATCCGGACGCCGCGGCCCTGGCCGAGTCGCTCGCCCGCGACGAACGCCTGCGCCTGCGGGGCACCGCCTTCGGCGCGACGCCGCCGCCGGCCCTGCTGCGGCTGCACGCGCTCGGCTACCGCGCTTTCTTCGCGATGCGGTGCGGCGGCGAGCTCGTCGGGGCGCTCGGCGTCGGCCACAAGGACGGCCGCATCCCGCTCTCGACCGAGGACGAGGCGCTCCTGACGGCCGTCCTCGCCCAGGCGAGCCTCGCCTACGAGAACGCCCGGCTCTACGGGGCGCTCGCCGAGCGCCTCGCGGAGATCCGGACCCTTCAGGAGTACCAGGAGAGCGTGATTCGCTCCTCCTCGTCCGGCATCGTCGTCCTCGACGCCGACGGCCGCATCCACACCGCGAATCCGGCCTTCGCCGCCCTGACCGGGCGCTCCGAGGCGGAGCTTGCGGGGCTCCCGCTCGCCGAGGCGCTTCCGGGCGTGTCGCTCGGCGAGCCGCCGCCGGGCGGCGCCGAGTGGCGCTTCCAGACGAGGCTCGAGGGCCGCGACGGCCCCGGCCGCGACCTGCAGCTGTCCGTGTCGGCGTTCCGGGGCTCGCCCGACCGCCGCGTCGTCGTGGTCGAAGACATGACCGACCGCATCCGCGCCGAGCGCGCGCTGGCCGAGCGCGAGCGCCTCGCCTCGCTCGGCGTGCTGGCGGCCGGCGTCGCCCACGAGGTGAACACGCCGATCGCGGGCCTTTCCTCCTACGCGCAGATGCTGCTGTCCGAGACGCCGCCGGGCGATCCGCGCTACTCGATCCTGAAGAAGATGGAACGCCAGACGTTCCGCGCGGCGCACCTGGTCAACAACCTCCTCGAGTTCGCGCGGCCGCGCGCGCGCACCCCCGTCGAGACGGACCTGCGCGGCGTCCTCGTCAACGCCGCCGAGTCCGTCGAGACCGCCTTCGCGGGCCGCCGCCTCGAGCTCGAGACCGACCCCGACGGGCCGCCGGCGCGCGTCGTCGGCGACCCGCGCGACCTCGAGCAGGTCTTCGTCAACCTCCTCGCCAACGCCCGCGACGCCTCGCCGGACGGCGGCGTCGTCTCGTGCCGCCTCGAACGGCGCGGCGAGAACGTCCGCGTGACCGTGGCCGACCGGGGCCCGGGCCTCTCGAGCGCCGACGCGCAGAAGGCCTTCCAGCCCTTCTTCACGACGAAGAAATCGGGCGGCACGGGGCTCGGGCTCGCGATCTCGCGCGACATCGTGCAGCGCCACGGCGGCACGATCGCGCTCGCGGCCCGCCCGGGCGGCGGCACCGAGGCGTGCGTCGAGCTGCCGCTCGTGCCCGAGGGCTGCCCGTCGTGAGAGTGCTCGTCGTCGACGACGAGGAGGTCATCCGCGACGTCCTCGGCACGCTGCTGACCCGGGAGGGCTACGAAGTCGCGGCGGCCGCGTCGGCCGGAGAGGCCGTGGCGCTCTTCGAGGCCGAGCCCTACGACGTCGTCCTCCTCGACCTGATGCTCCCGGACCGCCCCGGCCTCGACGTCCTGCGCGACGTCCTGCGGCGCGATCCGGACGCCGTCGTCGTCATCGTGACGGCTTACTCGTCGATCGAGGGCGCGATCGAGGCGATGCGCCTCGGGGCGTTCCACTACATTCCGAAGCCCTTCCAGAACGAGGAAGTCCTGCTGACGCTCCGCAAGGGCTCGGAGGCGCGCCGTCTCACCGAAGAGAACCGGCGCCTGCGGGAGGAGCTGTCGCTGCGGTACGGCCTCGGACGCATCGTCGGGAAGTCCGCCGGCATGCGGAAGGTCTTCGAGCTCGTGCGCCTGGCGGGTCCGTCGCGTTCGACGATCCTCGTCGAGGGCGAGAGCGGCACGGGCAAGGAGCTCGTCGCCCGGGCGATTCACACGCACTCGCCGCGGTCCGGGGCGCCCTTCGTCACCGTCAACTCGGGCTCGATGCCCGCGGACCTGCTCGAGTCGAACCTGTTCGGGCACGTCAAAGGCGCGTTCACCGGCGCGATCGCGAACAAGAAGGGCCTCTTCGAGGCGGCCGACGGCGGGTCGATCTTCTTCGACGAGATCGGCACCGTCAGCATGGAGACGCAGGCCAAGCTGCTGCGCGTGATCCAGGAGAAAGAGTTCATGCGGGTCGGCAGCGTCGAGACGCAGAAAGTCGACGTCCGCATCATCGCCGCGACCAACGTGGATCTGAAGAAGGCGGTCGCCGAAGGCCGCTTCCGCGACGACCTCTACTATCGCCTCTGCGTCATCACGATCTCGATCCCGCCGCTGCGCGAGCGGCGCGAGGACATCCCGCTGCTCGCCGAGCACTTCATGCGGCTCTACGCCTCGGAGAACGAGAAGGCGATCGCCGGCATCGACCCGGAGGCGTATCGCGCCCTGCTCGACCACGACTGGCCCGGCAACGTCCGCGAGCTCGAGAACGCCCTCGAGCGGGCCGTCGTGCTGTGTCCGCCCGGCGGGCCGATCGGCCTGTCGCTCCTGCCCGAGACCGTCCTGAGTCCCGAGCGCGGCGAGCTCCCGGTGCGGCTCCCCGAGAACGGCGCGACCTACAAGCAGCTCGTCGAGGACTACGAACGCCGCCTGATCCGCACCGCTCTGCGCCGCACCGGCGGCATCCAGAAGCGGGCGGCCGAGCTCCTGAAGATCAAGCCCACCACGCTCCACGAGATCATCAAGAGGCTGGAGATCCGGGAGTAGCGACGGCGGGGCGATGGCGGGGTCAACGCTGAATTCCTGAATCGATCCAGACCGATCGCGGGGTCAACGCTGAATTCCTGAATCGAGCCGGTCGCCTGCCCTCCAGGCGATGGCGGGGTCAGGCCTCGACCCCATTCCGGGTGGACGAACCATTGCGGGCGTCAGGATTTCAGCGTTGACCCCACTTCCGCGTCACATTCCGGGTGGACGAACCATTGCGGGCGTCAGGATTTCAGCGTTGACCCCAGTCCTGCCCCCACGTTGACCCCAGTCCCCCACCAGTCCCGACCCGGGCGTCAGGATTTCAGCGTTGACCCCAGTCCCCCAGTCCCCCAGTCCTGACCTTCAAATTTTCCCTAGGCGGGCAGTCTCCGCACCATCACCAGCGTCCGGTCATCCGCGTAGGGCTCGCCCTTGGCGTGCCCTTCGAGGGCCTCGCCGAGCGATTTCTCGACGTCCGCGGCGGCCTTGCCGAGCTGCCCGCCGACGAACTCCTTCAGGCGCGGCATCCCGAACTCGTTGCCCTCCGGGTCGTTGGCCTCGGTGACGCCGTCCGTGTAGAGCAGGAGCAGGTCGTTCGGCGCGAGCGTGAGCTTCGCCGAGCCGTAGGGCTTTCCGGGGAAGAGCGCGAGCGGCAGTCCGTGCGAGCCGAGCTCCTCGAGCGAGCCGTTGGCGCGCAGCAGGATGCCGGGGTTGTGGCCGGCGTTGGTGTACTCGATCTCCCCCGTCGCGGGGTCGAGGAGCAGCAGGAAGAACGTGATGAAGCGGTCGGGCCCGGTCCGCCGCGAGATCGCCTCCGAAAGACGGCCGGTCATCTCGGCGACCGGAACGCCCTCGTCGGCCCAGGCGTGGAACGAGGCCTGGAGCGACGCCATCAGGAGCGCGGGCCCGACGCCCTTGCCGCAGACGTCGGCGATCGTCGCGTAGATCTTTCCGTCCGGGCGCGGCCGGAAGTCGAAGTAGTCGCCCGAGACCTGGCGCGAGGCGACGTTGGAGCCGTGGAGCTCCCAACCCGGCAGCGGCGGCGGATCTTCCGGCAGGAGACGCTGCTGGATCTCGCGCGCCAGGGCGAACTCGCGGTCCATCTGCCGCTTCTCGGCGTTCTCCTCCATCAGCCGCGCGTTCTGGATCTTGGCCGCGGCGACGTTCGCGAGCGAGGTCAGGAGGCGCAGGTCCGCTTCCTCGAAGGAGCGGTGCCCGACGCGGCAGTCGACGTAGATCAGGCCGA
>Ga0335071_10007105_pt1 | contig 11551 bp, 8 predicted proteins | sample Lox_Sample_15_FD_206724 | JGI IMG/M metagenome (GOLD analysis project Ga0335071, IMG submission 206724) | Soil microbial communities from Loxahatchee National Wildlife Refuge, Florida, United States - Lox_Sample_1.5 | ecosystem: Environmental > Terrestrial > Soil > Wetlands | place: USA: Florida...
CTGACTCGTGCTACGCGGTTGCTTGCGATCATCAGCCTGACAGCAACGTCTTTAGACGGCCTGTTGACCATGCTTGACTGGACCAATCCTGTAATGACGCCGTGGCTGCAGGTCGGAGATGCCATCCTCACAGCGATCTTCACGATTGCAGAGGCCTATCCGCTGGTGATGATCGCTTTCGCCATTCGCAAACGGCTCGATCACGCGCGCTGGCTTGTGGCAGCGACCGCCATGCTCGCGGAGATGATTTCCGTGGTGCGCATTGCGGTCGAGCAAGGGAGCAGGTTCACGCACTGGACGCTGGGCGAAAAGATCGGCCAGCCGCTCTTTACGATCTACGAAAATGCGTTCAGCGCGCAGACAATTGCAAATACGCTTCTCCTGGTGGCGATCATCTATGCCGTGTACCGCTACATGAAGGAGTCTGCGCTGCGGCAGAGTTCGCTGGAGCAGGAGTTGCAAAGCGCGCGGGAGCTGCAGCAGGTGCTTATCCCGGAGACGCTGCCTTCGCTGCCGGGCTTCGCAATGACGAGTTCGTATCGGCCTGCGCAGGAGGTCGGCGGCGACTTCTTTCAGATCGTTCCACTGGAAGGCGAGTTCAAAGGTTCAACCCTCATCCTGCTCGGGGATGTGAGCGGCAAGGGGCTGCGAGCGGCCATGGCGGTATCGCTCATTGTCGGCGCGGTACGTACGCTGGCCAAGTTTGCGCCGCACCCGGCAGAGATCCTGGCAGAGCTGAACCAACGGCTAGTGGGCCGGCTGCAGGGCGGTTTTGCGACCTGCCTTGCGCTTCGCGTCGGGACGGACGGTCATTGCGCCGTGGCAAGCGCAGGCCACCCGTCACCGTTCCTCAATAAGAAGGAATTGAAGCTGCCTGGTGCCCTCCCGCTGGGGATCGTGCAGAGTGCAGCGTACGAAGAGATGGCCTTTGACCTGCGCGAGGGCGACCACTTTGCCCTCTACACCGACGGGTTGCTCGAAGCTCGAAGCGCGAGCGGAGAGATCTTCAGCTTCAAACGGCTCGATGAGCTCTTTGCGAGTACTCCTGACGCTGCCAGAGCGACGGACGCTGCGGTAAGTTTCGGGCAGGACGACGACATCACGGTGCTGACCTTGACCCGGCTCGGAACCGGAGAGCAGTCGAGCACGCATCTCTCAGCGCCGCGTCTTGCGCCAGCCTGAGCCAACTTCAGTCAGGCGAAGCAATTCCATCAAACTAAGAATCAATAATTCAACGACTTAGATGGTTTTTATTAATATGAGCCAAATACGCTCATATTTTATGCATCTATTGTGCTATAGTTCTCATCAGATCAGTTGAGCAGGTTGGAAGCAGACCCTCCGACCCGACTGAATCTTCGAAATCTATGTGGAGGACACAATCATGGCAATCACTCGTTGGGACCCGTTCCGGGAAGTAGCTGCACTGCAGAATCGCGTGAATTCTCTTTTCCGGGACTTCAATGAGGGGGAGAGCTCTCTTACGACTGCCAGCTTTGTGCCGGCTGTCGATATCTATGAAGACGACAACAAGGTCGTGCTGAAGCTGGAGGTTCCGGGCATCGAAGAGAAGGACCTGGACGTGAGCGTTGAGAACAATACCCTGACGGTGAAGGGTGAGCGGAAGTTCGCAAAGGAAGAGAAGGAAGAGAACTTCCATCGGATCGAGCGGCGCTATGGCAGCTTTTATCGTGCATTTACGCTGCCGACGACCGTTGACGCGGAGCATGTCGAAGCCAGCTACAATGCCGGCGTCCTGAAGCTCGAACTGAAGAAGAAGCCCGAAGCGCAGCCTCGGCAGATCAAGGTCAATGTTGGCAAGACGCTGGCCGCGTAAAGGAGAGGCTACTCGCTGCCAGCTCTTGGCTCTTGAGCCGCTCAGCTGGCGGCAACAATCCGCATATGCGCCCGGGAAGGCGGATCGTCTGCCTTCCCGGCGCTGTTTTCGAGGTTGATTCGGCGCATAATCACAAGGCAAGGCTGAAGGCCCGGGCCAAAACCAAGAGCTGGAGGCTATGGGCAGGAGCTGTTTTTATGGCAATTCGTTGGGAAAAGCTGACTGTGAAGTCGCAGGAGGCGGTGCAGCATGCGCAGGGGCGCGCTGCCGAGTTAGGCAACCCGGAGATGCAGCCGGTGCACCTGCTGCTGTCCCTGATCGAAGACCGCGAGGGCGTGATTCCCGCCGTTCTTGAGAAGATCGGTGTGCCCACGGAGCGGCTCGAAAGCGATCTGCACGCGATCGAGCAGAAGCTCCCCCGGGTTTCTGGCTCGTCTGGTCAGCCTGGACTGAGCGCGTCGTTAAACAAGGCACTGGAACAGGCTTTTCGTGAGGCGGCAAATTTCAAGGACGAATATGTCTCGACGGAGCACCTGTTGCTTGGGGCTGCGCACCTCAAGGGTGACCCCGCCCGCGATGCTTTAGTCGCTGCGGGCGCTTCGCATGAGGCAATCCTTCAGGCGCTGACCGCGGTGCGCGGATCGCAGCGCGTAACAGACCAGAATCCGGAGGGCAAGTTTCAGGCTCTGGAGAAATATGCCAAGGATCTGACTGACCTGGCGCGCCGCGGCAAACTGGACCCGGTGATCGGGCGTGATGAGGAGATCCGTCGCGTGGTGCAGGTGCTGAGCCGGCGCACCAAGAACAACCCCGTGTTGATCGGCGAGCCGGGTGTCGGAAAGACAGCCATTGTGGAAGGGCTGGCGCGGCGCATCGTTTCCGGAGACGTGCCCGAGAGTCTGCGCGACAAGCGCGTGATCTCACTTGACCTGGGCTCGATGCTGGCAGGCGCGAAGTATCGCGGCGAGTTTGAAGACCGGCTCAAGGCCGTCCTGAAGGAAATTGAGGAGTCGAATGGGCAGATTGTTCTGTTCATCGACGAACTGCACACTCTGGTTGGCGCAGGCGCCGCAGAAGGCGCAATTGATGCGAGCAACATGCTGAAGCCGGCGCTGGCGCGGGGCGAACTCCGGGCCATCGGCGCAACCACACTAAATGAGTACCGCAAGCACATCGAGAAGGACGCCGCGTTGGAGCGCCGCTTCCAGATCGTGTACGTAGGCGAGCCGAACGTCGAAGACACGATTGCGATTTTGCGCGGTTTGAAAGACCGCTACGAGGCGCATCACAATGTGCGCATCAAGGATGCGGCGATTGTTGCAGCGGCAACGCTGTCGCACCGCTACATCAGCGATCGCTTCCTGCCCGACAAGGCCATCGACCTGGTGGACGAGGCCGCAGCTTCGCTGGCAATTCAGATCGGCTCTGTTCCCACTGAGATCGATCAATTGGAACGGGAGGCAACTTCGCTCGAGATTGAGCGCGCCGCGTTGAAGCGCGAGACAGACGCAAACAGTCGGGGACGGCTCGAAGCGGTTGACCGCGAGGTGGCGGAACTGCGCGAAAGGATTACCGCTCTCCGCGCACGCTGGACCAGGGAGCGCGACGCCATTACGCGGATGAGTGAGCTGAAGAAGAAGATCGAGGCACTGCGCTTTGAGGCCGAGGAACAGACACGCAAAGGGCAACTGGATCGGGCAGCACAGATCCAGTATGGCGAGTTGCCGAAGGCCGAGGCTGAGCTCAAGCAGTTGAATGCGCTGCAAGACGGCAATGCCGGCGCTCAGCGAATGCTGAAAGAAGAGGTAGACGAGGAAGACATCGCTCGGATCGTGAGCAAGTGGACCGGCATCCCCGTGTCGAAGATGCTTGAAGGCGAGGTTAAGAAACTGGTCCAAATGGAGGAGCGGCTTCGCGAGCGCGTTGTAGGACAGGATGCTGCGTTGTCGGTGGTCGCGAATGCGATTCGCCGTTCGCGTGCTGGTCTCAGCGATCCAAAGCGCCCCATCGGCTCATTCATCTTCCTAGGGCCGACTGGCGTTGGAAAAACAGAGACGGCACGAGCGCTTGCGGAATTTCTCTTCGACGATGAGCAGGCCATGGTCCGCATCGACATGAGCGAGTACATGGAGAAGCACGCCGTCGCACGGTTAATCGGCGCACCTCCTGGATACATCGGGTACGACGAGGGCGGACAGCTTACTGAGGCCGTACGTCGCAGACCATACGCGGTGATCCTTTTCGACGAAGTCGAGAAGGCGCATCCGGATGTCTTCAACGTGCTTCTTCAGATCATGGACGATGGGCGGCTGACTGATTCAAAGGGACGCACGGTGGACTTCAAGAACACTGTGCTGATCATGACTTCGAACCTGGGCTCCGCGTTCCTGGTTAGCGACTCGCTCAAGAGCGACAAAGATTTCGAGATGGCGAGGGAGAGCGTAATGCATATGTTGCGCGAGCACTTCAGGCCCGAATTCCTGAACCGCGTGGATGATATGGTCATCTTCCGGCCGTTGGGTCATGCACAGATGAACGAGATCCTCGATCTTCGGTTGAATGACATACGGAAGTTGCTCGAGGACCGGCAGATCTCGCTCGAACTGACCGAACCTGCCCGGCAATTGATTCTGGCATCTGGGTGGGATGCTGCATACGGTGCGCGTCCGCTGAAACGGGCTTTGCAGCGGATGGTGCAGGATCCGCTGGCGATGAAGATCCTCGATGGCGAGGTGCTGCACGGATCGCATGTACGCATCGATGTGGATCGCAAGTCGAACCAGTTGCTTCTCGAACCGATGGGTCGTGAGGCCATGGCGTAAGAAAGCCGTTGTCCCTGCCTTGCAGGGTCGTGAACCAACAATTTCGCGGCTCTGCGCGGCTTTCTGTGTTGCCGGGCTGCGCACACATGGAAAAGACTGATCAATTTTCTTCAACCTTTTAACGAGTTCGCGTATCGATTGGATTAGTCATGAAGATCCCCTTCTGGATGACCAAGCTCAGGCAGTTCTGGCGACTCGTGCGCGAGAGCCATGAGAACCCTCTGGTGGGCGAAACAGCTCTGCCCCCCGAGACTGGGAAGGATGAGAGCGCGGTCACGTTCATCGGACATTCATCGTTTCTGATTCAGACAGCCGGCCATGCCCTGCTGATTGACCCTGTATTCGTGACGAAACTGATTGTTCTGCGCAGGCAACGCCGTGCCGGCGTGCGCATCGCCGATCTTCCGCCGATCGATGCCGTGTTGCTGACGCATGCGCACATGGACCACCTGAACCGGCCCTCTCTCAGAGCGGTGAATCGCGAGATGCGCAGGCGCGGACTGCCTGCGCCTGTGGTGATCGTGCCAAGGGGAGTCGAGGATCTGGTGCACGATCTCGGCTTCTCCCGTGTTGAATCACTCGAGTGGTGGGAATCGGCACGTCTGACGGACCTGACAATCACCCTTGTTCCTGCGCGGCATTGGGGCGCACGCCTGTTTCACGATACACACCGGGGATTTGGGGGGTACGTCCTCAGGCCCGACAGCGGACCTGCCATTTATCACTCCGGGGATACTGCATACTTCACCGGCTTCTCTGAGATCGCGAACCGCCTGCAACCGGAGATTGCATTGTTGCCCATCGGCGCGTACTACCCGGACAGCTACCGCGCGGTGCATACCAGCCCGGAGGATGCGCTTCGCGCGTTCGTGGAACTGAAGGCCCGGGTGATGATTCCAATGCATTACAACAGCTTCCGGCTCGGCCGCGAGCCCATGGACGAACCTCTGCCGAGGCTGATGCAAGCAGCAAGCCATGCCGGAGTAGAGCAGCAGATTGTGGCGCTGGAGGAAGGCGCAAGCTGGGTGAAGAAGGAAACGGTCTGCAAGCGATAAATGCTGAATTTTATTCTTCATTACGCATGCATATGCGATGCAGTAAACTTTCGCGCATGAAAAACTTGCTTCCCCGCACAGGTCGCTTTGCCGCCGTGTTGCTTCTTGTCTCTCTGGCGGTTGCATTGAACGCTCAAGACTGGGCCAAGGCGCGGCTCGAAGCGTCACCGCGCCACCGTGAGTACGTCACGCTCAAGCACGGAACCCGCAGTCTGCAGGCCCTTGTTGTCTACCCGGAGGTCAAGGAAAAGGCATCTGTCGTGATCCTGATTCACGAGATCTTCGGATTGAGCGACTGGGCGAAGGAGATGGCAGACGAACTGGCCGGGCAGGGCTTCATCGTTATTGCGCCAGACCTGCTGAGCGGATTCGGACCAAACGGCGGAGGTTCCAGCGAGTTCGCGAGCCAGGACGCGACGGTGAAGGCTGTCTCCGGGCTCGACCCTGACGGAGTGCTGGCCGATCTCGATGCGGCGGCTGACTACGGCAAGAAGCTGGCGGCTGCAAACGGCAAGATTGCGGTGGTGGGCTTCTGCTGGGGCGGGTCGAAGTCGTTCGCGTTTGCAACCCACCGCAAAGACCTCTCCGCGGCCTTCGTCTTCTACGGCACTGGGCCAACGGACGTTTCTGGTGTCGTCGCCCCGGTATACGGCTTCTATGCTGGCAACGATGCCCGCGTGGGAGCGACGGTTCCCGGGACAACCGCTGCTATGAAAGCCGCAGGAAAGATCTATGAGCCGGTGACCTACGATGGCGCCGGCCACGGATTCATGCGCGCGGGCGAGGATCCGGGCAACACCGTTCCTGGACACAAGACAGCTCGCGAAGAGAGCCTTGCGCGGCTCGTGAAGCTGCTGAAAGAGATGAAGAGCGCGCCGGTTACGAGCGTGACTGCGGGTAAGGCGGGAACGGAAGCGGTTGCGTGTCACGAGATGGCGCCGCCCAAATCCTAGCAGGGTGCACTTCCCAAACCGCGGGTTCTACAAGTACACAGGGCGCGATATCCGCGCCCTGCGTAGTTCAGGATGACATGTATTTTTGCCGCCGTTGACGCGTGCGACAGGCACCCGGTGATGGTTACTTGCCGAGCGCGGATTCGATAGCGGCCTGAACCTCGGACGAGTCGGGAGTGACGGCGGGTTCAAAGCGCGCAACGGGATTACCTTTGCGATCAAATAGAAACTTGGTGAAATTCCACTTGATGTCGCCGCCGACTTTCGGGTTCACAGACTTGTCGGTGAGGAATTTGTAGAGGGGCGTTTCGTCGTCGCCGAGCACGGAGACTTTGGCCATCATCGGGAAGCTGACGTTGTACTTGGTGGAGCAGAACTTCTTGATTTCCTCGTTGGTGCCCGGTTCTTGTGAGGCAAAGTTGTTGGCAGGGACACCGACGATGACGAGGCCGCGGTCTTTGTACTTCTCATAGAGAGCTTCGAGGCCGGCGTACTGCGGCGTGAAGCCACAGCGGCTGGCCACGTTGACCAGGAGCACGACTTTTCCGCTGTAGCTCTTGAGACTGACGGGCTGGCCATCAATCGATTTCATGGTGAAGTCGTAGATGCTGGTTGCGTGCGCAGCTGTGAGGACGGCCGCAATGAACATCATCAGGATCAAGCTCAGTTTACGCACTGGAATCCCCCTCTGAGACAGCTTGTACACGATCATACGGGCCGCCGGTGAGAGGCATTGTCAGAAAAATGTCAAAAGGCCCAGCACCCCCGGTAGCGGCCTTGGAATCACTGGCGGAGTTCGACCAGCGTGGCGCCCTGGCCGCCTTCGTTTTGCGGCGCTTCGGCCAGCGTGGCTACATGGGGGTGGTTTTTGAGGAATTCGCGGACGCCGCGGCGAAGGATGCCGGCGCCGTGTCCGTGAATCACGCGGACACGGGGAAGCCCAGCCAGAAACGCGCGGTCGAGATACCTCTCCAATTCCTCGGTGGCTTCGTCGACAGTACGCCCGATGAGATTGATCTCCATGCGCAGGTCGTCGGTATTGGCGCTGGAGACGCTCACCTGCACACCTTTCTGACGACGCGCAGCGGCAAGTGGATCTGCCTTCTCATTCGTCCGAGATTCCGCCGTGCGCAGCACCTCGGCGAGATCATCACGCCTGACGCGCATCTTGATTGGGCCAAGCGCAACCTCGAAGAGGTCCTTCTCGACCTCACGCTGGATGATTGCGATCTTGCCCATGGATTTGATCAGAACCCGATCGCCGGGCGCGACATGACGCAGGAGATGAGGCTGCGCGTTGGTGTCACCCTGGTCAGCCCGGGTGCGGTGCGCCACGACCGTCTGATTGAAGCTCTCCTGAAACTCACGTCTCAGGCGGTTGATGCGGCGTTCGGCTTCCTTTGAAAGCTTCTGCTGTGCGGCCCGGTCTTCAATGGCGCGAACGTTTTCGCGCATCTGGAATTCAAAGTCTTTCAGCAAAGAAGCAAGCTTCGCTTCGAGCTCACGCGTACGGTTGCGGAGTTCGACATCTCCCTCGCGCGCGAGCCTGGCGCGTTCCTGGTTGAGGGCGTACTCCTGTTCGCGCGCTGCCTTGCGATCTTCCTCGAGCTGCGTGACCTCTTTGTGCAGGCGGTCGAGGAAGCGCGCAATGTCGGCCTGCTGTGAACCGAGGCGCTCACGAGCGGCGGCGATGATGTTGCGATTCAAGCCAAGGCGCTCTGCGGTCTGAATTCCGGCTGAGGCGCCCGGCACTCCGAGACGGAGTTGATAGTTCGGAACCAGCGTGACCTCATCGACGCCAGCCGCTGCATTCAGCACGCCGGGAGTATTGGCGGCGTAGACTTTGAGCGAGGTGTGATGCGTCGAAATCAGCGACCACGCGCCGCTCGCCAGAAAATAGTTGGCGACAGCAACTGCAAGGGCAGAGCCTTCATCGGGATCTGTGGCGGACCCGAGTTCATCGAGCAAAACAAGCGAACGGGCATCCGCAAGACGCGATAGGCGATCGAGGTTGACGATATGCGCTGAAAAGGTCGAGAGATCGGCTTCGATGGACTGCGCGTCTCCTATGTCTGCCAGGAAATTGGTGAAGACAGGAAAGCTGGCGGCTGCGGCCGGCACGGGCAAGCCGGCCTGCGCCATCATGGCGAGCAGCGCCGTAGTCTTGAGCGTGACTGTCTTGCCGCCGGTATTTGGGCCGCTGATGATGATCTGGCGCGAAGCGGCCGACAGTTCGAGCGTGATTGGAACGATGTGGCCGCCAATTGCGCGAAGATGCTTTTCAAGCAGCGGATGCCGGGCAGCATCGAGATTCAGGCGGTCGGGCGCAAGCGCCGGCGAAACACAGTCGTAGTCGCGAGCGAATCGAGCCCGGGCGAGCAGCGTGTCTACGAGAGCAAGCACGCGCGCCCCATCGACAAGCGCGTGCGCGTAGCCGCTGACCAGGTGCGTCAACGCGACGAAGATGCGATGAATCTCGGCCTGCTCCTCTTCAAGCAGGCGCACAAGCTCATTATTCTGCTCGATGGTTTCAAGAGGCTCCACATAAACGGTCTGGCCCGAGGAGCTGGCGCCGTGTACGACTCCCGAGACGCGGCGCTTAAGTTCGCTGCGGACAGGAATGACAAAGCGATCGCCGCGAATGGTGATGAGATCTTCCTGCGTGGATCCTTCACTCGACAGCTTGCGTAATGCCGCGCGCAGGCTCTCTTCGATGGCACGCTGCTGGCGTTCCTGCTCACGGCGGATGCGGTTCAGCTCGGGTGAGGCGTCGTCTGCGAGCGTGCCGTCCGGCTGGATCTTGCGCTCGATGGATTCCGCCAGAGGCCGAAGCGTACTCGTCAGCGCCGAGGAAATGTCGACGAGACCGGGCATGCGGCCTGCAACACGAACGGGCGGCGACTGCAGCAGCGACTGCCATGAGGCGACATCGTTTGCCAGGCGGGCGATCGCCTGCAATTCCGGTGCCTCGAGAGCTGCGCCCGGAATCTGAGCCTTTGCCGCAAGCTGTGTCGGGTCAAAGAGTCCGCCAAGAGCGATGGAAATCTGCTCATCGAGCAGAAGGCGAACTTCCCCGGTCAGCTGGTGCTGGCGAACGATCCAGGCTTCGTCGCTGGAAGGATGCAGCGAGAGTACCGCGGCTCGGCCGATCGGCGAGGCGGCAAATCCTGCCACGAACGCGAGCAGCGGTTCCCACTCAAGGGCTGCAACGTCAGCGTTTTGCACCGGCGACGGAATCGGATCGAGCAGAGGCATTCCCAAACCTTATTTTAGGGGGTCTCGCGGCGCGAGGTCGTGATTCAGGAGCCCGGCGCCCGTTCGAAAGCGAGAAACTGATATCTCTTCGGGATTCGGGAACCGGTGCAAATTTGCTTGCGTACTCATAGTACGCAGCGTAATAGTACGCTACGTACTATGAAAACCAACGACTCACTTCTCGGATTTGCGCTGCTGGGCTTGTTACTCGAGAAGCCCAAGTCGGGATACGACCTGAGGAAGTTCTTCGCCGCAACAGCGATGGGCAGTTTCAGTGATAGTCCCGGCGCGATCTACCCGGCACTCGACCGGTTGGAAAGGCAGAAGTTGACGAGGGCCACTGTGGAGACTTCGACAGGACTGAGAAAGCGGCGAGTCTTCAAGGTGACAGCCAGGGGTTTGGCGGCCTTCAAGGCCTGGCTCCGAAGGCCATTGACCCGGGACGATCTGATCCACCGGGGCGACGAGCTGATGCTTCGCTTTGCGTTCATGGATCAGACGCTGGGGGCAGACCAGGCGACGGCATTCCTCAGGGAATATGCCCGCGAACTCGAGGGCTATATCCCGAGCCTGAAGGCGTATCTCGATGCCACGTCAGTGAACATGCCCATGTCCGCGCGGCTGGCGTTTGAGTTTGGCGTGCAAGAACACGAGGCTGGACTGAAGTGGGCGCGAACCTCTATTGCAAGGTATGAGCAAAGAAAGGGGAATCAGGAATGAAGATTCGAATAGCACTCTTTTGTCTGATAGGCGGGTTGTGCTTTTGCATAACTGCGTTTGGCAATGGCCACCTCCGGTGGTCGTACCTGGCCGGGATCGCTCTAACGGCGGCGTTGACGCCTGTGGTGCGCTTTGGTTCGCGCAACTTCGTGGTTCAAGCCGCCTCTCTGTCGTTCGCCCTGATTGTCATCGGTCTCGTATGCACGATGTCAGAGGCAGTGATTTTCTATCCTGAGACAAAGAAGACACTGGCAAGCTCGCTCATTGGCGGATCGGTGATGTATTGCCTTGCCGCAATCGTGTTGCTTGCGCTGGCTAGATTGCTCAGACTCGTGGATCAATCGGAATTTCGCGTTGAGCACAGAACGGTCGCGTGGGCGATTTCGATGGTTCTCCTAAGCGGACTCTCCTACGTTGTCTATTACATGGTGTTTGGCGGGATTGCCTTCCAGTTTTTCACAAAGCAGTACTACCCGCACGCCGTCGAGCAGGTGGCTGTGCTCGGCAGATGGTTCTGGGTCTATCAGCTTGGCAGAGGCGTTCTGATGGTCCTGGGAACGTTGCCCCTGATCTATACATTGCGTTTGCCGCGTTGGAAGGCCGCATTGGCGATTGGGGTGCTGATCTGGCTCGGAGGCGGTGGCGCGTTCCTGCTTGTTCCGAACGGGATCATGGCGACGGCACAGAGGTATATGCACATCGTCGAGATCATGACCCAGAATGTTTCGCTCGGTGTGTCGGCGGTTCTGCTGCTGCGGCCCAGGCAGCGGACAATGGGAGTGCCAGTGCACTCCGCAACGGCAGCTTAGGGCCCCTGTGCTCGGAATGGCTGTTCTGTCGAAGCAAGCCTGGCGTTAAGCCGTGCCGTGCTTAGTCGCTTGATTTCGTTGAAGCCGAGGCTGATGGCGT
>Ga0335071_10007107_pt1 | contig 11550 bp, 8 predicted proteins | sample Lox_Sample_15_FD_206724 | JGI IMG/M metagenome (GOLD analysis project Ga0335071, IMG submission 206724) | Soil microbial communities from Loxahatchee National Wildlife Refuge, Florida, United States - Lox_Sample_1.5 | ecosystem: Environmental > Terrestrial > Soil > Wetlands | place: USA: Florida...
TGGCAAGTTGGATGAGGCTCGACACCCTTGCCTGCCCGCTGCCTACTACCTTCTTCTGTTCACGCGTGCCTCGGTCCGCGGAGTATTCGTGCCGGTAGCGTAATAATAGCCCAGAGCAATTCCAGCACTCCACCCACTGCTATCCCGAGGATTCTGAAAGGTAATAGCAGCAGCCAGACGAATGGGTAGAGCACCAGTGCGAGCAGCGCCAGCGGCCAGCAGAGAAAAAGTAGAATGCACCAGAGTAGAAATTTGACCATACGCGTTCGACCCCGCCGAATTATTCTAAGCTGAGGATAGCGCATTCTGACGCCAGCGGTACGCAAATCGGGATTTCCATACGATGATGGGTGCCAGCGCGGAGCCTATCCCCGGGGACGGAACGCGGGATTTGGGATGGGGGGCTCGTGGGCGCGGCCCTTCTGCGATCAGTCTAGCCTCTGGCTGTAAACGTGCAGGGCATGTCCAGGCAGCGGGGCGGCAGGGTGAAAACACGCAGGGCACTGGGCTAGAAAAGGCGCGGTGCGCCGGGGAGCTTAGGCGATCCTGGTGGCTTGCTGCTGCGCAGCTTGGGGGCGAATGAGGCAAGAGCGTTAGCCCGGGACGGAGCTCGAGGGCGGTACGAGACACGTCCGATGGAGATCGTCGGCTCGCAAAAATCCAATCTAGCCCACGATGTCTATGAAAAAATACATGGTTAGGCTGGAAACTGACACTTTATCATTGCTTCTAATTAATTGAAAGAGTGATACTTATGGTTTTTTGTAGGCAAATCGGGAGGAAAAGGGATCCTAAGTTTTGCCGCGATGGACCCACGATGTTACTGAAAAAAAGCAACTTAAAATTGGCACTTTTGCCCGATGCCACGATGTCTTTGAAACAAAAGCATTTGCCGCTAGCCTAACCCACGATGTCTATGATAGATAACGCGTTAGCTGATAGATTGATAAATCGCAAACTTCATTCTCGGGTTCCGCGCTGCCGGCGGCAGATCGGGTCTTCGGGTCCCATTGCCAGGCTGCGGGCTGTGCGTAGTGCTGAGTTCTAGAGGAGAGCTTGATGCAGGGCGGTTGTGATGTCTTCTGTGTGGGAAATTCCGTGGCGGATGTTCTAGCGCGGCCGGTGGATCATCTGGCGCCCTCGGGGACCAGCCAGCCGCTTGATGATGTGCTGCTGGCGGCGGGTGGCAATAGCTTCAACACTGCCGTAGCGCTGGCGCGCCTGGGCGTACGGGTGCGCGTGGCCACGGCTGTGGGCGATGACAACTTTGGTCATTTCTTGCGCGAGCAGCTTCGCGCCGAAGGCATTGAAGACAGTGGCATGATCACCCTGGCGGGGGGGAAGACCTCCACTTCCATCGTGCTGGTCGAGGCCAGCGGGGAGCGGCGTTTCCTGCACTTGCGCGGCGTGGGCCGGCTGCTGTCGGGAGAGCACATCGATTGGCGCCAAGTCGAAGGAGCGCGGGTCTTCCATTGTGCCAGCGTCTTCGCGCTGCCCCGCTTCGATGAGACCGCGCTTGCGCCAGCACTGGAGCGGGCCCGGGAGATGGGATGTTTGACCTCGGTGAACATCTGCTGGGATGTGCATGGACACTGGATGAAGGTTCTACAGCCGGCATTGGCATATACTGACTTCATCTTTCCCAACCGCGCGGAGGGCCAGCAACTCACGGGAGAATCCGAGCCCGCCGGCATTGCGGCGCGGCTGCGGGAACTTGGCGCCAAGACCGTCGTGGTGAAACTCGGGGCGGCGGGGTGCTATATCGAATCGGCGGAGGGGTCGTTCACTGCTCCCGGCTTTCCGGTGCAGCCGGTCGATACTACCGGGGCGGGGGACTGTTTTGCCGCTGGATTTCTCGCCGCCATCTGCCGCGGCCGTTCGTTGGCCGAAGCCGCACGTTACGCCAACGCGGTTGGGGCAATGGTCACGCTCAATCTGGGCGCGGCCGACTCCGCGCCGCGGAGCGAAGAAGTGGAGGGCTTCCTCCGCCGAGATTCCACTCCAAAAGGGACAAGCTAGCGACGTGGGCTTACATCAAGACTTGTTCGATTCGCGGTAAGGACATCTGCGCGAAATCGAACTAAGAAGGCTGCCGGTGGCGGGAAAGAGCGGAACCAGGCAGGCCTGCACCGAGTGGTAAATGTCGGGTTTACCGAAGAACGGGTCATTCGCGCGCTGGAGCCGCTCGTCGAGCTGTGGGTACCAGCCGCCGTGCTCGCAATCGATGAAGTGGGTCGCCGTGAAATCCCAGATGCGCCGGTACCACTCTTCGTAAAAGAGATCGTTTTCCAGGGCGTTAAGGAAAGCGGCGGCGCTGATACCTTCGGCACAAGGCCACCAAAAGCGCTGGCGCATGCGCGGCGCACCGTCCCAATCGACGGTGTAGTAGAACCCCCCGGCGGCGAGGTCCCATCCCTGCTTTACGGCGCTGAGGAACAGGCGCTTTGCCGCGTCACGAAGCCACCCCAGCCTGTTGCCTCCCAGTTCTCCGAGCTGAGCCAGAAGGCGTGACCATTCCAGCCAATGCCCCGGCGTCAACCCGGAAGGCCGAAAGACCACGTTGCCGGAGTAGCCTTCGTCGAGTTGCCAGTGCGGCGTGAAGTGCTCCGGGACGCGCCAGCCGCATTGGGAAGCGTGCCGGCGAATCAGTAAATCCGCAATACGCTCCGCCATACGGAGGTAGTTGTCATCACCGGTGGCCTCGAACGCCGCCATCAGGGCTTCGGTGAGGTGCATATTGGCGTTCTGGCCGCGATAGAGTTCGAGCGGCTGCCACCCTGCCGTGAAGCTCTCGGCAGCGGCGCCGTACTCGTCTTCCCAGAAGTGCTCGCTCAGGATGGTAGAGACATCGGAGAGCAACCGGGCGGCGTCCGGGTGCCCGGCCACTTTGGCGCCGGAAGCTGCCAGCAGGACAAACGCGTGGCCATAGGCCTGTTTGCTGGTGTCCGCCGGAGCGTTGTCGCCGACGCTCGAAAAATAGCCCCCGTGCACGGCGTCGCGATGCCGGTCCCATAGGAAGCGAACGCCATGGTCCACCAGCATGTCCGCGCCGGGCCGGCCAAGAAGATGCGCCAGCGCGTAACTGTAGACGGTGCGCGAAGTCCGATGCAATCGGCGCAGGGCGGGGTCCGGACGGGAAGGGCCGCCCGCCAGCGGTTTGCCGTCCTCGTCGAGATCGAGGAAGCAGCCGCGCGGGTTGATGCTGTTCGCGAAGAAAGAAAAAATGTTCTCCGCCTGCTGGTAGAGCCAAGTCCGATGGCTCGGCAAGGTGGCCCATTCGGCCCTCGGACCGGCGACAACGTGCGGCAAGGCTGATTGGTCGCCGGAGTCAGAATGGTCAGGCGGCATGCATCCCCCGTGGTGAGCGGCGAAACGCTCGCTCCAAAAAACATTCTACTCGTAGTCGGCGCCATAACGGATGCATTGTCGATGATTGTCGGGATGATTGTCCGGAGTCGGCGTGGGGCTGCGATTCGTGGTATTCTCCACCACGTCTTAGACCATGGATATTTCGGCCCCGCTACCGGTTGCTGCGCCAGAATCGCCATCTCCTTTCCGGTGGAGAACCTGGCGCCGCGTTGGCGACGTCGCCCTTCTCCTTGCCGTCGCCTGCCTCCCCTACCTGAACTCCCTGCGGAACGACTTTGTTTACGACGACGTGGACCAGATTCTGGTGAACCCCTACCTGCGAAGCTGGGGGCACCTGCGGGAGATTTTCACGTCGTCCGTGTGGTCGTTCATGGGTGACTTCCGGGGCGCCACAAATTATTACCGGCCGTTCATGTCGCTGGGTTACTTGTTTTGCTACCAATGTTTCGGCCCTCGTTCCCTGGGGTTCCACGCCGTTAATGTGGTGGGGAACGCCGCTGTGGTGTTGCTGGTGTTCCTGGTCACGCTGACCCTGCTGCGTTCCCGGCCGACCGCGCTCGTGGCGGCATGTCTCTTTGCACTCCACCCGATTCATACCGAGGCGGTAGACTGGATCGCTGCCGTCACCGAAATTGAACTGGCGTGTTTCTACTTGCTGACGGTTGCTTGTTTCCTCGCTTCGGCTCGTGCTCAGGGCAAGTCCGCAGTATTGCTTCAGATCGCCATGGGAGGATGTTTCGCGCTCGCTTTGCTCAGCAAGGAACAGGCGCTTACGCTTCCGGTGCTCGCCGCTGTCTACGAACACTTCTTTCGCGACGATCGCGCCCAAACAACTTGGCGCCAGAAACTTTGGCGATACCGCGTCCTCTGGTTGTTGGCGGCGGTCTATCTACTGCTGCGCCTGCATTTCCTGGGCGAACTGATTCCCAGCCTTGCCTTGCCCGGATTCAGTGTGAGAGCGACCGCCTTCCTCACGCTTGCTTTCTTGGGTCGATACGCCGTCAAGCTGATCGTGCCCGCCCAGCTCTGCGCTTACTATCTACTTCCCGTCAAATTGGCGGCGCTATACCCGTGGATGTTCGCTGGGGCCGCCGCTCTGGTCCTCAGTGGCCTGGCCTATGCGGCACTGCGGAAGACCAATTTGCAGGTTGCGTTTGGGGTCGTCTGGTTGCTGCTAACGCTGGCGCCGGTCTTGAACGTCCGTTGGATGTCCAGCAGTCCTTTCGCGGAGAGGTACCTCTATCTGCCTTCCGTGGGATTCTGTTGGATCGCCGCTTGGGCGGGAGTGGCTGTGTGGCGACGCACTTCCGCGGCGGGATACGGGTGGCGGGTGGTGTTCCTGCTGGCGACGGGGCTGCTGGTTTGGCTCGCCGTGAGTGGCATTGTCACGCGCAATCGCGACTGGCACGACAACGTGACATTCTACCAGGCCACGCTGGCCGTCGCGCCGGAAGCTTACTATATTCATAACAATCTCGGCACCGTGTATTGGGGGCAGGGTAGCCACGCCGCGGCCGAGAAGGAGTGGCGAATCGCTCTGCAATTGGCGCCAGGCAGCGAGTACGTTCTGCACAATCTAGGTTTGGCGGCGCAGTCAGCACAGCGTTACGACGAAGCGACGGACTTCTTTTTGCGAGCTTTGGCCATTCGTCCGAACTACAGTGACGCGCATCTGGACCTGGGCAAGACCTATGCCGCCGTGGGTCAGCTTCAACGGGCGGAATTACAGCTTCAGACGGCCGCCACCCTTTCGCCGCTCAGCGTGCGCGCGCACAACGCATTGAGTGAATTCTATTTTGACCGGCGGGATTTGCGCCGGGCGGAGGCCGAAGCGCGCCGCTCCGTTGCCGTCCAGCCGACGCCGCAGGGGTACTGGGATCTGGGACTGCCGCAGTGGCTGGGAGGAGATCATGTGGGGGCCGAACAGGCCTTTCTCTTGGCGGAGGCTCTGGCTCCGGCTGACAGCCGGTCACACTTCATGCTGGGGCTGCTCTATATGGATTCGAACCGCATCTCCGACGCCATTCGTGAGTACCGGGCGGGCCTACAGATCGACCCGCACAACGCCGACGCTTTTGCCAATCTCAAGAAACTAGAATTCCTGGCCGCGCAATAGCTCGGGCTTGGGTCGTTCCTATGCCGACGGCGCGGTAACGCGTTGACTTTCATGCGTTCCGTAGGGTAAGTTCAGAGTTGGGATTGTCCTTACCCGGCACTATGCTTCCTCAGAACGACGTCGTCGAGGTGACACTCGAGAGCGACCTCAAGAATGTTGAGGTGGCGGAGAAGATCACTCGCCGTGTAGCCGGCGAGGCTGGATTCGACGAGGACGAGAAATCGCGCATTGAGATGGCCGTGCATGAGTCCATGATTAATGCGATCTGGCACGGCAACAAAAATGATGTCGGCAAGCTGGTCCGATTGCGTCTTCAAATTCACCACGACCGGCTGGAAATAAGGATCCAGGACCAAGGAGAGGGTTTTGATCCGGCGAAGATCCCTGACCCGGTCCAAAGTGAGAACCTGCTGAAAGTATCTGGACGCGGAGTTTTTCTCATACGTGCCTTTATGGACGAGTTCCGGGTGCGTTACCTGAGCGGTACGGGGACGGAAGTGACCATGATCAAACGCCGCAACACCGCGATTCCAAAGCAACAAGGAGGGACCGACCGTGAGCATGAAAGCCACGACAAGGCAAATTGATTCCGTGACCGTTGTGGACGTCAGCGGCAGAATTACCTTGGGAGAAGGTTGCACCCAATTGCGCGAGTTGATTCGCGAACAGCTGAGCAAGGGGAACAAGAATATCTTACTGAACCTGGCGGATGTTACCTACATCGACAGTTCGGGCATCGGCGAACTGGTGAGTGGTTTTACCGGGGTGGCCAGGCAGGGCGGTAGTTTGAAGCTACTTAATCTTACTAAGAAGGTTCATGACCTTCTGCAAATAACCAAGCTTTATACTGTTTTCGACGTTCACGACGACGAGGCTAAGGCGATCGGCAGCTTCGCCAGGACGGCGAGCGTCTAGCGTGGTGCACGCTGTTCCAGTGAGTGCCGTTCAACCCTTCGGCAGCACGCGCCAGGGGGCTGTGCAGTCGTAAGCGGCCAGTTAAAAACGTCCAGCGTGATGCGAAGCTCTTGATTAGCAAGCACCCGCCCCCCGAGCGAGTTCAGGGCGCGGGACTAGCTGGTAAGGGCCACTAAGTGGGGCGCGTGCGGTAGCAGGTGGTACGGTCAAGCTGGACACGTTCGAAAGCGTCATCAATCCCAAAGGTCGTCTCTGACCCACCGAGAAACAGGTACCCGTCCGGCTTGAGGATGCGACGCACTTTAGCGAGAATCTCCTTCTTGCTCTCGACGGCAAAATAGATCAGCACATTCCGCAGCATTACGATGTCCAAGAGGGGGATGAACGGCCAGGTGCCTGCCAGATTGACCACCTGGAAAGTCACCATGTTGCGGATTTCTTCGCGTAAATACCAGTCGCTCCCTCGTTTCTGAAAATACTTGACCAGCAGGGCGACAGGAAGACCACGATTCACCTCCAGTTGATTATAACGCCCTTCCCGCGCGCGGGCGAGGATGTCACTGGAAAGGTCAGTTGCCAGGATGCGCACCTTCCAATTTGCCAACTGCGGGAAATTCTCCCGTAGCAGCATCGCCAAGCTATAAGGTTCCTGTCCCGAGGAGCAGGCCGCACACCAAATCGTCAATTCCCTCTCTGCGGCCCGTTGGTTGATCAATTGGGGCAACAAGGTTTTCCGTAGGGTTTCGAACGGGTGGAGGTCACGAAAGAACGAGGTCTCGTTCGTCGTCATTGCTTCCACCGCACGTTGGTGCAAATTGTGGAAGGGTTCGCTCTGCAGTTTGCGGATAAGGACCCCTAGCGAAGCCATGCCCTCGCGCCGCGCCAAGGGCAACAGCCGGGACTCTACCAAATACTCCTTGTCCTCCTCCAGGACGATGGCCGACTTATCCAGGACAAGGCGCCGTATATAGTCGAACTCCGAATGGGTAAGGCTCATGGCGTGCTACCTGGTTACAACCTCACAGCGCTGGGATGGAATTCCGCCCGTTCGGCTCTGGCGGACGCGGCGGACAATTTCGGGCCCAAGTTCAGGCAGGGGAAGCACCCGATCAGCCAGTCCGGCGTTAGCCACAAACCCGGGCATTCCCCAAACCACACTTGTTTCCTGGTCCTGCGCTAGGATCTGGCCGCCGCATTCGCGGATATGTTCGCAGCCACGCAGGCCATCCTGCCCCATGCCGGTCATTACGACGGCCAGGGAGCGACCCCGGTAGACTTCTGCCACCGAACGGAAAAGAACATCGGCGGCGGGACGGCAGGAGTTTTCTGGCGGACCCTGATGAGTAACGAGCGTTACCTGAGAGCCGTTGTTTGCCACCACCATGTGGTAGTCGCCGGGTGCTATCCAGGCGCAACCGGGCTGCAACACCGTCCCTGTCGCACCTTCCATCACCTTGATTTCAGACTGGGACGACAGTCGCTCCGCCAGCAGCCGGGTGAAAATGGGCGGCATGTGTTGAACCATCACGACCGGAACCGGCAAGTCGCGAGGCAAGTTTGGAATCAGACTAGCCAGCGCATTGGGCCCGCCCGTGGATACAGCAATGGCGACCACATCAATTCGCTCTCCCCGCTGGGGTGATGGCACCGCGGTCGGCTGCAGCCGCGGGGGAAAGAGGGCGCGGCCGGTTACTGGGGAGGGTTGCGCTCCGAGGATGCGGCTACAAATCGCCTTGATCTTGGGGATAAGCTGACTGCGAATGCTTTCCAGTCCTTGCGCCGCGCTGCCGACGTTAGAGGGTTTGGTTACGTAGTCGGTGGCGCCACGAGAAAGGGCCTCGATGGTGGCTTCCGCTCCTCGCTGGGTCAGCGTACTGTACATGATGACCGGCAGCGTGGGCCGTGACTTCCGAATCTCGACGAGTGTTTCAATCCCGTCCAGTTCAGGCATTTCGACGTCGAGGATTACTGCGTCGGGATTCACTTGTGGCAGCTTGGCGATGGCAATTCGTCCATTGGCGGCAGTCCCCGCCACCTGCAATTGCGGATCGGCTGAGATCGCGTCCGTCACCATTCGGCGGACCACCACGGAGTCATCGACGACTAGGACCCTTATCGGGGGCATCGGCGTAGCCCTTCAATAGCGTATTTCATAACCTATGACTTCCCGTTAGCAATGGCTCGTATCACTTATTGACCTGTCAATCCAAAAAGGCGTAGTTTCTCCAGAATGATTTCCTTGGTAAAGGGCTTCATTACATACTCATTGGCTCCGGCCGCGAGCGCGCGCACCACATTTTCCATTTCCGTCTCTGTCGTGACCATCATGAGGAGCACGCCGTCGTAATTTTGTTCGGCACGGACGGCCCGCACGAACTCGTACCCGTTCATTTCCGGCATATTCCAATCGACTAGCGCCAAGTCCGGTTTTCCCATCAGCTTGAGCTGTTCCAGAGCTTCAAGGCCGTTAGAAGCCTCTGCAACTTCGAAGCCCAAGCCGCTAAGCATCTTTCCCAGGATGTGGCGCATAGCTTTCGAATCGTCGATAATCAGGGCGCGCACGATGTTCCCTCCCGTACAAACCGTTCTTTAAATTGCTAATTCGTTTCAGGGGCTTTTCTCTGTTGGCCCCTGGTGCCTTCCGTTCCTCTAGGACAAGCCGCCTCCGCCGAGTTGACGTGGTAGCCACCCGGGCGTGGCCCACTTGCCGCGCGTAGCGTGCCGGCCCCGCGCACCAGTTCCCGGCACCCGTTCCAGGAGCCCGGCCAGGTTCAACCATTCTGCCAAACCGCGGCCGCAGGCTATCGCGGTGGCGCCTGTGTTTCCTGACTTCACCCGTGACCAGGGCTACACCCGGACGAATGGGGTCCATCCCGCCGGCCGCGGCGGCGACGTTGCCTACTGTATCCGCGCGGCGACTGCGGCCGAACTTACGATACTGAGTGGTAATTCGTCTATCGGTCGCATCGTTCCTGAGGCGCCTCCTTCGAACCGGAACTGGCCCACCAGCCGCTGAAGTTCTGCCGCCATCCTGGCCAGTTCCTGCGCCGCCGTCTGTGTGTTGGTGGCGCCGGCGGTGGTATTCTTCGCTGCATTGGCCACAGAAACGATGTTCTCCACAATCTCCGAGCTGCCACGGGCCGCCTCGCCTACATTGCGCGCAATTTCGTTGGTCGTGGCGGTTTGTTCCTCCACCGCGCTGGCGATGGTGTTGGAGATGTCGTTCAGTTGATTGATAATCGCGGTGATCTGACCGATGGCTTCCACCGCCCCGGTGGTATCGCCTTGAATGGCTTCGATCTTCCGGCTAATGTCTTCCGTGGCCTTTGCGGTTTCCTTGGCCAATTCCTTTACCTCGTTGGCAACGACGGCAAACCCCTTTCCGGCCTCGCCGGCTCGCGCCGCCTCGATGGTGGCGTTCAAGGCCAGCAAGTTGGTTTGTTGCGCGATAGAGGTGATGACTTTGATCACCTGCCCGATTTCCGCACTGGACTCGCCCAGTTTGCCGACGGTGGCATTGGTGCTTTCTGCCGTTCGCACCGCGGCCGTTGCGATCTTGGCCGCCTCGGTGGCGTTCTTGGCGATCTCCTTGATGCTGGCACTCATTTCCTCCGTCGCCGTCGCCACGGTTTGAATATTCTTTGAGACCTGTTCACTGGCGGCAGAAACCACGTTTGCCCGGCTGGAGGTTTCCTCTGCGTTCGTGCTCATCTCGGCGCTGACTGCGGAAAGCTCTTCCGAGGACGTGGACAGTGCGCGTGCTGTTTCGGCTGCTCCCTTGAGCGGAGCGATGACGGTTTCCAACGTGTTGTTTACTCCTTGCACGATTCGGCGGTAGCCGCCCGAGTGCCGGGAGGCCTCAGCGCGGGTCGCCAAGTCGTGCGCCATCGCCGCTTGCGCCAGCAGGTCGGTATCGGAAATGAGCGCTTTAAGATTGGTCCGAACCTGCTCGATAGTCTCGTTGATAAACGTCCGCTTGCCGGAGAACTTCTCCAAAGGCGCGTCGAAGTTACCCTTACCGAACTCCGCGACACAGGCTAGGGCCTTCTCGTTCACTGTGATGTGGCCCTTTACCATGTCGTTCACCCCCTTCGCCATAGCGCGATAGGCGCCTTCGAACTTGTCCTCGGGGATAACCGCTTCGATCTCGCCGAGATCATGCTGATCCGACATCTGCCCCATCTCGGCGATGAAGTTCTGGAGTGTCTCCATCATGCGCGTCAAGGCCGGGATGAAATCATCGTTCTCCGACCTTTTCCCTAACTTCTTGGTCTTTTCGAGATCGTCTTCAAAGTCGCCGCGTGCAATATTCAGACAAATCTGTTTAGCGCTAATAAACCGTTCCCGCGCCTTGTTCGCGGCATCCGCCACTTCGGCGAAGGTACCGCGATACTTGCCGTCAATTCGGGCCGTATGGTCGTTCACCGCCAGCCGTTGCAAGACACCATTGATTTCTGCCAGGGGCCTAGCGACTGCGTCCAGGGTGTCGTTGATACCCTGCAAAGCTTCACGGTACTTTCCTGAGAGGTTTCCAGCATCGGCGCGGGCGCTGAGTTCACCGTCCACCGCCGCTTTGGAAAGCCGCTGGGTGTTTGCTACCAAATAGTCTACAGCCTCCATCATGTCTAGGAAGGCCGGAACGAGTTCGTCGTGTTCTGACCGCCTACCGACCTGCCGCATTTCGGCGAATTCCTTCTCATAGTCTCCCTGGGCTACTCTTTTCATGACTCTGGTCAAATTCGCAACACGGTCGGTCACCGAGTTCGTTGCTTGTGCCACTTCGGCAAATACCCCTTTATACGATCCTGTGACGCGAACGGTGCAATCGTTCTGTGCGAGGCGTTGCAAGACTTGATTGGCCTCCACCAAGCCTGCCAGGCCATCAATACAAGAATTAATATTAGTCTTAACCGTATTGAAATCGCCTTCGTAATTGTCACTGACTTTGGGCGGGATGTCGCCGTTACCGATGCGAGTAATATAACCGGAGAAGACCGCAATAGGTTTGACGAAGGCCTCAATCAGCCTGTTGATACCTTCCACGATCTGGCCGAAAACGCCGCCGTGTTTGCCGACTTCGGCTCTGGTGTCGAGCTTCCCTTGAATAGCTCCCTCGGTAACTTGGGCTGCATCCCGAACTAGTTCGGTCA
>Ga0335071_10007109_pt1 | contig 11546 bp, 9 predicted proteins | sample Lox_Sample_15_FD_206724 | JGI IMG/M metagenome (GOLD analysis project Ga0335071, IMG submission 206724) | Soil microbial communities from Loxahatchee National Wildlife Refuge, Florida, United States - Lox_Sample_1.5 | ecosystem: Environmental > Terrestrial > Soil > Wetlands | place: USA: Florida...
GAACTCGTCGAGACCAGCGAACGCGTCGATCGCACGCGAGTGGAAATGCTGCGCGGCTACGCCGAAACGCGAGAATGTCGTCGGCAGATTCTCCTCGCGTATTTCGGCGAGGCGCTAGCCGAGCCGTGCGGCAACTGCGATCGCTGCCGCGACAACCAGATTGGCGAAGCGTCCGCCCATAAACAACGGCCGGCAATACCCGTCAACACCACCGTCGAGCACCGCGAGTGGGGACCGGGAGTTGTTATCGGCGGCACTGCCGACACCGTCACGGTGCTTTTCGAGAAATACGGCTACCGGACGCTGTCGATGGAGGTGATCCGAGGAACCGCCGTCCTGCGGCAGACGCGCGGTGAGAACGTCAGCGATGCCTAGCAACGAGTGGCCCCGATTTAGACGAGATTGGCTCACGCGGAAGAAAACCCGTATCCCCGCACCTCGCAACGCTGTTGTCCAATCGCACCACGTGGCAGCTGTGCCTGTCGCTGGACGCCGACAACGGCGACGAGCCAGGACGTGATGCCGGGGGTGATACCGCAATGATCACTCGCCTTGCCAGCGTATTTCGTCGGTTGGGAGTCCGTCGAACAATGCTTGTGCGTCGCGCTGGCCTAGTTCGATGGATGCCTCAATGAAATCCTGATCGAAGTACAGGAAGCTGAGCAGGTCGCCGCGGCGCGGGCCGTCGCCCTCGAGAAGGAGTCCCATCGCGTCGAGCTCGAGCTGGCGTAGCCTATGAAAGACGTCGCCGGAATGTGTGCGGTGATGGTGGAGGATGTCGATTGCCAAGTGTCCCAGTGTTTCTCGGTACTTTGGACCGACGAATAGGTATGGGACCTTCCTGCGCAAACGGCCGGTCGCCGTCACCTCCTTGTCTGATACCAGGGCGTTGACCTTGGCCAGCGTTCGCAGGTCCTCGACCATGCGGTCGACGAGGACGATGTCCAGCAGCTGGACGAGGATGTCGTCCGCATCAGGAGGAAGGGGGTTGGGTTTGGGCGTCATGGTTTTGTCGCGGATCGGATGCGTGGCGACGACAACCAAGCAATCCGCGTCCAGCGACAGGGCCGGTTTCAGCGGTGCGTTGAGCCGCAACCCGCCATCGAGGAACCAGCCTGCTGAGCCGGACGGTTTCTGCACCCGAACAGCCGGGAACAGGACCGGGATGGCCGAGGAGGCGAGCACGTGCTCGGGCTGCATCTGCATCCCGACGTAGTCGATCGGTCGGTCATCGTCACTGGGCGGCACCGGCACGCCGTCTTCGCGGTCGACGAAGACGACGGTGCGGTTGTCGTCGCCAGATGTGGCCACGACGGCCAGTGTGAGCTTTTTCTCGATGATGTTCTGGCGAAGTCTTCTGATGTCGATCGAGTTCTCCGCTTTGCGCCGCAATGGCGCGGTGTCAAGCAGGTGAGTGAATCGCACACCGGGCACTCGCAGGAGTTGACCCACCAAACGTGCGGCCACGCAAGGGAAGCCGAGAACCGGCGAGCGGTACACGTCGGCGACAGAGATGCTGCGCCACAAGCCCAGGACGCGACTAGCTTGTTCGGCTGGCGGGCAATGAGCGTGTGCCGCGAACAGGGTCGCGTTGATTGCGCCCGCGCTGGTGCCGATGTACACCGTCGGCTCGTAACCAGCGGCGTGCAGCCGCGGAACCAGAACCGACAGCGCGCCCGCCTCGTATCCGCCGCGCGCACCCGCGCCCGCCACGACGATCGCCACCCGCTTTCGCTCGGTGGTCATCACTGCCGAATCTTATCGTTTCGGCGTATGCCGGTGTCGCGGTTTCGTTGGCAGCTTGGGCTGGCAGTTCGCCCGGGGTCAATCGCCGAGCACACCTCGCAGACGTTCGTCGTCGACGCCGACAACTCCTGAACGGGCGATAAGCGTTCAGGGAAGCTGCGCGGGCATGATTTCCCAGCCCCATGTGGTGGATGTCGATAATGAGAGATGAGCGTTTTCGTGATCGCGTCCCACTCGGGGAAACGTTTGAGGATCGACTGAACAGACGAGCTTTAGAGGACATCCCGAATTGTCTCCCATGGGATGCCCCGGCGGCGTCGCCTCGATCACTGAGTGATGGCAGCGGGCGCAGTGCAAAGAAGGACCCCAGTCCCGCCGCGCCGCCGGTGCCGACCGCAATCCGCCCCCAGAAATGCCTTGAAACGCGAATAAGCAGGAGAGCCGTACCCGCGTAGTACGCATGCGGGTACGGCTCCGTTCATGCCGTACCGACGGTCAGAGTGCCCGAACGCGGCTGGCCTGCGGCCCCTTGGCGCCCTGGGTGACCTCGAACTCCACCTGCTGGTTCTCCTCGAGGCTACGGAAGCCGTGGCCATCGATCTCGGAGTAGTGCACGAAGACGTCCGGGCCGTCCGTGCGCGCGATGAAGCCGAAGCCCTTCTCGGCGTTGAACCACTTCACAGTTCCCTGTGTCATTTGTTTCTCCTTGTCAGGATTCCGGGCCGCGCTATGCGGTCCGGTGGCCGGTTGATCAGACGACTGCTTTTCGGCTTGTCCTGCAAGAAGAAAAGAGACGCCCGCACCAAGGTTCTGGGCGAGCGTGCATAGAACACGAACACGTAAAACTTCGACCTGTTACAACAACGATTTACTCACGAATTTGTTCCTAGCTACACGTCCTGCCGGTAGCGGGTAGCCATTAACGCAGGGTCGCCAGGCTGGAGGTTGCGCGATGCCGGTGACAGCGGGGCACGTTCCCGGGATGACGTCCGGCTTGCGCGTGGTCCGCATGGACCCGGGGCGTTTCCACGGCGGGCGTTGGTTCCTGTTGGCGGAGGGCTTGCTGGTGAGCGCGTTCGGCATCGCCGGGCTGGTCTCGGCGGCCCTGCATCCGCATGCCGGCCCCACCGGCGCCCCGGTTTTCGGCCTGGCAGCGACCCCGTTGTACAGCGGGATGCTGCTGGCGTTTGGCGTGGCGGCCATGGCTTGTGCCCAGAATCGCCGCGCGGCGATAACTGTCACCGCGCTGAGTGCCGTCGCGTACACCATCTTGCTGTTTATCAGCAGTGTCGCCACGGCGCGCGACAAACCGACGCCGCTTGGCTTTCACGCCGCCGAAGTTCTGCTGCACGGTGTGCTGGCCGTGGTCAATCTCGCGCTGCTGATGTGGCTGATTCCCGACGAATTGGGGGGACCCGGCCCGGGTGCCGCGCCGACGGCGCGGCCGCGGCCACGATCGGCGACAGCCCTCGGCCTTCGAGCCGGTCACGAAGCCGGCTTCTGTGTCCCTGAGCATGGTTTCCGCGACGACCCCAGAGCCACCCCCAGCAGAAGCGACGCCCGCGCAGGAGCCGGGCGCTCCTCCAAGCCCACCCCGACCGGACCAAGAAACGAAAGAGCCGTCGGCCCACAACGTCGAGAACTCAACAGAGGTGAAGGACCTCGCGACTCGGGCGAAAGACCGGTGCTGTCACGCGGGGCGGTCGTGGCCGTGGCGGTTCTGGCGGCTGTCGTCGGCATCGTCATCTGGATGCGCCGTCGCTGAGACCGCCGATCTCCACTCCACCCTCACGGCGTCCGGTTTGGCAGGAACTTTCAAGGTTCCACACAGAGGCGGCCGACTAGCATCGACGTTGGTTGGTCGTCAACACTTGCCGAGCCTCGGATGCGGAAGTTAGCAGCGTTAGCCATTGCCGTTGGGGCTTTGATACTCAGCGGGAGTGTTGCGCACGCCGACACGCAATCGCCGACACCAAGACCGCCGCCGGGCGCACCGAAGTGCCTGACATTCGGTGGCCAGCCGCCACAGCTGAACTTCCTGCCGTGCGGCTGGACGACGGATGGCAGGCGATGGACTCCTCCTCCGCCACCACCCGACCCGTGACCGCCGCTACCGGGATCACGGTTGGCCCGGAATGGGCGGTAGGCCGTCGTGGATGCTTTGCAGGTCGCCCTGGATGCCTTGCAGGTCACCTTGCACGGCTTGCAGATCAGAGAGCGTCTTCTGGAAGCCCGGCTGCATCTCGTCGGGGCTCGCATGTTCGTACTGAGGGCAGTACGAGACGACGGCACCAGCCACGAAGCTGGCGCTTTGGTTGGCGTCCCATATCGTTGAACCCTGCACGAAGCGGATGGCCTGTGCGAAATCCGGCTGCTGCGTGAGGAAGTCGCAGACTGCGTGCCCGTGGCTCGTCACGTACCCGGGGTCGGGAACTGGCACGCCATCGTGTTTCAACGCGCCGATGAAGGCCCTATCGACGATGTCGACCTGCGGGGCGCGTGCTGCCGGCGCGGCCGGGCTGGGTTGGACACTTGACGGCGGCGGGACCGCCTCCGGCTGGGCCGCCGGCTCGGGATTGCGGACCGCGGACATCACCACTACCACGGCGGCACCGGCGATCAGGGACAGCGGCAAGGCCGCGAAGAGGCCGAAGCGGCGCAGCACACCCTTGCGTCTGGGCGGCGTGACGCCGCCGGTTTTGCGCCGTGGCCGCTTGTCGGCGACGACCTCGGTCGCGGGTGCCTCCGCGGGGTGGCCCAGGCGCTCGTCGAGCAGTGCGTCAACGTCTTGGATCGACGGCTGACCGCCCTGCTCACGAATCGAGCGGCGCCCAAGAGCGACGCGCCGCAATTCTGAGTCGATCGTCTCGCGATCGCGCATACCAACCAGTCTGCTGTTGTCACGACGTTCTCACAAGCCGCAGCGAATCACCCGGCGAGCGCCCGGCGCAGGACCGCGATCGCCTCGGCCCCCTCGCGCTGTGAGATCGCCGCATCGGGGATGAGGGCCGAACCGTGGAAAGTCCCCGGGAACAAATGCAATTCGACGGTCACCCCGGCGGCAAGTAAGGCCTGGGCGTAGGCGATGCCTTCGTCCCGCAGTGGGTCGAAGTGCATCACCGAGACGTAAGCGGGCGGCAGTCCCGCCAGATCGGTCGCGCGAGCCGGTGCGGCATACACCGAAACGTCTTCGGAGCCGGCGCGGCCCGCGCCCAGGTAACAGTCCCAACTGGCCACGGCCTTCCGGCGATCCCACAGCGGGGTGTCCGTGAAGGCGGTCATGCTCGGGGTGGCGAGCCGGTCATCGAGCTCGGGGACGCCAAGGAATTGGAACGCAATGTGCGGACCGTTGCGATCCCGGGCCAGCAGCGCCAAAGCGGCACACAGCCCGCCGCCGGCGCTGATGCCATGGATGGCGATGCGCTGCGGATCCACACCGAGCTCGTCGGCGTGTTCCGCGGTCCACACCAGTCCGGCGTAGACGTCTTCAAGCGGCCCGGGAAACGGTGTCTCCGGGGCAAGCCGGTAATCGACGGCAACGACCAGGACGCCGAGCTCGCGCGCCAACCTGACATTCCCAGCGTGTTCGGTTTCCAGGTCGCCCGCGATGAACCCACCACCATGCACGCTGTAGACGGCCGCGGCTGCGCTGCGTTCGGCTGGTCGGTAGATCCGGATCGGCACCTCCGGGTCACCGGGACCGCCGGGGATCCCGCGATCCTCACATTGCACGCCGGTCAGGTCTGGGGCGGGCAATTGGGCGATCATCTCGGCGAGGGACGCCCGCATCGCCACGGGATCGGCACCGTCGATGTCGGGCAGCATCGGCACCACGGCGGCGAGGTCGGGGTCGAACGCATATGTCATCTTGGCCTCCTGCTGACCGCTGCTAACGATGATAGTATGTTGTTAATGCCCGTTAGGAACGTGACTAGCTTATGGCCCAAAACGATCTCGGAGAAGTGATCGCCGAGCACTACGGGATCACCGGCGCGGACGTGGCCGAGGCGTTGGAGAGCCTGCCCCCGATCCGGCCCCACGCGGCGGCGTTGTCCGAAGCTGACGCGGCGCTGTTCGACGAATCGGACTTCGCTGAGGACGACCGCGCGTATGCGCGTGTCACCATCGAGACGCTCGGTCGCATCGCGCGCCTGATCAGCACCGCATACTCGGGTCGGCGGGTCGCCGAGCTTCTCGGGGTCAACGAATCTCGGGTACGTCAACGCCGAGCCGACCGCACGCTGTGGGCGATCCAGGATCGCGGCCGCTGGGTCTTTCCCGCTTTGCAGTTCGAAGACGAGGCGGGGCGGCGCGGTCAGATCCGCGGGCTCGACGAGCTGTTGCAGGTGCTGCCGGCCGATCTGCACCCGGTGTCGGTTGCCGGATTCCTCACGACACCGCAACCCGACCTGAGGGTCGGAGGTGAACCGGTGTCGCCACTGGACTGGTTGCGCAGCGGCGGCGACGTTCGGCTGGTGCTCAGCGTTGCCGAGGCCGCCGACTGGGCCGGCAGGTGACGAGCGGCGAGACCCTTCCCGATCCCCCGCCGAAAGCGGAACTGCAGGCAATCGGCATCCGCGACGACGAACTGCGCGTGATCCGGCGATCGGAGAGGTGGTGGCGGGTCCACCGCACCGAATGCCAACATGTCTTGGCCTGGAACGAATTTCGGGCATACGGGCCGCTGCTGAGATTCGATCCGCATCCAGAGCCCAAGGGCGACCATCCCGGCCATGGCGTGTGGTACGGGGGCTCCGTGCCCGGTGCCGCGCTTGCCGAAGCGTTTCAAGGGCACCGCACCATCGACAGGGTCCGGGAAGCCCCGTACTTGACCTCGCTGCGCTTCACTCGCGACCTGCTCCTGCTCGACGTCGCCGTCGACGGTGCCGGAGCCTGGCCGACGCGAGCCGGCGGCACTTTTGCCATGTCGACCGCACCCCACGCGATCACCCAACGATGGGCCCGCGTCATCGTCGAAGCGTTCCCGAGGCTCGACGGACTGCGATACAACAGCCGGTTCGCCGGCAAAGCGTGCATCGTCTTGTTCCCGCCGGCCGCGACGGCAATGCCGCCACGGCCACATTCCTCGCATCCGTTGGCCCATCCTGGCCTCGCAATGCGCATCGCGCGTGTCGCCGATCGTCTCGGCTACTCGATGGTCTAAGCCGGGGTCACGGAATCAGCCCGGTCAGTTCGGCCGACAGACCGCTGACGCTGGTGTGGGTCACCGCGTGGACCAGGTCGCGGGTCACCGCGAACGGGAAGTGGACCGTCGCCGCCGCAACCTGATCGACGCCGTCGTGAACGGCGTCCAGGATGGTCGTCGGGTCGTCGGTGCCCAGGGCCGCCCAACTGTTCCAGGCCGCGAATTGCGGTGCCGTGATCAGGTTGCGCGCGTCGACGAACAGCTTGGTCGGCAAGGTCGGGGGTCCCACAGGTATGCCGTCCCAACTGGTCATCGTCCAGCCACCCTGCGGACTGCCCTGCACCACGACGACGCCGGTGTTGGGCAGCGGGTGGGTGAGCATCAGTAAGGGATCGGGGTTGTTGACGTTCATCAGCGTCCCGACCTCGATCGCGAATTCGCTGGAGAACGCGACGTCGGTAACCTGGCCGTTCCCCGTGGACACGACCGGGTTTCCCATGGCCGTGCCGTACATCGTTTGCAGCCCGTTGGTGAAGCCCTGGTCGAAGACGATCCCGTTGAGGTGGGCGGAGCCCGGGGCCATCATCGGCACGATGGGGAAACCCAGCGTCCACGCGACCGGGGCCACCAGATAGAGGAGGCCCTGGGGGCTGATGTCCGATGCGCCGTCGAAGACACCGGCGTTGATCTCGTTGAGCCCGGGCAATATCGGCACGTTGTTCATGCTTATCCCATACAGGCCCGCCAGGGGCGCGGCGGTTTCCTGCACCCTGGTCAGCTGCGACATGAAGATCCCGGCGAACGGCCCCTGACCGTAGAGCGCACTGCCGGTGCTGTTCGCCTGCTGGGCGCCCAGCGAAGTGAGCCCTGTGCCGGGCACGCCCGTGTCGATCAGGTTGGCCGCGTTGGCAATTGACTGCCCGTGCCGCACGAAGTCGATGACGATCGACTGCTGGTTGCCGCCGGTGCCGCCGCTGGCCGCGTCGATGATCGGCGCCAGCGCCTGGCCGAGCGGGCTGTTGTCAAACGCTTGGCCGATCTGACGGATCGGACCGGCGAGGGGCGCAGCGGTGGCCGCGCCCAGCGGCCCCTGCATCGAGGTCGCGATGCTCGCCTCCGTGGCCGCATACGACGACGACGCCGCGCTCAGGGTGCGCACGAACTGCTCGTAGTACGTCGCCGCCCGCGCCGCCGCCGCCTGATACCCCTGGGCGTGCGCGCCGAACAGCGCCGCAATGGCCGCCGACACCTCGTCGGCGCCCGCCGCCGCCAGCTCGGTCGTCGGAAGGGCCGCCGCCAGATTGCCTGCGCTTACTGCCGAACCGATCTGCGAAAAGTCCGCAGCGGCCGTCTCCAAGACGTCCGTCGCCACGACCACAAATGACATCGCCCACCCCCCGCCGCTCATGCGTACTGGCCATGATGAAGCCCGGCGCCAGAAAAGATACGCGTATCGACAGAAATGAGAACGAGCATCGCGGTTTGCACTTCCGCCCCCGCCGGCGACGGGTACAGCTCCCGGTCACTTCTTCCACGGCTGCGGGTTGTGCACGATGTTGTTGTAATACGTCGCAATGTCGTCGTCGAGCCGCGTCACGGTGTCGTTGCCGAGCGTTCGGCTGAGCGCGCTCGAGAGATCACCGTCGTAGCTTTCGATGGGATTGGCGTCCCGCCACGCCTCGGGCATCTCGGCGTAGGTGGCGATTCGCATCGGGCCCTGGGGTTGCTGCGGATCGACCGGTCGGTAGAACTCCGGGCCCAACCCGTTCAGGGGCTGCCTAGAAGCCAGGAATCCGTCGAACACGAGCCGCGGCGGCGTGGTGTGCGGCATGTCCGGGATCGACGGCGTGGTCGGCTGGGGACCCGCGATGTCGTGCTCCATGGCCGCTCCGATGAGATCCGTTCCGCCGCCGACGATTCCGGCTCCCGGGACCGGAAGGGCGCCCACGCCGAAGCTGCCGCCCTTCGTGAGAACCTCATAGGCCGATTCCTTCAGGTTGTACGCGGCCATCGCGTCGGAGTTCGATGCGTTCAGCGTGCCGACCTCGACGAGACCTTTCAACCGGGCCGCGTACTTGAGACCTTCGTCGTGGTTGATCAAGTCGGGAACATGAGTGCCCGCAGCTTGAGCGAACCGGCTGTCGGCTTGGATGATGTCGCGGTCGGCGGCGCCGTTGAAATAATCCGAGGCCGTCTTGTCGGTGCTCAACACCGAGAAAATGCCCTTCACCACCGGCCAGGAATCGTTCTCCTGGTTCTCGGCGGAGTCGGGGGTGCCGAAGAATTGCGACAAGTCATCGTGTTCGCCCGCGATGTTAGGTATGTACGGCGCAAGCCCGTGCGCAAAGGACTGCACGAGTTCAGGATTCGCCCCGCCCAATGTCGTGGTGCCGAACCCGTCCGGCAACTTGAGCAGATCACCGCCGTGGCGGCCCAGATAGGTTGCGTAGGAGCGTGCGGCCCTGCCCGCGATCTCCGTTTCTGCTCCGCTCGGATTCTCCGTCCAGCTGAACAGCGAGCCGACCGCCTTACCCCCGTCGTCCCATCGATTGTGGGTGACGTCGGACAAGAACTGATCGTGACCGCCGGCGGCGATCAGGTCGGTCGCGCGCAGGTGATCTCGCCCGGCTGCCCGGAACACGTCGTCAAGGACGCTGCGCTGGGCACCCTGCAGGAGGCTCTGGTCGACGAGCTGTCCGTGCGGAAGCTCCTCATGCAGTTCGCGCGCGCCCCCAGTCGAGCATCGCCTTGTCGAGTTCCGTGCGGTGCTGCAGCGCCGGGTTTCCCTCACCGACGATCTTCGCGATCGACTGCATATCGCCGGCGGACCAGCGCGACGACCCATTGCCGGTGAGCGTGTCCTGCACGCTCTGCGGCAGCTGAGAAAACCCGCCTTTCAGCGTGTCCGACCCCTGCTTGGCCCCCACCTTCAACGGAGTCTTGGGTAAGGTCAGGCCGGGGTTGCTCATCAGCTGCCAGGAGTCGCCGACCATGTTCTTCTCGACTCCGAGGCGTTGTCCGGCGGTGTCGAGCTGGGGAACCGTCATCCCATGTTCCTGAGCCTGCAGCTGACTCAAAACCGCTGCCTGCTCGGCGTTTAACGGCTCCTTGCCGGAAAGCTCGGGGGTGAGGGTGCCCAACACCCCGTTGACTCGGGAGGCCGCCCCCTTATCGCCCCCAAGCGCATCGTGTACGTCTCGTTCGGCCGCGTCCGGTGTCTCGGCCTCGTGGCCGTCGGCATCCCATACCCTGGAGGGGTCGTATCCATCCGAGGCCAGGTTCGACTGCCCGCTCTGCAGAATCTGCGAATAGACGTCGCGGATCGAATGCAGCTTGCCCGCCGCCCTTTTGGTGACGTCGACCGCCCCGTTCCCGCAAGAATCAATAAATTCATCAAGCGCCTGCCGATCCTCGTCGGTTTTCACATGTCGTTTCATATCCACGGCTTGGGCGATTAGATCGTCGAGCTCGTGCAACGAAGTTTCCAGAGCCGAAATCGTTGCCTTGCCGCCTTTTTGGGCCTCGGCCAGTGCCGCGGCGACCTCTTCGAGATGAGCCCCGATCTTGGGCAGCTGCTCGGACTGCGCCCCCAGCGCCTGCGCGGTGCGCTGCACCTCGGCGGAGTCGTTGATCGGATTGTCGCCGTTTTCGTGGGTCCAGGCCGCGTCGAAGCGGCGACGCGCTTGCTCGAAAGTCGCGTCGGCCTCGGTGGTGGATCTGCCCGCGCCATGAAAAGCGCCGGCCAGAGCGGAGATCTGTGCCGGACGACCGACTTGCAAGCTTTGATTGATCGCCCAGGGATCACCGGCCGCGGCGATCAGCCCGGGGATGCTTATGTATTGGAGCTGCATGCCACGCATGCCCGCGGTCCCCGCGACATCGCCGCCCCTTCCGAACTCGAGATAAGACTACTTCCGCAGAGTTGCCGGTCAATTCATCCTGCGGTACACGAAAAGCGCAGCGATTCAGCGTTTGTCCTTCTTGCGCGCGAGGAACGCCCGCATGTGCTGTTGCGGCTCTCCGGTCAGGAACGCCAGGCCGAACTGGTCGATGCTGGCCTCAATCGCGCCATGAACGGTCATGTCGAACCAGCTGTTGAGTAGGCGCTTCTGTTGCCGGACCGCTTGCGGGCCGAATCCCGTGAGCTTCGCCGTGAGATCGGCAATGCGGGCGTCCAGGCCGTCGGCAGCAACGACCTCATGGACCAAGCCCCAGGCGGTGGCCGTGTCGGCGTCGATCGTTTCCCCGGTGAGCAACAGCCACGCCGCATGCGAGGCCCCGATCAGCGCCGGCATCAACGCCGAATGGATCACCGACGGGATGCCGACCGCCACTTCGGGCATCCCGAATTTGGCGCCCGACTCGGCGATCCGTAGATCGCAGGACATCGCGACCTCCAGGCCGCCGCCCAGGCACCAGCCCGCCAGGCGGGCGATCACCGGAACCGGACAATCGCGAATCGCCTCACAGAGGCCGGCGAGTCGGCGGATGAACACCTCTGCGCTGGACCGGTCGAGGGCGACCATCTCGTTGATGTCGGCGCCGCCGATGAACGCCTTCTCGCCGGCTCCGCGCAACACGACGACCCGCACGTCGCCGTCTCGCCCAACGACGCCGAACGCCTTTGTGAGTTCCTCGATCGCGCCGGTGCCGA
>Ga0335071_10007111_pt1 | contig 11543 bp, 10 predicted proteins | sample Lox_Sample_15_FD_206724 | JGI IMG/M metagenome (GOLD analysis project Ga0335071, IMG submission 206724) | Soil microbial communities from Loxahatchee National Wildlife Refuge, Florida, United States - Lox_Sample_1.5 | ecosystem: Environmental > Terrestrial > Soil > Wetlands | place: USA...
TCCGGTCTCGGGGTCGACCTGGTGGATCTTGCGGCGCCGATGCTGTCCGACCCACAGCATCCCTTCGGCCCACGCCATGCCCGAGGCGCCGCCCTCGGGGGCGGGAATCGTGGACAGCACGCGGCCGCTCTCCGGGTCGATCTTCTGGATGCGCTCGTCGCCGATCTGGTACAGGTGCTTGCCGTCGAACGCCGTCCCGGCATGCGCGGGGACATCCAGCGAGCGCACGGTCTTGCCGCTGTCGGGGTCGAGGGCGTTCAACCTGGCACCGGATGCGAACCAGACGTGCCGGCCGTCATAGCTGACGCCGCCCACGTTCTCGACACCCGGGAACGGTCCGTACTCCTGGATGATCTCGGCCTCTGATGTTTTCATGAGTGCATCCTCGCCACTGAACGATTGACGGCGCGATCCTAGCCGCCTGGGAGCGGCGCCGGGAGTAACAAGGTTGTCGCGAATCCCGGCACGGGCGGCGTCGTCCAGCGGCGAACCCGGCCGCGACCGAGCGACTGCACCTTGCCCGCCGCCGCGAGCGCATCGAGCGCCCGCTGCACGGTCCGCTGGCTGGCACCGAGCGCCAGCGCCAGCGCCGAGCTCGACCACGACTCGCCGTCGGCGAGGAAGGCGAGCACCGCCGCGTGCTCCTCTTCGACCGGCCGCGCCAGCACGACGGCCTCGCGGGCGCGGCGCGGCAGGAGGGCGAAGCCGCGCGTGGTCGCGGTCACGCCGGCCAGGCTGCGCAGCGCCGCGCGCAGCCGCGCCACCTCGACCCTGAGCCGCGCGCGGTGCGAGTCGTCGACGAACTTGCCGCCGAATGCGCGGGCGATCAGCGCGTCCCGCGGCACGTCGCCGGGCCACGCCTCGGCGAGCGCGCGGGCGAGCGCGAACAGCACCGGACGCCTGATCAGCGACACCACGGTGCCCGCGTTCCGCACCGCATGGCGGCACGCATCCACGACGAGCGCGTCAGAGGCGAGCAGGGTTTCGACCTCCGCCAGCAGGAGCGGCCGCTCCCGGCCGCGCGCGATCAGGCGCGCCGCCGGCGCCTCCAGAACGCCCGCGGCACTCTCGACCTCGGCCGTGAGCGCCGGAATGCCCGCCTCGCGCGCGGCGGCCGCGGCGCGGGCGAGGGCCGCGCGCGCCGCCTTGGTCCGCAGGCGCCGCATCGCGATGCCCGCCGCTGCCAGCTCGTGCACGGCCCGCGACGCCGGAGGAAAGGCGGCGGCGTCGAGCCTCGTGAGATTGCGCTCGGCCTCATCGAGCCGTCCGATCAGAAGGAGTCGCCGGACCTCGAGGGTGCGCGCGTGCGCGGCATTCACCCGGTCGCCATGCGCATCGAGCGTGGCCCGTGCCGCCTCCAGCGCCTTCGCGGGCCAGGCGAGGTCGCGCGACACGAGCGCCACCTCGGCCTCGGCGACGACGCAGCGCGCGCGGGCCACCGCCTCCCGCGGTCCGAAGGCGCGCGCCGCCCGCCGCAGAAGGGCCCTGGCCCGGACGAAGTCTCCGAGCTGCGCCATCGCGATGCCGCGCAGCGCCAGCGCCGGTGCGTCGTCGCGGAGTGCGATCCGCTGCAGCGCGCCAAGCGGGTCACCCGCGGCAAGGGCACGCGCCCCGGATGTGATCAGCGAATCCATGGAGGGGCCCCCAATACCGGCACCCGGAATCCCGACACAGTTGTAACTCCCGCCTGTTGCCTGCGCGTCCCTACTCTATCCGACAACACTTGGCCACGGGCCAGCCCGGGGCCGACCTCGGGCAGAAGAGGAATGCACGATGACGATCGCCGATATTCCATGTCTCGCGGCGGCACCCACCTTCGCCGCCATGGGACTCCTGACGGCCCTGTCCGGCAGCGGTCCGCAGGACATCCTCTGCGGCGCCGCGCACGGAGCCTCGCCGCTGAGCGGGATGGCCGCCATGTACCTCCTGATGAGTGCCGCCCACCTGGCGCCCTGGCTGAAGCTGCTCGCCGGCCGGCCGCGGAACCTGTCCTTCTCCCTCACCCCCACCAACAAGGAGTAGCCCATGACGACGCACACCACCGGAACGCGCGAAGACTGGCTGGCCGCGCGGCTCAGCCTGCTCAAGGAGGAAAAGGAGCTGACGCGGCGGAGCGACGAGCTGGCCCGGCGGCGGCAGGAGTTGCCGTGGGTCCGGGTCGACAAGACCTACCGCTTCGAGACCGACGAGGGGACGACGTCGCTCGACGGCCTGTTCCGCGGCCGCTCGCAGCTCCTCGTCTACCATTTCATGTTCGGTCCCGACTGGCAGGCGGGCTGCCCCTCGTGCTCGATGATCGCCGACGGGTTCAACGGCTTCACCACCCACCTCGCCAACCACGACGTGATGCTGTGGGCGGTGTCGCGGGCGCCGCTCGCCAAGCTGCAGGCCTACAAGAAGCGGATGGGCTGGAGCTTCCCGTGGGCGTCGTCGGGCGCCAGCGACTTCAATTTCGACTTCAGCGTCTCGTTCACCGAGGAGCAGCAGCGCGAGGGGCGCGTCGAGTACAACTACGAGCGCCAGGGCCAGGCGATGCAAGTGGACTCGAAGGTCCTCGCCGCGGTGCCGGCACCGGGCGCTCAGTTTGCCGCGTCCTGCGGAACGGATCTGGCGTCGTTCCGGCGCGACCGGCCGGGGCTCAGCGCGTTCGCGCGCGAGGACGGCGCCGTCTATCACACCTATTCCACCTACGCGCGCGGCGTGGACGGGATCTGGGGCGTCTATCCGTGGCTCGACAGGGCCCCCAAGGGGCGCAACGAGACGGGCGTGTGGTGGAAGCGCCACGACGAGTACGGGCGCTGAGGCCGGGACCGCTCAGTACGGAAGGCCGACGTAGTTCTCGGCCAACGAGGTGGAGGCGGCCTGCGAGGCGAGCACGTAGTCGAGCTCCGCCGCCTGCACCTTGCGGTCGAAGCCGCTCGCATCGTCGAACTTGTGGAGCATGGTGGTCATCCACCACGAGAACCGCTCGGCCTTCCACACCCGCGCCAGCGCCCGGGCGGAATAGTAGTCGAGTGCCGCGGACGAACCGCTTTTGTAGAACTCGACCACCGCTTCAAACAGAAACGCGACGTCGCTGGCCGCGAGGTTGAGGCCCTTGGCCCCCGTCGGCGGGACGATGTGGGCCGCATCGCCGGCGAGGAACATGCGGCCGAAGCGCATCGGCTCGGCAACGAAGCTGCGCAGGGCGGCGATGCTCTTCTCGATCGACGGGCCGGTGACGAGGTCGGTGCGCGCCTGCGGATCGAGCCTGAGCTTGAGCTCGTCCCAGAAGCGTTCGTCCGGCCAGTCCTCGACCGTATCGGTCAGCGGGCACTGCACGTAGTAGCGGCTGCGGGTGGGCGAGCGCATCGAGCACAGGGCGAAGCCGCGCGGGCTGCGGTTGTAGATGAGCTCCTCCGACACCGGCCTGGTATCGGACAGGATGCCGAGCCAGCCGAACGGATAGACGCGCTCATAGGTGTGGACGGTGCCGGCGGGCGCGCTCTGCCGGCAGACGCCGTGGTAGCCGTCGCAGCCGGCGATGAAATCGCACTCGATCTCGTGGTCCTTGCCTTGATGGCGGTAGCGCACGCGCGGGCGATCGCCGAGGAAATCGAGGGGGGTGACGGCCTCCGCCTCGTAGACGGTGAGGCCGCTCGCGGCGGCACGCGCCTCCATCAGATCGCGCGTGATCTCGGTCTGGCCATAGACGGTGACCGTCTTGCCGGTGAGCGCCTTGAAGTCGATGCGGTGACGCGTGCCGTCCACGTTGATCTGCGTGCCGTCGTGGACCAGGCCTTCGCGGTGCAGGCGGTCGCCCACGCCGGCCTGCTCCAGGAGTTCGACCGTGCCCTGCTCGATCAGCCCGGCGCGGATGCGGCCCAGCACATGCTCGGCGGTCTGGCGCTCGAGGATGACATTGTCGATGCCGTCGCGCCGCAGCAGTTGGCCGAGCAGCAACCCGGCCGGACCGGCCCCGATGATGGCAACCTGCGTGCGCACGGTTGCCAAGTCTATACGGCGGGGCGCCGGCCGCCATGGACAGGCGGCACAAATTCATGGACTATCTGAACACCGGGCCGAACCCCGGGGAGGACGAGGCGATGCCGCTCGACACCGTTCCGACCTATGCGCTCTACGGAGAAACCGCCGACAGGGCACAGGAACAATGGCTCCATTGCGAGTCCATCGCCGCCCGCAGCGCGCTCTATGACTGGCAGATCAAGGCGCACCGCCACCAGCACTTCTTTCAATTTCTGCACATAGGCCGCGGTGCCGCCCACATCTTCCTCGACGGCCGCTGGACGGCAGCACCCGTCCCGGCGGTGATCACCCTGCCGCCGCAGGTCGTGCACGGGTTCCGCTTCGCGCGCGAGGTCGAGGGGCACGTGGTGACGGTGCCGATCGAACATGTCGAGCGGCTGCTGGGGGGCAGTCCCCGGGCGCGTGACTGGGTGGTGCGGTCGCGCGTGCTGCCGCTCGGCGGCCACCCCGAGGCCTCGCGCATCGCGGCCGAGGTGGCGGCCCTGGCGGCGGAGTTCGCAGGCCACGCGGCGTGGCGTTCGCCGCTCATCGAGGCGCATCTGACGGCGCTCCTCCTCCTCTCCGCCCGGCTCGCCGCGGCGGACACGGCGCGCGACTCCGGCGGCTCGCCGCTCGGCCGGCGCGCCGCTGCGTTCCGCGCACTCGTCGACCGCCACTATCGCCAGCGACTGCCGGTCGCGTACTACGCAGCCCAGCTCGGCACGTCGCAGACCCATCTCAACCGGATCTGCCGCGCCGCGTTCCAGGACTCGGCGCTTGGCGTCATCGACCGGCGCGTCGTGCTCGAGGCGACGCGCGACCTGACCTTCACCGTGCTGTCGGTGAAGGAGATCGCAGGCTCGCTCGGCTTCGACGATCCGGCGTATTTCTCGCGCTTCTTCACCAGGCATGTCGGCCTGTCGCCGGCGCGCTTCCGGCGGCGGGAGATGCGCAAGCCGGAGCGGAAGACGGCAGACGCGCCTAGGATCCGGAGGTCGCGGCGCGCCAGCCCAATCCCGGCGTGATCGCGCGCGCATCCCCCTCGCCCAGCGCGACCGGCTGCAGGAGTCCGGTGTCGACCGCCTCCTGGGTGAACTCGCGCAACGTGCGTACGCGCGCGGCCGGCACGCCGGCCGCGTTCAGCCGCCGCTCCAGATCCGTGGCCGAGTGCGCGGCCAGCTGCGCCGTCAGCAGCTCGCGGAACGCCTGCGGGTCGCGCGCGCGGGCAAAGGCCGGGGAACGATCGGATTCCTGGTCCAAAAGGGGTGCGAATTCCGCCGGGGCCACGCCCAGCACCTCCATCAGCCGGGCGATGTGCGCCGGCGTGTTCGCGCCGATCGCGAGCCAGCCGCCGCGGCAGGCAAAGATGTCGGCCGCGGGGCTGCCCGAATATCCCTTGTTGCCGACGCGCGCGATCTCCTGGCCGGAGGCCAGGGTCTCGCAGGCGAAGGGATACATCAGCTGCAAGGCGCTGGCCCACATGCTCACGTCGAGGAAGGAGCCGGCGCCCGTACGGTCGCGCTCCCGGAGTGCGGTCACGATCGCCAGCGCCCCGATGATGCCGGTGGCGGCGTCGATGACCGGAAACCCGGTCTTGACCGGCGGATCGCCGTCGCAGCCGGCCAGCATGGTCATGCCGGTCAACGCCTGGATCACGTGATCGTAGGCGCCGTGCGGCGTCCGCTCGGGATCGGCGTAGCCGTAGCCCGAAATCGCGCAGTAGACGATCCGCGGGTTGACGGACTTGACGTCGTCGTAGGCGAGGCCGTGCCGCGCCAGAACGCCCGGGCGATAATTGTCCACCATCACGTCGGCCGCGCGCGCGAGGGCCAGCACCTCCGCGCGGCCGGCGGCAGAGGCGATGTCGATCTCGCGCATCCGCTTGCCGGCATTGAGCGCCGTGAAGGCGCGGGCGCCGGAGGCGGTGCGCCGCATCACGTCGCCGCCGCCGGGCTTTTCCACCTTCGTGACCTCGGCCCCCATCTGCGCGAGGTAGAAGGTGGCGAAGGGACCTGCGATCACATGGCTGAAGTCGAGCACGCGCACGCCGCGCAGGGCCTGCGGCGGCGGGTGGAATGCGGGAGCCGCCGTCACTTGTACCCGACCAGGCCGGCGCCCTTGACGATGTTCCCGAGCTTCACCGTCTCGGCCTCCATGAACCGCGTGAAGTCGGACGGAGACTCGCTGAGCGCCACAAAGGCGCCCAGAGTCTCGCTGTCGGCGCGCAAGGTCACGTCGGCATAGGTGTCGACCGTCGCGCGGAAAAGGGCGTCCACGATCTTCGCCGGCGTGCCGGCCGGGGCCCAAAGGCCGAACCAGGAGTCGAGCTCCAGGTCCCGGGTCTTGAACACCTCGGCGAGCGTGGGGACGTCCGGGAGGGACGGCATGCGCCTGGCGCTCGACACGGCCAGCGGCCGCACCGTGCCGGCCTGGATCTGCGGGATCGCCGTGGAGGCGATCGGGAACGCGAACTGCGTGGCGCCGGAGATGATCGAGGGCACGATCTCGACCGAGCCCTTGTACGGCACGTGGACCACGTCGATCTTCGCCCGCAACACCATCGCCGCGGCGCATAGATGCGCGGCACTGCCCACGCCACCCGAGGCATAGTTGAGCTTCCCGGGCTCCCGCTTCGCGGCGGCCACAAGGTCTTCGGCGGTCTTGTAGGGGGAGTCGGCCTTCACCACGAGGATCGAGGGGCTGAAGGCGGTGCGCGTGACGTGCGCGAAGTCCTTCATCGGATCGAAACCCACGCCCGGGTCCATGGCTCTCTGCACGATGTGCGTGGAGGCGCCCAGAAGAAGGGTGTAGCCGTCCGGCGGCTTGCGCGCCACGAGCTGGGCCGCGACGATGCCGCCCGCGCCGACGACGTTGTCGACCACGACGTTGCTCTTGCCGAGTGCCTCGGCGAGCCTGGGCGCCATCTTGCGCGTGAGCACGTCGGGCCCGCCGCCGGCCGCATACGGCACGATGAGCCGGATGGGACGGCTGGGATAGTCGCTGCCCTGTCCGAAGGCCCGGAGCGGCAGCCCGAGACAAGCGGCCCCGAGGCTGAGGGCGCCCAGATTGAACTGACGGCGCGTCGGCATGTGTCCTCCCCCTTGGAATTTCTTTATCTGGCAAGTGTAGGACGGCCGGGAGATAAGTAGGACTGAAATACTCTGAACGAGTCATTAGAACGCCTAAATCATGGCCGCCTCCCTTCCCGCCCGCTTCGCGCAGCTCCGGCTGCGCGACCTCATGCTGCTCGAGCACCTGGACGAGCTCGGCTCGCTGACCGGGGCGGCGGCGCGCCTGCACGTGACGCAATCGGCCGTCACGCAGGCGCTGCAGTCGCTCGAGAAAGCGTTCGGCGCGCGGCTGGTGGCGCGCGGGCGGCGCGGCCAGCGCGGCGTGTCGCTCCTGCCCGCCGGTGCGGCGGCCCTCATGCACCTGCGCGTCGCCCGCCACGAGCTGGAGGCCGCCCTGGCGGCGGCGTCCGACCCGGGTACGCTGGAGCTGCGCATCGGGGCGCTGCCGCTGACGCTCGTGCGGCCGCTGCCCGACGCGCTGGCACGGCTGCGCCGGCGGCTGCCGCAGGTGCATGTGCGCCTGACCGAAGACACGGTGCCGAATCTGTGGCGGCAGCTCGAGGCGGGCGAGTTCGATGCGATCGCCTGCCGGCTGCCCGCGCTCAGCGAGCACCAGCGGCTGCCCGACGGCGTCGCCCACCGGACGATCGGCCACGAATCGCTGGTCCTGGTCTGCGGCCGCGGTCATCCGGTGGCGCGCCGGCGCAAGCCGGCGCTCGCCGTGCTCCGCGACTACGACTGGGTGCTTCCGCCCGAGGGCTCCTACACGCGCCTCGCGATCGAGCAGGCGTTCCTGCGCGCCGGGCTCAACGGCCCGCGCGCCGCCGTCACGTCGATGAGCTTCCACGCCAACCTGCACCTGGTGGCCGAGGGCAGCCTGCTCGCCGTGGCGCCGCGCTCGGCCGCACTCGCGGTGCGGGAGGTGCTCGACCTGGTGCTGTTCCCGATGGACTGGGGCCGCGAGGACACCGACGTGACCTTGGTCTGGCGCGAGGCCAGCCTCGGCAACCCGGCGCTCGTGGCCCTGCTCGACTGCGTCAAACCGCAGCCGTGACCGATGGCGCGGCGGCGGGCGAGGCGCCTGTGGCTAGCGGCCGGCGTCGTCCGCGTCGCCCGCGAGGTTGCTCTCCGCCATCGGGATGATCGTGCGCGAGAGCTCGCTCGCGACCATGCGGCCGGGATGCTCCTTGGACTCGCACGACGCGGACCGCAGGCGGACGACCAGGCCGTTCGAGAGCGGGCGATCCCAGTTGAAGACGACGCAGCGCTCGCCGGAAGGGCCGCGCATCTCGCCGTCCGTCCGCGCGGCGTAGTTGCCGCGCTCGCTGCCGAGGCCGTGCTCGACGCTCAACGGACGAGGGGCGGGCGGCGGCGCGGCCGCGCAAGCGCACAACATAAGCCCGATCGTTCCCGCGCAGCCCGCGACCGGCAGCCGCATCGGCGTCCCCTCGCCCAGTTCGCGCGCAGCCTGACCGGCGAATGCGGCATTTTTGCGAGCACCGCGCGCAAACGCCGGCGCGGCGCGGCACCTTGACCCCTCAAAATAATATAACCTGGGCGCGAGTGCTGAGAGGCCTCTCTGGGCGGTTTTGCTAGCCATCAATAAAAACGATCAATCTCAACTTGATTATCAATTAGAGCGATTCAAAACCGCCCGCTAGAGTGACCGCGTCCTGCACATCCGCATCAGGAGGAGGTTTTCCACATGGCCGACGACAGCAAGTGCCCGTTCTCGGGCGGGGGGCGGACGCCCTCGAACCGCGACTGGTGGCCGCAGCAGCTGAACCTGCAGGTCCTGCACCAGCACTCCTCCAAGTCCGACCCGATGGGCGGGGCGTTCGACTACGCCCGGGAGTTCAAGAGCCTCGACCTGAAGGCGGTGATCAAGGACCTGCGCGCGCTCATGACCGACTCGCAGGACTGGTGGCCGGCCGATTACGGCCATTACGGCCCGCTGTTCATCCGCATGGCCTGGCACAGTGCCGGCACGTACCGCATCGGCGACGGCCGCGGCGGTGCCGGCGGCGGGCAGCAGCGCTTCGCACCGCTGAACAGCTGGCCGGACAATGCCAACCTCGACAAGGCGCGCCGGCTCCTGTGGCCGATCAAGCAGAAATACGGCCGCAAGATCTCCTGGGCCGACCTCATGATTCTCGCCGGCAACGTGGCGCTCGAATCGATGGGCTTCAAGACCTTCGGCTTCGGCGGCGGGCGCGCCGACACCTGGGAGCCCGAGGCGGACATCTACTGGGGTCCCGAGGGCAAGTGGCTGGCCGACGAGCGCTACAGCGGCGAGCGCGACCTGCAGAGCCCGCTCGGGGCCGTGCAGATGGGCCTGATCTACGTCAATCCGGAAGGGCCGAACGGCAAGCCCGATCCGCTCGCGGCCGCCCGCGACATCCGCGAGACCTTCGCCCGGATGGCGATGAACGACGAAGAGACCGTGGCGCTGATCGCGGGTGGTCACACCTTCGGCAAGACCCACGGCGCGGGCGATGCGTCCCTGGTCGGTGCCGAGCCGGAAGGTGCGGCCATCGAAGAGCAGGGCCTCGGCTGGAAAAGCAAGTTCGGCACGGGCAAGGGCAGCGATGCGATCACCAGCGGTCTCGAGGTCACCTGGACGGCGACGCCGACGAAATGGGGCAATGGCTTCTTCCAGAACCTCTTCGCCCACGAGTGGGAGTTGACGAAGAGCCCGGCCGGCGCGCATCAATGGACGGCCAAGGGGGCCGCGGCCACGATCCCGGACGCCTATGACAAGACGAAGAAGCGCGTGCCGACGATGCTGACCACGGACCTCGCGCTGCGCTTCGATCCGGCCTACGAGAAGATCTCGCGCCGGTTCCTCGAGCATCCGGATCAGTTCGCCGAGGCGTTCGCGCGCGCGTGGTTCAAGCTTACGCACCGCGACATGGGCCCGGTCGTGCGTTATCTCGGGCCGCTCGTTCCCAAGGAGCATCTGCCCTGGCAGGACCCGATCCCGGCGGTGAACCATCCGCTGATCGGCGCCCAGGACATCGCGTTCCTGAAGACGAAGATCCTGCGCTCGGGCCTGTCCGTCTCGCAGCTGGTCTCGGTCGCGTGGGCGTCAGCGGCGACGTTCCGGGGCTCGGACAAGCGCGGCGGTGCGAACGGCGCCCGCATCCGCCTGGCGCCGCAAAAGGGCTGGGAGGTCAACCAGCCCGCCCAGCTGCGCGAGGTGCTGACGACGCTCGAGTCCATCCAGACGAAGTTCAACGCGGCGCAGAAGGGCAAGAAGCGCGTTTCTCTCGCCGACCTGATCGTGCTCGCAGGCGGTGCTGCGATCGAGAAGGCCGCGAAGGCCGCCGGGCATGACGTGAAGGTCCCCTTCACGCCGGGACGCATGGATGCCTCGCAGGAAGAGACGGACGTCGAGTCCTTCGCCCCGCTCGAGCCGACGGCGGACGGGTTCCGCAACTATGTCCGCGGCACGCAGCGCCTGTCGCCGGAGGAGCTTCTGGTCGACCGCGCGCAGCTCTTGACCCTGACCGCACCCGAGATGACGGTGCTCGTCGGCGGGCTGCGGGTGCTGGGGGCCAATGCCGGGAAGTCGCCACACGGCGTCTTCACGCAGCGGCCGGAGACCCTGACGAACGACTTCTTCGTCAGCCTGCTCGACATGAAGACCGAGTGGCGGCCGGCCGCCGGCGCCCGCGGCGTGTACGAAGGCCGCGACCGCAAGACGGGCAAGGTCAAATGGACCGCCACGCGCGCCGACCTGATCTTCGGCTCGCACTCGCAGCTGCGGGCGGTGGCGGAGGTCTATGCTTCGGCCGATGCCAAGGAGAAGTTCGCGAACGACTTCGTGGCGGCATGGGCCAAGGTCATGAACCTCGACCGCTTCGAGCTCGCCTGACCTCCGCGCCGACGCGGGTGGCGGCGCCGCGCGCACGGGTTCGCCCGCGGGCCGGCGCCGCCGGGTCGTCCCAGTCGACAATCGGCGCAATCGCGCTTAACACTTCGCCTCGTGCTCACGGTCTCAGCACCCCCGCAGCTCGCGTTCCTGCAGCGCAGCCGGTACTCCGACCTGACGCCGGTGACCTTGACCGTGACCGGACCGGCCGGGACGGTCATCGACGTGTCATGGCGCACGGCCGAGGGCGAGGCGGCACCGCTCAGCGACTGGCAGCCAGCCGCGGGGCTGGCCGGGTCGCGACTGCCGCCGTCCGGAACCGCCGAAATCACGCTGCCGATCCCGACCGGCGGGCCTTTTGTCGCGGCGGTGCGCGACCACGCCGCACCGGCGGACCAGGCGGTGGCGGCCGCGCCAGTCATCGCGGGCGACATCCATCTCTGGGCCGGCCAGTCGCTCGGCGAGCACATGTACGCGAGCGCCGACAACCGCACGCCTCCGCCCCCGCCCACCTCGCGCATGTGGACGCCGGGCGCCACATCGTGGGCCGTGCCGACCGGCAGCGGCGCCAATACGTTTCTGCAGCTCCTGTC
>Ga0335071_10007112_pt1 | contig 11542 bp, 10 predicted proteins | sample Lox_Sample_15_FD_206724 | JGI IMG/M metagenome (GOLD analysis project Ga0335071, IMG submission 206724) | Soil microbial communities from Loxahatchee National Wildlife Refuge, Florida, United States - Lox_Sample_1.5 | ecosystem: Environmental > Terrestrial > Soil > Wetlands | place: USA...
TCGAGCAGCGTGCCCCGGTTCTCCTGGGTGGCGGAGATGTCCAGGTAGGTGATCTCGTCGGCGCCCTGGGCGTCGTAGCGGGCGGCCGCCTCGACCGGATCGCCCGCGTCGCGCAGGTTCCGGAAGTGGACCCCTTTCACCACCCGTCCACCCTTCACGTCGAGGCAGGGGATGATCCGCTTGGCGGGCATCGTTCGAACCCCTCCGTCCCTAGGCGCGGGCCGCCCGGAACGCCTCGGGCAGCGAGAGCCGCCCCTCGTAGAGCGCCTTCCCCACGATGACCCCGAAAAGACCGGCCTCGCGACAGGCGGTGACGTCCTCCAGGCTCGCCACCCCGCCCGAGGCGACCACCAGGACGCCCGCCTCCGTCCCGAGCCGGGCCGCTCCCTTGGCGTCCACGCCGGCGAAGGTCCCGTCGCGGCCCACGTCGGTGTGCTCGACGAGCTCCACCCCCGCCCCCCGCACCCGGCGCGCCACCTCCACCGCGGACAGCCCGCTCCCCGACAGCCACCCCGCCACCTTCACCTCGCCGTCCCGGGAGTCGATGCCGGCCCGTACCCGGCCGGGATAGGCGCGGCACGCCTCCTCCACCAGGGTGAGCCGCTCCACCGCCGCCGTGCCCAGGACCACGTACCTCACCCCGAGGGCGAATACCCGCTCGATGTCCTCCAGGCGGCGCAACCCCCCGCCCAGCTCCACCTCCGCCCCCTGCACCTCGCACAAGGCCCGCACCGCCTCCAGGTTCACCGGCCGGCCAGCCCGGGCGCCGTCGAGGTCGACGACGTGGATGAGCGAGGCCCCGGCGGCCACGAACTCCTCGGCCCGGTCCGCGGGACGGCCGGCGTAGCTGCGACGCGAGGCGAAGTCGCCCCGCTCGAGCCGGACCACCTCGCCGCCCATGAGGTCGATGGCGGGGATGACGATCATGGGGCCGCCCGCCTCAGGCGTGCACGAACCGCTCCAACAGGGCCAGCCCGACGCGCTGGCTCTTCTCCGGGTGGAACTGGGTGGCGTACAGGTTACCCCTGGCCAGGGCGGCACAGTAGGGGCGTCCATGGGTGGCGAGCAGCACCACCCCGGGCGCGTCGGCCGGGGCGGCGAAGGAGTGGGCGAAGTAGACGTACTCTCCGTCGAGAGGGCCGAGGACCGGCTCCGGGGGGCCGACCAGCCGGACCGGCGACCAGCCGATGTGGGGCAGCTTCACCTCCTCCGGGAGCCGCTCGATGGTGCCGGGCAGGATGCCGAGGCCCTTCGCCCCGCCGCCCTCCACCCCGTCCTCGAACAGAAGCTGCAGCCCGACGCAGATGCCCAGCACCGGCCGGCCGGCCTTGATGGCCTCCCGCAAGGCGTCGGCCACCCCGCTCCGCTGCATGGCCGCGGCACACTCCGGCATCGAACCCTGCCCGGGCACCACCACCCGGTCGGCACGGGCCAGGGCCTCCGGATCGCGGGTCACGAGCACCGCCGCGCCCACGTGCCGCAGCGCGTTCTCCACCGAGCGCAGGTTTCCCGCCCCGTAGTCCACCAGCGCCACCGTACCGGGCTTTTTCACCGAACCTCCCGCCGGGACATTCATCCTAGCGGCGCAGGCCCGCCGCGGTGCGGATATGTCGTCGCACGGGCGAGAGGACGCCGGCCGAGGAGCACTAGAGCGTCCCCTTGGTGCTCGGCAGGGCCGTCCCCTCCCGCGCCAGCGCCGCCCGGAGCGCCCGGGCGGTGGCCTTGAAGATGGCCTCGACCACGTGGTGCAGGTTGCGCCCGTAGCGCACGTTGACGTGCAGGCAGATGCGAGCGTGGTTCGCCAGGGCCTGGAGGAAGTCCTGGGTCAGGTCGACGTCGTAGGTGCCGATGAACCGCTTGCCCGAGGGGAGCCCGGCGTGGAAGGTGAGATGCGGCCGGCCCGAGAGGTCGACCACCACCTCCGCCAGCGCCTCGTCGAGCGGGACGAGCGCAGAGCCGTAGCGCGCCAGCCCCGCCTTCTGGCCCATCGCCTGGCGGAGCGCCTCCCCGAGCCCGATGCCCACGTCCTCGACCGTGTGGTGGGCGTCCACCTCGAGGTCGCCCTTGGCCCGCACCCGCAAGGACATGCCGCCGTGGCGGCCCACCTGGTCCAGCATGTGGTCGAAGAAGGGGATCCCGGTGTCGATCCGGTTTCGCCCCGGCACGAGCGCCACCGCCACCTCGACGTCGGTCTCCCGGGTCCGGCGCGAAGCCGCACCCCGCCCCGGCACCGCCGGTGCGGCCGGCTTGCGCCGCAAGAGAGGTCTCAGGGCCCGCCTCACGCTCATGCCCGCCTCCGCGCCCGCTTGCGCGCCGCATGCGCCGGCGCAACGCTCTCCCCCCGCACGGAAACCGCCCGCCAGTGACCGAGGAGCCCCTCCGCCCGGGCGAGAGCCTCCACCGCGGGCGCCAACGCCGAGAGCGCCCGGGGAGGGAGGTCGAGGACGCTCATCCGCCGGCGGAAGGTGGCGACCGACAGCGGCGAGGCGAAGCGGGCCGCCCCGGCGGTCGGCAGGACGTGGCTCGGCCCGGCCACGTAGTCGCCCACCGCCTCGGGCGTGGAGCGGCCCACGAACACCGCCCCGGCCCGGGCGATGCGCCGAACGAGCCGGCTCGCCCCGGCCACCTGCAGGGAAAGATGCTCGGGCGCGAACTCCTCGGCGAGCCGAAGCGCCTCGGCCAGCCCCCGGGCCACGATGAGCGCACCCCGCTCCTCGAGCGAGCGGCGGGCGATCTTTTCCCGCGGCAGGTCGGAGAGCTGCCCGGCGAGCTCGGCCAGGACCGCGTCGCAGAGCGAAGCCGAGGTGGCGATGAGCAGGGGCACCGCCCGCACGTCGTGCTCGGCCTGGGCGAGGAGATCGCTCGCCACCTCGGCCGGGTCGGCGGTCCGGTCGGCCACCACCAGGATCTCGCTCGGCCCGGCGATCATGTCGATGTCGACCCGCCCGAAGACGAGCCGCTTGGCCGCGGCCACGTAGGCGTTCCCCGGCCCGCAGATCTTGTCCACCCGGGCGATCGTCTCCGTGCCGTGGGCCAGGGCCGAAACCGCCTGCGCCCCGCCCACCCGGAAGAGGTCCGAAACCCCGCAGACGTGGCAGGCGGCGAGCGTCCAGGCGTCCAGCTCGCCCGTGCCCTTCATGCCGGGCGAGGTGACCACCACCTCGCGCACCCCGGCCACCCGCGCGGGGACGACGGTCATGAGGAGCGAGGAGGGATACCGGGCGGTACCCCCCGGCACGTACAGGCCGACCCGATCGAGCGGCCGCACCACCTGGGCGAGCATCGCGCCCGTGCCGTCGCGGAAGGACCGCACCTCCGCGTCGCTCTCCCGCTCGTGAAAGGCGCGGATCCGCCCGGCGGCAAAGGTGAGCGCCCGACGCCCGTCCCGCGGAAGAGAACGAAAGGCGCGGGCGAAGTCCCCCTTTTCGAGATGCAGATCCTCGCCGCTCGACGGATCCCAGCCATCCAGCTTGCGGGTGTGCTCGAGCAGCGCCGCATCCCCCCGCTTCCGAACGTCCTCCACGATGGCCGCGGCCACCTTCCGCACCGCCGCCTCGTCCTCGTAGGAGCCGCGCCCGCACAGCTCGCGCCAGCTGCGAGCAAAATCGGGGGTTCCGCTCTCTAGCCTTCTCATGCGATACGCCCCGGCCTCGAGGGCCAGCCCTTTTCACCCCGGGTCGCATTCCAAAAGGGGGTATGGCTCGCCGACACCCTGAGCGGAGACGAGGTCTTATAGAGGAAATGCCCCCTCGTGGCGAGGGTTCGAATACACCCGGCTCTCGAACCCATACGCCCTACCCAGGCGCGAGCACGGTGCGCAATCCGGTGCCGCTCCCCTCCCCAACACCGCCCGTGGCGCTCACGGATGGAACAGCTGAACCGTGAGTTCACGATAACCGTGGATGCCCTCCGCATGCGATCGAGTCTCGCAGTTTGCCCTGAGTCGGGGGGGCCCCATCCGCCACAGGCTGGCGGCACGATCGCCGGGCAGAACACGCCCGTGGTTCACGCTTCGGCTGGGGTTTCCCCCGATACCCAACCCTTGGTGAACGAGTACGCTTGGCACAGACTGCAGTGGGGGGCCTCGTTGGTATGGTGCGTCGGAGCATGAGACGTCGGAGCACCCTCGCGAACCAGGGGGTGCCCACGCCGGGCGACGAGGTGGCAGTGGCAGGCGGAACATCGCCTCCTCCACACCTCGACGCCATCTCGGACGAGGCCCTCATCGAACTCGCCCGCATCGCACCCGCCGCGCTGCTCGTGGCCCTCGAGGCCATCCCCTCCCCGGCCTTCGTCCTCCGCCTTCCTGCCGTCGTCCTCCACGCCAACCGCCGAGGCCGGGCCCTGCTCGACCTCGAACGCGAACGAGCCCTGACCCTCCTCCGTGGGACCGAGCCTCCCCCGCGCGGGCCGGTCCGCCTTCCCATCGATTCGGCATCCGACCACGCCCTGGTCGTCCTGCGCGACCTCGAGGGCGACGCCGCCTCCCGCCTCGAGACCGTCGCCCGGCGCTGGGGGCTCACCCCCCGACAGTCGGCCGTGCTGGAACTCGTCGCCCAGGGCGAGACCAACCGCACCGTCGGGACGCGCCTCGGCTGCTCCGAAAAGACCGTCGAGCTGCACGTCTCGGCCCTCCTGGCCAAGACCCGGTGCACCAGCCGGTCGCAGCTCGTGGCCAGCTTCTGGACCGATCTGGGGTAGCTGCCGCCCGCAGCCACCCGCCCCTAGGCAGCCCAGGCTCGCCCGACCCCCTCCCGGGGGCCCAAGCGGGCAGGCGTCCGTGGCGCCCGCTAGACTCGGCGCATGAACCCCCGCACGGACCTCTGGCTCGAGAACCTCCTCGCCGAACGCGACGGCGCGGCCCTCTACGACGGGCTCGCCCAACACGAGAAGGACCCGGGCCGCGCGCAGAGCTTCCGCAAGATGGCCGTCGACGAGCGCCGCCACGCCGATCTCTGGGCCAGAAAGCTGGAGAAGGAAGGGGTGACCCTCCCCCCCGACAGACCGAGCTCGCGCGTGCGGGCGCTCGTCTGGCTGGCGCGGCGGCTCGGGACGGCGGCCGTCGTCCCCATGGTGCTCGAGGCCGAAGCCACCGACGCCAAGAAGTACGAGGAGCAGGGCGGGGAGGCGAGCGCCATCGCCGCCGAGGAGCGGGAGCACCGCCAGGTGCTCTCCGGCATGGGGCCGCCCCAGGGGCCGGACTCGGCCCGCACCGTCATCGCCTCGCGCGAGCGGTGGCACCGCGGCGGGGGGCGGGCCGGCTCGGTCCGGGCCGCCATCTTCGGGATGAACGACGGCCTGCTCTCGAACCTCTCCCTCATGCTCGGGGTGGCCGGCGCCGGGGTCGAGCCGCACTCGGTCATCGTCACCGGCTTCGCGGGCCTGCTCGCCGGGGCCTTCTCTATGGCCGCCGGCGAGTACACCTCGGTCGCGAGCCAGCGCGACCTCCTCGCCCGGCAGGTGACCCTCGAGCGGCGCGAGATCGAGGAGACACCGGAGGAGGAAACCGCCGAGCTCGCCCTGCTCTTCAAGCAGAAGGGACTCAGCACCGAGCAGGCCAGCCGCACCGCCGCCGAGATCATCAAGCACCCGGAGAGCGCCCTCGACACCCTGGTCCGCGAGGAGCTGGGCCTCGACCCCGGCGACCTGGGCTCTCCCCTGGGCGCCGCCTCCTCCTCGTTCGTCATGTTCGCGGTCGGCGCCATCGTGCCCGTGCTCCCCTTCCTGGCCCTGCACGGACCGCTCGCCGCCGCCTTCTCCGCCGGCCTCGCCGCCGTGGTGCTGGCCACCGTGGGCGGGCTCGTCGGGTTCCTCTCCGGCACGAGCGTGCTCCGCTCGGCCGCGCGGATGCTCGGGCTCGCCGCCCTCGCCGCCGCGGTGACCTACGGGGTGGGGAAGCTCCTCGGGGCGGCGGTGGGATAGAGGCCTGCTCCCCGCCTTTAGCGGATGACGAACACCATCTCCACCCGGGCGGTCACCTCGAGCTCCCCCTCGGCCACCGGCATCTCGCTCCCGGCCGCCGGCGCGGCGCTCATCACCATCCCCGCCACCCTCGGCCCCGGGCTCGCCCCCGGGTCGACCTCGATGGAGATCACCTCCCCGAGCGTCACCCCCGCGGCGCTGGCCACCGCCTTGGCCCGGGCCCGGGCCGCCGAGACGGCCAGCGAGAGCGCCTGGTCGCGGACCGGCCCGAGATCCTCCTTGGAAAGCTCCACCGAGTCGATGTCGTTCACCCCCACCGCGGTGAGACGGCCGAGGAGGACGGGAAGCTCGGAGAGCCTGCGGACCAGGATCCGCACGCCGCTCGTGGCGGTGTAGCCCTGCACCGGGAGCTGCCGCCCGCTCTCGAAGGGCCGCTCGGGCCTGAGGCTCACCTCCGAGGTCCTCACGTCCCGCTCGGCGATGCCCAGACGCCCGAGCTCGGCGAGCAGCGCCGAGATTCGCGCCGCCACCTCGGCGCTCGCCTTCTGCGGGTCCCTCGCCGTCACCTGCACACCCGCCTGTACCACGCCCAGATCGGGCCTCGCCGCGGCCCGGCCCTCGGCACTCACCCGCAGCGTGCGCGGCGAGGCCGACCCGGGCGAGAGGGGAAGGTCGACGGCCAGGACCGGACCGGCCGCGGCCAGGACCCCCAGGGCGAGAAACACCCTCCCCATCGTTCGGCGCATGTTCTCCTCCTCGGCTCCCCCGCGAAGGGAAACGCCCGGGCCGGCTGTCCGATCTCAACCGCGCCTGGTCACGTGCGGGGCGGACACCAGGGCCCGCCAGGAGGGAACCCCTAGTCCCCGAGATCCTCGTCCGCCCCCGGCACCGCCCGCGTCTCCTCGTCCACCTCCGGCTCCCGCGGCGGCGGCACCACCGGCTCCGCCCCGCCCCGCGCCCTTCGCCGGGCGTAGTAGCGCGCCACCGACGGCAGGCTGAAGCGGTTCATGGTCACGCTATGGGTGGACATGGCGTTCAGCCGGTCGATGTCGATGAACCATTCCGGCAGGTACACCGGCCCGACGCATAGCCCCTCCTCGATGAGGTCCCGCACCAGCTCGGCGTCGTCGACGCTCATCTTCCCCGAAAGGTAGGCGCGGACGAGCTCCACGTCGCGCTGCTCCAGCGCCGAGCGGAGGAAGTTGAAGGCCCGGCAGTAGCCGCGCTGGTAGGAGGCGTCCTTGGTGAACGGCGCGCCGCCTTCCAGGACCCCGCCCCGAAAGACCCGCTCGCTCATGAGGGCGGCCCGATCGGGCGGGAAGCGGGCCAACAGGTAGCGGTACACCTCCAAGAAGTCCGCCCCGCGGGCGGCCATGTCCACCGTGATGGTCCGCTCCCCGAGCTCGATGTAGCGCTCGTCGGTGATGTCGCCACAGAGGAACTCGGAGACGATGCCCGTCCCCTCCTGCGACTCGGTGTGGCGCGGCAGCCCCACCCCCAAGACCGGCAAGGCCGGCTGCCGGTAGCCGTTGAGGCTCGTCAGCACGTGCCACAGCCCCTCGTGGTGGGCGAGCGCCCGCACCCGGCGCTCGGAGAACCGAGCACCGCGGCGAAGGGTGATGTGGGTGGCGCCGGCGGCCGCGTTGGCGGTGAGCCGGGCCCGCACCAGCACCCGGACCTTCCCGCCCAGGAGCGGGTTGCAGATCTCCGCCACCTTCCCGGCCGCCTCCTCGGCCGAGTAGACGAGCTCCTCGTCACGGGCCCGCGGGCGCGAAGCCCAGAGCCGGGCAATGCCCAGGTTGTCGACGTTGTGATCGGGGAAGCGGTCCCGCGGGTCCCCGTAGACGCGCCGGGAGAGCTCGTAGAAACGGCGGGTCCCGCGCGCAGCCAGCATCTCCACCACCAGCATGAACTCGTCGCACCTGCGCCTGAGGAGCACCTCCACCGGGTTCTTGCCCCGGATCTGGCGCCGAATGGAGCGAAGCTCCTTCACCTTGTCCGCCGGCTCGAAGCCGAGCGGAGGGTAGCGAGGCCGGGGCAGCTCGCGGGCCCGACGGCGGAAGAACTGCTCGTGGACCTCTGGCCCCCAGTTGATGGCCCGGAAGACGCGAATGGGCTTCTGCGCGTGGAGGATGGCGTCGCAGACGCGCCGGAGGTACTCGCGCGGCACGCCCGGAAGTTAGCACGGCCGGCAGCGCGGACGGACCTCGGCTCTTTCCTTTAGGCGATGGCCCCCTTCCCCCCTTCACCTCGGTCGCCCACAGGCTCGGAAAAAGGCGCCCTGCCGAGGCCTCTCCTCGCCACCGAAGAAAAGCCAGGCACGAACCCCCGCCGCGATTTCTCCCGAAGACCGTCCCGAGCCCCTAAGGCGCCACAATCCCCCTCGCCAAGGAACAACCCCGGTTCCGCGGTCCGGGGCTGCCCTCCTCGCGGGACGAGCCCTACCCTCCGCCCACTCCCCCGAGACCCAACACGATCCCCGTCTCGAGACGGCCTTGGCTCGACCGGGCCCCCCACCGCCCGACATCACCCCGAGCCGCTCGGAAGACGAGCTCACCTCGTCCCCCGCCCAGACCACGCGCCGCGCCCGCCGGGTGGCTGCTCGTTCGACTCGCCCGAAGCGGCCGCGAGAGCGCTCGGCGGGAAAGGCCACCCACCTGCGACCCCGGCTTCTTCGGCGCTCGAAAGCTACCCCTTCCCACCCTGAGAGGTGTGTGTGCCCAACGGGGCCAAAGCGAACCGCCCAGGCCAACCGCTCACAAGCACCCCGCGGCGCCGCCCGGGAAACGCACACCCTGAGGACCCCGGCTCGGCCGACACGCCCACCTCCCGCTCCTCGCCGAAAAACGCGCCCCACGCTTCGATCGGTGTCTTGGGTCACCTCGAGCCGGCACAGAGGATCGCCCCCAAGCCCGCCGCCCTTTGCCGCCGTGAAGGCCGAGGCGGCGCCTCGACATGCGAAGGCAATGCTCGCTCTCTTCGGCCCGGTCCCCCGTGCCGGCACTCGTCTACAAAGGTTTCCGCCGGGAAATTCCTTCGATGCCGGCCGGCCGCATCGCTGCGGCGCCTCTCGCTCGGCCGAACTGCCCGGGGTGAAAGAAGAAAAGCCGAAACTGCCAGAGGAGCTAGGCACCCGCGGCTACCGGGGGCGTACCCGTGCCCTCGCCGCCCGAGGGCGACGGCTCCTGACCGCCCTTGCCAAGGAGTTCCGGGTGGTTCACCCGATCGCGCAGCTCCTTGCCGGTCCGGAATAGGATGCCGCGCTTCGGCTTCACCGGGATGACCTCACCGGTCTTGGGATTGCGGCCCTGGTAGCCCTCGTAGCGCTTCACGTGGAAGGCGCCAAGCCCGCGGATCTCGATGTTCTCTCCCTTGCAGAGCGCGGTCTTCATCGAGTCGAAGATCGTCTCGATGGTCGCTTCGGCCTGCTTCTGCGTGACCCCGCGCTTCACGACCAGGATGTTGATGAGGTCCGACTTCAGCATCGGCGCTCCGAGAGCAAAGGGCCTAAAGACCTCTGGAAGACCGCTCGGGTTGTTTGGGGAGCCTAGCCCAACCCACCGAAATCAGCAAGGGTTCCACGGGCATGCACAACTGGAGCCCAGGCGCGCACCCCTCCGGCTGATCCAGATCAGGATCCCAGGGCGGTCGGTATCGATTCGCTTGGCCCGATCGGGGCAGGCTCTGGTCCGCCCCCGTTTCGCACCGGAACACACAGGTCCCGGATCGTCGTCTGCCGGAGCTGCTCCTCGGCACGCTCGTCCGCCCGCCTGAGGATCTCTCGAAGACCATCGAGCCGGCGATCGGCCGGGGGCTCGTCCCCCTGCACGGCGCGGCGCACCTCGAGAAGGGTGATCGCCTCGGTCGCTCGGCCGGGGACGAGGCCACCCGAGGCGAGAGGCTTCAAAAGGCCGCTCCGAATGAGCGCCTCGACGAGCTCCAGCGCTCCCGCGCCCGCGCGGAGCCACCTCACCACCACGTCCACCGTGGGCGCCGGCTTGCCCGCCTGGTACGCGGTCGCCACCTGGACCATGGCCTGGGCCGCCAATAGCTCGCGGCCGCGGCGCGACTCGAGCGAGGACCCCATGGCCCCCAGGGGATGCTGCACCACGAACGCCAGCCGAGCGCCGAACAGGACGATGCACCAGGAGAGGTACAGCCAGGTGAGGAACACCGGAACCGCCGCCACCGATCCGTAGATGGCGTGGTAGCGGACGAACCGAGCGACGAACCAGGCGAACAGCCACTTGGCGAGCTCCCAGCCGATCCCCGCCGAGAGGGCCCCCAGAACCGCCGCCCGGAATCGGACCCGAGCGTTCGGGAGGACGAGATAGAGGATGGTGAGGAGCGTGGTGGTGAGGAGCGTGGCCGCGGCGATGGCGAGGAGCTTCGTCCCCCCCGAGGCGAGGTAGGCCTTCGCCACCTCGCCCAGCACCGCCGAGGCGGCGAGGAGCAAGGGGCCCAGGGTGAGGCCCATCCAGTAGACGAGCGCCCGCATCCGGATGGAGCGGCGGCGCGGCACCTCCCACAGATCGTTCAGCGCTCCCTCGACGTTGGAGAACAGCGAGTACCCCGACCACACGAGCAGCACCCCGCCCACGATCCCTGCCCGGGCCACGTGGGCGTTCGTGACGAAGCGGTTCAGGGCCGGCTCGATCGAGGCTCGGGCCCCCACCGCCAGCTTCTCGAGGAGGAGCTCGTGCACGGCGGCAGCGATCCGGTCCATGCCGGTGAACGCCTGCACCACCGAGAAGGCCACCACCAGCGCCGGCACCAGGGCGAAGAGCGAGATGTAGGTGAGGGCCATGGCCCGCACCTGCACCCGCTCGGCGCGGATGCCGCGAGCCGCCCGGACCGTCACCTCCGCCGCCCGCACGAGCTGCGCGGAGAGGCGCTGCAGGCTGCCCGCCCCGAGGGGCCAGGCGGGGGGGTGCGCGGGCTTTTCCGGTTCCACGCGCCGCTCGCCTTTCCGGCGGAGCTAGCCCTTCTCCTCCACCGCCGGGGCTCCGCCCGACCCCGACGCGTCCGCCAGATCCTCCGCCCCCTCCTCCGGCCGGTGCTCGCGGCGCTCGCCGCGCTCCCGCCCGCGCCGGTCCCGGCCCTGGTCCACCCGCTCCTGCCGGCCGTAGATGTCGAACTGCTCCTGGTGATAGTTGCCCTGCGGCTTCACCTGGATGGTCTTGTTGAACCGGTCCATGAGATAGCGCAGCTCCTCGCGCTCGGTGCCCTGGAGGATGCGGGCCACCTCGGGGTGGCAGTTCACCACCAGCACCGGCTCGTGGTAGTGCGACGCGTCCCGGCGGATCTCCCGCAGGATCTCGTAGGCCACGGTGATGCGCGAGCGGATGTGCCCTCGGCCGTCGCAGTAGCTGCAGGGCTCGTTCATCACCCGGGTCACCGACTCGCGCACCCGCTTGCGGGTCATCTCCACGAGGCCCAGCTCGGAGATCTTGAGGACGTTGGTCTTGGCCTTGTCCCGCCCCAGCGCCTCCTGGAGGGCCTTGAAGACCTTGTCCCGGTTCTGGGGTTTGTCCATGTCGATGAAGTCGATGATGATGATGCCGCCGATGTTGCGCAGCCGGAGCTGGTAGACGATCTCCTTGGCCGCCTCGACGTTGAT
>Ga0335071_10007113_pt1 | contig 11542 bp, 11 predicted proteins | sample Lox_Sample_15_FD_206724 | JGI IMG/M metagenome (GOLD analysis project Ga0335071, IMG submission 206724) | Soil microbial communities from Loxahatchee National Wildlife Refuge, Florida, United States - Lox_Sample_1.5 | ecosystem: Environmental > Terrestrial > Soil > Wetlands | place: USA...
ACGTACACGAAGGTTGACCAGATAATTTCCGAGTCCTTCCAGATCCTTCACGGATGGCGGGAGAAGGATCCGGCGTTCTTCCGACAACACCTGTTTCAGTACTTTGTGTTCTGGCTTAAGTTTGAGGCACTAAAAATCAAGGTTTTATTGAGACGCGAGTGATTCAACAGAGTATTCTCGCGAAGTTTTCACACGATACCCCACGCTTTTCATTGTGGCACCGGCAATGCGATACGTCATTATCCCCGTTTTAACGGGAAACGTTTGGAAATCTTGCGGGGTCTTCGCGGGGTTGATTATCTGAACAGCCCATGTTCCACTAATCCATGATCAGTTTATGGTGAACGGTAACCAGATTGCTGGGGGCGCCCGCGCTGGAGCGGAACACTCCCCGATGAGCATTGAATAATGGATTCCTGAGAAATTACAGATGTTTTAAAAAATTTAAAAGACGCTTCAAATTGTATTCTACAACATTTCAAAAGGAAATCGCATTCGTTTGGATATTAGTACCAATTTGCTACTTCACCAGCGGCATCCACCAGCCGGCATTCGCCACGTACCACTCGATCGTCTTCTTCATCCCTTCTTCAAACGAATGCGCCGGCTTCCACCCGAGCGCCCGGATCTTGTCGGTGGCAATCGAGTACCGGAAGTCATGCCCCGGCCGGTCCTGCACGAAGCTGATCAGGTCCTCGCCCTTGTTCAGGAGCGACAGGACCGTCCGGGCAATCTCGAGGTTGGTCTTCTCGTTGCCGGCCCCGATGTTGTAGATCTCCCCGACCTTCCCGCGCCGGTACACCGTCTCGATGCCCGTGCAGTTGTCGTCCACGTACAGCCAGTCGCGGACGTTGAGGCCGGTGCCGTAGATCGGCAGCTTCTCGCCCGCGAGCACCTTCACGATCAGCACGGGGATCAGCTTCTCGGGGAACTGGTACGGGCCGAAGTTGTTGGAGGACCGCGTGACGAGGACGGGGAGGCCGTAGGTCCGGTGGAACGCGGCGACGAGGTTCTCGGCCCCGGCCTTGCTCGCGGAGTATGGGGACGAGGGATCGAGGTTGTCGCCCTCGCGGAACGAGCCTTCGGGCCGGCTCCCGTACACTTCGTCCGTGCTGACCTGGATGTACCGCTCCACCTCGTGCTTCAGCGCATAGTTGAGGAGCGTGCAGGTGCCGACCACGTCCGTCTTCACGAACGACTCGGGGTCGGTGATCGACCGGTCCACATGGGTCTCGGCCGCGAAGTTGAAGATCACGTCGAACGGCCCTGCCTTTTCGATATCATCCTTCTTGCAGATGTCGCCCCGGACAAACGTGATCCGGTTCCGGATCTCCGCCAGGTTCTCGGGGCGGCCGGCATACGTGAGCTTGTCGAGGACGACGATCTCGTCCTTGGGATATTTTTCGAGCAGGTGGCGGACGAAGTTCGTCCCGATGAAGCCCGCCCCCCCGGTGACGAGGACCCGCATCGCGTCACCCGTGCTTCTTGCCCGGCGCAAGGATCCAGTCGTACGGGATCTCCTTCGTGTCCGGGGGCAGCCGGAACTCGTCCGGGTGCTGGTAGTCGTACGCTTCTGTGGGGATGCTGATGATGAGCGACTCGTCGGGCGAGACGCACTTCCATCCGTGGTACACGCATGGCGGGATGACGACGAGCGTGGGGTTGAAGTCCCCGATGAAGAGCTCCATGATCTCCCTGTGGGTCGGGGACTCCGCCCGGCCGTCGAAGAGCACGATCTTGATCGAGCCCTTCACGCAGCAGACATAGTCGGTCTGGCGCTTGTGGAAGTGCCAGGCCTTCACGACGCCCGGGTAGTTCGTGGTCAGGTACACCTGCCCGAACTTTTTGAAGATCGCCTCGTCGCAGCGCATGATCTCCATCAGCCGGCCCCGCTCATCCGGGATGGTTTTCAGATTTTTGAGGACAACGCCGTCGATCATAGCAACACCTCGGAACTGTCGCCGAGCACGAACTTTTTCCCGGGCCCCTGCCCATTCTTCCTGATGGTGACGTTCCGGCCGATGAGGCTCCCGGTGACCCGGCCGGCCTGCTCGAGCTTCGCGCCCTCGAGCACGATCGAGTCGTCGATTTCTGTCGCCACGACCATCGAACCGTCGCCTATGCTTGTGTACGGGCCGACTGTGCTGCCGATGACCGTGCAGCCCTCTCCGATGATCGCGGGGCCGATGAGCACCGAGTCGCCGCCGATCACGGTGCCCCGGCCGATGACGGCTTCGCCATTCACCGTCCCGGATTCGACAATGCCCTCGTTCTTCCCGGCAATGGTGTCGAGGATGAGCCGGTTGGCGTGGAGGATGTCCTCCGTCTTGCCGGTGTCCTTCCACCAGCCCTGCACCATCCCGTACCGGACCTTGTAGCCCTGCTCGATGAGCCAGTGGAGGGCGTCGGTGATCTCGAGCTCGTTGCGCCACGAGGGGCGGATGTTCTCGATCGCCTCGAAGATCTTCGGGGTCAGGCCGTAGATCCCGACAATCGAGAGGTTGCTCGGCGGGTTCTTCGGCTTCTCGACGAGCTTCACGATCACTTTCTTCTGCTCGTCCACGAGCGCGACGCCGTACTGGGTGGGGTCCTCGACCTCGGTGAGGAGGAGGCTTGCATCGACACCGGACTCGGCGAAGTCCCGGATGAAATCGGCGCTGCCGCCAGCCAGGAGGTTGTCCCCCAGGTACATGATGAAGTTCTCGTTGCCGAGGAAGTCCTTTGCAATCTTCACCGCGTGGGCGAGGCCGCGGGGGGCGTCCTGGAAGATGAACTCGATGTTCGCGTCCCAGTCCACCTTCCGGACGGTCTCCATCACCTGCTCCTTGTTCGGGCCGACGATGATCGCGATATCGTGGATGCCGGCACCGATCAGGTCCTCGATGCAGTAGAAGAGGATGGGCTTGTTGGCGACCGGGATGAGCTGTTTCTGCTGCGAGTAGGTCAGGGGTCGCAGGCGTACCCCATGGCCGCCGGATAGGATCAGGCCCTTCATGGGGAGTAATATTTATAACCCGGCCTATAAATAGGATCCCTGCTTCCGCCGGGGGAACGGCGGCGCCGACCGCAAAATAATTCAAAGCCGTGGATCAACGTAAGAGCAGGAACGCATGAAAAATATACGGATTTTCGAATATGCGGCATTTTCCAGCCAGAACCGGGACGGGCCGCCCGGAACATGGCTCTTCCTCGGGTATTCCTACCGTATCCTGAAGGAGCTGCGTTCGACACCGGGTTTGAGCGGGAAGGAGCTCCCCCTCGCGGACGAGCTGGACCGGAGCTGCCCGGCGCTCCGGCAGCCCTTCGTGGAGTATGTCGGCTCCCTCACGACCGACGAAGGTCCGCATCCGACCTTCTGCTCGGGGCTCGTGGAGCGGGTCCCGTTCCGGTCCAGTGTTTTTCTCGATATCTGCCTGATCGACGCCGCCCTCCGGATCATCCGGTCGTCGCCGGAAGAATCCTTCACGGTGATCTGCGAGCACCGGGGGCTGGCGTACGACCTGTACCGGTCGATACAGGATGCCGGCGATCTCAACGCCGACCTCCGCGCCCGCGGGCCGGTGCAGTCCCTGCCGAAGAAGATCGCCGCGGGAGTACGCATCGTCCTGCATGCCGGCAAGATCTCGGCGCAGCTCCTGTACCGTCGCGGGTTCCGGTCCCGCAGCCCAAGCCCGGAAGCCGGCCGTGGGCTCGTCATCCTCCACACGTGGGTGGCGCAGGCATCGATCGCTTCCTGGGAGTACCGCGAGATGTTCTTCGGGGATCTCCGGGAGCACCTGCGGGCCCTTGGCCATCCGGTCGTGCTCATGCCGCACGTGCCGTACGATGTGGCATTCCCGGAGACCCTTGCCGCCCTGGATCGGCAGCAGGCACCGTTTTTCACCGAGGAGTCCTCGCTCTCGCGCCGCGACATCCTCGCGACCTTCCTTGCGGTCGTACGGGATTACCCCCGGTGGTCGGAACACCGCCTGTCCGGCATCTCCTTCTCCCACGCGGCGTACACGCAGGCATTCCGGGACTGGCAGAGCCTCCAGCTCCTGATCCCCTCTGTATCGGCACGTGTCATACGGGGGATGGCCGCCCGGCAGGTCCCCGTGAAGGCACTGATCTTCACGTACGAGAACAATGCGTGGGAGAAGGCACTCGTGAAGTCGCTGCGGGAGTGCTATCCCCGGGCGATCTGCACGGGGTACCAGCACTCCACCACGACGCCCAATTTCCTGTACTACTATTTATCCCGTGCCGGCACCGAGCAGAAGTTCCTCCCGGATCGCATCGTGACGAACGGCGAGTACCCGGCTTCGTTCCTGAAACAGAACAACTTCCCGGCGGACCGGGTCGTTGCCGGGGGGGCCCTCCGGTACATTTCCGGGAGATGCGAAGGCGAAATCCCTCACGGATCCCCGAAACGCCCGGACCGCATCGTTGTCACGCCGCCCGGGATTGTCGACGAGGCGGCAGAGATGCTGGAGAAATTCTACGATGCCGTACGGGACACGCCCGGGCTGGATATCGTCGTCAAGGTCCATCCGTTCCTCCCGCGATCGCGGATCGAGGAACGTCTCGATCCGGCACTCGTCGCCCGCATCCGGTACGAGGACCGGCCGGTGAGCGGGCTCCTCGCAGATGCCGGGCTGCTCGTGTACTCCACGACCTCCACCTGCATCGAGGCGCTCTCGGCAGGTGTGCCCGTGCTCCGGATCCGGTCGGAGCTCCGGCTCGACCTCGACCCCCTCGCTGACTTCCGCGGATCGACACCATTTATCTCGGTTGCAACGCAACCGGAAGATATACGGGAAGCAATCCACCGGGCACGGGACCTTGTAATGACGGAGACCGACCGGGAGACCCTCCGGGGGATCGTGACCGGCATCTTCGGGCCGGTGGACGAGCAGACCTACCGGAATTTCCTGCCGGAGATGAGGGGAGACATAAAGCCATGAACAGGAAGGACCAGGCAAAACCAAAAATCGCCATCACGATCCGATCCTTCGACCTGGACGGCAGCGCGATGCAGCGGCTGCGGGAGCATTGCGACGTGGTCTACGTCAATACCACGGGCGGTCGCCTCTCCGAAAAGGACCTGGGCAAGATCCTCGCCGGCGCGGATGGCGTTATCGCCGGGACCGAGAAGATCACCGGCCCGGTCATGGAGCAGGCGGGTACGCTCAGGGTGATCTCGCGGGTCGGGGTCGGGCTCGATTCCATCGACCTGGAGGCAGCGAAGCAGCGGGGCATCGTGGTGAAGAATACCCCGGAGGCCCCGGCCGTCCCAGTCGCGGAGCATACCGTCGCCCTCATCTTTGCGCTCCTCAAGAACATCCCGCTCTACAACGCCCGCATGCGCAGCGGCGATTTCTCCGTCCTGCCGGCCTCCACCCTGCAGGGAAAGACGGTCGGGATTGTCGGCATCGGCCGGATCGGTTCGGGTGTCGGGCGGCTGCTGGAATGCGCCGGCTGCCGGATCCGGTTCTACGACCCGTTCGTGAAACCGGGTTTCCCTGCCTCGTGGGAGCGTGCCGCGACCCCGGAAGAGCTCGTTGCGGGCGCTGACATCCTCACGATCCACACCGGCCCCCTTCCCTCGGGGAAGCCGCTCATCGAAGAAAAATTATTATCCCGGGCAAAAAAAGGTATAATCATTATTAATACCGCACGCGGATCGCTGTTCGATGAAGCTGCACTCTGCGCTGCCCTCGAATCCGGCAGGATCGCCGGTGCAGCCTTGGATGTTTTTTCTGTGGAACCCTACACTGGAGGCCTGCTCCGGTTCCCTCAGGTGATCGTCACCCCGCATGTTGCATCGAATACGCGGGAAGCCCGGCTGCAGATGGAAGAAGAAGCGGTATCAAACCTGATTGAGGCACTGGACGTGAAACGATGAAAGCATTCGTGACGGGAGGCTCCGGGTTCTTGGGGCACTACCTGGTGAAGGAACTGGTAAAATCCGGTATCGACGCGGTCGTCTTCGACAGGACCATCGATACGGAGCTGTTCAACGCTACAGGGAAGACGAACGCGATCCGGTTCGTCGAGGGCGACATCCTCAACTTCGATGCCCTGCACGATGCGATGGACGGGTGCAGCCTCGTTTTCCACACCGCCGCGATCGCCGATCTCGATGCGGCCCGGAAGACCCCGGTGAAGACGATGCAGGTCAACGTCATCGGGACCGTGAACTGCCTCGAGGCGGCAAAGCAGCAGGGCGTGGACCGGTTCCTCTTCGCGAGCACGGTCTACACGGCCGGCAAGTGGGGCTCGTTCTACCGGGTCTCCAAGCAGGCCGGGGAGTCCCTCTGCAAGACCTACTACGAGGAGTACGGCCTGAACTACACCACGCTCCGGTACGGGAGCCTGTACGGCCGGGACGCCAACGACTGGAACTTCATCTACGGGGTCTGCAAGGCGCTCCTCACCACGGGCGAGTACACGTACATCAGTTCGAAGGACTCGATCCGGGAATACATCCACATCTTCGATGCCGCCCGGGAGACCGTGCGGATCGCCCGGGACCCGGAGTTTGCCAACAAGGCCGTCCTGATCACCGGCCATCAGCGGATGAAGATCGAGGAGTTCTTCAACATGGTCAGGGAGATTATGGGCAGGAACATCCATATCCACTACACCCCCGCCTCGCAGCACCGCCACTACGTGGCCACCCCCTACTCGCTCGAGGCGGACATCCCGGTCCGGGTCAACCTCTCGACCTACGTGGACATCAGCGAGGGGATCCTCGACTGCCTCCGCGAGATCCAGAAAGAACTCAATCCCGGAGAAGAACACTAAACCAGAAAACCGCTGCAGGGGAGCCCCGCGCACTCCCGGCAGCCAGACCAAGGTGAGTCCATGCAGTGCTATTCATGCAAGAACACGGAATTCCAGCTCGTGACCGACAAGATCCGGTACGACGCCCCGCGGAAGATCTACCAGTGCACCCGGTGCGGGTTGGTCTGCCTCCACCCCCAGATGACCCCGGACGAGGAACGCCTCTTCTACGAGAAGGAGTACGGCGAGATCTACAGCAACGAGAAGGGCACGACCCCGGCCCAGCTCTTCACTGCCCGCCTGCCCGACGCACGGATCTATGCCGGCTGGGTGGAGAAGTACCTCGACCCGAAGGCAGAGTGCCTCGAGCTCGGGTGCGCCTCGGGATACTTCCTCGAGACGATCCGCCCCCGCGTGAAGAGCGTGAGCGGGATCGAGACACACACCCTCCTCCGGCAGTACTGCGAGAATCTCGGGATACGGATGTTCGACACCCTTGCCGACTGCGCGGACAATGCCTATGACCTGGTCTTCCTGTTCTTCCTCCTCGAGCACATCGGCGACCCGGTTCCCTACCTGCGCGAGGTGAAACGGGTAACGAAACCCGGCGGGAAGATCGTGATCGTGGTCCCGAACGTGGACGACGCCCTCTTCCGGCTCTACGACGTTCCCGGGTTCCGGACCTTCTACTTCACCCCGGCCCACGAGTTCTACTACTCGAAGGCCACGCTTGCCGACCTCTTCCGCCACGCCGGTCTCGACTCGTTTGAGATCCTGCCCGAGCACCGGTACGACCTCTCGAACCACATGCACTGGCTCCAGTACGGCAAGCCCGGCGGTGCGGGGAAGTACAGCCATGTCTTCACGCCGGCGCTCGAGCGCGAGTACGCCGAATCGCTCAAGAAGCACTTCCTCTGCGACACGCTCCTCGCGGTCGTGAAAAAAGAGGGCTGAACGGAGGCAAAGCGATGCACGAGACGAAGCGGGCGGCAATCATCGGCTTTGGGGGCATGGGGCAGCGGCACCGCAGTGCCTATAAGAAGATCGGTGTCGAGGTCGTGGCAGTAGCCGACCTGTTCCCGGAGAAGATCCGCCCCCTGCTGCCGGAGATTCCCGCGGACAGGATCTACAAGGATTACCACGACCTATTCAGACAGGAAGAGATCGATATCGTCAGCGTCGTGACCAACGGCCCGACCCACGCGCGGATCTCGACGGAGGCCTCGGAGGCCGGGATCCGGAGCATCATGTGCGAGAAGCCGATGGCCACCCGGCTTGCCGATGCGGAACGGCTGGCGGCGGCCTGCACGAAGAACGGGACGCGGCTTGCCGTCAACCACATCCGCCGCTGGAGTTCCAACTACCGGCGGCTCCGGGACCTGATCGCCGCGGGAACCATCGGCGATCTCCGGCACCTGTACTTCAGCTGCGGCTCGACGGGCCTGGGCAACTTCGCCATCCATTTCTTCGACACCGCCCGGTTCCTCACGGGCAGCGAGCCCGAGTGGGTCTCCGGTTTCATCGACCGGACCGGCACGCCCAACCCCCGGGGGAAACAGTACGTGGATCCCGGCGGCTACGGGATCATCCGGTTCAGGAACGGTGCGCGGTTCTACGTGGACACCTCGGAAGACACCGGCGTCCAGTACTCGTTCCAGCTGGTCGGGACGTACGGGCGGGTCATCATCGACGAGCTCAACGACAGCTGGTCGATCCACACCCGGAATCCCGAAACGAGAAAGCTCCCGCTCACCCGGTACGGCGCCGACACCGAGGCAGTCCCGTTCGCGAGCGACGCAAAGTTCGATATCGTCGACCTGACCTCGAAAGGCCTTGCCGAGCTCCTCTCCGACGCGCCGGTCAGCAGCACGGGGGACGACGGCATCCGCTCGCTCGAGATGGTGATGGGTTTCCATGCATCCGAGGAACGGGGGAACGTGAAGGTGCCGTTCCCGCTCGCGGGGAAGGACCGGGAACGCGAGGTTCCGATCGCATGAGGGGGAAGAGCAGCACCGGATCCGTCCTCGTCACCGGCGGGGCGGGGTTCATCGGGTCGCATATCGCCCGCCGCCTCCTAGACACGGGATACGACGTCACGATCCTCGACAACATGGCCACCGGGGAGGAAGGGAAGATCCCCGACGGCGCGAAATTCATCGGCTGTGACATCTCGCGGAAGAAGACCTACCGCGATCTCGGGGACCGGACATTCAGCTGCGTTCTCCACCTCGCGGCCCAGTCATCCGGCGAGATCTCGAACGAGCGGCCCGAGTTCGACCTTGAGGTGAACACTCTCGGAACGCTCCTCCTCCTCCGCTGGTGCATGAAACAGAAGATCCCCCGCTTCCTCTACGCGAGCTCGATGGCAGTGTACGGCGACACGGAGAAGAACCCGGTTGCGGAGACGGACCCGTGCGCCCCGCTCTCATTCTACGGCATCTCGAAGTTTGCCAGCGAACAGTACATCCGGCACTTCGCGGCAAAGGGCCTGAAGACCACGATCTTCCGGATGTTCAGCGTCTACGGCCCCGGCCAGAACATGGCCAACATGAAGCAGGGCATGGTCAGCATCTTCATGGCCTACCTGATGAAAAACGAGGAGATCTGGGTGAAAGGCAGCAGAGACCGGTTCCGCGACTTCGTCTACATCGACGACGTGGCCGAAGCTTGGATCGCCGCGGTGGACAACCCGGCGTCGTACGGGAAGACCTACAATCTCGCCACTGGCAGGAAGACCCATGTCCATGAATTGATTACAGAGGAGATCAAAACATTCAGGCAGGATCCCATGACTTATCCCGTTAGGTACGAAGGTACGACCCCCGCAGACCAGTTCGGCCTCTACGCCGATATTACCCGGATCCGATCGGATCTTGGCTGGGAACCAAAAACGGATCTTCGGATCGGTCTTGAACGGATGGCCGGCTGGGTACAGAAAGAATTCCCCCAATGAGAGGACGTGAAGACAGGATGATTCCAGCATTACTGATCGGTCGTGAAGGCAGCGTCGGGTTTCCCGGCAAGAATATTTACCCGGTGCTCGGGAAGCCCCTGATGACCTACCCGCTCGAGGCTGCGCTGAAGGCACAACACGTGGACGGGGTCTACATCTCCACCGATTCGGAGAAGATCAAGACGATCGGCCGGGAGCATGGCGCCACCATCATCGACCGCCCGCCGCACCTTTGTACGAAGGAGGCTCTCGGCGAGCACGCCTTCGTCCACGGGTACGAGGAGATAAAGCGGCTGACCGGCGAGCCGGTCGAGCAGGTGGTTCTCCTCTTCTGCAATGCCGCTACCATCCTACCCGAGATCATCGACGAGGGGATCGAAGTTCTCCGGAAGAACCCCTCGTATGACTCCGCGGTGACAGTCTCCCGGTACAATATGTGGAGCCCGCTCCGGGCCCGGAAGGAGGGTGCCGACGGCCTCCTCCATCCGTTCGTCCCGTTCGAAGTCTTCGGTAACCCGAAGACCTTGAACTGCGACCGGGACTCGCAGGGGGATGTCTGGTTCGCCGACATGAGCGCCTCGATCGTCCGCCCTCGGTGCCTAGAGCACCTCGACGAGGGGCTCCTGCCCCAGAAATGGATGGGGCAGTCCATCCACCCCCTGAAACAGTGGGGAGGCTGCGATGTCGACTACGAGTGGCAGATCCCCCTTGTCGAATTCTGGCTCCGCAAACACGGGTTTGCCGACAGGAGCGCCGATGTTCCAGAGCCTTGCCGGTAAACGCGTGCTCGTGACCGGGGCCTCGTCCGGCATCGGTGCTGCGACCGCAGGCCTCTTTGCAGAGTGCGGGGCGGTGGTCGGGCTCCATTACAACACCGGTAGGGATGCAGCGGTCTCCCTCCACGAGAAGATCCGCTCGGCCGGCGGCACATCGTTCCTGCTCCAGGCAGACCTGCTCGACCGCACGGCCTGTAGTTCGCTTGTCGGGGAATTCACCCGCTTGGCCGGCGGTATCGACATCTTGGTCAACAGTGCCGGTGCATTCACCGGAAACACCCCGTTCCAGAAGCTGGGGCTTGACGCCTGGGACCGGGCCATCGGGCTGAACCTGACTGCCCCGTTCATCATCTCCCGTGCTGCCTTCACGCACATGCAGGAGCACGGCGGAGGGAAGATCATCAGCATCAGCTCCATCGCCGCGAAGTACGGGGGATCCGAGAGCAGCATCCACTATGGCGCAGCCAAAGCCGGGCTCGAAGCGGTCACGAAAACCCTCGCGCGGGCCGGGGCGCAGCACAACATCCTCGTGAATGCAGTCCAGCCGGGAGTCATCGACACCCCGGCACACAAGAAGATCGGCCGCATGTCGCTCGATGAGCGGCTGAAGAGTATTCCTCTCAGGCGGGCAGGAACCCCGCTCGATGTCGCGCAGATGTGCGTCTTTCTGGCGTCGGAGGCCGGTGATTACATCACTGGCCAGATCTACAGCGTCTCCGGCGGAGACTGATGCATAACAGTACAGGTACCACGATGACAGGCTTTACCGACACGATCCAGAACATGTTCAACCCGCAGAAATACCTCCACGCGATCCTCGAGAAGAACGCCCGGCGGAACCTCGAAGGAAAGATCTCTGGCCTGACCCCGCAGCAGCGGGCCATGCTGGACCAGGAGGACGAACAGGTGCATTATGTCGACTATGTCCTCGAGGAGAAGGCGCTCCACTACCTTGTCCAGAGCGAGACCATCGACCGGATCCAGTTCATCAACGAGAACACGATCATCGGGTCGGGGAGCCGGATAACGGACCTCGGCGATTCCAACG
>Ga0335071_10007114_pt1 | contig 11541 bp, 11 predicted proteins | sample Lox_Sample_15_FD_206724 | JGI IMG/M metagenome (GOLD analysis project Ga0335071, IMG submission 206724) | Soil microbial communities from Loxahatchee National Wildlife Refuge, Florida, United States - Lox_Sample_1.5 | ecosystem: Environmental > Terrestrial > Soil > Wetlands | place: USA...
CGAGGCCTTGCGTGCGAGGTCTTGCGTTAGAGGGTCTTGCGACCGTGATGCGGCAAGTCCTGCTTACAAAATAAAGCTCGCCATCAGCCGCCTGGGCTGAGAGAACGCAAGCCAGCAAGCCCTGCCAACATCGATCGAGACCGCAACCTCATGACCCACCCTGCCCCGTCCGCCGATGGTGCCCGCGTCCTGGCCGATCTCAATGCCCTGCGCGCGATCGGCGCCTACAAGGCCGGCGTGCACAGGCCGACCTTTTCCGAGGCGCATCTCGCCTCGCTGCAATGGCTCGTTGCAAGACTGCCCGAGGCCGGGCTGACAGGGGCGATCGACGGCATCGGCAACGTGCTGAGCACGAGCGCAAAGCCGGGGCCGAAGCTCTTGGCCGGTTCGCATCTGGAAAGCCAGAACTATGCCGGCTGGCTCGATGGCCCGCTCGGCGTCATCTATGCGCTGGAAGCCGCGCGCGTGCTCAACAACGATCCCGCCATCATGGGCAGCGTCGAGGTCGCGGCATGGTGCGACGAGGAGGGCCACTTCGGGCACTTCCTCGGCAGTCGCTCCTATGCGGGAAGCGTCACGGAGGCCGACATCGATGCGGCAGCCGATCGCACCAGCGGCCGCTCCATGCGCGCGGCCCTGCAGGCTGCGGGGCTTGCGGGCGTCGCGCGCGTGCAGTGCGAACGCGGCCGGCACATCGGCTATCTCGAGGCCCATATCGAGCAAGGCCGGACCCTCGAGAGCGAGCGACTCAAAATCGGCGTCGTCACCTCGATCGTCGGCATCTGGCAATATCGCATCACCTTCAGCGGCGAGCAGAACCATGCCGGCACCACGCGCATGGACGAACGCAAGGATGCGGGCCTGGCGCTGGCACAATTCTGCGTCGCCATCGACGCGCGTTTCCCCAAACTCTGCGGGCCGCGCACGGTCTGGACCACCGGACGCATCACGCTCGATCCCGGAGCCCCCAGCATCATCCCCGGCCGCGCCGAGATGCTGTTCCAGATCCGTGACGCCGACGTCGCGGTGGTCGCGCGACTGGAACAGGCACTCCATGCCATGGCCGGAGAGGTCAATGGACAGGGGCGCTGCAGCGTCACCGTGGACTGCATCCGCAAGGGTACGCCCGCGCTGATGGACGATCGATTCCAGCAGGCGATCGAAGCAGCCAGCGCAAGCCTCGCCTCCGGCAAGTCGCTGCGGATGCCGAGTGGCGCCGGTCACGATGCGCAGGTGCTGGCCACCATCATGCCGGCGGGCATGCTGTTCGTGCCCTCGATCGGCGGCATCAGCCACCACTGGACCGAGAACACGGCCGACGAGGACATCGTCACGGGTGCGCGGGTCTTCGTCGACACCTGCCGCCGCCTGCTGGCGAGTAGCACCGCCGGACGATGAGATGTTCAGCAGCCCCGGCAGATCGAGGAATGCACGATCCTGGCAACCTGTGCATCCTCACGATCGACCGCGGGGCTGCCAGTGCCAAGCGGCGGGCCTTTCATGCGCCGCCCGCGGCCATGTCGCGACGAGGACAGCGCGGTGCCCAGCGAATTGGTCCCGGGCGCAGCCGCGCTCGTCCCGAATGCGCCGCCCGAACTGTGCGTTGCCATGCTCATGGCGCGCGCGGGTGTGGCGCCAACCAGAGCGCTCGCGCCAAGCGCTGCGGCCAAAATGGACAGCCTGGTCATGCCATGATCCCTCCCTGGTCTCACAACGACCGGCCCAGCCGGGCCGTTCCCCTCGCCGGCGCCACCCTCAAGACCGGCTCAAGACCCTGGCCGGAAAGCCCGGCTCTGCCCCCATTTACGCGGTTGGCGCGGTGGCTGATTTTGTTTTAGACACAAACCGGCCTTACGCTGATTTGCTCTGGATCGAGGGAGCCTCCAATGCGCGTTATTCTTGCCGCCGCGATTTTTGCCGCCGCGATGATCACGTCGTTGACGCCAGCGGCTTTCGCCCAGGACCATGTTCAGCGCTATGGCGAAGCGGACAAGGACAAATCGCCGGTCGAGATCCAGGCCGAAAAGGACGCCCAGCGCGCCTATCAGAGGTCGCTCGGCAATATCCCCGACAAGGGCCCGAGCGACCCCTGGGGTGCCGTGCGCACGGATGCCCCCAAGACGGCGGCATCGACACCGCCTGCCAAGACCGCGAAGACAAAGACGAAAACCGGTGCCGCCAACTAGCGTGGTTCGGCCGCGCGCCGGCGACAGCTGCAGGCTCAGGTCCGCGACGGACTCGGCTGCGCCTTGTGCGCCGTAAAGAACGTATACAGCAGGCGAAGATCGATCAGGATCGTGGCCGCCATCACGCCGTAGGCCCAGGGGCTTCGCATCAGGTTCAACTCGATCAGCACGCGCGACAGGCCAAACCCCACGACCCAGGCATCGAAGCTCATGCAGATGCGGCGGAAGGTCTCGGCGTCGACCCGCCGGAACACAAAAGAGCCCAGGGGGATGCCGAGCACGACGCTCGGGACAAACACATAGAGCAGGCTGGCGCTTTCGGAGATGAACAGGCCGAGCTTGTAATAGACGAAGGCGGTCACGGTCGATTCCGCCACCCGGACCAGCGCGAGGCCGGCGCGAAACTCGTTCTTGACCAGGCCCTGGTTGTTGAAAAGCATCGCCAAAGGCGGCCCCGAGATGGTCGTCACCGAATAGAGCACGCCCAGCATCGAGCCGAATGGCAGTCCAATCAGCCAGCTCGCCTTGATCGGGCGGCGCCAGCCGGCGGCCTGCAGCAGGATCAGCGGCAGGATGACGGTATAGGTCGCGAACTTGACCCAGCCCGGCTGCAGCGAGGCCAGCGCATAGGCGCCGATGGCAATGCCCGGCAAGAGCCCGATCAGGATCGGAAGAACCCGTCTCCAGACCGTCGCGACGCCCTTCAGGTTGATGAAGAGGACGTAGAAATTGACAAAGACCTCGACGATGACGATGGCGGGATTGAGAATGCGATTGGTGAAGAAGACCAGCGCAAGCGGCACGGTGAGCGACGAAAAGCCATAACCGATGGCTCCGTTCACAAAGGCCGCGAAAAAGGCCGTTGCGGCCAGAAAAATCACGGCGGCATCAAAGGCAGGCATGTCCTCAAACTTTCCAATCCCGGCTGGCGTCGGATCACGGCGTTATGGGCGCTGTGCCAGATGCGCTTTCGGCCCGCTCGCGGCCATCGGACCGACCCGGCGTCCCACCTCGCAATACGGCAGTACCAACGCGCGCTCATGCCTGATCATAGGCCGGACCTGCACCGGGGACTCCTCCCGTTTGCACTGCGCGGCGGAAATTAAAATCATCCCAAATGCCTCACTGTTCCATCGGCGAGACCCCCGATCGCCCCTCGCCGCGGGGCCATCCCCATATGCCCCTTCGCCACAATGACTTAAAAACCGGTCATTCAACCGGCAGCGCAATACGACGCCTGATCCAAGGCCGAAAGCAGATGCTAAAGCCTCCGATGCCGCATCGCAAATACACCGGATGGACAGCGGGCGCAAAGTCGTGCATTTTGGCTTCAATTGATCCGGAAAACTCATTGATTTGACTGCGCAAATACCGTGATGCCGGTCAATTGCGGGGGCTTCCGCTGCGAAACGCGTGAAGAAAATTTTCGAGAGCCGGCCAACAGCCCATGACGAGACGCCACGACACGACGCCATGACGCAACGCTTTACCGCGCAGGTCGCCCCTCCTGTGCTCGCACCCGGTGCCGTCACGAAATCCGGTATCACAGGACCATTGGCGAACGCGCCTGGCGGCTCGCCATCAAACAAGTCCTTCCTGCCCAAAAGCGCAGATCCGGCATTGCGAGCGGGTATGCTGGTGACACTCGGCCGCAACCGGGCAGCGTGGCGAACCCCCAACACAAGGCCTATCTCCCGTCCTGCATGAACCTGCTCACTTCCCTTCCCACCGTCATCGGGGCCGCCGCGGTCGGGCCTGCGCTGTTGATCCTGTGGCTTGTGATCGCCGCCGGCGAACAGCCGGGCTCGCCGGTCAGGGTATGGGGCGCCTTTCTGCTCGGCGCTGCCAGCATCTCGTTTCTCGGCGTGGTGCGCGCGCCCTTCATGAACCTGTTCGCACCCGCCAGCAACATTTGGGTGGCGCAGGCCGTGCATTCCGTCTTCGGCGTGGCCCTGCCTGAGGAAGCCGTCAAGATCCTGGTGATCATCGCGGTCTCCTCACGCCGGCGGCCGTTCGATGACCCCATGGACACCGTGGTCTATGGCGCCGCGGCCGGGCTCGGCTTTGCCGCTTACGAGAACCTCGCTTATCTGGTGCAGCATGCCGACATGTGGCGGTCGCTCGCGGCGTTGCGCAGCGTGCTCACGGTGCCGTTCCACGGCGCGCTCGGCATCGTCGCGGGCGCCTATCTCGCCATGGCGCGCTCCGGCACCGCACTCGGCGCCCACCGTCACAATCGCGATGTCGCGCGCCTGTCGAGCCTGTCACTGGTGTTGATCGGCCCGCTCGCGCTGCACGCCGGGTTCGATTTCCCGCTGCTGATGCTGCAGAAATATCCTGATCTCGGTGCGACGGTGCGGCTCTGGCTCGGCATCGCCAGCGTCCTGATCGGGTTCTCCTCGATCGGCTTCGCCGCGCGGCTGGTGCGCCGCGTCGCCCGCCATCATGCCCCGCGCACCGAGCTTGCGCGCGAGCGGCTGAGCCAGCTGCGGCGGATGTGGGCGCTTCTCGTGCTCGGCGGCGGCGCCGGCTTCATCGGGCTGGTGTTCGTTCTGACCTCGCTGCACCACTGGATGCACAATCCCGAGCGCAATGTGGCGATCCTGCTCGTTCCCGTCGGCTTCACGGCCCTGCTGCTCGGCACCGCACTATTGATTGTCACAACCGCGATCTATCTATTCAGCCGCAACCGGCTGCGGATCACGGCATAGTGTCCGTCGCGCGTTGCGGCTTCGGAGACCAGGATGACCCTTCCGCACGATGCGAGCAACGAGATCGCCGAACTGCAATCCCGAATGCGGAGCGCGGTGCGCGAGCATTGGAAGGCGTTCCTGATCGAGGGCATCCTGCTCGTGATCCTTGGGCTTGCGGCGATGATCGTGCCGCCCTTGGCGAGCCTTGCGGTGACGATCTTCGTCGGCTGGATGTTTCTGATCAGCGGCGTCGCGGGGCTTGCGCTCACCTTCTGGGCGCGCGGGATGCCCGGCTTCTGGTGGTCGCTGATCTCGGCCGTCCTTGCGCTGGTCGCCGGCATCATCCTGCTCGCGCAGCCGGCGCAGGGGGTCTACACCCTGACGCTGGTGATCGGCGTCTATTTCCTCGCCGAAGGCGTCGCCACCATCATGTATGCGCTGGAGCACCGGCGCGAATTGTCCGAGCGCTGGCTGTGGCTCTTGGTCGCCGGGATTTTCGACATCCTGATCGCGTTCATGATCATCTCGGGCCTGCCCGGCTCGGCGGAATGGGCGATCGGGCTGCTGGTCGGCATCAACCTCGTGTTCGGCGGGGCCTCGCTGATCGGCATGGCGCTGGCGGCACGCAATGGCTGATTGGGGGGTGACAAAGCAAAGCGGCTGCGCTATGAGGGCGGCCATGATCAACTTCGCCACCAGCTATTTTTGGTACTTTAGCTACGACAGCTCGCTGGCGGTGGGAGGATCGCGCTCAATCTGACGAATTGCAGCCAAAAGTCCAAACAGCCGCCAGACCTGGCGGCTTTTTTATTGGCCGGCAGGTTTTCAAAACAGGAGCCCGCCGTGCTGAGTACAACCGACGATCTTCGGATCAGGGAAATCAAGGAATTGGCCACACCGGAAGGGGTGATGCGGGAAGTCCCGCGCACCTTGACCGCAACCCGCGTCGTGATGGCTGCGCGCAATGCCATCCACGCCATCCTCAACGGCACCGACGACCGGCTGCTGGTCATTGTCGGACCATGCTCGATCCACGATCCCGCCGCCGCGATCGACTACGCGGAGCGGCTCACGGAGTTGCGCGAGCGCCTCGCCGACCGTCTCGAAATCGTGATGCGCGTCTATTTCGAGAAGCCGCGGACCACCGTCGGCTGGAAGGGGCTGATCAATGATCCCGACCTCGACGGCAGCTTCAACATCAACAAGGGGCTGCGGCTGGCGCGCTCGGTGCTGTCGGCGGTGAACAATCTCGGGCTGCCGGCAGGTGCCGAATTCCTCGACATGACCACGCCGCAATATATCGCCGATCTCGTCTCCTGGGCCGCCATCGGCGCCCGCACCACCGAAAGCCAGATCCACCGCGAACTCGCCTCCGGCCTCTCCTGCCCGGTCGGCTTCAAGAACGGCACCGATGGCAGCGTGCGCATCTCAGCCGACGCGGTGAAGGCGGCCTCGCATCCTCACCACTTCATGGCGGTGACCAAGGGCGGCCGTTCGGCGATTGCGGCAACCACAGGCAATGCCGACTGCCACATCATCCTGCGCGGCGGCCGTGCGCCGAACTACGACGCGGCCAGTGTCGCCGCTGCGGCCATCGAGCTTCATCAGGCCGGCGTCGCCTCACGCCTGATGATCGATTCGAGCCATGCCAACAGCAGCAAGAAACCGGAGAACCAGCCGCGGGTTCTCGCGGACGTCGCCGGCCAGGTTGCGTGCGGCGAGCACCGCATCATGGGCGTCATGATCGAAAGCAACCTCGTCGCCGGCCGCCAGGACGTGCAGCCGGGCAAGCCGCTGGTCTACGGACAAAGCATCACGGATGGCTGTATCGATTGGGAAACCACCGTGCCGGCTCTGGATCGGCTGGCGGAGGCGGTTGCGGCGCGCCGGGCGACGCCGCGGCGCAAGGCCGAGGAACTCTCGGCGTAGTTCATGCACGTTCGGGGCGCGCATCGACGGCGCGCCCTCCTCAGTCGTCAGCAGCCGCGGCAGATGCTCTTGATCTTCTTGTCCAGCGCCGCGTCTTCCTTGTTCTGGACGCTGTTGGGATCGGACAACGACTTCTCGCTCGGCACGTCGCCCGGGCGCGGCTGGCGATGGCCGATCGGCGCATCGGGGATGCCGCCATTGATGGTCTGGCCGACCCCACCCCTGTTCGTGCCGCTCTGGGCGATCGCCTCGGCTCCGCCGAACAAGGTCAGGAGTGTAAGCACGCCGGCGGTCGTCTTCATCCTACTCGTCTTCATGTCGCTCCTCCGTCAGAGCACGTCTTGCGCGAACCAACCCCATCCATCATGGCCGCGGCGGATAGAGGTGCGCCTCGCCGCAATAATCGATAACACGATATCGCGTTTCCTGACCCGCATCACGTTCACCCACAAAAGAATTTTCGGCCGTGAGGTAATTCGGCCCCACCGGCGACTTGCCGGCGCCGCCGGGGATGTCCAGCACATATTGCGGCTGGCAGAGACCGGACACCCGGCCACGCAGGGCGGCCATCAAGGCCTGGCCCTCGGCGAGCGTGGTGCGCAGATGCGCCGTCCCGGGCGCGAGGTCGCCGTGATGCAGATAATAGGGCTTGATGCGGCATTCAACAAAGGCGCGCATCAACTCTTCCAGCGCGGCCACACTGTCATTCACTCCGCGCAACAGCACCGACTGGCTCACCATGGCAATGCCGGCGTCGACCAGCTGCGCGACCGCCCGACGTGCGCGTTCGGTCAATTCCCGGGCGTGATTGGCATGCAATGCGACCCAGACGGTGACGCCATCCACTTTCAGCGCCTGCACCATGTCCTCGCTGATCCGTGAGGGATCGGCGACCGGGACGCGAGTATGAATCCGGATAATCCTGACATGATCGATCGCGGCCAGATCGTTCATCACCTGGGTGAGGCGCCGGGGTGAGAGCATCAAGGGATCGCCGCCGGTCAGGATCACCTCCCATATCTCCGGGTGGCTGCGGATATAGCCCAACGCACGGGTATAGGCGTCCTCGGACAAGGCGCTGTCCTTGCCGGGGCCGACCATCTCGCGGCGGAAGCAGAAGCGGCAATACACTGCGCAAACATGCACGAGTTTCAGCAGCACCCGATCGGGATAGCGGTGCACGATGCCCGAGACCGGCGAGAACGCGTCATCGCCGATCGGGTCTGCGCTCTCGCCCTCGCCGACGGACAATTCATCCTTGGTCGGCACGAACTGCCGCGCGATCGGATCGGACGGATCGTTCGGGTCGATCAGCGCGGCAAGCTCCGGCGTGATCGCAACCGCATAGCGCGAGGCGATCCGTTCCAGATCGGCGAGATCGGCAGCCGGTGCGAACCCTTGCCCCACCAGTTCACCGGGCTCGCGGAGTGTCGTTGCAAGCTTCATTCTGTTCATCTGTCCAATGTCGCCGGCATCCATGTCACCTGGTCGATGCGGAGCGCACCGCTAGCCAGCATCACCAGCCGGTCAAAGCCGAGGGCGACGCCGCAGGCCTGCGGCATGTTTGCAACAGCGGCAAGAAAATCCTCATCCAGCGGATAGCGCTCGCCAAAGCGGCGCTGCTTCTCGTCCATCGCGAGCTCAAAGCGCCGGCGCTGCTCGGCGGCATCGGTCAATTCGCCAAAGCCATTGGCGAGCTCGACGCCGCAGGCATAGACCTCGAACCGCTCGGCGACCCGCGGATCGGCCGATTTCACCCGCGCCAGCGCCGCTTCCGGCGCGGGGTACTCGAACAATACCGTTAAACGCCCCAGCCCGAGCTGCGGTTCGATATGTTCGACCAGGATCTTGCTGAATATATCAGACCAGCTGTCGTCATCGGCAAGGCGCACCTTGCCGGCTGCCGCGTCCGCGAGCGCGGCGCGATCCCCCTCGCCGCTATGGATGGTGGCGAGCAGGTCAATGTCGGCCTGCCGCTCAAACGCCGTCGCAACCGTCAGCAATTCCGGCTCGGCTTGGGGATCGCAGCTCTTGCCACGGAACGAGAAGCCGCCGATTCCGGTGGCGTGCGCGGCATGTGCGATGACGGTTACGCAGTCCGCCATGATGCTTTCGTAAGGGGCGTCGGCGCGGTACCATTCCAGCATGGTGAATTCCGGCAGATGCAGATCACCCCGCTCGCGGTCGCGGAACACCCGCGCCAGCTCGAAGATCTTGTTCTCTCCGGCGGCAAGCAGCTTCTTGCAGGCAAATTCGGGCGAGGTGCGCAAATAGCGTGTCACGCGTTCGCCATCGGGGCGGCTCAGCTCGGTGCGCGGCGCGTGCAGATGGGTCTCGTTACCTGGGGAGACCTGTAGTATCCCGGTCTCGACCTCGGTGAATCCCTGGGATTCGAACCAGGCCCGAACGCTGCGCGTGATTGCGGACCGGGCTTGGAGAAACGGCCTGATATCGGCGCGTCGGGAGGCCGACCACCAGGGCGAAATAGGGTCGTTTCCGACCATCAGAGGTTAGGCCCCTGTGGCGGCAAAAAGCTGGCATCCGGCGGCAAAATGGGTATGTTGCGGCCCGAAACCGCATCATTCGGACCCCGAGATGCGCATTTCGCGCCGTTTCGGGCCCAAATATCAGGAAAATCAGCTTTGAGAGTCATCGCCAGTTCTATTCGCAAAGGCAACGTGATCGAGCAAGACGGCAAGCTTTACGTCGTTTTGAGCGCCGAGAACATCCATCCCGGCAAGGGAACGCCCGTCAGTCAGATCGAAATGCGCCGAATCAGCGACGGCGTGAAGGTCTCGGAGCGCTACAAGACCACCGACCAGGTGGAAAAGGCGACGGTCGAGGAGCGCAATTTCACCTACCTGTATGAAGATGGCGATGGCTACCACTTCATGAACCCGGAGAGCTACGACCAGGTCCAGGTGCCCAAGGACATTGTCGGCTCATCCGCGCCCTATTTGCAGGAAAGCATGACCGTCAAGCTCCTGATGCACGACACCACTCCGGTGGCCATGCAGCTGCCGCAGCGGGTGACGCTGGAGGTCGTGGACACCGAGCCGGTCACCAAGGGCCAGACCGCCTCGTCCTCCTACAAGCCGGCCGTGCTGTCGAATGGCGTCCGCACCCAGGTGCCGCCACACATCACCGTGGGCACGCGCATTGTGGTGATGACCGAAGATGGCTCTTACGCCGAGCGGGCAAAGGACTAATATCGCAGCGGGTTTGCGCCGGGGGACGCGAGTTGAGGGGAAAGGCTGTCCGGTCCGTCTCGAGCTTGCTGGCAGCTTTCGCTTCAGTCCTTGCCAGTTGTCTTGGCATTTCCGCCGAGGAGTTTCGGCCGCCCGAGACGACGGTTCTGCATGTCGACTGGCGCGCGGCGCAAAACCAGCTCCGGCTCGAGCTTGCCAGCGCGCCCTCGCTGGCCGCTGATTTCAGCTTTGCGCCCCAGCACCGCCTCAGCGGCTTCAATGCTCACGCAGGACCGGCGTGGGTCGCGCTAAATGCCGCGACTGATCCGATCTTCAGCGGCATCGCACGAAGCGCGGTGCCGGTGCTGCTGCCGTTCGACACGCCGGCCTTCCTGCAGGCGCGGCAAAGCGGAGCGGACAAAACGGTCCCGGTGGCGCGCTATCAGGCCGACTTCCGCAGCGTGGATTTCTTTGACGCGGGCCCGTCCGGCTACGACGCGGTGTTCTCGCTCGAGCCGGGCGCAGGCGACGGCCTGCCCTCGCGGACTTTCGCCAAACCGGTCGAGGTGCAGATCACGGGCTCGCTCCTGATCTATGATGTGCTCGACCCTGCCGGCGGCAAGGGCGAGCCGGTCAAGAGCCTCGCCACGCAATATCCCGATCTCCGCCGCTTCATCCGCGAAGGCTACGTCCGCTACGCCTTCACCCGTTTCGGCATCCCCTATGTGGTCTCGATCCAGTGCCTCGACTCTGTCCCTCGTCCGCGGCGACTGGCCTGCCGTGAGGCCTATCCCGTTGCGGAGCGGTTTCTGAAGGCGCTTCATGTCGCGGGCGGCAAGCCTGCGCGGCCGCGCCAGGGTGTCGATTCGCTTCCGCCCGAGCGGCCGGAGGAGCGATCGGCCGACTTCACCTATCGTCCCGTGGGGGATCTGATCCAGGGCAGCGGTTTCCACCACCAGAGCGGCCGCATCGACTTCAACGTCTATTCGCAGATCCGCTTTCCGCTGAATGCGCCCGCCTTCCTGCACTCGCAATCATTCGGCAAGCGACGCCCGGCCGACAGAGCCGATTCGCCGGCCGGCGGCTATCCGTGGCGCGACAGCTTCTGCGAAGCGCGCAGCTTCAATGTCGGCCAATGCGCCACCGGCTTTGGCCACCAGGGCCAGGACATCCGCCCCGCCCCCTGCCCGGCCGATATGCCCTTGAGCCTCTGCAATCCAAAGCAGCAGCCGATCTTTGCGGTCCGCGATAGCGTCGTGCTGCGCTCAAAACAGCAACAGGCTGCAACGCTGCAGGTCAACAGCACGACCGAGCACATCCGCTTCCGCTACATGCACATGAACCCGTCCGCCATGGACGCCGATCGTCTCCTGAACGGGCGCGAGGTGTTCGAAGGCGAGCAGATCGGCGTGGTGTCGAACTATCTGGACCATCCCAACGGCACCAGCCGTCACCTGCACTTCGATGTCCAGGTGTTCACGCGCGACGGCTGGATCTGGGTCAACCCCTACGTCACCTTGATCGCAGCGTATGAGCGCTTGATCC